>Ga0302140_10006910_pt1 | contig 14226 bp, 10 predicted proteins | sample I_Bog_E1_1_FD_202095 | JGI IMG/M metagenome (GOLD analysis project Ga0302140, IMG submission 202095) | Peat permafrost microbial communities from Stordalen Mire near Abisko, Sweden - I_Bog_E1_1 | ecosystem: Environmental > Terrestrial > Soil > Wetlands > Peat | place: Sweden: Abisko, Stordalen...
CCGGCGAGGGGTGTACGCCGCCCGCCACTAGCCCGGCAATATGCGCCATATCAAAGACATACACGGCGCCCACCTTATCGGCGATCTGCCTCATGCGCTCGAAATTCCACAGCCGCGGATAGGCGCTCCCCCCACCGATGATGGCCTTGGGCTTCTCCCGCTCGGCAATCGCCTCCAGCTCGTCATAGTCAATCAGCTCGGTATCGCGCCGCACTTGGTAAAACGTGGGCCTGTAGAGCTTGCCGCTGAAGCTGAGCCGGTGCCCGTGGGTCAGGTGCCCGCCGTGCGCCAGGTCCAGGCCCAGAATTGTATCCCCGGCCTGCAACACCGCCGCATAAGCCGAGGCGTTGGCCTGCGAACCGGAGTGCGGCTGCACGTTCACATGCTCGCTGCCAAAGATCTGCTTGGCGCGGTCGCGGGCCAGGTTCTCCACCACATCGGCATACTCGCAGCCTCCGTAGTAGCGGCGTCCGGGATAGCCCTCCGCATATTTGTTGGTGAAAATAGAGCCGGCGGCTTCCAGCACCGCCTCCGAGACAAAGTTTTCGCTGGCAATCATCTCCAGCCCCTCGTGCTGGCGGAGGGTTTCGTGGTCAAGAGCTGCGGCCACTTCGGGGTCGGCTTGGGCGAGGGTGAGAGAGATGCGATCAGTCATACAACAATTCTAGCGTTTTCCGGCCTCCGGCGACAGACGAAATCACGCCGTAACTTTCCCGCTTTTGCACAAGAGAAATGAAAGGAGGTTCACTTCAATCTGGTCAAGCCGCCGGGATTGCCGATCTCTCGGTAAACTGATATGACACCTTTGTATAGATCGAGGATTGACGCCAATATGAGAATCCAAGGTAAGCGCCTCGTTCTGGCGATACTCTTTGCATCGGCGCTGCTTCGGGCCTTCGCGCAAACCCCCGCCATTGACCCCGCCCAGCTGGCCAAGGCCAACGCGGGCGATGCCGCCTCGCAGGTGCTGGTGGGCGACAGTTACGCGGCGGGGAAGGGTGTAGCGCAGGACTTGCAGCAAGCTGCCGAATGGTATCGCAAGGCAGCGGACAAAAACGACATCTCCGGCGAGTTGCGCTTGGCCGCGCTCTATCGAGACGGCCGGGGCGTTACCCGCGACATGGCTCAGGCCGCGGACTGGTACCGCAAGGCTGCTGAGCAAGGCGACGCCAGCGCGCAGGCTACGCTCGGCGTGCTCTACTCCATGGGCCAGGGCGTTCCTCACGACGATGTGGAAGCCTACTACTGGCTCGACTTAGCCGCTGCGGTGCAAGGGCCGAATCAGGAAAAATACGCCGCCAACCGCCAGATGGTCGGAACCCACATCACCGCCGAAGAGCTGGCCTACGCGCAGGAGCGCGTTGCCAAGTGGCTGGCCGCCCATCCGCGCTAGCGCAAGGGCGGGTATCTTACTCTCGAGGAGATTTCGCAGAAGCATCCTCAGGCGCGCGGAATCGATACGCTGGGGACACCGTCTGATTGGGCAGAAACGCAGGCTCAGCCCTTGGTCAGGCGACGGCGGATACCTTCATGAAATCAAGAGCGCGGACGAGATAGGCCTTCAGGTCGCGGCGATGCACCACGGCATCGAGGAAACCCTTCTCCAGCAGAAACTCCGACCGCTGGAAGCCCTCGGGGAGCTTCTGGCGGATGGTCTGCTCGATGACGCGGGGGCCTGCGAAGCCGATCAGCGCGCCCGGCTCGGCGATGTTCAGGTCGCCCAGCATGGCGAAGCTGGCGGTGACGCCGCCCGTGGTGGGATCGGTGAGCACGCAGATATACGGTACGCCGGCATCGTCCAACTGTGCCAGCGCCGAAGAGATCTTGGCCATCTGCATCAGGCTGACCACGCCCTCCATCATGCGCGCGCCGCCTGAGGCCGCAACCACAATCAGCGGCATCCGGCCCAGCCGGGCGCGGTCCACGGCCCGGGCAATGGTCTCACCCACCACCGCCCCCATGGAGCCGCCGATGAAGCCGTATTCCATGGCGCTGACCACCGCCTTGTGATGTCCGAGCTGGCCGACGGCGTTGAGGATTGCGTCGTCCATGCCGGTGGCTTCTTGCGCGGCTGCGAGCCGTTTCTTATACGGCTTTACGTCTGTAAAGTTGAGCGGGTCAGTGGAGCGCAGACCGCCGTCTACCAGCTCATAGCCGGGATCGAGCAGCAGGTCAATGCGCCGGCGCGCGCCGATCTTGAAGTGGTGATGGCATTTGGGGCAGACGTTGAGGTTGGCATCCAGGTCGGCCTTGAAGATAATCTGGCGGCAGCCCAGGCACTTGATCCACAAGCCCTCAGTGCGCACCGTCTTGCCTGCCGCATCCGCGCCGCCGTCGGGGCCAGAGCCAGACTCGTAATCGCCATTCTCACGCTTGAACCAGGACATTCCAACTCTTTCTGGCCGGCAGAGAATTGCCAGCTTGTACACATGCGGCCAGCCGCCACGTAGCGGCTTGGCGCTTTCAGTATTCTATGCCGCGCTGGGCGAGGATGCCTTTTTCGTAGGCATGTTTGACTTCGCGCATCTCGGTGACGGTATCGGCCATTTCGATCAGGAGCGGGTGCGCGTTGCGGCCGGTGAGGATGACGTGCACCATTTCTGGACGCCCATGCAACGCCTTGGCTACCACCGCAGCGTCCAGCATTCCATAGCCGATGGCGTAGTTGATCTCATCGAGGATGACCATATCCCATTCGCCTGAGTAAATGGCCTCGCGGGCCTCGGCCCATGCTGCCGCCACCAGGCGGATGTCCTCGGGATCGGTCTCCGCGCCACCCACCTTCACAAAGCCACGGCCCATCTGCTTGAGCACAAAGTTTGGCCCGAAAGACTGAACGGCATCCAGCTCGCCGTAATGCCAGGAGCCTTTGAGGAATTGCAGCATGAGCACCTTCATGCCGTTGCCCACCGCGCGCAGGGCCGTACCCATGGCGGCGGTGGTCTTTCCCTTGCCGGGGCCGGTGTTGATCAGGATCAGTCCTTTGCGGGATTCAGTCATGAATGAGGGTCCGGGGTTCAGGATTCAGGGAACAGGTCGAAGCTGCTAATGCGCTTTCGATTGCTGCTCATGTGCCTTCGATTCCTTCAATTTGTCAATCATTGTGTATAGCATTTTGCTGACCTGCTCCGATAGTGTCTCTGCCTCGTCCAGCAGCCTTCCGTCCCCGATCTCAAGCGAACGGGCGATCTCAAACTGGGTCTGCGATTCGAGGTTTGATCCCCGAGCGACTCCCAGGAACTGTCTGTACTCGCCTGCGCTCAGTCTTCCGTATCCTTCTGCTATGTTGCTGGCTACGGAGACTGCGGCACGCTTCATCTGGCTACTCAGTCCGTAGACCTCATCTCGCGGGAATCCCGCCGCCAATCGGTAGACCGCGTTTGCCAACTGTATGGACCGCTGCCAGACCTGTAGCTCGCGATAAGACTTCAACATGACCTGGGACTCCTGAACCCTGACCCCTAAACCCTGGACCCTGCCTTCAGTGACCGCCGTGATAAGGGTGGCCAGAGAGTATTGTAAATGCCCGGTAAAGCTGTTCGGCGACTACCAGGCGGGCCAGGGCATGGGCCATCGTCATCGGTCCGAGCGAGAGCAGCAACTGGGCCCGCGTGCGGGCAGGCTCGGACCATCCACTGGCTGGGCCGATGGCAAATACGATGTGCTGCGCCCCCTCGTCTCGCCGTGCGCCAAGCCAGGCGGCGAAGGCTTCTGAGGTCATCGCTTTGCCGCGGCTGTCGAGAAGTACGGGGACGGCGTGCGTGCGGCCTTGCTGGCGGCTCAGCCATTCGAGCAGCGCCTCCTCGGTACGGAATGCCTCGGACTGGCATCGCGCAAAGGGTGAGCAGCGATCAAGATAGACCTGCGTGAGGGAGTCGAATCCATCCTTGGAGCTGGCGCGGGCGCCGATATGGGCGAGCGTGAGGTTCATGGGGAGGAGGATATCCCAATAGGCTGGAATTCGTCTGCGGGAGGGAGAGGATTCCCCAAAAACGAGAGGCTAAGCCCATTTTTGGAATATGGAGGAGTATTTATCCGTAATTCCATATTATGTATAGGTTCGCCTTGGAAATTAATTCGCGGTAACTTGTTCATTTTGATCGACTAAGCAACTATTTTGTGCGATTCGAGGAGATTGGCATCTGTCATGCAAAGCTTATACAAACAAGCTGTCCCTGGGGAATCCGGGGATGGCGATCGGCATTCGGCGATTTGTGGAAATGAAGCCCGAAGTCTCCTGTTTTGTCTGAGGTATTTGATGCATTGAGTTTCACTTGCGGACAAGGTTCATTCCCCGGCCTGGACGCCGAAACACGAATCGAGGGTAGCGCGGGCGATCCGGTCGCAATCGCCGGCAGCGCAATCCAGAGTACGGAACCGGCAAATTCATTCGAGGATGGGAATCACATGAGAAACTTGACGAGACTCTTCTGCTCTTTGTTGGCATTGCTTGTTTTGACCTCACTGCCTGCATGCTACGGACAAAACGTTTCCGGTATGACAGGCACCGTGACTGACCCATCCGGCGCCGCTGTGCCGAATGTCGTCGTGACCCTCAAGAACGCGGCCACCGGCGCGAAGTTCAACACGACCACAAACGCTACCGGCTTTTACCGCTTCTCCAATATTCCCCCCGGCCAAGGCTATTCGGCTACCTTCACCTCGCAGGGGTTCGCTCCGTATACAGTCAAGGACATCTACCTCACTGTGGCTGAAGTCCGCACCCAGAATGCGAGCCTGAAGGTGGGCCAGCGCGCGGAGACGGTGGAGGTGACGGCCTCAAACTCGGAAGTCACCATCGATACCACATCCGCGGTGATCGGCAATACCTTCGACGTGCAGCAGCTCAACAGCCTTCCCGTGCAGGCGAGAAGCGACCCGACGGCGCTGTTCAGCATGCAGCCCGGAGTCACGGACCAAGGCGCTGTGACAGGTGCTCGCGTGGATCAGAATAACGTGACGCTCGATGGCCTGGACGTGAACGACATCTCGACCGGCGGTGCGACGCAGAGCAGCTCGGGCGCTGGAATCAGCGAGGGATTTGGAGGCGGCACCATTGTTGGACACGCCCCCGTTGATTCGGTAGAGGAATTTAATGGCGCAGTAGGCGGTCTCGGTTCATCCACCGCCAGCGCCAGCGGCGGCCAGTTTCAACTGGCCACCAAGAGCGGCACAAATCAATTCCATGGCAACCTCAATGAGTACCATCGCGATCCCTCGCTGGTGGCCAACACCTGGTTCGGCAACAATGCCGGTATTGCGCGCAACCATCTCATCCAGAATCAGTTCGGCGGCTCCGTCGGCGGACCGGTCCTCCTGCCCAAGCTGTTCAACGGGCGCGACAAGCTCTTCTTCTTCTTTGATTACAACGACGATCGCGTTATCAGCGGCTCGGTTCAGGAAAGGGTCGTCCCGCTCGACAGCCTCCGCAACGGCAATATCGGATACTGCACCGGCACCAACTGCAGCGGCACGAACAGTGTGAGCGCTGCCCAGGCCAAGGGATTCGACCCGGCGGGGATTGGTGAAGATGGAAACTGGCTTACGGGCTTCGCTTCCCGCTTTCCACACTCCAACAACACAGCTGCAGGGGATGGCATCAACCTGGGCGGATATGCGTTCAACGCCCCAAGCAACGACTATGAAGCGAACTATATAACCAGGATCGATTACAACCTGAACCAGAACATGAAGATCTTCGGGCGATTCTCGATTGTCCGTGAGACTGCGGTGGAGTATCCGAACCAGTTTGCCGGTGACCCGCTAACGGACCCAATTTTGGATAAGTCGTATGCTTTCGTTATCGGCCATACCTGGGTGATAGGCTCCAGCAAGACAAATCGGGTCTTCCTGGGCGAAACCGTTCAAAAACTCTCCTTCCCGAATAACTACAATCCGGACGGGTCGACCTTCTTTACCTTCGGCGACGGCGCAGACAGTGTACCGGTACCCTCGTCGCTCTATCTGAATCCCAGCTCCCAGGCCCGCCGGGTTCCCATTCCGATGATAGGGGATGACTTCAGCTGGACAAAGGGCAGCCATACGTGGGGATGGGGCGGCACCTTCAAGAACATCCTGGCCCACGATACCACCGTGGGCGACTACAATACGACGGAGGTCGGGCTGGGAGGTCAAGTCTTCAGTCTTTGCGGTCCCACCGCGGGGGATTGTGGGAAAACCAACGGCGTGAATAACCCCAGCCTTCGCCCGAGCGATATCGATACAAACAATCCCGGCAATTGGGACCAGACCTTCGCCTTCCTGCTGGGCCGCATTGGCAATGTACAGAGCGACTACAACTTCAATGCAGCCGGTCAGGCGATTAAACAACTTACCGGCGATCAGCGAAACTACCGGTACTACCAAACCCAGCTCTATCTTTCGGACGCATGGAAGGTGTTGCCTAACCTCACCATCTCCTATGGATTGACCTATCAATACTTCAGCGTGCCCTATGAGATTCGCGGCCTTGAGAGCGTGGAGCCTTACAGCTTTGACCAATATATGCAGGCCCGCGTTCAGCAGAGCAACCTTTCCCAAACAGGCCCAATGGCTGTGCCACTAATCGCCTACTATCTGGGTGGAAAGGGCAACGGCAGCGGTGCTCCGCCGCTCTACAAGCCGGAGTATAAGAATTTTGCTCCGCATGTAGGCTTCTCCTGGAACCCGGGGTTCGACAAAAAGAGTGTATTGAATGGCGGCGTCGGCATCGCCTACGATCGCACCATCATCAATGCGATTCAGCATCTTCAAGACGCGTACTCGTATCTTTTCCAGCAGACCAAGTCGATTTCCAATGGAATCTCCGGAGACGCGTACGATTCGATCAAAGGCGACCCGCGGCTTGACAAGAATAATGGTATCTCCTCGATACCCCTGTCGCCCCCTGCAACACCTGGGGCTCCCTATCAGCCGTTTACGTCGGGTGGCATTCCGGGTGGCCTTGCGAACGGGTTGGCCTTCAACGAGACCATTGACCCCACTTTGAAGACGCCCTACTCGATTTCTTACAACTTCGGTATTCAGCGCCAGATGCCCTGGGACATGGTGATCAAGACCAGCTATTCGGGCCGCCTGGGACGCAAGCTCCTGGGGCAGGCCGACGCGAATCAGGTTCTCGAATTCCCAGACCCTGTCTCCGGCGAACTTTTCTCAGCGGCCTTTGCGAGCATCACAAAACAGAAAAGGCAAAAGGTAGCAACTGCAAACATCAAGCCGGAACCGTGGTTTGAGAATGTTCTCGAACCAAGCCTTGGGGCGTCCTATGGGTTCGCCAGCAACACGCAATACCTCTATGCGGCCCTCAGTGGCCTGGTCAGGAATGGTGACTTTGGCGACTTCGCTCAGGCTCTTGCCGATCAGGCCGATAAGAATACCGGGGCGCAAGGTACACCGTACAACGTAGGGATGGGCGCGCAGTTCTCTGAAAACTCATTCCACACCAACAAAGGATTTTCCACCTACAATGGATTGCTGGTCACCTTGCAGAAGAACATTTCACACGGCCTGCAATTCGACTTCAACTACACCTGGTCGCACTCGATCGATAACGTCTCGCTCTTTGCCAGCGGTCAGGGCGATACAGGCATCGGCGGCGGCGGTTTGATCTGCGATGACATACGGCCGCGTGAATGCCGCGGTAGCTCCGACTTTGACGTGAGGCAAATTGTCAGCGGAGATGCCACCTACCAGCTGCCGTTCGGCAAGGGCAAAATGTTCTTGGGGACCGCTTCTCCCCTGGCCGACGAAATCATCGGCGGCTGGTCGCTCAGCGGTGTTGTGGCGCGCCATACTGGATATCCGTGGCAAACGGCTTCCAATGCCTACGTCGCCAGCTACTCCAACGATGCTCCAGCAATTCTTACTGGAAACTCGGCGTTGGCACAGACACATTTGACCAAGTTGCCGGGAGGCGGCGGGGTGAGCATGTTCGCCAATGCCGCGCAGGCAGCCGCGCAGTTCTCGGGACCGGTTGGATTCACAATTGGACCGCGTAACGGAGAGCGGGGTCCTGGGTACTTCAATGTGGACCTCGGCCTGGGCAAGGAGTTCCCCATCGTATCGGAGAAGCTGAAGATGAAGTTCCGTGCCGATGCATTCAACGCGCTCAACCATCCAAACTTCACGATACCTGCGGAGAATGGGTTCAACGGTTACGATCAGGAGGACTACGAACAAGGCGCCGGGTTCGGCCAGGTTTCCTTCACTGCGGATCCGACTCACAATCTGAACAACGGGGCCCGCGTGCTACAGCTCGCGCTGCGCGTGGAATTCTAAGGGCTCAGACAACAAGGAAAGCATGACGAAAAAGAGACCGCTTCGGCGGTCTCTTTTTTCGTGCGTTTGCAGCGTTTCGGCGGCTTCTATTCTATTGCCGGGTGTAGGGAAGGGAACTCGCTGAAATACAGTCAGACGCTGCGTGGTTGTCCCGCCGTCCGCCGTGACTGCTATTTCTTAGTGGCAGCCTTCTTCGCTGGGATCTTTTTGACCGCCTTCTTCGCAGCCGTTTTTTTCGCGGACTTCGCCGGTGCTTTCTTTACTGCCTTCTTCGGCGCGGGCGCAACTTTGGCGGCCGCAGGCTTGGCTTTGGCCTTTGTGGCGGCCTTTTTGCGCACGGCGGCGGTTTTTTCGGCCAGTGCGGTCTTCAGTTCGGCGTCGAATTCCGCCGGGCTCACGGGGCGGGCTGACTTGCGCAGCCGCTCAATGTCATAAAAGGCGCGGCGCTCGGCCAGAAAGACATGCACAACAAAGTCCACATAGTCGAGCAGAATCCACTCGCCCTTTTGGCGGCCCTCAACAGAGTTGGGGAAGACGCCAAACTCCTTCTTCAGCTTGTGTTCGATTTCGTCGGCAATGGCGACCGACTGCCGGTCATTGCTGGCCGAGGTGACCAGGAAGAAGTCCGAGAGGCCGGAGTCAATGGGGTCGAGTTCGAGAATGCGGGTGTCTTCGCCCTTCTTGTCTTCACAGACCTGAACTGCGGCCTGAACGAGAATACGTGTTTGCTGGCGTGCTTCGGTTGTCGTCATGCGGTGGGAAAGATCTCCAATCTCAATCGTAGCCCCTCGTTCGGGCATGGGCAAGTGGGACTGTCTGGATCTGGCGCAGGGTCCTACCGGTAGAGGCTGCGGGAGCAGATATAGTCCAGAACGGCCTCGGGAAGCAGAGCCTGTTCGGAACCGGTAGTTGCCGGCGTTGCGTGCACTCGATCGCGAATCTGCGCCCGAATCTCCGAGGCGCTGATCTCGACATTCAGGCCGGGGAGCAGGTAAAAGGGCGCACGGTCTGCTGCGCTGTTCAAGAGAGCGTAGGGCCGGACCTCTACACCGGAGTTAGGCAGAGAGGAGGCTTCCGGCTGGGATTCCATGGTCAATCCCTTAGGCAGCGCTGCTTTGAGGCCATCGAGCGGCTGGCCGGGACGCGAGGCCACAATCAGAGGCGCGACGAACGGGATTTCCGCAGCACGATGCCAAAGGTGCAGCGCGAAAAACGAGTCGGCGCCCATCAGGCAGAAGAGTGCGCCGCCGGACGGAAGCTTTGCCCGTAGGCCGAGCAGCGTCTCGAAGGTGAAGTTGGGTGCGCCGGAGGGCTTGGGCGCATCGGCCTGCGAAACGGCGAAGCCTGGCTCGCCTGCGATGGCCAGCCGGGTCATGGCCAATCGGTCTTCAAAGCTGGCGGCCGAGCCCTGAGGCTTGAGCGGCTGCGCGCCCACCGGGGCAAACAGCACCGTATCCAGCCCCAGCGCCGCTCTGGCCGCGCGAGCCACGGCCAAATGGCCCAAGTGGGGCGGGTCAAAGCTGCCGCCGAAGAAAGCGACGCGGCGTCCGGTGCTCCTCATTTCAATATCGAGCGGCTCAGTGCTGCCATGGTTCATGGGTCCATGTTATCTTGCGACGGATGCTTTTCCAGTGCGTCCAACTAACAATGCGATACCTGATTGCTCTTCTGGCCCTGGCCGGCGTGGTGGTTTCCTCGCTCGCGCTGCGCGTTCACTACACCACCGATGCAGAGCCTTGCGCCATCAATGCGAAGTGGGACTGCGGCATCGTGAACCATAGCCCCTTTGCTGAGATTTTCCACATTCCTGTGGCGGCCATCGGCATTGCCGGCTACCTGGCGCTTGCCGGGCTGGCGCTGGCACGGCGGCGGGCCATCACCTTCTCAGCGGCTCTGATTGGCTTGGGGTTTGCGCTTTACCTAACCCATATCGAGCGCGACGTCCTCATGGTGTATTGCCTGTATTGCGTGATCTCGCTGGGGGTCATTACGCTGGTCACGCTGCTCAGCCTGGGCTGGGTGGTGGCTGAGCGGATGGGGCGAAAGCCTGCGCCCAGTCTTGCCTGACGAAACCAGTACAGGAACGAGATCGCAGAATCACACTTGAGAATTCGGGCCTTGGAGATCATGGACCCAGCGCGTATCGACAAATACTAGCGCGACAGCGCCGGGAGCCAAATTTTATGAGTTCGAGGAGTGAGCAGTGACGCATACCGGCTGTCGTCCAGCGACGATTGACGAAGAAATCGGGAAAATTGGCCCTGGCCCTTCCGGTTGCGGCGCGTCAGTATATGTTGATACGCCCTAAACCGTCGGTATTGGGCTTTCCAATCGCTTTCCCATATCTGGGAGTCATGTCAATTTGAGCCTCCATTTCTCAGAATCGAGACCTGAGGAACCCGGCAGGGAGATTGCGATGGCAAATCCAAGTAGCGGCAGTGAAACGGTCCAGAATTGAAGACTCGATATAAGCACGAAAATTGGAAATAGGAATAGGAGTGCAGCCGTTATCAACTGCAAGCGCCCATATCTATAGCCAGGATTCTTGTAGACCGTCAGCCGGCTGAGTGTAACTACGATGGGAACAATCAATATGCACATATCATAGGCTACAAGGTAGTAGCTGACTAGGCAGCTCGCTGGAATCGCAACTAGAAGCGCGTTGCCGCCGCGCGGCCGCCTACTGGCAAAGAAGATCATCGTCAGCGCCGAAACTGCGATTGTTATAGGCAACACTGAAGCCGACTCGCCCAGGATTGCGTGCAAGGCTCCGTGGAGATTTGCCATTTTGCTTATAAGTAGTGGAAACTGCGGACTAATGCGAAACGTATAGCCTATCCGGGTCATCGATTGCACATACTGGACCGACTGTGCCACACCAGTTAGCCAAATTGAAATCGCCACAAGTAACGTGGCCGTAGATGCAAATGCAACTGAAAACCGCCAGCGACGCCAAACGAGAAACAGCACGGCGATCGGAATTACCAGTTGAAACTTGAACAGTCCAAGCGCGACAAGAACACCTGCGAGAAACTCGCGGTCTTGCTCGATACAAGCTAATGCACCTGCCAGAAGCGTCATGAGTACAATTGAGTTCTGCCCCGACGCCAGCGCCACATTGATGGGAAGAAAGAAAAACATCAATGCTGGAAGGTAGGACCTGACACGCGCCAAGCCAACCATATAAGGTTGCAAAAGCCGATAACAGAGTGTAAGAACCCCAAGGTTGAATACGTAAAATGCGCAATAGGCCCGATGAAAAGAAAGATACGAGAATGGGGCAAACAGGATCGCTTGATATGCAGGGCGGATGAATGGCAGTGGAATATCCGCATATGAGACCTGCTCATTCTGGAACCACTTCTGCGCTGACGAATCGTAAATCTCATGTCCGTGTCCGGTTCGAACCATATATCCGGCTGTGTACATATTCCGGAAATCCACTCCGCCACCACGAATCATAGGTAGAAAACTAAGAATCCCACAGAGAAGCCATGGGAGAAGAATCATCGCATTCAAAACCTGCGCTCGGGTGCTGGTAAGTTTTGTGACTTGCTGTTTGTCCGGAACTGTGTTGATGTCAGCCATGTCACCCTCGTAGTCAGCAAGAACTCCTCTTAATCAGAGAGATGATAACAGGACGAAGGTGTCTTCGACTCTTCGCGAATATGCCAACCTGCGTTCATCGGCACGAAATTTCTTATTCAAGATTTCGCCGTTTAGACTTCGTCAACTGTGCGCTGGTGGCCCGCATCTCGACATTGTGTCATCAGAATGGGTGCCCCATACTTGGTGGGCAAAGCGAGATCAGACCTTGTGTCACGCATGCCGGGAATTGCCCCGCGCCGCACGCCCCCTTCCTTCTAACCCCGGTTGGTATCCACTCTTTCCAGATTTTCTTGCAGATATGGATGAATAGTTTGAGAATGGTTGCCATTCGCTGATCGATAATCAACACCCGCAGGTTTTGGCCCTAGGCGAGCAGGCAATACCTCTCTTGAATGAAAATGGGGCATTTCAGTTTCAGAAGGGTTGGCGGGTTGTTGGCAGGCCTGAACCGCGCGCTCTGCTAGGATTTTCCCAGCTCAACGGCGTATAACGCTGGAATGGGGCAAACGCAGGAAGCTGAACCACGATTGCAAGCCGAGATTGACGCATGGCTGCGCAGCGGCGGCCTAGTGGTTACGGCCAGCGACCGCGCAGCGCGCGCCTTGGCCTCGGCCTTCCATCGCGCCCGCCGGGCCGAGGGACTGTCAGCGTGGCCCGCGCCGAGCATTCTGGATTGGAAGAGCTTTGTCCGCGCCGCCTGGGACGAACGGACGAGCGACGGACGCATGCTGCTGAATCCCACGCAGGAGCAATCGCTGTGGGCCGAGATCGCTGGCGCGGACGGACGGCAGGCCACTCTGCTCGAAGGCCCGCGCCATCGCTTGGCCGCGCTGGCCATGGAAGCCCACGAGTTGCTTTGCGAGTACGCTCCACAGTTTCTGCGCCCAGCCGCCCGCGCCGCGTGGCAGCAGGATGCACTGGCTTTCAGCAAATGGCTCGCGGCCTTTGACCAGAACTGCCGCCCCGGCAATCTGCTCAGCCCCGCCCGCCTGCCGGCGGAGCTGATCCCGTTGCTTGAAGGCGACCGGCTCGAACGCCCGCCCCTGTTGCTGGCGGGATTCGACCGCATCCAGCCAACCCAGCGCGCGCTCTTCGACGCATGGGGCGCGTGGCACCAGGCTGATCCTCATCAACCTGCCACGCAGATTCTCTTCCACCGAGCCGCCGACACCCAGGCCGAACTCGCTGCTTGCGCCGAGTGGTGCAGGAACCAGCTCGCCTCCAATCCCCGAGCCCGTCTCCTCGTGGTTACTCAGAACGCAGGCAACCGCCCCAGCCGAGGACAGATCGAGCGGGCTTTCCTCACGCTCAGTCACCCCGGCAGCGCGCCGCTCTTCGAGTTCTCGCTTGGAATTCCGCTCAGCCAGGTTTCTCTGCCACGCGCCGCGCTTCTGTTACTGCGCTGGCTCAGCGGCCCGCTTCAAGAGCACGAACTTGACTGGCTCTTTTCTACTGGCCAGGCCGCGGCCAGACCGCCGGAAGCCTCGGCACTGCAAGCGCAAATGCGAGCGCTACGCAGACGTGGGCTGGAGCAGACCCAATGGACATTTGGCGAACTGATCCACGGGCATGCGAGCCCGGACTCGCTGCCAGCCAGCTGGGTCAACCGCATCGCCGAAGCCCAGCGCCGGCTTGCAGAACACGCGCGCCGCCCGCAGATGCCGCTCGACTGGGCCGAGCTAGTTCCACGGCTGCTTGAAACCGCTGGCTGGCCCGGTGCGCATCCGCTATCGAGCGCCGAATTTCAAGCCGTCCGCCGCTGGTGCCAAACTGTTGAAACCGTCGGCTCGCTGGGCTTCGATGGCCGCCGCATTCCGTGGGCGGAATTCCTCTCCGCTCTGGCCCGAACCCTGGACGAGACCCTCTTTGCTCCCGAATCCCGCGACGCACCCATCCAGATTGCCGGCCTAGCCGAATCCGCTGGCCTTACCGCAGATGCCGTCTGGTTCCTGGGCGCAACCGAGGACGCATGGCCGGCCAGCGGCGCAACCCACTCCCTTTTGCCGCTCGATGTGCAGCGCCAAGCTGCGATGCCGCACGCCACCGCGCAGCTCGACTGGGATCTAGCCCAGACCATCACCGCGCGCCTTGTGGCCTCAGCACCCAAAGTCCACTTCAGCTATCCGCGGCAGAGCGAGGGGGCCGAAGCTCGCCCCTCGCGGCTGATCGCGCAGCTTGCCGGGGCGGCTGAGGAGCTGCCCGCCGCGCCGCGCCGCCCGGAAACCCTAGCAGCGCCGTTTGAAGACACTAGCCGCATTCCTTTCCTGCACGGCAACGTTCAGGGCGGCTCCAGCGTGCTAACCTCGCAATCGCAATGCCCCTTTAAGGCCTTTGCTACTG
>Ga0302140_10006913_pt1 | contig 14224 bp, 9 predicted proteins | sample I_Bog_E1_1_FD_202095 | JGI IMG/M metagenome (GOLD analysis project Ga0302140, IMG submission 202095) | Peat permafrost microbial communities from Stordalen Mire near Abisko, Sweden - I_Bog_E1_1 | ecosystem: Environmental > Terrestrial > Soil > Wetlands > Peat | place: Sweden: Abisko, Stordalen...
ATGCCGTTCTCTCGGCCAATCCCTACTACAACAAGCCTTCGCAGGAGGGCCAGTTCCAGCACTTCCTGGCGCTGGCGAAGGCGGTTGCGCCGCTGCCGGTGACCCTCTACAACGTGCCCGGCCGCACTGCGGTGAACCTTGAGCCGGAAACGGTGCTGCGCCTCGCCCAGGCCGCGCCCAACATCCAGGCCATCAAAGAGGCCAGCGGCAAGCTGCCGCAGATCGCCCATTTGGTGCATACTTTGCCGAGCGGCTTCAAGATCTTCTCCGGCGACGACAATATGGCGCTGGCTGCGGTCGGGGTGGGCGCGCACGGGCTGATCAGCGTAGCCTCCAACGAGATTCCAGCTGAAGCCAGCCGCATGATTCGCGCCGCTCTGAAGAACGAATGGGCTGAGGCCCGCGCGATTGAGAAGAAATATGCGGAGCTGCTCGATGCCAATTTCTGGGAGTCGAATCCGGGCCCGGTGAAGGCAGTGTTGCATCTGATGGGCCGCGTCGGCGAGCACGTTCGCCTGCCGCTGGTGCCGCCCACGGACGCCACCCGCGCGCGGCTTGAGCGCCTGGCCGGCGAACTGGGCCTGCTCAAAGGATCGGCCCAGCACTATTGACAGGAAGCTGGATGGGTCAGTCAGTTTGGCTCCGTGCGGGCGGCTTATTGACGTCCGCCGGAATGTCGTTTTTCGGCCAGCGAGGGAATTGCGCAAGATTTCGTTCCAAAACTGTTGATGGGGATGTTCGCTAAAGCACGGCCCCGCGCAATTGGCTTATAATTCGGGGTTGCATTCAATCGGTTGCAAGGCGCGTATCCAGGCGCCGACAACCGGGGAGGCTACCATGCTGAAGCCCTATTTGTTCCTTTCCGTGGCGATCCTGACAGTGTTCGCCTGCACGCCTGCCACGAGAGCCATTGCGCAGGCGCCCGCTAGTACGAATCCAGTGAAACCGACCGCCGCTTCGCAGGAAAAAGCAAAAGCTCTTTATGCTCGCGACTGTGCGTTGTGCCACGGGGATACTGGCAATGGCAAGACCGACGTTGCCACGAGCATGGAAGTGAAGCTGGATGACTGGACGGATCCAAAGTCACTGGCTGCGAAGTCGGACCAGGAACTCTTCAACGCCATCCATAAAGGCAAGGGAGACAAGATGCCCTCAGAGGAAGGGCGCGCGAAAGTGGATGAGATCTGGAACCTTGTCGTCTACATTCGCAACCTGTCAAAGAATCAGCCAGCCCCTCCGCAACCCGCTGCTGAGCCTGCTTCGCCGCCGGCCACCGAACCTGCCGCCGCACCTGCTGCTGCCGAACCGGCCGCGCCTCAATCCGCCGCGCCGGCGGCTGCACAGCCGACGAATTAGCGCGTCTTTTGCTCCTCTTGGAATGCCGGCATGTTGCGGTCCCACCTGGGCGTGGGAACACACAAGGCTATTGAATTCTTGCAGGCGCGCCGAATTTCCTGCTTCTTCGAGCCGGAGTTACTGCCAATCAGTTTGTTTGGCTGCGGTGGCGCGGGACGATAGCGTCTAAGACAAGAGACCGGCTGGTTCGAGGCGGATTTCAGGCGAAAGATTGAGCAAACCAGGATTGCTGGAATCCCACAATCGCTTCGGCGATAGCGCAGCCAAACGCAAAAAAGGCGGGTGATTGCGGGGACTGAGATGAGGCAATTCCTTATGTCATCCTTATCCCGGATGTACGACTATCGTGTTATGATCCGATCAATTCCTCAGAGAATTTTAAGGAGTGCCGCCTCGTGAGAAGCTGCTCGTTCGCTTTCATTGGCGCGATTGCCGCGCTATTTTCTTTCCTAATCTTCGTTGACGCACCAACTGCCTTGGCGCAGACCTTCAGAGGGAGTATCCAGGGCACCATTACGGACTCGACCGGAGCGGCTGTCGCCGGGGCGCAGGTAAAGGTCCTCAGCCCAGCCACCGGCTTGTCACGCACAGTGACCGCCAACGACCGGGGCGAGTATGTTGCCTCGGAACTGCCGTTGGGCACCTATAGCGTAACGGTGGAAAAGCAAGGTTTCCGCACCACAACGCTGACGCAGATTCCGGTGAGCGTGGGTTCGCCCACGCGCGCCGACGCGAAACTTGGCGCCGGGACGGTGCAGGAAGTGGTGGAGGTGAATGCCGAAGTACCCCTGGTGGAAACCAGTTCCAACACAACAGGCGGCACCATTGAAGCCAACGAGGCCGCTGAGCTGCCGGTGAACGGACGCGACTTTACAAAGCTGCTGGAACTGGTTCCGGGCTCGAGCAGCGATCCTGTGGGATCGACCGAATCGGCCGGCTCGTATGGGCTGTTTAGTCTGGACGGCAATCGCGGCCGCTCAAACAACTATCTGCTCGACGGCACCGACATGAACGATGGTTATCGCAACCTGCCGTCGATCAACCAGGCGGGCGTGTGGGGCTGCCCTTCGACGATTCTTCCGGTTGACGCGCTGGCTGAGATTCCAGTCACCGGCAGCCCGGCGGCTGAGTTTGGCCGCAGTTCGGGAGCGACCGTCAACATTGTCACCAAGAGCGGCTCCAATGGGATCCACGGCAGCGCCTTTGAATACTTTCGCGACGGAGCAATGAACGCGCGCAACTTCTTCAATACCGTGGCGCAGCCGAAGAACTCGTTTACCAACCATCAGTTTGGCGGTTCGGCCGACGGCCCGATCGTAAGGGATAAGTCGTTTTGGCTTGTTTCTTATGAGGGGCAGAGAGAGAACGGCGGCTTGCCCCAGTTGGGTACTGTGCCTACTCTGGCGGACATCAACGCCTATGAAGCGGGTGGCGGAGTCATCAATCCAGTGATCCAAAGCCTGCTAAACAGCAAGCCGTGGGGAGTATTGCCGGCAACAGGCGGCGATGAGACGTTTACTACTCCGTTCAGCAACAATAGCGATAATCTCATCGTCAAGGCCGACCAGCATCTTCATTTGTTCAGCGCCGGCGACCTGTTGACTGGTCGCTACTTCTACAGCCGCGGCATGCAGAGCTTTCCGCTGGGCATGCTCTACACGGGCAGCAGCGCGCCGGGATACAACACCTCGACACCAACGCATGTAAATCTTGTCTCGCTCTCCTACACTTCCGTTCCGAGGTCGAACTTGATCTTCGAGCTTCGCGGCGGCTACAACCGATTCCTGCAACAATTCATCCCGCAAGACACCGGGCTGAATCCAAACACTGCCTTTGGCCTGAATACGCTTCCCCCGGACTACAGCACACGCGACCTGGGATTGCCGACGATCGACGTTGGCGCGTATAGCCCGATCGGGGCCACTGCCAGCGACTCGCGCGGCCGCGTGGATACGAACTACCAGCTCTTCGGAAACGTCTCACTGACCAAAGGCGGGCATAGCTACAAGGCCGGCGTCGAGTGGCGGCGGACATTCATCAACAGCTTTATCAATTCCGGACATCGCGGCAAGCTGGTCTTTAACAGCCTCGACGATTTCCTGTCGGGCACAATCGATGGCGGCAGCTCTGCCGACGGGGACGGCACGCGCTACTCCTACCAGAACGGAAGCGGGGCCTACCTGCTGGATTCCTGGCGCCTGAATCCCAGGATCACGCTCAACTATGGCTTGCGCTGGGATTACTTTGGCGTGATCGGCGCGGAGAACAATGCATTCAGCATCTTTGACGTGAAGACCGGCGGCCTTGAAACCGTCGGAGCGACAGGCGGCCCGGCGTCGCTCTATCCGAAGGACTGGGCTAGCTTTGCGCCGCGCGTGAGCCTGGCGGATGATCTGAAGGGCGATGGGAAGTTGGTGATACGGTCCGGCATCGGCGTTTACTACGACGGTCCATCGCAGGATTTCTTCGTGGGCAACCAGGCCTATAACACCAATGCCGGAGAGGCCGGACCGGCATTCAACGGTATCGGCTTCGCATCGCCGGTCGTCTCGACGATTACCAAGGGTACGCCGATTTTTGGCGGCTATACGCCGAGCAGCGTTTTCACGGTTGACCAGAAGCTGGTGACGCCCCGATATGTCTCCTATAACCTCACCATCGAATCGCAGGTCACCAAGAAGATTGCGGTACAGATCGGATATGTGGGATCGCAAGGACGTCACCTCTTCCACTTCCGCGATCTCAACCAGTTCAACAATGTTGCGGGCAGCGTGGACAGTTGCGGAAACGGCCAGTCGATCAGCTATGGCGAACAGTGCTTTCCATCTTACTCAGTCGGTTCGTATCTAGACATCCCGCTTTACTACATCAACCAGATCGAGACAAGCGCGCTGTCCAACTACAATTCCGCGCAGGGGACATTGAAAGTACAGAACTGGCGCGGCATGACTTCCACGCTGAATTACACATGGTCACATTCGATTGACGATGCGAGCGACGGACTGGACTTTGTCCCGAACGCTTCGCAGCCCGACAACAGCTTCAATCCTCGCGGCGACCGCGCCAGTTCCAACTTCGACGTGAGGCAGCGCTTGCAGTGGTACTGGACTTACAACCTTCCCAAGTTCCAGCAGGCCAGATGGATTGCCGATGGCTGGGCGCTCGACGGCATGTTCAATTTTGCAACCGGCCAGCCTTATACAGTGAGTTATCTGTTTGAAGGCGACTACAACGGAAGTGGCGAGTACTTTGGACGGCCCGACATCATTGGCAATCCCCACGCCGGCGCACAGGGAACCAACCTGCTGAACATGGCGGCGTTTGCCGCGCCATGCACGGTGGACACCAATCCGGCGAGCGCAACTTACGGGAACTGCATCAATGGACATCCGGGCAGCGAGGGCCGCAATGCCTTCAATGCGCCGAATTACGCGAATTTCGACTTCTCGCTGACAAAGACCTCGCACTTGACTGAGACCGCGACGATGGAATTCCGCTGCGATTTCTTTAACATCTTCAACCATCCGAACCTCAGCAACCCTCTGTTGCCGGGATTTGGCATAGACGCTTTCGGTAATACACACACAGCGGGAGACCGCCTGGTGGCGGGCTCCGACCCGATCGCCAACGGCGCGCAATATCTAACCACCACGGCAACGCCTGATGTGGGTAGCGGCAACCCGTACCTGGGCGGCGGCGGCCCGCGCAGCGCACAGTTGGCGGTTCACTTCAAGTTCTAATTTTCTATCAGCCACTATGTGCCGATGGAGGGTAGGTTCCAGCGCCAATCCTGCCCTCTTTCGCTTCAGCAGAGCGGCTCAAATTTAAAATCATTCAATTCTCTTTTCCGCCGATAACCCAATACGAGCCTTCATCAGGTTGAAGGCTGAGGCTCTGCTTGAGAGACAGGACTACTAGACTTCACTGTTCTCTACGCGGACCTTCTTGCTAAATCCAAGGCATATGGGCGGAATGGGAGTTACAAAATGGCGTCAGAGCGATATACAACCGACCGGGAGACTCAGGTTCCCGAAGGCGTTTTCATTTATTCCCAGACAGATATGAAGGGCGTAATCACCCAGGCCAATTCCGCCTTTGCCAACCTCAGCGGGTATGCGGTCGAAGAGATGATAGGCCGGCCGCACAATCTTGTTCGTCATCCCGACATGCCCAAAGAGGCTTTTGCGGATATGTGGCGGTCGCTCAAGGCGGATCGTCCCTGGCAAGGCGTGGTGAAGAATCGGCGCAAGGATGGCGGCTACTATTGGGTGCTTGCGAATGCATCCCCGGTTCGTGAAGGCGGCCGTGTGGTTGGCTTCCAATCGTTGCGCCGAAAGCCCTCGCGGGAGCAGATCAAAGATGCCAGCGAAGCCTATCGCAAAATCCTCGCAGGAGATCATTCCCTGGCGATTGAGGATGGGCGGGTGGTGAAAGTCCGTTCTGCGCTGCGGCGGAAGGCAGGCCGTCCAGACATTCAGATTGGCGTGGCAGGAGTTGCGGCGATCATGGCTGCTTTGTGCGGAATCGTGTTGACCATAGGAGGCGCGACTTCGGTGCTAGTCCACGCTGTGCTTCTATTCCCGCTCGGGATCAGCGGTTTGGCTGCGAGTTTCGTCCTGCTGAAAACACTTCCCGCTCTGGTGCGGGACTTGGCGCAAATGGAAGCATATCTGGATGGGATGCTTTCCACAGGGGATTTCGCTATGGCACTCAACCTGGAGCAACAGGCGCGCTCAGGGAACATTGCGCGCAAGCTTTCCTTGATGATGAGTTGGGTGCAGTCGACGATCCAGTGTATTCAGGACGCGGTGATTCCCGTTCAAGACGGCACGGCACAAGTACTCAAGTCGATTCTGGAAATCGATCAAGCTGCGGAGTCGCAGAATATGGCGACAACTTCGGTGGCCGCAGCCAGTACTGAACTGGAACTGACCATTCGTGAAGTCTCGGAGCACCTGCTGAAAACCGAATCTGCTGTGACCGAAACGGGTCGCAGAGCCTCTGGCGGCGCGGATGTCTCCCAGCGCGCATCGGATCGAATTCAGAATCTTGCCTCGGCAATCCGGGGCGCGAGTGTGGAAGTGGAAGCACTGGGCGCAAGCTCGGCCGAAGTTGGAGCTATTGCGGGTGTCATCCGCGAAATCGCCGACCAGACAAATCTCCTGGCATTGAATGCCTCCATCGAGGCGGCACGCGCTGGAGAATATGGACGCGGTTTTGCCGTGGTTGCCAATGAAGTGCGCAGCCTTGCTGATCGCACGATGAAAGCCACGGCCAAGATTGATGCGCTCATTGGGCAAATCAAAAACGACACTGACCGGGCAATCAGTGGGATGCGCAGTGGGTCAGCGCAGGTGGAAGATGGCGTCACATTGGTGAATGAAGCCAAAGGCGCGCTGACCGGCATCAATGGCCTGATGGTCGATGCTGTGCGCATGGTCTCGGAGATTGCGAATTCATCCTCCCAGCAGACCGAGGCCATGAACGAAATCAGCAGTAATATCAGCCATGTTGCTGCCATGACAGAACAAAATGTCGGCACCGTCCGCTCGACGTCCGAGTTGATTTCGACGCTTCAACCCATGGTGGATCGAGTGAAGAAGGCGGTCGCTCAGTACTCGGTGTAGCGGTGTCCCGGTAGCTGCTCTTGTTGCGGAGGCAACAAGGAGATGTCCCGATCCACGCCCTTCTGTCGCGGTGCGATGGCCATGGCGGCGGCGATAAGGACAATGGGGAAGGCTTCGAGAGTGTAGCGGGGCTCGGCGTTTTCCATGGTGGCCAGGAGGAGGCAACGGAGGACGATATAGGCCGCGAGCATAGCTGCAAAGGGCACATGGCGGCGTAGAAAGCCGAAGGCGGCAAGCGCCAGCAGGGCAGCATTGAGCAATGCATAGCTGAAGGCGATCAGCGAGCCGCCCGGATGCTGTCGCCACTCCCACCAGCGGACGGGCAGATAGTCCCACAGGTATTCGGTGCGGGGACGGAGCCACATATCGGCCACGCGGGCCAGCGGCAAAGCTATGTAGTAGCGAAAGGGCTTGTGCTTGATGCGCTGATCGGCGAGGGCGGCAAAGCGGGCGTCGAGATCCGGGTTGAAGCTGCACAGGTCGTTGTAGTCAAAGAGCAGCTTATCGGTCTCGCGGTACTCCTGCGCCGAATCGAAGGCGCGGCTGGGCAGCAGATGAATGTCGATCGGCTGGTCGTCGCCCTTCCAGTAAATCTCCGGCGATGAGACGTAATCGGCCAGCCAGGTTTTGGTCCAGCGCACCCAGCCGGGGAAGGGGTTTTCGCTGGGATCGTTGGCAAAGCGCGGGGCCAGCGGCTGGAAGACATGAAAGACACGGTAGTTGCGGATGGTCCAGGGAATGAAGGGAAGAGCGACAAGCAGTGAGCAGGCAAGCGCTGCCCGCAGCGATGCGTGAGCGGCTGTGCGCCGCCCATACCACCAGATGCCAGGAACGATGATGGCCGAGAGCAGTCCGCCATCGGGCCGCAGCAGGATGGCCGAGCAGAGGGCCGCGGCGGTGAGCACGATATATCCCCAGGGAAACCGCTCATGCGCTTGGATGCGCTGAATGAGACGCCCAGCGGCAAAGATGCCCAGCGCCACGCAGAAGATGGAATCGGTTTCGGTGAGTGGAACTGAGGTGAGGTTGGCGGTAAAGGGGCAAAGAGCGGCCAGCCACAGCGCCCAGAGGCCAGCGCGCCGCGAGACTTGATCGCGGACGAAAGCGCCGATCAGCAGGCAGGAGCCCAGGTCGATGACCATCTGGATGGGTCGCACCGGAGCAAAATTACCCATTCCGAAGACTTTGAAGATGAGCGCAAGAAAGATCGGATAGCCGGGCAGCCGGATCAGTGTGGGACGGAAGGGGGTGTCGAGCGCATAGGCATGATGGAGGAGCAGGTTCTTGGCGATCATGCCGTAGACATCGGAATCTGAATCGAACTCGGGAAAGCGCAGAATGAAGAGGAGGCGAAGCGCCGTACCCGCCAGCAGCGCCAAGAATACGCTCCAGATGGGCCATCCTGCTCGGTTGAATGCTCTGCGCAATAACGGCAAATTAATCTGCGACCGCTGTTCGGCAGAGGGGTTTGGCTGCGTAGGCATCCGCGGATTCTCCGAGTGCGGGTTCCTGGCCAGGGCTCGGAGCGGGGATTCTCTCTCAGCCTTGCAGCCGCATGGTATTCGTAGCGCCTGCCGGAGGCGCTAGGATCCTGGTGGCGGCTGCTCAGGAAGCCTTGGCAGCCTCATGCGGGTTGACGAGGTCGCGAAGTTCCTTGGAAGGCTTGAAGTAGGGCACGCGCTTCGCTGGAACCTCGACGCGCTCACCGGTCTTGGGATTGCGTCCGATGCGGGGATTGCGCTGGCGGATGCGAAAGGATCCGAATCCGCGAATCTCAATCTTGTCCCCGCCCTGTAGTGCCCCGATTACCGACTCAAAGATGGTCTCAACAATGACCTCTCCGTCGCGGCGGGTCAGATCGCCCAATCCGGTCACCTTTTCCACTAGGTCTGCTTTTGTCATAGCCACTAAGCCTCCGCTCCCAGCATAACTTGATTTAGCTCCTAAGAGCGTGAAAAAGAAGCTCTTCGTGCAAAAATTGGGTGTTTGCGCATCGCCGCCAGGGCAGAAATGCCCTGCTGCGCAGATTCAATGCGGCAGCCCGCCTGGCGGCGTTATCATGTCCAGAGTCTCTCCCCTGAAACCTGGCCCGGTGGAAGGGTGATGCCCCGGCAGGTGGTGATCGTACCCGTGACGCAGTATCCGAATTACAGCATTGTAATCCCGGCCTATAACGAGAGCGCCCGTATCCCGGCGACGCTCGAATCGGTCGTGGCCTGTATCCGCGAGCGCGGCTGGCAGGCCGAGGTCATTGTGGTCAATGACGGCTCCAGCGACGCCACAGCAGACATGGTTCGGGCCTTCGCCCGCACTGCGCCGGAGGTTCGGTTGCTCGAAAACCCCGGCAATCGCGGCAAGGGCTACAGCGTGCGCGCGGGAATGCTTCAAGCGCTGGGCGAAGTGGTCATGTTCACCGACTCGGATCTGTCGGCGCCCATCGAAGAGGCAGAGCGCCTGTTTGCGGCCATCGCCGGGGGCGCGGACATTGCAATCGGCTCACGCTGGCTTGAGAGCGGCCGCCAGACCCACCGCCAGCCCCTCTACCGCCAATTTTTCGGCCGCTGCTTCAACGCGGTCACCCGAGCCGTGATGGGATTGCCCTTTGCCGATACGCAATGCGGCATCAAGGCGTTTACCCGCGCCGCCGCCCAGACCGTCTTTCAGCTCCAGACCATCGAGCGCTGGGGCTTTGACCCGGAGATCTTGTTTATCGCCCTGAAGCGCCGACTGCGCGTGGAGGAGGTGCCAGTGAGCTGGGCTCACGACGAACGCACCCGCATGAGCTATCTCAAAGACGGCATCACTATGCTCGAAGAGATCGCCACCATTCGATGGAATGCCCTGCGCGGACGCTATGGCAAGCAGATCGAGCACATTCATCGTGCAGCGCTCTAGCAACGCGCCGGCATCATCGCGATCCTCGACAGGCAACTAAGCCCTGTCATACGAAGGACTTTCGGAAGGTCAGATTCGTTTGAGAGCTTGGGGTGATCCACGTCACAGATACATTTGGTTTCTGTGGTAGGCTGACGCTATGCTGAGAGCCGGTTATCGACGGGCGATCATGGCCATCGTTTTGATGGCTGCCTTGCTTGCGCCGTTTGAAACCTGCCTGCCAATGAAGCATGTAGGCGCGCACAGTTGCTGCGCACCTGCATCTGACTCCAGCGTGACTGTCAAGGCCAATTGCTGCACCGCCAGAGCTCCCTTGCCAGCCGTAATCATTACGCCAAACCTTCCCAGTCCGGCGCCATTCGCCGAAGCGCAGGAGCTTGTCTCCGCGAATCCTCTCTCGTCGCGGAGCGATTTCCCGATCCTGGCGGTCATTCCACCGCACTCTCCGCCACTTGGCGCATTCAACCTAAGAATCTAACTCTCTAACTTCCGCCTGGCTATCCGGGGTGCGCATCTCTGCGCCCTGGCATGTTCCTCTTGCCGAATTCCGCGGAGTTGAAGAGTGAAATCTATTTGTGTTGTTGCGCCGTTTGCCATGGCGCTTTCGATTGCCTGTCTTGGGCAATCGGAGCCGCACTCTGTTGCTGCTCAAATCACGACTGCTGCGCCTTTGGTTGTGGATGAGGCCGTTGCCGCGGCCAACGAGAATAATCCAGAGATTCGAGCGGCGGTGCGGCGCTTGTCGCTGGCCCAACTCAAGACCACGACCGCGCGCAGCCTCGACGATCCCATGCTGATGGTGCGCGACTGGGATACGCCGTTGCGCCGGCCATGGGATCTGAACCAGGCCCAGCTCATGGTCTCGATCCAGCAAACGTTCCTGAGCCGCGAGAAGCGCGATCAGCGAGCCAGGCTTACAGAAGACGATGCAGGGGCAGCCGCTCTCGATCTTGAGACCCTGCGCCAGCAGGTCTCAGCGGAGACCCGCAAACTGTGCGCAGATTTAATGCGCAACACCGATGAGATGCGAATCGAGGAGCGCCAAAGTTCCCTGCTCAAAGAGGCGTTGGATGTAGCGCTCGCGCAGTACTCCACTGGCAACGCGCCGCAGGCAGATGTACTGCGTGCGCAGATGGCGCTGACTCGGCTTGACGAACAGCGCATTGAGCTTGAGCAGGAGCGCGACACGGCGGATGCGCAGTTGAATGCGCTGATGGGCCGGGCACCCGGCCAGGCAATCGAAATCGCCGGCAGCTATGCAGTTCCGGCGGCCCTGCCTGCGATGGAAGACCTGGAACAGGTGGCGATCGAGCACCGGCCGGAGCTGGCTGCCATGCGTACGCAGATTACGAAATCCAAGGACGAGGGAAAGCTGACTCGGCTTGAAATGAAGCCCGACTTCACGGTCGCTCTGGGCTACATGCTGATGCCCACCGGCTCGTTGGCGCGCAGTGCCTACATGGGCGAGCTATCGATGAATCTTCCCCGGCTAAATCGCGAACGCCATGACAGCGAGGCGAAGCAGGCCGATGCGGCAGTGGATGTATCGCAGGCTGAACTGGAGATGCGTACATCGACGGTTTTTCTTGAGATACGGCAGGCGCAGATTGAGGTGCAGGCCGCGCAAAAACGCGTCAAGCTCTATCGTGACACGCTACTGCCGCAGGCCGAGGCATCGTTCAAAGCATCCACCGCCGCATACCGAAACAACCGTGCTGAGTTGATGAGCCTCATTGACGCGCAGAACCTGCTGCTCGATATTCAGACCGCTTACTACAAGGCGTCAGCGGCAACAGATGCCGGCATGGCGCAGTTGGAACTCGCCATTGGTGCGCCCATTCCTGCCGCAGCACAAAACAATTCAGAGAGGACAAGCAAATGACAGCGAAGGAAAAGAAACTGTTCGCATTGGGCGTTGGCGCTGGTGTCTTGAGCGCAGCTCTCGTTGTTGGATTTTTGACCGCGAGAGAAATGCGCTCTGTTTCCGCGGCATCGAATGCATCAAACCCCGTCGCTGTCACACGATCCGAGAGCGGCAATGCCCCGGAGCAAGGCACCGCGCCTGGCACGACGGTCGAGCTGACACCGGCCGAGATTACCGCGGCTGGCGTGCAAGTTGCTGAGGTGCGTACGGCCGCACTTAAGACCGATATCGCAGCATTCGGCAGAGTCGAGCAGCCTGAAGCGCAGCTTGCCTCGGTGAGCGCTCGCATTGGGGGCCGCGTTGACAAGCTCTATGTGCAATACACAGGCGAGCGTGTGCGCAGCGGCCAGCCGGTAGCCGAGATCTACAGCCCTGAGGTTGCGACTGCGATTGAGGAATATCACCTGGCAGAGGAGAACCGCAGCCAACTCAAGCAGTCAGACGATGCATTTGCGCATTCGCAGGCAGACGCGCTGGTACAAGCAAGTCAGCACAGGCTGGAACTTTGGGGCATTGGCAGCAAGCAGACGAATGCGCCGGATAAAGATGGCGTCCCGCACGTCACCATCTACGCTTACGCCTCAGGCACCGTGATCGATCGCAAGGTCACACAGGGGCAGTATGTGAACGCGGGCGACACGCTGTTCACGGTCGCAGACCTCAATCAAGTCTGGATCAAGGCCGATGTCTACGAGGAGCAACTGCCGCAGATTCGTCAGGGACAAGAGGTGGAGATCGCTGCCGAGTCGCTCCCCAACAAAGTTCTGCACGGTCACGTGGACTTCATTGAGCCTGCCGCCAATCCACAGACTCGTACAGTTCCAGTCCATGTGCATGTTACTAATCCGGAGATGCGCCTGTTGCCCGGCATGTTTGTGAACGCCACATTCGTGAGCCGCGCCGCGCAGCCCTCCATCGTGGTGCCTCGGTCGGCAGTGCTCGATACGGGCACGCGCAAGATCGTTTATCTGGCAAAACCCAATGGCGTCTTCGAGGCGCGCGAGGTTCAAGTGGGCGCAGCCACTGAAGACTTGTTTCCGGTATTGAGCGGCCTCGCGCTGGGCGACAAAGTCGTGCTCAATGGCAACTTCCTCATCGACTCGCAGGCCCACCTTAGCTCTGGAATGTCGGGGCTCTACGGCGGCTCGAAAGAGTTTGCCGCCGGCCAACAGGCGCCGGCCTCATCTACAAGCAAGAGCGCAGAGACAAACGCGGCAAAGATCGACTTCCACGCCGATGCCGATCCCATGAAGGCTGGCGCAGACAACCAGTTTCATGCTGCGCTGACCGATGCCAATGGCAAGCCTATTGCCGATGCCCGTGTCACCGTCACCCTCATCATGCCCGCCATGCCGGCAATGAATATGCCGGAGATGAAAAGCTCCTTCGACCTTCCGTGGATGCCCGGCCAGCAAATGTACATGGGCAAAGGGCAGCCCCCGATGGAGGGATCGTGGAATGTATTTGTCGAAGCGAGCAGAAATGGCGCGGTCCTGGCCTCTTACCACACGCACCTCAACGCCAAATAGGAGCAGCCCCAGGGGCAAATCATGATCAACCGTATCATCGAATTTTCCATGAAAAATCGCTGGCTGGTCCTGGGCGTGTATGCCGCGCTGGCAGTGTGGGGCTATTGGGCGCTGCTTCATACGCCCATCGATGCCATCCCCGACCTCAGCGAGAACCAGGTGATTGTATTCACCGAGTGGCAGGGCCGAAGCCCACAGGAAGTTGAAGACCAGATCACCTATCCGCTCACCGTGAACCTGCAAGGGTTGCCGCATGTTCGCACGGTTCGCTCGGCATCGGCCTTTGGCTTCTCGATGGTCAATGTCATCTTCGAGGACTCAGTCGACATTTACTTTGCCCGTACCCGGGTGCTGGAGAGGCTCAGTCTTGCGGGCAGCTTTTTGCCCGCTGGCGTTACTCCGATGATGGGGCCGGATGCAACCGGCGTGGGCCAGGTTTACTGGTACACCGTTGAGGGACCCTACGACAGCGGCACGCTCCACTCCATTCAGGATTGGTTTATCAAATATCAACTCAACTCAGTGCCGGGAGTGGCCGAGACCGCCAGCGTTGGTGGATTCGTGAAGCAGTACCAGATCGATCTCGATCCCATCAAGCTGCGCGCATACAACGTTGCACTCAAAGATGTTGTTGCCGCGGTGGAGCGCAGCAACAATAATGTCGGCGCCAAGGTGGTTGAGGCTGGCGACACAGAGAACATCGTGCGCGGCATCGGCCTCATTCGCGGCCTCAAGGATATTGAAGACATTTCGCTCGGCGCATATAACGGCACGCCCGTGACTGTGGGCAACGTGGCCAGCGTTCAGCTTGGCCCCGAGTTCCGCCGCGGCGTTCTGGATAAGGACGGCAAAGAGGCTGTCGGCGGGGTCGTCGTCATTCGCTACGGCGCCAA
>Ga0302140_10006917_pt1 | contig 14221 bp, 10 predicted proteins | sample I_Bog_E1_1_FD_202095 | JGI IMG/M metagenome (GOLD analysis project Ga0302140, IMG submission 202095) | Peat permafrost microbial communities from Stordalen Mire near Abisko, Sweden - I_Bog_E1_1 | ecosystem: Environmental > Terrestrial > Soil > Wetlands > Peat | place: Sweden: Abisko, Stordalen...
CACAGCCGGCTTCGAACCTTCCGGCGGGGGCTTTGCCGAATACGTCCGCGTCATGGATTGGATCGTCGAGCAGGGCACAGTTCGCATCCCGCCTGAAGTCTCATTCGAGCAAGCCTGTTTCGTGGAACCGGTGAATACCTGCATGAAGGGCATCGCGGCCCTCCGCCTGCAACCCGGCGAAACCGTTCTGACCATTGGGCAGGGTCCGATCGGGATCATACTGAGTGTCCTGGCTCGTCGCGCAGGGGCCACCGTTATTACTTCCGATTTACATCCCGAGAGGCTTAAAATAGCGGAAAGCCTCGGATTAGAGAATTCGGTCAACGCGTCGAAGTATGACGTGGTTCAAACCGTGCGGGAAAAGACCGGGAGCCGCGGCGCGGATGCAGTTATTTTGGCTGTAGGCAGCAACGGCCTGATTCGGCCTGCTATGGATGCGGCCCGTCCCGGGGGGCGGGTGTTATTGTTTGCGCAAACGCAACGCGGAGAGGTGATTGTTGATCCGGCCGCGATTTGCGTCGATGAGAAGTCGCTGGTTGGTTCTTATAGTGCGTCGGTAGATTTGCAGGAAGATTCGGTTCGTTTTGTGATGAACCGGGAAATGGATCTGGAGCGATTGATTAGCCACCGGTTCCCGCTGGAGGAAAGCGCGCAGGCCCTGGAGTTGGCCGCTCACCCCCAGCCAGCGTCGATGAAGATCGTGATTCAGCCCGGCAATACCTGGAACGTTCAGGCCTGGGAAGGAAGCAAGCAGTGAATGGAAAAATGACCGCTGCCGTCTTGTACGGCAAGGAAGATATCAAGATTGAACGAGTGCCGATCCCCCGCGTGGACCGGGGTGAGGTCCTCGTCAAAGTTCAGGTCGCTCTCACTTGCGGCACCGACCTCAAGGTTTATCAACGCGGCTATCACGCCCGCATGATCGTCCCTCCAGCGCTCTTCGGTCACGAACTTGCCGGAGTGATCGAAGAAGTAGGCGAAGGCGTCCGGAGCTTCAAGAAAGGGATGCGCGTGGTGGCGCTGAACTCCGCGCCCTGCCAGATGTGCTTCTATTGCTCCAAGCACCAGGAAAATCTCTGCGAAGATTTGCTATTCAATAACGGAGCCTACGCCGAATACATCCGCGTCCCCCGCCGCATCGTCGAAGCCAACATGCTGGTCATTCCCGCCAACGTGACCTACGAAGATGCTGCCATGACCGAGCCGCTGGCCTGCGTGCTGCGCGGCTTGCACGAGACCGGCGTCGAAATCGGTGACACCGTAACGATCATTGGCGGCGGCCCCATCGGATTGATGTTTGTCCAGGTAGCCCGCGCCATTGGTTGCAACGTAATTTCCGTAGTAAAACGCGATGAGCAAGTCGTCGCCGCCAAGCACATGGGCGCGCACGAAATCGTGCAGACGACAAAAGTGCAGAACGTAGTCGACGCGGTGCGCGCGCTCACTCCGCAAAAACGTGGCTGCGATGTCGTAATCGAAGCGGTAGGCAAGCCCGAGGCCTGGGAGTGGACGGTGGAAATGGTTCGCAAAGGCGGCACGGTAAACTTTTTCGGTGGATGCGCCAGCGGATCCAAAGTGCAGCTCGATACCAACCGCCTGCACTATTCCGAGATCACCCTGAAAGCCACGTTTCATCACACGCCGGAAACGGTGCGCCGCGCCTTCGGACTGATCGCCGCCAAAAAGATTCGTCCCACCGATTACATTACCGGCGAGGCTCCGCTCTCCAGCTTGCAAAAGGTGCTGCGCCACATGCTCAACCGCGGAGGCGATATCAAGACCGCCATTATCCCCGGCCATTAGAAATAGCAAGGCCTTACGCTGCTTGAATGACGTCTGCAACTACAACGGATCACGTTTCGTCCGACCGTCCAACTCATTTGAACGGCTGGTCGCGCCTGCCTGCCGCCTACGCCATTCCTGCGGCCGCCCCATCGCTCGCGCAAGCCCAGCAGTACTGCCGCCAACTGGCGCGCAGCCATTACGAAAACTTTTCCGTTGCCTCCTGGTTCCTGCCCAAGCACCTTCGTCAGGACTTCTTCAATGTCTACGCCTACTGCCGCATCTCGGACGATCTCGGCGACGAAGTCGGCGACCCCGCCGAATCACTCCGCCTGCTCGACCAATGGCAGTCGGAACTCGAGGCTTGCTATGACGGCACTCCGCGACACCCCGTATTCGTAGCGCTCGCTGAAACTGTGAAAAAGTTCGACATTCCGAAGCAAGAGTTTTCCGACCTTCTGATCGCCTTTCGCCAAGACCAAACGAGTACGCGTTTCGAAACCTTCGACGATGTCCTCGCCTACTGCCGCTATTCAGCGAATCCGGTGGGCCATCTGGTTCTGTATCTTTGTGGTTATCGCGACAGCGAGCGCCAAAAGCTCTCCGACTTCACCTGCACCGCGCTGCAGTTAGCCAATTTTTGGCAGGACGTTACCGTCGACTACGCCAAGGGAAGAATTTATCTCCCGCTCGAAGACCTGAGACGATTTTCCGTTTCCGAAAAAGACCTGGCCGAGAACCGCAACACGCCTGCTTTTTGCGAGATGATGAAATTTGAAGTCGAACGTGCCCGCGAATGGTTCGATGGCGGCCTCCCGCTTATAAAGAATGTCGATGCCCAATTAGCCGTCGATCTCGCGCTCTTTAGTCATGGCGGCCAGGAAATTCTTAATGCCATCGAACGCCAGCAGTTCGCGGTTCTGGGAAATCGTCCCACCATCTCCAAGCCCCGCAAACTCGCTCTGGTAGCCCGCGCCGGGTTAGGAAAGTTATTGGGGAAATTTGCAGGCGCAATGGTATGACCGCCAGCGCCCAGCCCGCTATGGCTCCCTGGAGTCCGGCTCCCGCTCAACTTGCCATGGCATATTCGGTCTGTCGCGGAATCACTCGCGCTAATGCCAGGAATTTTTACTACGCATTTTTGGTTCTGCCTAAACGCAAGCGCCAGGCGCTCAGCGCGGTGTATGCCTTTATGCGGCGATGCGACGACATTGCCGACGATCCCCAACTCGGCGTTCAGGAACGCCGCCATCGGCTCGACACTTGGCTGGACGCGCTCCACCGCGTCCAGCAAGGGCACCCCAGTGACGATCCAATTCTTCTTGCCCTCACCGATGCCCAGCGCCGATATACCATCCCGGCCGGCTTGCTCGACGATCTAGCCACGGGTACTTCCATGGACGTCGTCGATCCGGCTCCGCAAGATTTTGGCTTCGGGGGAAACGAGGAGGCAAGCCTCAATAATTCGTCTCCGCACTTGACCGTGCAATACCAAACCTTCGAAGAGCTGAAGCTCTACTGTTACAAAGTTGCGTCCGTCGTAGGCTTGGTTTGCATTCACATCTTTGGATACCGCGATCCCGCCGCCGAATCGCTTGCCGAACAGTGTGGCCTCGCTTTTCAGCTCACAAATATTATTCGCGATGTCAAAGAGGATGCCGCGATGGGCCGCGTCTACCTTCCTCAAGAAGATCTGACTCAGTTCGGACTTTCGACCGCTGATGTACTCGACAACCCCGACGCTGCCCGCTTCCGCGCTCTGCTGGCGTTCGAAGCCAGTCGCGCCCAAGAAGGTTACCGCGCCGGCGACCAACTAATCTCCTACATTTCGGAAGATAGCCGGCCTGCGCTCTACGTGCTGGTGAACATTTACCGCAAGCTGCTGGAAAAAATTGCCGCGCGCCAGTACGACGTCTTCAGCGGCAAAGTCAGCCTTACCATCCGCGAAAAATTGCAAATTCTCGGGAAAGGTTTTTGGCAACGCATCGCGTGATCGTTTCACTTATACATTTTGTCATTCCGAATCGATCCGTAGGATCGGTGAGGAACCTGCTGTCGCTTGTAGTGCCGGTACGGCATCCTAGTTTTACAACATCATGAGCGGAAACCAGCCACAACCCTCGGTCGCCATCGCAGGCGGCGGACTGGCTGGCTTGGCGGCCGCGTGTGCCCTGGCCGACTCCGGCTTCCGCGTCACCGTGTTCGAACGTCGCCCCTACCTCGGCGGACGCGCTTCTTCCTACGAACATCCCGGAACCGGTGAGGTCGTCGATAACTGCCAGCACGTCCTGTTCCGCGTCTGTACCAACCTGATCGAGTTCTACCGCCGCATCGGCGTGGAAGATCAAATCCGCTGGTATGAAGACATGACGTTCATCGAGCCCGGCGGCCGCTCCACCGTGATGCGGGCCTCCGCTCTCCCCGCCCCGCTGCATACCGCTCCGTCCTTCCTGCGCTTTCCATTTCTGTCGATGAAGGACAAAGTTGCAATTTCGCGAGCCATTGGCGCGCTAACTTTGTTTCCGCCCAGCGACGTCCGGCACGATGCCGGCAAGTCTTTTCTACAGTGGTGCTGCGAGCACCATCAAACTCAAACCGCCATCGACCGTTTCTGGAAGCCGATCCTGGTGAGCGCTCTCAGCGAAGATCTCGATCGCATCTCGATTTCATCGGCGGCTCAGGTCGTTCGCGAATCAATGAAGTCGCCCGCCGCGCGGCACATGGGCGTTCCCGCCATTCCGTTGACCGAACTCTATAATCGCGCTGGAGACTACATTCGCGCCCGCGGCGGCGAAATCCGCCTCCGCACTTCGCTCGAATCGTTCTGCTCGAAGCCTTTCTGCGCGCAACCTTCGCAAGTCAAAGTCCACCTCACCGACAAAGAGGACAAAACAGCCAAAGAAGAATCGTTCGACTACTTAATCCTCGCTCTGCCGTTCAACACGCTCGTCCGCGTACTCCCGCAGACTTCCGAATCCGAATCCCTTCGCCAGCATCTGACTCACTTCGAGTCCTGTCCCATCACTGGCATTCACCTCTGGTTCGACCGCGAAATCAGTGGCCTCGACCACGCCGTCCTCCTCGACCGCACCGTGCAATGGATGTTCCACAAATCCCGACTGCTCATCACACGCAGCGGGCGCGGCCAGCAGGAAGAAAGCGGCGAAAGAACAGCCGGCGCGAACGTTGCTCGCGACGAGAACTCCGCGGAAAGAAAACTTCGGGAAGGGCACGACTTTAGTCGTGCCGTAGAGGTCAATTTGAAGAACGGGGCTTCAGCCCCTCATGCCAGCTACATTGAATTGGTTGTCAGCGCGTCGAAAAATCTGATCGACAAATCGCGCGCCGACATCGTCGATCTCGCCCTGAAAGAAGTCCGCGAATTCTTCCCCGCAGCCCGCGAGGCCGTCCTCCTAAAATCCGCGGTCATCAAAGAGGTTCACGCCACGTATTCGCCCCGACCCGGCCTCGAAGCCCATCGTCTGCCGCAGACCACCCCCTGGACGCGGGTCTTCTTAGCCGGCGATTGGACCGCCACAGGATGGCCGGCGACCATGGAAGGCGCAGTCCGCAGCGGATACCTCGCCGCCGAGGCCCTGACGCTCTCTGCGGGGGTAAAGTCCCCCCGATTCGTTTCCCCGGACTTACCTGCCAGTGGCTTGATGCGTCTGTTTCGCTAGATGAAGTTGAATTCCAGCCAGTAACAAGAATGCTTCGATGCCTGACAAGGGCTTAGCTTTTTATCCTAGCGGCTCATGCGGTCTTGGATCTTTGCCACGAATCTCGGAGTGTGGCTTTTCATCACTTGCTCGATTCCCGGCCCAAATTCGTGCCACAAGTTCATCCCGGCATCGTTCCCCACCATCGATCCAAAGTCACCGAAAGGGTCGCTGACAGACCGCCTCCAATAGGGACGAGAGGCCGTATCCGCAGCGACGGAAGTCAAAGTTCTAAGCAGGTAGGGAGTGTTCAGTTTTCCTCGCCCGGAAGCGTCCCGGGTAAAAAGCATGCGCGAAGCCGCATGAGTAGCCCGGCCTGCCAGGCTCCCGGCATTGTTCTCTGTGCTAACTGTTTGCGGCCTCGGCGTCGAGGAACGCAAGTACTTATTAAATATGTTACTGGTTGGTGCCCTACCGTCTTCAGGCTCGGCAAATTCTGCCTGGCGCGCGAAGTCAGCCAGATCCCGATGCTCGCCAACACTCAAGGGTGAGCGCGCTTCGTCTGCGATCTCTTTAAACCGGTTGATTGGAATGGATTTCTGTACCGGCGGGGCCTCTGGAAGAAACGAGCTCTGGCTCAACGCTCCAGATGCCGCAAGCATGATCAACGAAACCAACCCGATCGATGCTATTCGCCTAGCCATGACATGACCACCATCGCACTTCAAAGCTCTGTCTGGCGACCTGCCCATTCATTCCTGTGCACTTGACGTACCAATCCGCTCGGGGCTGGGCCCGAACTCAAGATCGCTAAGTTAGTTGAAGAAACCGAGCCTACGGTTGCGAGCGACCCCAAGTCTCGCGTCTACGCCCGATTTCGAATGGCTGCCAGTGCAAATTTTCCACCACTGTGAGCAAAGTGTTTCATCCATTCGAGCCCGAGAGGGAGGGAAAACTTGCCCACTCCACCGCCGCCGCGCACTTATTTCTAATAAGATCGCACCGATGCTCTATAAACGTATGGTCAACGGTGCGGCTCCGCGATGTCAGCCGTCACTCCTAAAATTCCCTTGAATCCGAGCTCGTCCACATCGATTGGCAAACCATCTGCCGCCGCGCAACAGTCCGCAGACTCTTGGCTGAAGTGGGCGGCGATTGCCGGATGTGCCGCTTTTCTGTGGCAATTCATTGCCTACAATTTTGTCGATATCGACCTTTGGCACCAGATGGCCCTCATCCGGGAGAGCTTGTCCGCCGGTCATCTCCTTAAAACCGACCCTTACGCCTACACCCCTACGGTGCCCTGGATCGATCATGAATGGGGCGCGGGAGCGATCGCATACTTTGCAACCAAGTGGTTTGGCGGCTGCGCCATCGCCGTGCTGAAGTTCGCAGCGGCGATGGGAACCGGATTCTTCTGCTGGCGTTGTTCGGAGCAACGGGGAGGAGACTTTCGTATCTTAAGTCTGTGCGCGCCCGTGGCTATTTATCTGGCGTATCTGGGTTTCTTCTCCGCGATTCGGGCCCAAGCTTACTCCTTTTTTCTGACCGCTCTCTGGTTGTGGCTCCTGCAGCGGGATGGCCGAGAGTCGGATCGGATGGAGCTCGATCGGCCTCAGTTTGATCGGCCTCGACTAAAGAGGATCAAGTTTCGCCGCGCGGAGCTGGCAGCTCTGTCGATCTTCCCGCTGTGGGTGAGCCTGCATGCCGGATTTGTGGTTGCCTTCGGTTTCACTGCCCTTCAGGCTGTCGAGAATTGCCTGCGCCGTAAGCCTTTCCGGCACTTGTTATTGCTGCTGGGCCTTATGTCGGCTGAGATCTTGCTGAATCCTTACGGCATCCGCTACTTCGGTTTCTTGTATCGCGCGGTGGGAATGGCGCGTCCCTACGCTCCGGAGTGGAGCCCGGTCTACTCTCTCAGCACTATCTCGACCCTCGTTTTCCTGGCTGCAGCGTTGATCGCTCTCTATGCGATACAGTCCGCCGGATGGACGCACACTCCGGGTATTCTGATTCTGTCATCGACCGCGGTCGAAGCGACTCTCCATCGCAAATTGCTTCCCCTGTTCGCCATAGCCTGGCTCTGTTACGTGCCGGCTTATCTGCAGGCAACACCTCTGGGAAAGTGGTGGTCACGATTCACCCGGCGTCGTGCCCGCTTCCTCTCCGCCGCATGGATCGTCCTCGCGTTCCTCTGTATTTCGGCAGCATGGCGGCACAAGCCCTGGGAGCTGGACGTCCCCCAGCCCATTTACCCGGTGGGACCCGTCCAATACCTCGCGCAACAGAAGTTCTCCGGCAATCTCATGGTGCCCTTCCGGCTGGGAGCCTACGTGTCGTGGAAGCTGTACCCGGCGGTCAAGGTTTCACTGGATAGCCGCTACGAGGTCGCTTACCCCGACGCGGTGGTGGCGCGAGTCTTCAATTTCTACGCAGGCGTCCCCGGCTGGCGTGACACGCTCACAGCATTCCCCACCGATGCAGTCCTGATTCCCGTCGATACTCCGACAGCATCCTTGATGCCGAGTACAGGCTGGCCCTGTGTTTACCAGGATCAACAATTTAAGATCTACGCGCGGACTGCCCTCGTGCTGCAAACAGAAGACCGGAGACGAACCTCGTTCCGCGGGACGTTACCCTGAATTCATCGCCCACTGAACTCACTGCTCATAGAAGAAGTGTCCTGGCCCTAACCCGCCAGCAGCGCCACTCCCCCAGCCACTAACCCCGCGGCAATCCAGCGCCTTCGATCCACCCGCTCATGCAAAAAGATTTTCGCGGCCACCGCATTGCCGATGAAGGTCAGGGAAGCCGCGGCCGGCGCCACCAGGCTCACATCCCCCCACGAAAGCGCGAACAGCAGGCTAAAAAAAGCCACCGCCATCGCCATCACCCCGAACAGGAAGTTAGGATTGCCCAGCGTCCGGCGAATCACTGCGACCAAGCCAGAGCGGCGCCATAACGCTCCGACATCCCCGACCTGCCTCATCGCATGGGCTAACAGCACATCGCCCACTACCGACGCGAAAACAATGACGAGGATCGCGCACCAGGTATAGAGCGTTTTCACAATTCGGCTCCGCTGTGCGTATGTGCCGCATGGCTCGCGCCTTTTGGAAGAACGTCAATCTGCGAGGAATTGCCGGAAGATAAATCTTGCGCGGGTACGTGGCCAGCTTCAATCGCCGGATGTTCCGTCAACGCCGGCCCACCCGCGATAAATCCCACGCCCCCAGTAATCAATGCGATCCCCAGCCAGCGCATCGGACTCACATGCTCATGCAGCAAAAATCGAGCCACCAGAGCCAGCAATACATATCCCAGCGAAGTTGCCGGCAGCACGTAAGTGAGATCGGCCCAGGAAAGCGCCGTCATGTAAGTAGCGAAGAACGCGAGCAGCAGAAGAATTCCGATGGCAATCCAAGGATTAGCAACAGCGAAGATAACGCCCTGCAGATGATGAACCGATACGCCGCCCACCTGCTTCATCCCATGGGACAGCATGGAATCGCCAGCCGCCGCAAAGACCGTGACTCCGGCCAGCACAAGATACTTGCGAAAGTTCACTGGGATTCGAGGTGAAGAACCTACTGCTGCGATCGAAGCTTAAAATTTCGCCACAGAGAAAACTTCCTCAATTGCTCTAGCTAGATTCTTCTCTGTGTCTCCGTGGTCTCCGTGTCTCTGTGGTGAATATTGTTTTTAAGCCTTCGCCAACTCCGCCGCCGCGTCGTCGCGATGTTTCTTTACTGTCTTATTTCGCGCCGAGCGGAGCTTCAAAAAAGTCTTCGCTTCTTTGTAAAGCCGTTTGCGGTCGTTGCTGTCGAATGCAGCCTTACGCAAAATCCGGAATACAGCCTTCGGCCGGAAATAATATTCATCGTAAAAACGATGCACCGCCGACATAATCTCGTCCGCCGGCAATCCCGGATATTGAATGTGCGCCAACTGGTGCCCACCTTCGTCCACCATCTTGTTGTCGCCCACCATGAAGCCATTCTTCACCGCATAGTCGTAAAGCTCCGTGCCAGGATAAGCGTGCGCCACCGAAACCTGGATGGTTTCTACATCAAGCTCTTTCGCGAACGCAATCGTGTTGTTAATGGTTTCAAGCGTCTCGCCGGGCAGCCCCATGATGAAGTCGCCATGAATCACCAGTCCCAGCTTATGGCAATCTTTGGTGAACTGCCGCGCCCGTTCAATGGTCGCGCCCTTCTTGATGTTCTTCAGAATCTGCTGGTCGCCCGATTCATAGCCCACGATCAGCAAGCGGCAACCCGCTTCCTTCATGGCCTTCAAAGTTTCGTAATCCGTCGTAACCCGTGAAGTGCAGGACCAGGTCAATCCCAGTGGCTTCAACTTTGCGCACAACTCAACCGTTCGCGCCTTCTGAATGTTGAAGGTGTCATCGTCGAAAAAGAATTCCTTCACTTCCGGCCAGTAAGCCTTCACCTTCGCCATTTCGGCGGCAACGTCATCCGTAGAACGCTTGCGCCAGGGATGCCCGCTCAACGTCTGTGGCCACAGGCAAAACGTGCACTGCGCCGGACAGCCGCGCGTGGTGTAAAGCGAAACATAAGGATGAAGCAGAAACGGAACGTTATAACGCGTCACATCGAGATCGCGTTTATAAACATCGGTGACGTGCGGCAGCGCATCCAGATCCTGAATCTGCGGCGCATCGGGGTTGTGAACAATCTTCCCATCTTTCAAAAACGAAATGCCAGGGATGTCCGCGAGCGGCTTGCCCTTGGCGAAATCGGTCACGGCATAATCGAATTCCTTGCGCGCCACAAAGTCGATCGCCGGACAATCCCGCATCGACTTCTCCGGCAGCACCGTGACATGCGGCCCCACAAAGCAGATCTTGATCTTCGGATTCGCTGCCTTGATCGCCTGCGCCAGCCCGATGTCGCCCGGGAATCCCGGAGTGCTGGTGAACAAAACCAGAAACTCGTAATCCCCGGCAATCCTGATCGTCTCTTCCGCCGACACATGATGCGCCGGCGCATCCAGCAGCCGCGAACCCTCCAGCATCCCTGCTGGATAAGCCAGCCACACCGGATACCAGAAGCTTTCAATTTCGCGCGTAGCAGGCCAGCGCGAGCCGGCCCCGCCATCAAAATTCTCGAACGAGGGTGGGTTCAGAAATAGTGTTTTTAAAGGCATATTAGGTGAACCAGTATTTTACCATTTCAACGCGGAGGATATCGCCGAAAACCAGTGTTTATGCAGGTTCGTACATTAGTCAGTGGTTGGATGCAGCGAAGCTGCGCAAAGAAGCATTGGTTGGCGATTAGTTAGCATTCATCAAGATTTCAGTAGTGCCTAAATTTGCGGCTCCGGTGTCATCCCGAGGCCCCGCGTTCTCACCAGCGAGGCGAGGGATCTCCCGCGCACACAGCCCCCTTTTCAAACTGAGCCAATACCGAGCTTCTATCTCGCACCCAGGGCCCACGATTCTAAATCCCCAGTCGCGCGGAGAAGCGCAACCTGGGTGCGCTCCAGCTCAAAAGAAACATCCTGTAACGCAATCAGTTTTTCGCTGGACTGAGTGCGCGCATTGTCCAGATCGTGAAGATTAGCGGTCGAAGACTTCATGCGCGTCTCAACCGCCTCAACATTTTGTTTCGCGATCTCATATTCCAGTTCGGCCACATCGCGGGCGGCTTGCAATCGAGTAACGGATCGCTGGAGCCGCAAAGTATCCTCCGAAATTTGATTGCGTGCCGCCTCCGCTTGCTGAGTTGCTTTGCGGGCGTCTGACTCGGCCTCGCGCACGCGGGCGTGCTCAGCGAGATTTAAAAAAGGGAAGTGGATCGACACGCCGACGGTGGCGTTGTTCGGCTGGAAATGTTTGTAATATTCGCCGTAATTGTTGAGGGTAGTCAGATTGGCATATTGAGCGGCGAAGTCAATGCTCGGCCATAGCGACCGGCGTTCGCCAACGGCCTTCAGATATTGCTCGCGCGCGTGCTCAACAGCGGCCAGCACGCTGGGATTCGCCTCCGCAGCTCTTTTGGTGAAACTTTCGTCCTGATCCGGGGGGGGCGTGGGAAGGGGCGGCACCGAATCGGCGTCGATCTCGATGGATTGCGTGGGAAGTCCGGTGAGTTTGGAGAGGTGCTCGCGGAGCACATCGGCGGAGCCGCTGGCTTCGGCGAGGCGTAGGCGCAGGCGGGCGACGGAAAGCCGGGCCTTGGTTTCATCGAGTTCGCTGTCGATACCTTCCTTAACGCGGCTGGCGACGGCAGCTTCCATTTTCTGATATTCCGGGAAAATCTCGTGCAGCCGGTCGAGGCGCTGCTGCCATCTTTCCAATTCCGCATAGCTGAGAACCGTGTCTTGTATAACCTGGTCGCGTTGATCCTTGGTGCGCAGGGCGGTGACCTTCACTTCGGACTGGGCGGCGCGGATGAAATCCTTGAGCGCGGGATTGATGAGCGCAGATTGCGCGGTCACGTTGAAAAGCGACGGGGCGGCACCTTCAAGGCTCAGGGGGAAACCGTCAGACCATCCTATTCCTGGGGCGGCATTCAGTTGCGGAATATAGCTATTGCGCAGCTCATGGAAGCTGGCCGACGCATGTTGTTCGTCGGCCGCAGAGATAGCGAGTCCGCTGGCATGCTGCAACGCAAGTTCGACGGCGTGCTTCAGCGTAAGTGGCTCAGCCGACGAAGCGAGGGGTATCAACAGAAACAAAAGCAACGCCCGCCGAACGTCCAGCCAATTCAAGAATCTTCTTTTCATGATTTGCACCTTGTGATGACAAGAAGATTTTACGGGCAATTGCAGGCCGGAGCGATGATGAGCATGAGTCGGAGGGAAGCGGACAATGCCCGTGCCGCGAATGAGGTCAACCTCCGAGTCATGATTGCGGAACCGTCAAACAAGAAAGGCCCGGATCATCCAATCCGGGCCTTTCCTCATCAAGCCTTACATCAGTAAAACATCCACTATTTGGCGGTTACGGTTACCGTCACTTTCGTGGAATGGCTTAAGCCTCCGCCGGTGCCCGTGATGGTAAACACGTGCGTTCCGGTAGGGGCGGTCTTGGGAATGGTGATGGTTAGGGTCGACTTCCCTGAACCAGGAGCGGGAATCGGATTAACGCTGAAGGAAGTTCCGGATCCGCCCGACAGTGTGATTGCCGAGTCGAACCCGCCACTAACCTTCGTTTGGATGGTGGAGGTGCCGCTGCTGCCCTGAGCGATGGTTAGCGTACTCGGGTTAGCACCGATTTGGAAGTTGGCCCCGCTGGATGCAGTCACCGTCAGAGTAACGGTTGTCGTCTTGGTGACGCCTCCGCCAACGCCCTGCACAGTGATCGTATAAGTACCCGGCGTGGTGGTTGAGGCCACGGCCAGGGTCAAGGTCGAAGTGCCCGAACCCGGAGCCGCAATCGAAGTAGGATTGAAGCTTGCGGTCACGCCCGTCGGCTGTCCAGTTGCGGAAAGCGCGATGGCCGCGTCAAAGCCGCCTGAGATGGCAGCGGTGATGGTCGAAGTTCCACTCTTTCCCTGGACCACCGACACGGCGGTGGGATTCGCAGACAAGCTGAACGTCGCTGTCGCAGTTCCAGCGAGTGCGTTCAGCAAGCCGCTCCCGTTCGGGCTTCCCCAGCCGGTGGCCAGATCGTACCCTTTGGTCGTTAAGTAACCGTTCGTCCCACTGGTAATGTCGTGGAAGTCGCTGTCGTAGTCTGCCCCCAATCCGATGGTGTAAATCGCCGGGTTGATGAAACCGAGCACGGAGTTACCGTTAAGCAGCGCCTGCTGATTGGTAAGAGCCAGATATCCGGCCCACATCGGCGCGGCAAAGCTGGTTCCACCGTACTCGTTGGCGGTGCAAGTGGTTTGGTCGGCGCAGACATAAAACGTGAAGTTCGCGTTGGCCGAGACATCCGGACCGTTACGATACTTTTGCGAGCACTGACCGCAGCCGGCAGCCGTAGTGACCTGCCAGGAAGGAATGGTGAAGTCGTCCGGCGAAATTCCGCCGCCGCCGTCCACCCATGCAGTTTCCGAACTCCACGGACCACCAGCGCTGCTGGTATCCAGATCGGTTCCGCCCACCGCCGTCACATAAACACTGTCCGCCGGCCACACAAAAGGAGCTTGCGACCACTTACCGTCATCCCCGGATGCATCGAATAAGTTCTGACCCTGCGCCGCGAACTCCTCGAAGTAGGGGTTGTCGGTGTTCGGATCAGCCGGGCGCCATGCCCACGAAGAGCTGAGCTGCGCGTTTAACGGATTCGCCGTCGCCATGGCGTTGAAAATGCCGGCGTCGTCAACCGTTTGTCCGGACAGGCCGCCTTTTCCGATATACATCACCAGGCTCGACATTCCAGGCGCCATGCCCAGAGCCTGTGTCATATCGAGAGTCTGTTCCGTGTCGTCGCAGGTGGGCTCCTTGCAGAGCGTGGCCTGTCCGTCGACCGAAAGCAGAGTGATAGGAACGTTGTTGGTTTGATTCGCGTTTTTGTAATAGGTGTTCAGGTCGGTAAGGTCGGTTCCCAGAAGCTCGAACAAGCCGAGCGACTGCCCGGTGCCGGTCAGAGTTCCACCGTAGTAAGCCGCCCGCATATCGCTGCCGCAGAAAGATTTTTGCGGGCAGGACCCGGTGGTGGCTTTGGACGTGTCTGAGATCACGCTGGGATCCGCGACGGCTTCTTTACGCTTGTAAAGCGCGTGCGGGGTCGAGAAGTTGTCCAAGCCTGCAATCCGCCACAACGGGAACGACAAGTCCACCGTGGGTTCGCGGTCCGGAGAGAAAAA
>Ga0302140_10006918_pt1 | contig 14220 bp, 13 predicted proteins | sample I_Bog_E1_1_FD_202095 | JGI IMG/M metagenome (GOLD analysis project Ga0302140, IMG submission 202095) | Peat permafrost microbial communities from Stordalen Mire near Abisko, Sweden - I_Bog_E1_1 | ecosystem: Environmental > Terrestrial > Soil > Wetlands > Peat | place: Sweden: Abisko, Stordalen...
CTCAAAGCCGGGTAGTCGATGTTCTTCTGGACCGTTCGAGGATTGCCAAGGGAAGCGCTACGGAAAACGCAGCTTGAGAACCAACGTATCGAAAACGTATCGCGTTTTTCGATGCTTGGCCGTAAGTAATTGAAAAATATGGTAGGCACGACTGGATTCGAACCAGCGACCTCTTCCGTGTCAAGGAAGCGCTCTAACCAACTGAGCTACGCGCCTGCAAACCAACTCAAATTAGTTTATCAGCAACAGGGCAACCGAGAAAGCTGCCCGTATCGCACACCATGTCAATGCTGTACCATCATTCACGAAAGCAGAACATATCTTCACCTGGGACTCGCCATGTGACTCGCATCTCCAACCGGGGTTGATGGTAGTGAACCGGCACTGCCATTACCCGGGAGTGCGGCCAGATTTGCGCACCCAACGTTATTTGCAGGTTGAATCTTTCATGTACGACGTTTCGGCTACGCGCTTGAATCCCTTTCGCACCGCTCCCAACCTGCTTACGCTGGCGCGTATCTGCCTGGCGCCATTTCTGGTTGCTGCCATTCTTGAGGATCGCTTCGCGCTGAGCTTTTACCTGTTTCTTGCCGCCGGGCTCACCGACGCCCTCGATGGCACTTTGGCGCGCATCCTCAAACAGCGGACCAGGTTAGGCGAATACCTTGACCCCGTTGCCGACAAGCTTCTGCTCAGTACGCTCTTTCTTGTTCTCATGCACAAAGGCCTGATTCCAGCTCGCGTTACGGTGATGGTCTTCGGACGTGATGTCGGAATCCTGGTCGTCGCAGCGATCCTTTATGCCGCCGTTGGGAGGCGGGAATTCATCCCCAGCATCTACGGAAAAGCGAACACTTTTGCCCAGGTTGCCGCCGTTGCCGCGGTGCTGCTGCACCAAATCACCACCGCCGTCTGGGTGGCGGAGTGTCGAATGATCGCCCTCGGCGCCACCATGGTTCTCACCGTGGTGTCCGGCCTCCACTACGCATGGGTCGTGTCGCGCCGGCTCGGTGGCCCGGTGGCCGGCAACCCCAGCACGAAGTAAAAGCCCCTGGATGTATAGGTTTATTCGTCGTCCAAAGCTTCCTCGGGTTCAGCGGTCTCTTCAATCTCCATGTCGCGGAACTCCTCGGAGTCAAAGACCTCGCCACACTCCAGGCACTCGACATACTCCGTGTCTTCGTGCCGGGAAACGATTCGTACCTTGGGGTGCTTGCAGATGGTTGGCATCGCTTCGGATTCGTTGGATTAAACTTCTCTTTCCGCAAGATTGTAGCGGTCTTTTCCACAATTTGGAACGGCTTTTTGGTGAATCTTTACTCTTAGTTGAAGATTCTTCCTCGCAGGCTGCAAAACGATTCCGGGCTGTGCTTGAAATCCCGACGGAAACGGTCGTATACTGAACACGGACTGAAGAAGTCGGATATTCAATGCTGAAGCTCACTAAAAAGGCGGATTACGGATTGATGGCGCTCAAGTACCTCGCCGAGCACCCGGAAAAGCCTGCTGTTAGCGCCAAAGACGTGGCCGACGCATACGGGATTCCTGCGCAGTTGCTGGCCAAGATTCTCCAGTCGCTGACCAAGCATGGGCTGCTTCGTTCCCACGCCGGTATGAATGGCGGTTACGCATTATCCCGCGATGCACGCGAGATTTCAGCCTACGAAGTAATCCATGCCATCGACGGCCCATTCTTCATTACTTCCTGCACCAAGGGCGCCAAAAACTGCGACCTCACGCCAAGCTGCACCATCAAAGAACCCCTGGCGCGGGTAAACGACACCATTGCCGGAGTTCTGAAAAGCATCAGCATTCAAGACCTGGCAGAGAGCGAACAACCAGCGCACCGGCCCCACGCGCCACACGGGCTGGTTGCATTGACGCTGTAAAGTGCTGGCGTCAAAATCGAATTTCGTAGCGCAATTTTCCCCTCCGCAACACGCGGAGATGAGCATTGATAAGGATGGAGATCTGATATGGCCACTGTGACCAGCAATGTGGAAGTACCGGCGGGCGTAAGCTTACCGATTTATATGGATAATCACGCGACCAGCCCGCTCGATCCGCGGGTTTTGGAAGCGATGCTTCCTTTTTTCACCACTAAATTCGGCAACGCGGCCAGCCGCAACCACTCCTTTGGGTGGGAGGCCGAGCAGGCCGTTGAAGCCGCCCGTGAGCAGATCGCCAAGCTTATCGGCGCCACTGCCAAGGAGATCATCTTCACCTCCGGCGCGACGGAATCCAACAACCTGGCCATCAAAGGAATCGCGGAGATGTACCGCGAGCGCGGCAACCACATCATCACCCAAGTGACCGAGCACAAGGCCGTTCTGGATACCTGCAAGCGCCTCGAAAAGTACGGCTACCGCGTGACCTATCTGCCTGTGAAGGCTGACGGGCTCATCGATCTCGAAGACCTCAAGCGCGCCATGGATGACAAAACGATTCTCGTGTCCATCATGGCGGCCAACAACGAGATCGGCGTGCTCCAGCCCATCCGTGAAATCGGCAAGCTCTGCCATGAGAAGGGCGTAATCTTCCACACCGATGCAGTGCAAGCGGTGGGCAAGGTTCCCGTGAACGTGATCGCCGACAACATCGACGTTCTCTCGCTTTCCGGCCACAAGATTTACGGACCCAAGGGTGTGGGCGCGCTCTATGTTCGCCGCCGCAACCCGCGCGTCCAGATCGCCGCGCAAATTGACGGTGGCGGCCACGAACGCGGTATGCGCTCGGGCACGTTGAACGTCCCCGGCATCGTCGGTCTCGGCAAGGCTTGCGAGATTGCCCGCGAGGAGATGGATTCGGAAGCGGCGTACCTCCGCGGCCTGCGCGACAGTCTTAAAGCCAAGCTAGAAGCCGAGCTTGACTACATCCACATCAACGGATCGTGGGAGCATCGCCTTCCCGGCAACCTCAACGTGAGCTTCGTCTATGTCGAGGGCGAGTCGCTGCTCATGGGCATCAACGATGTTGCAGTTTCCAGCGGTTCGGCCTGCACCTCGGCGACTCTTGAGCCATCGTATGTATTGAAGGCTTTAGGCCTCGGCGACGACGTAGCGCACAGCAGCATCCGTTTCGGACTTGGCCGCTTCAACACCCAGGCCGAAGTGGACTACGTAGCAGCCAAGGTAATCGACATTGTGAAGCATTTGCGCCAGCTTTCCCCGCTCTACGAGATGGTTCTCGAAGGCATCGACCTGACCAAGATTCAGTGGGCAGCACACTAAAGGCAGGTTCTTAGTTCGCAGTTCATAGCAACCGCGCGAACTTGGAACTACGAACTGTGAACTAAGAACTGCATCACCGAACTGCACCACCGCGGCTTCCCCGCAGAAGGAATGGACCAATGGCATACAGCGACAAGGTAATCGACCACTACAACAACCCCCGCAACGTGGGCCAGCTGGACAAGGCCTCTACCGAAGTCGGCACCGGCCTGGTCGGCGCGCCTGAATGCGGCGACGTGATGCGGCTCCAGATCCGCGTGAACCCCGAGACGCAGGTCATCGAAGAAGCCAAGTTCAAAACCTTTGGCTGTGGCTCAGCAATCGCGAGTTCCTCGCTCGCCACCGAGTGGATCAAGGGCCGGACGGTTGAAGACGCGCTCGCAATCAAGAACACCGACATCGTGAAAGAACTGTCCCTTCCGCCAGTGAAGATTCACTGCTCGGTTCTCGCTGAAGACGCGATCCGCGCAGCCATTGGCGACTGGAAGAAAAAGAACGGCGTAGCGGAAACGGCAGACGCCGTAGCCGCAACCGCTTCCCACTAAGAAATCTTCGCCACAGGCACAAAGGCTCCGTGCCCCGTTCTCGCGCCTTTTTTCTGGCGCGAGGGCGGGAAACCTCAAAGCCCAAGGCGGCAACTCCAAGAAGGCAATCATGTCGAACATGGTGACAATCGAATCCAAGCCCGCGGAAGGCGCCTCAGCGGCCCCGCCGCAGCCCCAGGGCCCGAGCCACGGCGCAGCGGGTGGCCTCCAGGTAACGCACCGCGCCGTAAAGCGCATACGCATCGCCATGGCCAAGGAAAACGTCTCGCCCGAAGAGGGCGGACTGCGCCTCGGCGTGATGGGTGGCGGCTGCTCAGGTCTCTCTTATTCCATCAAGTTCGATACCCGCCCTCGCGAGCGCGACCGCATTTATGACTTCGACGGCGTACGAGTCTTCGTCGATCCAAAATCGTTTCTCTACCTGCACGGCATGACGCTCGACTACGAAGAAACACTGATGCGGCAGGGCTTCAACTTCATCAATCCGAACTCCACGCGCTCCTGTGGCTGCGGTTCGTCATTCTCCTCGTAGCGGTTTTGAAGGGTGCGGGCTTCAGCCCGTACATCAACGGCACCAAGAGAGAGTGTGGGCTTTAGCCCCTGAGGGACTCTCCTTCGATCATGTTCATTCCCTCATCGGCTAAAGCCGTACATCTTCTTGTTCTATTACCGTACGGGCTGAAGCCCGTACCATTCAAGGCTCGGTCTTTTAACGAGCAGTAAGAAATTGATTATGCTCAATGTCATCGATACCGCGGTTCCGATCGCCTGTTGGTCCTGCTCGATCGGGCACAACGACTCCACATTATTCTGCCCGCATTGCAGCAAGATTCAGCCTCCCCCCGGAGGCGATTTTTTTCAGGTCTTCAGCCTGCCGCGCGCGTTTCAAGTCGATCTGCCCGCCCTCGAAGTCGAATTTCATCGCCTCAGCCGCAAGGTGCATCCAGACCGCTTTGCCCGCGCCGGCGAGAACGAGCGCCAATGGAGCCTGGCCGACACCGCCCTCCTCAACGATGCCTATCGCACCCTCAAAGACCCGCTGCATCGCACTGAATACCTGCTCAAACTTGAAGGTGCGGAGATCGGTGAAGAGCATGCAGGCCGGGAACTAGGCGAGGCCCGTAAAGGGCAAAAGGATCCGTCCCGAGTTCCAGCCGACTTGCTCGAAGAGGCCTTTGAAATGAACATGCAGCTTGAAGAAATGCGCATGGCCCGCAAAATGGGCGAAGAAGATCCGCAGCTCCAGGCTGATTTAGAACAAGCAAAAAAGAAATTCGAAGGCCTGTTGGCAGCGGTCGATGACGATCTGCGCGTTCAGTGGAAAGCATGGGACGCGGGCGACAGCGCATCGCGCCCTGTCGCGCAAAAGACGATGGTGGCCCTGCTCGATCGGCGTCGCTATCTCAGCAATCTGGTCCGCGACGTGACCGAAACCTTGGGAGCGGCATGACTCGCCGCGTCGAGTTACGGCCGGGATGAATGCTGCGCCACAGATGCTCCGTGCCCCGTTCTTGCGCCCTTTTTCTGGCGCGAGGGCGGGAAACCTCAACCCTCAACCAACCCGTTCATTGGGAAACTAAAACACAAGCATGGCAGAAGGAAGAGTAGTAGGAATCGATCTCGGAACCACAAATTCCCTGGTCGCATATATGCAGGGCGATGCGCCGGTGGTCATTCCCGGCGTCGACGGCCATAATCTCGTGCCGTCCGTCGTGGCCCTCGACCCGGTTCCACCCGAAGGCGGCCGTCCATCGGTGACAGTGGGCAACACCGCCCGCAAAGCCCTCATCGAGACGCCGGAGCGGGTCATTTATTCCGTCAAACGTCTAATGGGCCGCGGCCTCGAAGAAATCGAGAGCGAGTTGAAGCTGTTTCCCTTTCGTCTGGCAGACGATATGGAAGCCGGTGAAGTCCCTCGCATCGTCCTCGGCGAACTCAAGTTCACGCCGCCTGAAATTTCCGCCTACATCCTGCGCCAGTTGAAGCGCAATGCCGAGCGGTTTTTCGGCGCACCCGTAACGCAAGCCGTCATTACGGTACCCGCCTACTTCAACGATGCGCAACGCCAGGCCACTAAGGATGCCGGCCGCATGGCTGGCCTTGAAGTTCTCCGCCTGGTCAACGAGCCAACCGCCGCCGCACTTGCTTATGGTCTCGATCGCGCCAAAGAAGGCACAATCGCTGTCTACGATCTGGGCGGCGGCACTTTCGACATCTCCATCCTCAAACTGCGCGATGGCATCTTCGAAGTCCAGTCCACCAATGGCGATACCCACCTCGGCGGCGATGACATCGACAACCTGCTCCTCGCCATCGCGCTCGACGAGATTTACGCCGAGCACGGTGTTGACCTGCGCACTCATCCCGGCGCCGTGCAGGCTCTGCGCAAGGCGGCGATCGACGCCAAGATCACTTTATCGACAGAGCAAGTTGCCAAATTCGACATCGAACTCCCCAATGGCGACCGATACCAGCGCGAGATTCCCCGCGATGTCTTCGAACTGCTCATCGAGCCTGTGCTGACCCGCACGGCCGGCCCCTGCAAGCAAGCCCTCGCCGACGCCGGCATCACCCCTGAGCAGATCGATGAAGTCGTCCTCGTCGGCGGTTCCACGCGCATTCCCGCGGTGCGCCAGCTCGTCGACGCTCTATTCAACCTTCAGGCCCGCGGCAAGAAGCCCCACACCGAGTTGAATCCCGACGAAGTCGTCGCGCTTGGAGCCGCAGTGCAAGCCGACATCCTGGCCGGCGCTTCGAAGACCACCGAAGAAATGCTCCTGCTTGATGTAACCCCGCTCTCCCTAGGCATCGAAGCACTCGGCGGCACAGTAGCGCGCATCATTCAGCGCAACTCCACCATCCCCGCATCGGCCACCGAGCACTTCACCACCGGCGTAGAAGGCCAGACCAACGTAGCCATCCACGTCGTGCAGGGCGAACGTGAACTTGCCGCAGATTGCCGGTCTCTCGCCCGCTTCGACCTTCGCGGAATTCCACCCATGAGCGCCGGCCTTCCGCGCATTGAAGTCAAATTCCTCATAGACGCCGACGGCATTCTGAAGGTCACAGCGCGCGAGCAGCGCAGCGGCCAGGCAGCAAAGATCGAAGTGAAGCCGACCTACGGATTGACAGACGAGCAAGTCGAAAGCATGATTCTCGATTCCTTCGATCATGCCGAAGAAGACTTCGCCAAGCGCCTGCTGATCGAAGCCCGCAATGAAGCCGAAACGATTCTCGACGCGCTCGAACGTGCGCCGAAAAGCCCGGCATGGGCCCAACTTACCGGAGAAGAGCTCGCTTCAATCGCAGCGGCCCGCGATCACCTGCAATCCGTAAAATTAGGGGAAGACGCGAAGGCCATTCGTGACGCAACGTTAGCGCTCGACCAAGCTACGCGCCGCTTTGCCGAGTTGATGATGGAGGCCGCGGTCACCACTGCCATTCGCGGCAAAACAATGGACGCCGCCAACGAAGATTTAGGCGAAGCAGTAACCGCACCCCACCCCATGGCCGCAGCGGAGTTCAAGTAAGATTGGATTGGCAGAGCGACGGTCAATCGGACCAAGTCGCAGTTTTGAAAGGGCACGACTTCAGTCGTGCCGCACAAGGAAGATGAAGAACCTGGGCTTTAGCCCCTGAGGGAATGTCAATAATCATCAGGCACTCCCGTTGCAAAGGACGAACGATATGAGCGAAGCAAACCAGACAAACATTCCCGCCGACAAACTCGTCCGCGTAACTTTCCAGCCCGAGGGCCGCACAGTAGAGTTCGAATTCGGCACCATGCCTTACGACCATCACGGCAAGCCCATGTCCTTCCTCGACGTGGCCGAGAACTTCAACATCTTTCTTGACCACGCCTGCGGAGGCGTCTGCGCCTGCACCACCTGCCACCTGTGGATCAAAGATCAGGCTGGCATCAGCGAAGCCGATGACGACGAAATCGACCGCATGGACATGGCCGCCGACCAGCAGCTAGATTAGCGCCTAGGCTGCCAGGCCGTCATCACCAAGCCCGGCATCTACGAAGTCGAGATCCCCAAGTGGAACCGCAACTACGTCTCCGAAGGTAAGCCCTTAACCCTGGCCGAAAGTAAATAGGCCACGAAATCTGGGTGCCCGGAGACTGGCCTGAGCCTGTCGAAGGATCTCGCGTCTGAGACATGGGAAAGCGCCAAATTTAACCAGCGAATAGCAACCAAGGAGCAAGAGCGTGCCCCGCGAAATCCAATGGACCGACGCCGAAGAAATCGGCATTCAATTGCAAGAGAAGTTCCCCGACCTTGACCCGCTAACGGTGCGCTTCACCGACCTGCATAAATACGTGACCGAGTTGCCCGGCTTCTCCGACGACCCCACAAAATCCAACGAGTCACGTCTTGAAGCCATACAAATGGCCTGGCACGAAGAGTTCCAGGACGCCCAGAATTAGGCGGCTATTCCAGCGTAAATCCAGTCAGCCCGGCCGCTTCACGCAGCCGCTTATCGAAGGTCAGAAACACATTTCCCCGAGGTTCACCTTCGCACCACTCCAAGGCCGCTGCGAGCTGCAGGGCATCGGCGGCTCGAAGGGGGTGTAGTTCAAGCAGCGAACATGCGCTCAAGGCAATGCTTTCAGTTGAGCCAACGGGAAGCCAGTCTCGAACGATTTCGAGCGCGATCTGCTTCGCCATGAGAAACCGGTCACGTGTTATCTGGCCCGTTCTATCAAGCCGGGCCAATCCGCTCATCATCTCAACTTGAGTTGCCCACCAGGCCACAATGCCGTACCCTTCATAAAGCAATCTCGACTCTGCCGACTGTGGCTGCGTGACGCAAAGCGGGATTAGCGCGCTGGAGTCCCAGAAAGCCAACGGCTTCAGCACCGGTCTTCACGCTCTTCTTCCCAAACCCGGTCCATAACTTCCTGCGAAATCATCGGGCCTGTAGGCACAGGCAGCTTGTATCCCTCCGGGCGGCGCACCTTTGGTGGTGTGAGGATTCCCTTCGCGATTAGGCGGCGAGTTCGCTCGTCGTAATCGTCCACCGGCCCAGCCGGAACCAGCCGCGCAACCGGCGTATTTCGATCGAAAATCAGCACCTCTTCGCCGTTCTTCACATACTCGATATGAGCGCTGAGCTTCGCCTTCAATTCGCTGATCTTTGCAGTCCGCATATATCCACGCTAGCACGACATGACCAACTTAGTCACATTCCTTGCGGTTTAGTCATCGCAATTCATATTCCTGCCGCTCACTCCACCCAAAAGCCGCTTCAAAATGCACGAACTCCTTAGCCTTCCCCGGCACCAGATAAACACTAAGAACGTCGAACCGAACCGGTGGGCTCACTTTGGCCGGCAATTGGCGCACGTAATGCCGAGCCAGTTTGCGCAGCGTCATGCGCTTGTTCGTATCGACAGCCGCTTCCGCAGCAGCCATGTCATGAGCAGTCCGTGTCTTCACTTCGATAAAACACAGCAGCTCCCCTTGCCAGGCAATCAAGTCGAGATCCCCGCGCTGCAAGCCAGACGACCACCGCCGCGCCACCACTACATAACCCTTGCGTCGCAGATAAAAGAACGCCGCATCTTCCCCATCGATTCCCGTAGCCAGGTGAGCCGGTCCTCGCACGGATCGGCCGCTCCTCTCCGCAGCCCATTTCATCGCCCCAAGAGCGCGCTGCTGCCACGTAATCCGCTTCCGCTCAAGCCAACCCATTGCCCATCATTCTGAACCCGTTGAGCTGAAAGCACAATGCGGCCCGTCACTTCGCAGAGTGGCGGACCGCATTCGTATTCAAGCCGTACTTTTAGAGGGCTAAGCCGTCACAACCTCCGGCGTCTGCTCTCGCTCATATTCCTTCTCCACCTCAGCCAGCGACTCCTCAAGAATATCCAGCGCCACCGAAGCCTCTTCCTTGCTCACAATCAGCGGAGGACAAAGCCGCAGCGAAGTCTCCCCGCATCCGAGAATCATCAGTCCCTTCTCGAACGCCAGCATCTCAACGCGGTTACGAAGCGCTGATGCCGGCTCGCGAGTGGCCTTGTCCTTCACCAGTTCGATGCCGATCATCAAGCCGCGTCCGCGCACATCCCCAACCAGCGGGTGAGAATGCTTCCAGCCACGCAGCCTTTCAAGAATAAACGCGCCTACACTCGCAGCATTGTCAATGCCCTCGCGCTCCAGCACGTCCATCGTAGCCATAGCCGCGGCAAGCGAAATCGGATTCCCGCCAAACGTCGATGCATGCGACCCCGGCACCCAGTCCATAATCTCCGCGCGGCTCATGCAAATGCCCAGCGGCATCCCACTCGCAATCCCCTTCGCCATGCAAACGATATCCGGCTCCACGCCTGAGTGCTCAATCGCCCACCACTTGCCCGTCCGTCCAGCCCCCGATTGCACTTCATCCACCACCAGCAGAATCCCGTGCCGATTGCAAATCGCGCGCAGCTCGCGAAGAAAATTATCAGGCGCAACCACATAGCCGCCCTCTCCCTGAATCGGCTCAACGAAGATTGCCGCCACTTCCTCAGGAGCCAGAATCGTCTTGAATAGCTTCTCCTCGATGTAGCGCGCGCAGCCCATGCTGAACGCCTCTTCCTCCTGCGCCCCGCCGCTACAACCGCGATACGCATACGGATAGCGGATATGCGTCACACCCGGCAGCATCGGCCCAAAGCGGCGTTTCTGCTGCGGTTTCGAGGCGGTAAGCGACAGCGCCCCCATCGTCCGGCCGTGGAACCCGCCCAGGAAAGCAATCACGTTCTGACGTCCGGTGTGATACCGGGCCAGCTTCAGCGCGCACTCAACCGCCTCGGCTCCCGAGTTACCATAGAAGAACTTGTGTGGCCCCGGCATCGGCGCCACAGCCGAGAGCCGCGCGGCCAGATCGGTCAGCGGCAAGTTATAGAAATCCGTTCCAGAGATGTGAATGAGTTCCGCCGCCTGCTTCTGAATAGCAGCAACGACCTCAGGGTGGCAGTGGCCCGTTGAGTTCACCGCGATCCCTGCGGCAAAGTCGAGAAACTCATTGCCGTCCACGTCTTCAATGCGAACCCCGCGACCACTTTTAGCCACCAGAGGATAAGAGCGCGTGTAACTGGGCGAGATAAGTCTGCCGTCGGTCTCCACAGCCGCCCTGGCCTTTGGCCCTGGCACCGGACCCTTGAGTTTGGGCCCGTATTGCGCGTATAGCTCTTGCTTGGTCATATGCTTGTCTCCTTTGTAGAGGCTGCTGTCATCTCAGCAGCCAGAAATGACGGTTAGTGCTAATCAGTCAAAAATGGTCTGGCACAGAAATGAACTGTCATCGTGAGAATTTGTGACTTTTTTTGAGACTTCGCGATTTTTTGGCGTGTAACTCATTTGTTGTCAATGTCGCGCTTTCAGAAAATCAAAAAAGTCACAAGCTCTGAGCGTGTCAAGAAACTTGCTGTCACACAAACGGACTGTCATCCTGAGCGAAGTCGAAGGACCTGCGGTTGCATTTCTGCTCTCTGAGGACCTGCGTTTGTCCCTGTCCGTTCGCGAAAGCAAGTGCAGATCGTCAACAAAAGAGGGACTAATCGCCAGCAAACAGACTAGGTCGAGTCCGTGCAGGCAGCACGCGCAAATGCCGTCGCGGGCAGATGCCGCGATCGCGCGACCGTGACCAGCGCCTGGAGGCCGGAGCAATCTGAATCGCGTTAGAAGTTCGCCTGTACATGGGAGTCCCGCTGGTCTGAGCATAGAACAGATTTACATATCCTGTATAGATTCTTTATGAAAACAGTCGCGCCCTCGATGAGTTTGATCCTCAACCGAGATTGTCTTTCGATAATGCTTGCTATTGAATCACTGAATGTATATGCCTATTACAGGACATCGAGTAATAGTCCGTGTTACCCTTTCTTCGCAGTCCCACTGAAGCAACAAGCTTCCGCGCTGCTAAATACGTCTCCGCAAGTTGGAAGGAGACGCCGGGCCAGATTCCCCTTATTCGTCGACCGGCTTCGACCAACCACGGAGGCATCAAATCTGTGTTAACCAATACTCACTCTGACTTGCTGCGTCGCTATCCCCATTATCACGGGGCGTTGACTTGCTGAATCTATTCCAAAAACACGCTCACTTTATCCTTTAGACGGCCCAGCCGCAGAAACAAACTGAACTTTGTTTCTTACCTGCTGCACCCAGACCACGCAATGATTGAAACAGCGCAAACCCCTTTACGGATCGGCGTTGTGGACGGCGCCTCCGTCTGTGCTAGACACTCGGCATCAATGTCTCGGATGCCATAGCAACGGCAGAGCAACAGAAAACGTGACGAGTGTATGGCATGCCTGATGCTGTTGAAGAAGCCATCACTCTGGTTGCGAACTCTAAAAGATGAGGAAACAATGACGGATAGAATCACGAAATCTCTTCGATCGGCAATCGCTCGCCACTTCTCTGTAGCCGTGCTGTTTGCCGCCGCCAGTTTGCTGCCGGCCCACGCGCAGGATGGCCACTGGCTCACAGGCTACTACGCCATCTACGATCAGAACGGCACAATGACCCCTTCCCAGGTCGACATGACCAAACTCACGCATGTCATCTATTGGGGAGTGGAACCCACCAGCACCGGTGGGCTCAACACCACCAAGTACGTCTCGGCGTCCACCTTTGCCAACGGCGCCACCAGCATCGTCGCGGCAGCACATGCGGCCGGAGCCAAGGCGCTCATCGGCATCGGCGGAGACGCTTATGACGGCTATTCGCTGGCCTTCAACCAGGCCACCACGCCGGCCAACCTACCCACTTTCGTCAGTTCTATCGTCAACCTGATGGGCCAGTATGGCTTCGACGGCGTGGACATCAACTGGGAGCAGATCGGCTCGTATTCCGGCGACAACACCCAGTTTCCCGCATTCATCAAAGCTCTTCGCGCACAACTGAACACCCTGACGCCCAAGCCGCTCTTGACCATGTCACCCGAGACCGAGGGCAATGGCGGACGTCCCGACCTGATCGGCCCCATCTATCAGGACTTCGACCAGCTCAATATTCAGACCTACCTGATGTCCGGCCCCTACTGCGGTTGGGAGACCTGGCACAACTCGCCGATGAGCAACAACGGCCAGAATTTCGTGCTGGATCCCAGTGAGCCGCTGCCCTCCATCACCGCGTCAGTCGCCGACTACACCTCCGCCGGAGTGCCCATCGCCGAGCTCGGCATGGGAATTCAATTCGGCGGGTTAGAGTGGGACGGCGGGGCCGGTACCACCACCGGTGGCGCCACCAAGCCCCTACAGACATGGACCGGCGACGACAACAACGCCTATTGCTCTGAAACCAACCCATCGGCGCCCACACTTGGCTACCCGGGCTACACCAGTATTGCTCCGTTAGCCTCCGGAGCCCCCGCCAATGGTTATACCCTCAACTACGACTCAGTGGCCGACCAGAGTTGGCTCAGCTACGACCCATCCGGAACAGGCATCACCAATGAGGCCAACGACAAGTTCATCACCTACGACAGTCCCACTTCCATCGCCAAGAAAGGCACTGACCTGAGCAGCGGAACCGGGCTGGGCGGATCAATGGGCGGCGTAATGCTCTTCGAACTCTCAGGCGATTACTTTCCTTCGGCAGCCACAGATCAGCAGCATCCATTGCTGAATGCGGCCAATGCCATGCAGTCGCTGCTCCCCGGACAAATCGAGGCCCTCACGATCACTCCGGGCTCCGGCACCGCGGCCCTCAGTTGGACCGCAGCTCCCTTCGCCACCGAATATCAGGTCTACTATTCCACCAGTTCCACCTCTGCCGGAACCCTGAACGGCACCGTATCCACCACCCAATCCACCGTCTACGGTTTGAATCCCGGCGAGACGTACTACTTCCAGGTATGGCCGGCCAACGCTTTTGGCGTGGCCACCGGCGGCATCGTCAAAGGCAGCGCCACCATCGGAGGATCGACGGCACCCACCTTGACCTCGCCTGCTCCGGGCTCCACTCTCAACGGTCCTAGCGCCACCTTCACGTGGACCAGCGTCACCGGCAGTGCCGGGTACTGGCTGTTCCTCGGCACCACAGGAGTCGGATCGAAAAACCTCTACGACTCAAACCAGCAGGCAGCTACATCCGCCACCTTCAACAATCTGCCCACCGACGGCGTGACAATCTACGCTCGCGTCTACGCGAAAATCAACGGAGTGCTGACCTATAACGACTACACCTACACCGCGGCAATCCAGGCACCGGTGTTGACCAGTCCCGCACCGAACAGCACTCTTACCGGGACAACTGCAACGTTTACCTGGACGGCCTCCGGCGGCCAGGGATATTGGCTGTTCGTGGGAACAACCGGAGTTGGTTCGAAGAACATTATCGACACCGGTGAGCAGACCGCGACTTCCGCAACAGTCGGTGGCTTGCCATCCAACGGAACCAAGCTCTATGTCCGCGTGTATTCACGGGTCAACGGCACGCTCTACTACA
>Ga0302140_10006920_pt1 | contig 14219 bp, 12 predicted proteins | sample I_Bog_E1_1_FD_202095 | JGI IMG/M metagenome (GOLD analysis project Ga0302140, IMG submission 202095) | Peat permafrost microbial communities from Stordalen Mire near Abisko, Sweden - I_Bog_E1_1 | ecosystem: Environmental > Terrestrial > Soil > Wetlands > Peat | place: Sweden: Abisko, Stordalen...
AATCCGCGTTCTACGCCCCAGACTCCGCCGCTGGTGCCTACGTCGACATATTCGATGCCTTTGGTGGCGAGCATTTTTGCGCGGCTGATGTCGTCGATGTAGTAGGAGTTGCCGCCGTCGATGACGATGTCACCTGGATCGAGAAGGGCGACAAGCTCATGCAGTGTTTCTTCGACTGCTCCGGCTGGGATCATGAGCCAGATGGCGCGCGGCTGAGAGAGTTTGCTGACCATGTCCTTGAGAGAGGAGGAGCCGGTGACGCCTTTTTCTTTGGAAAGCGTGGCAACGGGCTCTGGCGTGTTGTTGTAGACAACCAATTCATGACCGTGCGCTATCAGGCGCCGCACCATGTTCGCACCCATACGTCCGAGACCTACCATTGCTAGCTGCATGTTGTTCTCCTTTAGACATTGCTGAATTGCTTGAGGTGTAAATTGATTCTGCTTCCGTGGCTCTGACCGTCTTACTTTGAGATTCAGTTTAGCGCCCGGTGGTAGCAGCTTTAGAGCGATTCACGGCATATTCGCATAGAAACGGAGGAGAGGGATTCGAAAGCAGTTTTTCTATGAGGCGGGAAAGTGTAAGAACGGGTGCCTAATCCAGGTCGATCATGATTTTGGAGAAGGCAGCGGGATTGGCGCTCCATGCCTCGAGAAGCTGCGGTGCGTCGTTGATGGAGACGATGTTGCTGATAGCCTCATTGACGGGAAAGCGATGCTCTTCCAACATGCGGATGACTTCGCGGAAGTCTTCGGGGAGGGCGTTGCGGGAGCCTAGGATGTCGAGTTCTTTTTGGACGAAGAGGCGGGTTTCGTAGGCTACGGGTTCCTTGGCGTAGCCGATGTAGACGACGCGTCCGGTGAAAGCGACTTCTTCTACTGCGGCGCGGAAGGTGGCGGGCAGGCCGATGGCTTCAATGATGACGTCTGGGCCGCTACCGCTGGTGAGTTGCTGAAGCTTGTCGTGCAGGTTTTCGCGCGTGGTGTTGATAGTGTCGGTTGCGCCGGATTTGAGGGCAATGGCGAGCTTGGCGTCGTCCACATCGATGGCAATGGTGCGTGCGCGACGGAAGCCTGAGGCTGCGACCGCGCCGAGTCCCACGCCGCCGCAGCCGATGATGGCTACGACATCTTCCGAGGTTACGCGGCCGCGAGCTACGGCGTGGAAGCCTACGGTGAGGGGTTCTACGAGGCAGAGCTCTTTGAGGCTGAGGTCGGCGGTGTAGAGCTTTTGCGGAGAGATGGAGAGGAACTGGGTTAATGCACCGTCACGCTGGACGCCGAGGGTTTCATTGAACTGGCAGGCGTTGGGGCGATTGCGCAGACAGGACGGGCATTTGCCGCACTGTGTATAGGGTGACAGTGTGACGTTGGTACCGATGCTGAGATGAGGGTGAGACGCGACTGATTCGACGATGGTGGCGGAGACTTCATGGCCGGGGACGCGAGGGAAGCTGACCATGGGATTTTTCCCGCGAAAAGAATTGAGATCGCTGCCGCAGAGACCGACCATTCTGACCTGAAGCAGGACTTCGTTTTCAGCGCGAACTGCATCAGGGATGGTATCGACGCTGATCTGGCCGGGTTCGCGTATTACGAGGGCTTTCATTTCGGTCGCTTCCCTTCCTGAATGTCTACGCCTGCTTGTTGCGATGCCCGGCGATGATGGCCAGGTATTTGCGTGCGTTTTCGGTGATGCTTTCTGGCTTGCCGGCGCGGATGGCCTTGTTGTCGACGAGGTCTCCGCCTACGCCGAGGGCGATTGCTCCTGCTTCGAGGAATTCGGCTGCAGTTGCGAGGGAGACGCCGCCTGTCGGGATGAGATCGATCTGCGGGAGCGGCGCTTTTATAGCCTTGAGGTATTTTGCGCCGCCCATGGCTGAGCACGGGAAGACTTTGACTGCGTCGGCGCCAGCTTCCCAGGCGGAGACGATTTCGGTGGGGGTGAGTCCGCCAGGGAAGACGGCTACGTTGTAGCGGCGGCAGAGTTCGATGGTGCGGAGATTGAGGGAGGGGCTGACGATGAATTGGGCTCCGGCCAACATGCAGGCGCGGGCTGTTTCGGGATCGAGGACGGTGCCTGCGCCGATGAGGATACGGTCGCCTGCTTCGCTGGCGAGGCGGCGGATGGCGTCGATCGCGCCGGGGACGGTCATGGTGACTTCGAGGATGGTGACTCCGCCAGCTTCGAGTGCGTAGGCAATGGCGAGAGCTTCTTCTTCTGAGTCGGCGCGGAGGACTGGGAGCAGTCCTACTTCGCGGATTTTTTGGAGTACTTCGGACTTGTGCATTGATACCTCGGGGGCTAAAGCCCCGTTTAGTTTGCTGAATCATGTACGGGCTGAAGCCCGTACCCTTCATCCAATTGGACACCGCTATGTCGTTAGCGTAGGACGCGGGCGCTCCCGCCTTTCATTACGCGCTCAACTTCGGGGAGTGTGACCATGGTGGTGTCGCCGGGGGTGGTCATTGCGAGAGCGCCGTGGGCGCAGCCGCAATCAACGGCGTACTGCGGGCCTTTGTCGGCCAGGAAGCCATAGATCAAGCCCGAAGCGAAGGAGTCTCCACCGCCGACGCGGTCGAGGATTTCGAGGGCGGGCATCGGGCGTGCTTCATAGAAGTTGCCGTCGGCGTAACAGACTGCGCCCCAGTCGTTGATCGTCGCGGTGCGAGCGTTGCGCAGCGTTGTGGCGACCACTTTAAAGTTGGGAAACTTGGCTACGGCTTTCTCGATCATGCGGCGGAAGTTGCCGGTGTCGAGTTCGCCGACGTGTTCATCGACGTTGCCTATGCCTTCGACCTCAAAGCCGAGGGACGCGGTGAAGTCTTCTTCGTTGCCCAACATGACGTCGACGAGTGGGGCAAGTTCGCTGTTGACTTCGAGAGCGCGCGCCTTGCCGCCGATGGCTTTCCAGAGGCTGTCGCGGTAGTTCAAATCGTAGGAGACGATAACGCCGTTGCGATGCGCGGCTTCAATGGCTTCCTTGGCGACTAGCGGGGTAGTGTCAGAGAGTGCGGCGAAGATGCCGCCGGTGTGGAACCAGCGTGTGCCTTCAGTCTTGAAGATCTCATCCCAGTCGATCTGACCGGGCTTGAGTTGCGAGATGGCGGTGTTGCCGCGATCGGAGCATCCCAGTGCGGCGCGCATACCGAAGCCGCGCTCGGTGAAGTTGAGTCCGTTGCGAACAGTGCGTCCGACACCGTCGTATTTCACCCAGGAGACGTGGGATTGATCGACTCCGCCCTGGTACATGAGGTCCTCGACTAGGCGGCCTACGGGGTTGTCGGCGAGGGCGGTGATGATCGAGGTGCGCAGGCCAAAGCAGCGCTTGAGGCCGCGGGCGACGTTGTATTCGCCTCCACCTTCCCATACCTGGAAAGTACGCGTGGTGGCTATGCGGCCAATGCCGGGATCGAGGCGGAGCATGACTTCGCCGAGACTAACAAGGTCCCAGCGCGTAGTGGACGCTGGTTTGAGATTCAAGTGACTCACCCGATACTCCTGAGCTGTTTTGATTTATTGATTGACGCCGCTGGCGAGGAAGCCGCCGTCGACAGCGATGATTTCTCCGGCTACGAAGGAGGCTGCGTCAGAGGCGAGATAGATGGCTGCGCCGACCAGTTCGTCGGTCTTGCCGAAACGGCCCATCGGGGTGCGGGTGAGGAATTCCTGGCCGCGCGGGGTGCTTTCGAGGAGCTGGCGGTTGAGGTCGGTTTTGAAGACGCCGGGGGCGATTGCGTTGACGTTCACGCCGTGTTTTGACCACTCGACCGCGAGGGTCTTGGTCAGGGATCCGACGGCTGCTTTGCTGGCGGCATAGGCTGCCACTTCGTTAAGCGCAACGAAGGTCGAAAGCGAGGCGATGTTGATGATGCGGCCGTAGCCGCGAGCCAGCATGGCTTCGCCGAAGACCTGGCAACCGCGCAGGGTTCCAGTCAGATTGGTCTCGATGATGTTGTCCCAATCGTTTTCGGAGAAGGTCAGCGTGGGTCCGCGTTTGGTGGTTCCGGCACAGTTGATGAGGATGTCTATCTTGCCGAAGAATTCGAGCACAGCCTCACGCAATGAGATGAGGGAATCGCGATCCTTTACATCCGAGGTGAGTTCCAGGGTCCTGCGTCCGCGCTGTTCGATTTCTGCTGCGGTTTTCTGGACCTCTTCCAGGCGGCGAGAGGAAGCTATAACGTCTGCGCCTGCATCGGCGAGACCGAGTGACAAGGCGTGACCGATGCCGGTGGTACCACCGATGACGACGGCAGTCTTTCCACTTAAATCAAACAACGACGTTGACATGGTTTTTCTCCCAACACAGTCTAACAATCCCTTATGACACGTATCGGGAGCATCGGACAATCGACCTATAGTAAACGTTAAAGTAATCAGAAATCAAGGAATATTGCGGATGGTGGATGGTCGCGGCACTAACTGCGCTGCGTTGAGCGGCGGGGTACTACTTCGGCATCGAGGATGATTTGCCGATGGGGAAGCGGTGTTTTTGAGCGCATGGCCTGGAGGATGAGCTCTGCTGCCTGTTCGCCAATCTCCTGGCTGTGCTGGTTGACGCTGGAGAGGCTGACCCGGAGTGAGGCGTCGTAGTGGAGATTGCCGCAGCCGATGACCGCGATGTCTTCAGGGACACGAAGACCGGCTTCCAGGATGCAGTCGATGGCTCCGATGGCGAGTGGGTCGTTGTAACAGAAGATACCGTCCGGCCTGGGATTGAGGCCGAGCAGGGTCTTGGTCGCGGTAAATCCCTGTTGCCAGCTGTGGACGTCCACGTTGCCGGGAGCTACGACATATTCAGGATTGGGTTCGCGGCCGCTGTCTAGCAGCGCGTGCTGGTAGCCGGCCAGGCGCTGGAGGCCAGGAGTATTTTCTGGTCCGCGAAGATGGGCGATGCGCTGGCAGCCGATCTGAATGAGGTGGTTGGTGGCGAGCACGCCCATTGCCTGATCATCGACTCCGATGTAGTTTGCGGAGAAGCCAGGGAACTGGCGGTCAATGAGGAGAAAAGGTGTTTGCTGCTCTTCGATGCGGCTAAAGATGGCTGGCGTGGCACTGGACGACGCGATGATGAGGGCATCGAGGTTGCGGCCGAGGAGTTGGTCGATCTCGCGCTCTTCAAGTTCTGGATCTTCTTCTGACGAACTGAGGATGAGGTAGTAGCCCTCTTTGCGCAATGCCCGGGAGAGGAACTGTGCGACCTCGGTGAAGAATGGGTGCACGAGGTCAGGGACGATCAGGCCGACGAGATAGGTGCGTCCAGTGACGAGACTTTGCGCGGTGAGGTTGGGACGGTAGTTGAGTTCTTTTATTCGCTGAAGGACGCGTTCTCGCGTCTCATTTCCGATATCGGAGTGGTTGCGTAGAACTTTTGAAACAGTCACCACGGACACGCCCAGGTCTCTGGCAATATCCTTCATCGTCACTCTCATGTCCGCACTATACTATGGCAGCAACTATGGATTCGGCATGTTGAACATGGCATGGGCGGGTGCGAAACCGGCGCGGGAGGTTTGCATTTGTCAGCCCGTGAGCGGATTATATGAATAAAGTTTCAGGTTTAGAGGTGAGAATGCCGACTGCTGTACAAGCCACGCTCAAATCCCGGAAAAGTCCCGTGCAGGCTAGGTCGACGGCGACGGTGGAGGCGATTTTCGAGGCGACGGTTCAGGTGCTGCTGCAGAGCGGGCCGGAGCGGTTGACGACGATTCGTGTTGCGGCTCGTGCGGGTGTCTCCGTGGGAACGCTGTACCAGTACTATCCGAACAAGCAGGCACTCTTGTTTGCGGTGTTATCACGGCATCTCAGGTTGGTTGTGGAAGCGCTGGAGCGGGCATGTGAAGAACATCAGTATCGTCCAGTGGGGGAAATGATCGAGGGCGTCGTGAACGCTTTTGTGGACGCGAAGCTGGCGCGGCAGGATATTTCGCTGGCGCTTTATCGCATTGCTGCTGGCTTGGGTGCTGATGCTCTGGGTGCAGATATGAGGAAGCGGTCAACGCAGGCTCTGACAGCGCTGTTGCGAACTGCTTCGGAGATATCGCCTTCGCAGGCGGAGTTTGCAGCGTTCATGCTGTGGACTACGATGGCGGGGGCTACGCGGGCAATGCTGGAGTCAGGTTCGCCGGCAGGGATGGTAAGGCGGTTGCGCCAGCACCTGGTGATTATGGGTCGCAGCTACCTGATGAGTCCCGAGATTGCAAACCGGACTACGTGATTTAGCCGCGCCCGCGGAAGCGGTTGATTTGGCGTCGATCGCGCTTTGAGGGGCGGACTGCTGGTGCGCCTTCGAGTTCGTGCAGGGCTTTTGCCTCGGCGGCCAGCTTGAGCCGGAGTTCGCGGCTGGCTTCGGTTTCGCGATAAAGAGTCTGGGCGACGGCTGCGGGGCCGCGTGTTTCGCTCAGCAGCAGGACCTCAACTTCAAACTCGGCAGCGTCGTTCTTGATGTGGAGCATGTCGCCGATGCGAACATCACGTGAGGGCTTGGCGAGGTGTCCGTTGGAAGTTATGCGGCCCATTTCGCAGGATTTCTGTGCGAGGGCGCGGGTTTTAAAGAAGCGGGCTGCCCAGAGCCATTTGTCCATGCGGACGGTGGTGCGAGTCGAGTCCATCTGCTTATTTTCTTACATTCTTGTCTTACAGGGGACGCTGCATGATCGTCAGGCCCAGCCATTCCCCGAATTTGATACCTGCTTCTGGGAGAAAGCCTACCTGCTCAAATCCCAGGGACGCATGTAGAGCGACCGAGGTGACGTTGACTCCACAGATGCAGGCGACCACGGAGTGGAAGCCACTAACCTTGCACTGTGCGATGAGCTCAGATAACAGGAGCTTGCCGACTCCGTGCCCGATGCAGTCGGGGCGAACGTAGATTGAGTCTTCGGCGGTGAGACGATAGCCCTCTCGAGGACGAAACTGCGATGCATAGCAGTATCCGACGATGTACCCCTCAAGCTCCGCGACCAGGTAAGGAAAGCCGAGATCGAGAACGGCCTGCCGGCGGCGCCGCATCTCCGGCTCATCGGGTGAGATGACCTCGAATGTAGCGGTGCTGGTTTCGACGAAGTTGGCGTAGATGGCTGTTATGTGGACCATGTCCGCAGTGGCGCAGGGACGGATGAGGCATTTTGAGACGTGGGGTGTGAGATTGTCCCGGTTGAGGACAGCCGATTGAGCTTTTTGCGGAATTGCAGCTGGCGACACGGATAAATGGGTTGGTCTGGGGTTTGCCACTGTGTCTGGGGTGGACCTGCTGCTCACTGAGTTGGTACTCACTTCTCACCTTAGTACACGCTGAAAGATGTAAAGAAGGGGTAAGCGTGAATTCTTTGGAGATTAATGGATGTTCATCTGGCGATGAGTGTGAATTTCTGCGGGGGAGCCAAAGGCGATACCCTGATAAGGAATGCTTTCTCTACAAAACGCGGGTAAGAGGTTTGGGCCGCGCATTCTGTTTCAGGATGCGAACTGGCTGATCACGGCGCAGGAAAAGACTGCGCTGGTGGGTGCCAACGGCACCGGCAAGTCTACGCTGATGAAGGTTCTGGCTGGGCTGGAGACGCTGGATTACGGGTCGATGCAGCTCACGCGCGGCATGTCCATTGGATATTTGCCGCAGGAGGGTTTGAAGCTCAGTGGCCGGTCAGTCTTTGATGAGTGCCTTTCGGTATTTGACGAGCTGCGCCAGATGGAGACGGAGATCGAGCGGCTGGCTGGTCAACTGGCTACGCTTGATCACACAAGCCAGGAGTATACGGCGACTGCGGAGCGCTATTCGACCTTGCAGGGGCGCTTTCATGCGCTGGATGGCTACGCGCTGGATGCTCAGGTGGGCGGTGTGCTCACCGGCCTGGGATTTGGCAAGGAAGACTGGGCGCGGCGGACGGAGGAGTTCTCCGGAGGATGGCAGATGCGAATCGCACTCGCGAAGCTGCTGCTAGCGCGACCCAACCTGCTGCTGCTGGATGAACCGACGAACCATCTCGATCTGGAGACGCGCAACTGGCTTGAGGGCTATTTGCGGACCTATCCATTTGGCTACATTCTGATTTCGCATGACCGGTATTTTTTGGATGTGACGGTCGATCGCACGGTTGAGATATGGAACAAGCGGCTGCAGATTTATGCGGGGAACTACACGAAGTATCTGAAGTCGAAGGAAGAGCGTCGAGCGCAGCTGGTGGCGGCTTACAAGAATCAGCGCGAGCAGATCGAGCATCTTGAGGCGTTCATTACGAGGTTCCGTGCGCAGGCTACGAAAGCCAAGCAGGTGCAGTCGAGAATTAAAGAGCTGGAGAAGATCGAGCGTATCGAGATTCCGGAAGAAGAGCCGGTAATTCACTTCAGCTTTCCGCAGCCTCCGCCATCGGGAAAGACTGTGGTGACGGCGCAGAATCTGAGCAAGTTTTATGGCGGGAAGGAAGTTCTCAAGAATGTGAACTTCACGATTGACCGCGGCGATCGTGTGGCGCTGGTGGGGCACAATGGCGCGGGTAAATCGACGCTGATTCGATTGCTGACGGGCGTGGAGAGCGTGAGCTCTGGTTCGGTGCAGTTGGGGCATAACGTCATCGCGGAGTACTTTGCGCAGGACCAGTACAAGGTGCTCGATCCTGAGGCACGGATGCTGGATGACATCAGCAAGGCGGCGATCAAGGTTCCTGAGCTTGCGCTGCGTTCGCTGCTGGGATGTTTTCTGTTTTCGGGTGATGATGTCTTCAAGCAATTGGGCGTACTTTCGGGCGGAGAGCGGAACAGGTTTGCCCTGGCGCGGATTCTTGTGTCGCCGTCCAATTTTTTGTTGCTCGATGAGCCCACGAACCATCTCGACATGCGGGCAAAAGATGTGCTGCTTGAGGCAATTGAGTCGTTTACGGGCACGGTGATTTTTGTTTCGCATGACCGGTATTTTTTGGACCGGCTGGCTACGAAGGTTTTCGAGATAAAGGACGGCGGGCTGGTTGTTTATCCAGGCAACTTTGCTGAATACGTGCGCGATCAGGAAGAGGCGGCAGAGAAAGCGAAATCTGTGCCGGACTCGGGTACAGGTGTAGTACCGGCAAAGCAGGTTGCGACTGCGTCGGCGGCGCGTGTGGTGGAGAGTCCTTTACCTGCCGGGAACGCGGACGGCTCGAAGGACAAGGTGAAGCGGCTGAATCCTATCAAGCTGAAGCAGATGGAAGAGCGATGCGCGTTTCTTGAAGAAGAGGTGCCTCGGATTGAGGCTTCGATCGCGCATACCGAAGGTTCGCTTGGGAACTTTGTGTCCGCGGAGGAGACGCAGCGGCTATCCACTTTGCTTGATGAATTGCGCGGTCAGTTAGCGCAGTTCACCGAAGAGTGGGAAGAGCTGATGATGGCCCTTGAGGAACAGGCTGAGCTTACATAGTCTGAGCTGGCCTTATTCAGAGGCTTGTTGGCTGATGATTGAGTGCGACGGTAGCTTTGCAGGTGCAGTCGATGCAGCCATGTTCGGCACAGGTGCCACAACATCGGATGAGTTGATTGCGTAGTGCGGTGCGGGCGCGATGAGCGCGGACGGCGGCGTTTCCTGGGGTAATTTCTGCTGACTTCGCGTAGGCGGAGAGAGGTGTCTCTCCCAGGTCAACTTCGCGCAGGAGTGAGGCGTAGGCGGGGGTGATTCTGTCGAGTGCCCCAGCGATGCACTGGCAGGTGGTTTCATGCAACAGCGGCTCGTACTGTTGATTCGCCGGTTCTGTTTCCAACTCTTTAATCCAACGCCCTAGAGCTGCTTCTTCGGAACTGCTGCGCCGGTAGTGATCGATGATGGCATTACGCAGGATGCGATAGAACCAGGCTACGGACGACTCTTCCTGGCGAAGCTGGCTGGCTGCCTGGAGTGCGCGCAGGTAAGCGATCTGGAGGATGTCCTCAGCGGTGGTGCGATCATTCACGCGGCGTTGAATGAAGCCCAGAAACTGCTTGCGCAGGCTAAGGAGCGAGTTGAGTTTGGTGGTAGTCATCTACTTGTTTTCTGCCAATTATCTACTCTCACTCTGGATATTGCTCGCTGGACGCCTAATCCAGACCGATTCAGGACCGGCGGGAAATGACTTCCCGCCGGCACTTATGGAGGAGCCCAGTGCTATTGGATGGACATGCGGAGCCGTTAGTTGCGGGTTGGGCAGGTGCAGATCGGGCCGCATTCGCAGCCGGAACCGCAGGGGCAGATGGTCAGTTGATTTGATTGCATGGTCGATTCTCCTTGAGCGCGGCTAAGTTAAATGCCGCGTTTGAATAGGCTGACGCGGCGGCTGGCGGAACATTACACCTGAGTTCCAGTGGGCGAAGGGAAATGGAGCGGCGCTATGTCCCGGCATTCAAGCCAAATGCTGATTTCCGTAAGGCATAATCAAGATACGATGGCACTTTTGTGGAATCCTGAGAGCTGGTCGCAGAGGCTGGCTGAGTTGCAGGCGGAGTCGGGAGAGCTGAAAGAGGCTCCGCTGCGGCGTGATGTGCGTTCACTTGGCATGTTGTTGGGTGAGGTGTTGCGTGAGCAGGCTGGGGACGAGTTGTTTGCGCAGGTAGAAGAGCTGCGGCAGGGAACGATTCGCAGACGTGAGGCGGAGGATCAGGGTGCAGAAGCTGCCGCAGCAGAACATGCTGCGCGTGCGCTGGCGCTGGTTCACCAGTTGCCGGTGGACCGGGCGCTGCTGTTGACGCGGGCTTTCGGGTTCTATTTTGAGCTGATCAACCTGGCGGAGACTAATCATCGCAAGCGGCGTCGGCTGGCGCTGCAATTGACTGGCGCGGCTGGAAAGCAGCGTGGTTCGCTGGCTGGCACACTTCATGCGATGCAGCGGGTCGGCATTACTGCGGAAGAGGCATTGGAGTGGCTGTGCAAGGTGCTGGTGGTGCCGGTGTTTACGGCTCATCCGACGGAAGTGGCGCGACGTTCCGTGATGTTCAAGCGGCGGCGGATTGGCGAGTTGCTGGAGGAGTTGGATCGCATCCCTGTTCCGGAAGAAGATATTTTGCGCCTGGAAGAGGAAGTGCTGGCGGAGATTACTTCACTATGGCAGACGGACGAGGTTCGCAGCCGCAGGCCGACTGTTTATGACGAGATCAAGATGGGGCTGGATTACTACGACGTTTCAATCTTTGCGACGTTGCCGAAGCTCTATCGCGAGATTGCCGAGGCGCTAAATGCGGCGTATGGGCTGGAGATCGAGGCGCATGATCTGCCGAAGGTGCTTTCTTTTGGCTCGTGGATAGGCGGCGACCGGGATGGGAATCCATTTGTCACTCCGGAAGTGACCCGGAATGCGATTCAGCTTGCACGCGAGCACCTGCTGCATTTCTACGATGGTCAGTTGCAGATGGTGATTGATCTGCTGAGTACTTCTGCGCAGCAGATGCCGGTGAATGAGGCGGTACGCGAGCGGCTGGACGAGTATGAGTCGCGCATACGGACAGCGGAGGCTTCGGCGTACGGTCAGCATTTTGAGTTTGAGATTTACCGGCGGTTCCTGATCTGCGTTCGTGCGCGGACTCGGAGGTCGTTGAATCAGAGGGTGGTAAGTCAGGGGAGCGCGACTTCTGGGTTGCTGTCGACGCTGGCTGAGTCGCAGGAGCGGATGGCGCAATTGCTGCCTCCGTATGCTTCGGCGGAGGAATTTCAGGCTGACCTGACAATTCTGCGCGACTCACTGGCTGCGAATCGTGGCCTGCGGATTGCGCGCAATCTGATTGATCCGCTGCTGCTGCTGGTGCGAACCTTTGGGCTGCATCTGCACACGCTCGATATTCGCCAACATGCCAAGCTGCATACGGCGGCGCTGAAGGAAGCGATTGAAGACACGCTGGCTCCTGAACTGCCGGGGGTGCTTTCGGCAGAGTCGGCAAGCGTTCTGGATACGTTTCGCGTGATTGCGGAGGTGAAGGCTGGCTGCACTCCGGAGGTGATCCGGCACTATGTCATCAGCGGGGCAACCTGCGTTGCCGATGTGCTGGCTGTGGTTCGCCTGGGGCGTCTTGCCGGGGTAAAGCTGGAGGGTTCGGATGGCGATCCGGGTGTGATGCCTGTGCCATTGTTCGAATCGATTGAAGATTTGCGGAATGCTCCCGAGGTTTGCCGCGATCTTTGGGCGCGCGAGGATTATCGTGCGTTGTTGGAAACGTGGGGCAACACGCAGGAAGTGATGCTGGGCTACTCGGATTCAAATAAAGATGGCGGCATGTTAACGAGCACCTGGGAGATTTTCCGTGCGCATCGTGCGCTGCATGAAGTGGCGCGTGAGGCTGGCGTGAAGTTGCGCTTGTTCCATGGTCGGGGCGGTACGGTCGGACGCGGCGGAGGGCCGACGCATCGCGCCATTTTTGCGCAGCCGCTGGATTCATTCGAAGGGGAGTTCCGGATCACTGAGCAGGGTGAGGTACTGAACTTCAAGTATGCGGATGTGGTGCTGGCTGAGCGCAACCTTGAGTTGATGATTGCGGCTTCACTCGATGCTCTGGCCAGGCCCAATGCGCGCGATCCCGAGGGGCATTTTACGGGCAAGCTGCTGCCGGAGTGGGAGCAGGCGCTGGATCGGCTTTCGGTGCTGTCTTACGAGTACTACAAGGAACATATCCTCGATGATGCGGGGCTGCTCGAGTACTTTGAGCAGTCCACCCCGATGGGTGAACTGGAACATGCAAAGCTCGGTTCACGCCCATCGAAGCGGAAAGGTTCGCTGAGCCTGGATACGCTTCGCGCTATTCCGTGGGTGTTCGGCTGGACGCAGTCGCGATTGCTGATTCCTGCGTGGTTTGGGGTGGGGTACGCGGTAGAGAAGTATCTTGCCGAAGGGGAGACCGGACAAAACAGGCTGGGTACGCTGATTACGATGGCCAAGGAGTTTCCGCTATTCATCGATCTGCTGCGCAATGTGGAGATGGCGCTGGGAAAGGTTGACCTGGGTACGGCGCGGCTTTACTCATCGCTGGTAGAAGATGAGGGTTTGCGGAGCCGCATCTATACGCGATTTGAAGAGGAGTTTGACCGGTCGGTGGATGCTGTGCTCAAGATCACGCGGCAGACGGAGTTGTTGCAGTCGAACCCGGTGCTGGCGCGGTCAATCAAGCTACGCAATCCGTATGTGGATCCGATGCACCTGATCCAGGTGGATCTGCTGAGGCGCAAGCGCGCGGGTGAGGATACTCCGGAGATAAACCGGGCGATTTCGGCGACGATCAGCGGGATTTCGGCGGGTCTGCGGAATACGGGTTGATGTGTAGTACATATCTACATTGAGGTCCGCGAGCGTGGGTATAACTATTTTTTCGAGTCGGGAATTCAATCAGGACGCGGGCAGAGCTAGAAAAGCCGCGTGCAATGGTCTGTGTTTATCACCGACCGAGGGGCTCCTGCTCCTGTTTTGCTGACCATTGAAGAATACCAACGCTTATCGGGAGAGGCTGAAAGCATTATCGATATGCTGGCGATGCCGGGTGTCGAGGATGTGGATTTTGAGGCGCCTCGCGTGGGCGAGTTCTGTTTCAGCGGGCAATCTCTTGCTGTCGGCGATCACGGTTCTGGAGCTTGAGACTGGCGTATTGCTGGTCGAACGGCGCGATCCTGTCCAGGGTGTGTTGTTGCGAAGCTGGATGGAAGCGCACGTGCTGAGAGCTTTCAAGGGTCGTATCCTCGCTATCGATTCGAATATTGCGCAGCGTTGCGCCAGACTGCATGTGCCGAATCGGTGCGCGGGGCGGGACGCATTGATCGCTGCGACTGCACTGGTTCATGGCATGACGGTCGTTACTCGCAATACGGTTGATTTTGAAGCTACCGGAGCGGTGACGATAAATCCGTGGCACAAGCTTTGAGTAGCTTGCGGCGTATGACTAAATCAGAACGCGACATTCTATGGCTTAAAGGGTTAGGACTAGCAACGGGCTTGTGACCGGCTGATGGAACGATTGCACGGTAGATTTTTCGATCAGCCAGACGAGACCGGTTGTAGCCTTCAGCGGGCTTAACCCGCGAGGGATCTCTTCTGCCAGGAGTGTTTATGAAGAAGCCTTTGCTTATGGCGGTTCTTATGCTGCCGCTGGCTCTCGCTGGTTGTTCGCATCCAGCGCCATACTATCCTCCCCCTCCGCCTCCGGCGTACTCGCCGATCTTCCATCAGGGATTCAGTGATGGAGTGGACGCGGCTAACCGGGATGTTCGTGCGGGCCGGCCTCCTGATTTTGCACGGCACCCACGA
>Ga0302140_10006921_pt1 | contig 14215 bp, 10 predicted proteins | sample I_Bog_E1_1_FD_202095 | JGI IMG/M metagenome (GOLD analysis project Ga0302140, IMG submission 202095) | Peat permafrost microbial communities from Stordalen Mire near Abisko, Sweden - I_Bog_E1_1 | ecosystem: Environmental > Terrestrial > Soil > Wetlands > Peat | place: Sweden: Abisko, Stordalen...
AACAGACAGAAGGAACCCTGAACCGAGTTTTAAGAAGACAGAACGAGATCGTACGAGCATTCATTCACCGGACATGGAGTCGGCGCTTGCCCGTTCAATCCGCGTTGGCGGGAAGTCGGATCAAGTGTAGCCGCTGGTTACTTCATCCCTGGCCTGAACTGGGATGAAAAAGGCCCAAGATCCAAAATCAGGGTCAAAAAGTTGAATTGCTACAGGAACGCCACTGGGCTATTAGACGAAATCTTGAAGCTTGCGGACCCAAAATCTCGCCCCTGCCCTGGTTCTTTCTGGAGGCGGACTCTTGCCGCCGCTCAATCAATTTTAGCTGTTTATCCCTGAATTTAAATGAGCTATATCCCAAAAGAGACCTTCGGCTACCCCTGAAGTGGTAGGAGTAACCGGGGAGTTTGAGATCGCTGACGAACATCGGCAAATGCAGGGAAGCATTAGGCTTAAACAGCAGGGGCCGATGTATCCGAACCACCCAGAACGACCCTGGATTTACCGGTAACTCTCAGGCCGCAAAGTCAATAAAGCCCTTCTCCGGGTTGGTGGAAATGAGCTTGACGGTCACCTTGTCGCCCACATCCAGGCCCTTGCCGCCTTGCACCAGCTTTCCATCCACATGTGGGTCGAGGGTGCGGACGAAAGTGCCGTAGTTGTTTACTCCTGTGACAATGGCCTGGAAGCTCTGGCCGATGCGCGGATGCAACACAACGGCGGCGATGCGCTTTTGCATGTCCCGCTCCACCTTGCGCGCGTTGTCTTCCATCAGCGTGCAGCGAGCGGCAATTGCCGTAAGGTCATTGGTGGAGTAAGGCTGCGCGGCCTTGGCAAGCCACGCCTTCATCAGGCGCTGCGTCACCACGTCGGGGAAGCGGCGGTTGGGCGCAGTCGAATGGGTATAGTCCTGCACCGCCAGGCCGAAATGGCCCGGCGAAACCTCGTTCGCCCCAACAAGCACATATTCCCCTGGCCCCATCAGCTTGACCATGGTTAACGAGAGGTCGGGAAAGTGGTCAGGGTCCTTCTGCTTTTGCGCCAGCAGAAAGTCATTGAGAGCTTTGGAGTCAGGCTGCGCGGGTAGCGTCGTGCCCAGCCCCGCGGCGACCTCGATCATGCGGTCCCACCGCTTGGGCGTGCGGACAATGCGCCGAATTGAGGCCACGCCGGCCTGCTCGAAGGTGCGCGCAATCACTCCATTGGCCGCCACCATGAACTCCTCAATCAGCGAGGTGGCGCGATTCTTCTCAAGGCTCGTGATTTCCACGGCCTGACCGGCAAGCATCACGGGCCGGGTTTCAATGGTTTCAAGATCGAGAGCTCCGTGCTGGAAGCGCCCACTCACCATCCGCTGGGCGGCCGTGTCCTGCAGTTTGAGCTGGGCCGCCAGCTCGGCGTTTGCGGCCACCTTGGCCGGCGCAGGGCCCCGCAACTCAAGCCACGCGCCCACACTGTTGTAGGCCAGTTGCGCGCGGTTGCGCACCAAAGCTCGGTAGGCTTTCCCGTCGGATGCCGTTCCCGCTGCGTCCACCGCAAACTCGATCACGATGGCGACCCGGTCTTCATTTTCGTTCAGGCTGGTAATGCCCTCGGAGAGTGCGGACGGCAGCATCGGAAAGACCACGACGCCCGTATAGACCGAAGTCGTCTCGCTTTGCGCGTGCGCGTCGAGCGCGGTGCCTCTCTTCACGCGGATGTCAACATCGGCTACGCCGACCAGCACGCGGATACGGCCGTCAGGCAATTGTTCGGCCCATTCGATCTGGTCAAGATCCTTTGACGTGTCATTGTCGATGGACGACCACAGCAGGTTGCGCAGATCTTGCGCGCCCGGTACATCGGGCAGTTCAGGATGTGCCTGAATTGCGCTAAGTTCAGCAATGGCGACTGCAGGGAAATCCGGCTGAAATCCGTTCTCGAGCATGGTGGCATGAGCGGCGGCGACTAGATTGAAGTGGAAGGGATGAGCTGGCGATGACGACATGCGGAATAAGCTCCTTAAGTACGACAAGCCAGCCTAACACCTCGGGGCTCAGTCCTTCCCACCTGCCTTGACCACGGAAACATCGAACGTTGATGTTCTCGCGATGGGAAGCTCTACGGCGCAGTGGCGCCTGGCGCCAGCACGTCTACGGTAAGGAAGACGCTGTGGCTCACCACCGTGTTGTCTACGTAGGCCGAGGCGGTAATCTTGAGCGTTGCTACTCCCAGCGGAGTGCCCGTTGAAGCGATCGCGCCGCTTGAGGTGCAGCCGATGCCTGCGCCCGCGAGGCCCACCAGCAGGATCAGCAGGATCACGATCTGCCGGGGGTAACCGCCCGCCGCGGCCCGGAGCTGATTGCGCGCGCGGCGGGAAAAGGGCAAAAGAAAAAGTCCAACCGCGGCAAGTAGGGTGCCGCCTGCGGCGCGCGGCCACCATGGCCGGGGCTGATCACGACGGGCGATTTCGCCGTTTGCGAAGGTCTGCACAACAAAGGTGACCGTCGCCGTCGGCGTTACCTGCTGCGGAGTGGCTGTGCACGTCATGTTGTCTTGCGTGGGGACCGCGCACACCACCTGAACCAGGCCGTTGAATCCGCCCATCCCGCCGACGACGAACGATGCCGAACCTGCCGATCCCTGGTTGATATTCAGATTCTCCGGCGGATTGGTGGCAGCCGGCGTGATGCTGAAGTCCTCCACCGCAACCGTGACCGTGTTCGAATTGGCGGAAAGGTAGAAAGTGTCGCCCAGGTACACCGCTGAGAGCGTGTCTTGCCCGGCCGGCAGCGTATTCGTGGTCAGCGTGGTCAGCGATGCGTCCGACGTTCCCGCCGCAGGATAGAGCGTATTCGTTCCGAGCAAGGTGGTTCCGTCATAAATGAGCACGGTGCCCGTCGGGTTGGCTTCAACACCCGTCGCAGGCGGAACGGCCGGCGTCACCGTGACCGTAATTACGAGCGCAGTTCCGTTTTGAATATTTGTGTAATTGGTTGTAAGCGCCACTGAGGCAACCAGCGTGGGAGCGGGCGTCGCCGCCTTCGCCATCGGAGCCAACACGCTTGCAAGCAAAAGGAATGCAATCGTCAAAGCGAAGCCAGGTTTCCGAGACCTGTTCCTCTCTGCGCTTGAATGCCTTTGCCAGTCGTCCTCTTGACGGTAACCGTCGTTGTTCATCCCCGTCCTTGCCGTCGCGCGCGTCGAACACCCTGCCGGTTCGCTGTGCTTGGACCTGATTGTATAGCGGGCGGCATTGACGGAATCGCCGATTATGCACAAGGCGTGGCCCTCGCCAGAAACGCAGCCTTCGTAGCGACAGCCAAAATTAAAACGGCGGCCTGGCGCCGGGCAAGTTCCTTTTTGCCGGGCATCAGGCCGCCGTTGTTCAAGCTGATCAGAGACCGAGGTCGGCCAGCACCTTGGGCTTGGCTTCTTCAACGGCCAGCAGATTGTGACAGTTCGCGCAATCCTGCGTAATCGCCTTTCCGGTCTTTGACACATGGTCTCCGTCGTGGCAGCGGAAGCAGCCCGGATACGCCATGTGGCCGATATTGTTCGGATGCGTTCCCCACGTAACCTTCATGTCAGGAAACACGTTCTGCGAGTAGATGGTGGCCAGCTGGTCGCCGGCAGCCTTTACCAGCGCGGCCTTTGCGGCTAACACTTCAGGATGCTGGCTCTGGTAGAAGGCCACAAGCTGTGCCGGAATTTTAGCGCGCGCTTCATCCTGGCTGGCATAGGTGGCATTCAGCAGTTCCAGACCTTCCTTGTGAACCCAGGGAAGGTCGGGGCTGATGGAGCCATCCGCCATGGACCGGTTAACGGCCTCTTCCGCAGTCGAAAACGTGTGCGCCGCGCGATTGTGGCAGTCGATGCAGTCCATGGTTCTGCGTTCGCCCTGCGGCATGGCGCCGTTCAACGCTGAAGCCGTAAACACGGTCTCGGTTCCATCGGAATTCTCCCGCTGGACCCAGGGAATGGTGCTCCTGCTCGCATCGGCGGCGATGTACTCCATGCGGTTGAGGTGAACGCCGTGAATGCCGGAGAGACGAGAGAGCGAATCTTCTCCGCCCAGGTGCAGAACCAGCACCGTCTGGCTTTCAGTGTTCGTCTCGTCGTCAGCGAAGTTGGACTTGACCAGCAGCTTTTCGCCCACAAACCTTGCAGGCGTGTGGCAGCCTTCGCACGTAAAACGCGCCGGGCGCAGGCTTGTGACGGGCGACGGAATCGGCGTGGGATAGCGATCGACTGCCACTTCAATCAGCTGCTTGGTGCCGTTGACCTTCGCATCGAAGTAAGCCTGCGCGCCCGAACCGATGTGACACTCCACACAGGGCACGTGCGAGTGCGCTGAGATCTTGTAGGCCGTGTACTCCGGATGCATCACGTGACAGGATTGTCCGCAAAACTGCGGCGAATCCATGTACGAGGCGCCGCGATAGCTGGCCATCGCCACCACCAGCAGATTGACGATGGTGGCGACCAGGACGATATCCAGACCGTGCCGGAACATGCGGTCATTGAGATCGATCTTGGGGAATTCGGCGGGAATCTGGCCCGCCTTCCTGAGCTTTTGGCGGCGCAAAAACACGCCCACCGGAATCATTACCAATCCCGCAATGAACACCCCGGGCAGCAACAGGAAGAAAATGATGCCCATGTAGGGGTTGTCATTGAACCGGCCGAACATCTCCACCAGCCAGTAGGCAATCATGGTGATGCCGGAGGCTGTCGTAATGGCGCCGCCGGCAAGGCTGATCGGGTTATTGCCGAAGAACAGCGCCGGGCGCACCCAGCTTTCACGGAATTTTTGGAACAAAGGCATCGCTTATCCCCGTTTGTAAACGGATAGCCCGCCGTGAACGGCGGGCCTTGTTGTACATCCCGTTCTTGATTCTATCGCCTACTTGAGCGAGCGGAAGTAAGTGACCACGTCCTTGATCTGCGCATCGGTGAGCCCGGCAACCGGCTTCATCTTGCCCTTGCCATTCTTCACAGCAGCGGTCATGTCGGCCGCGCTGAGCGCCTTCATCGAAGGATCGGAAACAGCCTTGATCCCCATCATCTTGGCCATCCCGGCGCTGGGAGTGCCGGCGGGACCGTGGCAGGTTGCGCATTTTGCTTTGTAGGTTGCTTCGCCGGAATCGGCAAAGGCAAGGGTACCGGCCAGGGTAACTGCAGCGGCTAGCACCAGGAGGGAACGAACTGACTTTGTCATGGTGAAACTCCTTGATTTCTATTTGCGGCCAGTACACACAGTACAGCACCTGCCGGGTAAGTTTTCTGTCTCCCGCCCCCTGTCCGCATCGTGCAACCTCGGGAACGGCGATCTAAACTTCAGCGAGAATCATCTTACTTGAACCGGCGCAACCCGTTTAGTGCTGAATTGCTCCGTCCTGCTCTTACTTCGCAAACGTACGGAAGTAATCCACCGAAGCCTTGATCTCCGGGTCGGTGATCTTGCCCTTGAAGGCGGGCATCTTTCCGTCGCCATTGGTGGTGACGGCAATCATCTGCGCTTCGCTCTTGCTCTTGACCGACGGATCGGTCGCCGGCTTCACGCCCATCGCCTTGGCAATTCCGGGGTTCGGCACACCGGCAGTCCCATGACAACTTTGGCACTTGGCCTTATACGTCGCCTCGCCTGACTGGGCGAAGCCCACGGCACTGGCCAGCAGAACAACCGCGGCCAGAGTCACCTGGAATCGAATGGTCTTTCTCATCGTAAGACTCCTGAATAATCTGCAACGTCCAGTGCGCATTGCGGTCAGCAACCGCATCCGGCTTCCTTAAGAAGATCGCATTTAGTCTATGCGCCGGACCCTCGTTCTCTGTCTCCGGCGATTCCGCCCTCTTCTCGAAAGGAAGGGGTGAACCGGAAAAATCCAAGTCCGGTTCACCCCATGAGCCCATTGAGGGAGGGCAACTTCATTTAAAACTCGTAATGCACTCCGAGAGTCATGATGTTCGCATGGTAGTTCCGCGGAGCGGTTTCACCGGCAGGCGAGATGTTCATGCCGGTTTGGTAAGGTGCAGTAGCGCACGATATAGGAGTTACAGGAGTGGTTGGCGTCGGACTCGTTGTAGTGCACAATTGTGCACCCGACGGCCCGCCCTCGCCGTATCCGTGGAAGTTGTACTCCGCCTTCCAGATCAATCCGGGACGCGAGGTCCAAGCGAGATTCACAAAGGGTGATTGCGTCGTAGACACCAGTGAACCTGCGACTTCGCGTGCATCGTTGTAGAAGCGGCTTCCATTCACCGAGCTGATGTTATAGCCGAGGTTGGATTTGACTGTCTTGACCGGCGCCCAGCTCAAAGACACCGATCCGGATTGCGTGGGAGCATGCATGAAGTCCAGTACCGGCCCCAGGTCGTAACCCGACCTGCCCGCGGATGTTTGCGGGCATGCCGTGCCACTGGGCGTTGCCACTCCGACTACACCGGTCGCGATGGAGGGGGCACTCAGGAAGCAGATGTTGTCCGCCATGTACGAATCGCTGTAGACATAGCTGAAGTCGATCCCGTATTGCTCATTCGGGAACAGCTCCGCGTTCATGCCCGCAACGCGGCTGTAATCCACGTGATCGAGTGGGCCGGCGTACGCGACCAATTTGTCCGTTACCGCATTTTGGTCGTTGTTGGTGTTGTTATGGTGTTCAATGTCGTTGTAGGTCCCGCCGATTGTCGCCCACGGTTTGGGTTTGTACTGCGTGTGGACCCGGTATTGCCGCGTCTGCCGCGGCGTCATCGGGGTGAAGGCGTTGTCGTTGTAGAGCATCTCGACGCTGCCATTGAGGTTCCAGTTCTCGGTGGGGCGATAGGCGGCATTGAGGATCCCGCCGTTTCCGTTGATGGTGACCGTGCCGTCATTCGTCCCATTCTCGGCGATCGGAATGTTCCCTGGATTGCCGCCATAATCACCGGCAACGACGCCATACGCGTTCTCCGCGATCATGTGCGTCTGATAGCGATAGGTAAGTGACAATGTCGCGCGCGGCGAGACTTCCCAGCTTGCCGTCAGGTCATTGCTCATCCACCGCTGGCCAAAGTAACCGCCATTGGGCGTTCCGATCGTGCCGGTTCCTTCACTGGGCATCGCAGCCGCTCCCGGAGCACCTTTTGTGGTGATCAGGGTTGGATTGGTAATGGTTTCATTGTTTGCTGTTGCCGCCGTCGTCACGCTGGTATAAGCCGTGACCGTCTGGGTTCCAGGCTGGTGGACATTCGAATACGTGAACTGATCTTCAAGGGCGAATGTCTTTGAGACTTGCCAGACGATGCCATAATCGGCAGCCATCACGTCGCGCCTTGCCTTTGAAGCGTCAGTCATCACTTGCGCACGGGTTGTCCCCGCCAGACCCTCGAAATTCTCGTAGTAGTTCGGCAGATTCATATTCGCGGCAGTGTAGCGCGCGTCGCCGTTCATCGAGACATTCTTGATGCTTGTGCTCTGGAACCGGAAGATTTCCGTCGGGTAAATAATGCGCGTAGGCTGCGAGCGCAGGTAACTGGTCATTACGTTGCAGGCGGCGTTGATCACCGGCAGGGCGCCCGGAGTGTTCGGCGCCGAAAGAATAGGAGTCGTGCCGATGCTGTTTGCATTGCAGTTGCTGGCGGAGTAGGCAACCTGGGCGTAAGAGTTTGCCAGAAGGGCAGCCTTGGTTCCGTCCGCCTCTTGCACAACGAGGCTGCTTGGGTTCACCGTCATATAGGAGTCGGCCTTGAGGTGATCGATCTCCTCTTCCATGGTGAATTTGGTACCCTGCACAGGCTTCCAATCCACGCCGAAAGTAAAATTGTCGGTGCTGTTGCGCTGCATCTCCTGGACGACCGTTGCGTAGGAACCCGCGAACTGATAGCCGCTCGGGGTCAGGCTGGGCCCTCCAAAGATGTTCTGCGAGTAGCCGGCCCGAACGGTCAACTGTGACAGCGGGAAAAGGGTGAGGTTGGTGTCCGTCATGCGGCGCACGGTGTTGTACATGAACTCCGATTGTTTTTCCTGCGGCCACGCGAGCGAACCGGTTGTCGCGCCCGTGGGCCCGATGGGAGTCGATAGCCCACTTCGGATGCCCGCATTGGCCAGTAAGTCGTAGTCGAAGTACTGCCGGTCGCGACGGAAAATACCCGAAAACTCGTATATCTTGCCTTTGTAAAAGTTCAGCTTGGCAAAGTTGTTCGGGTCGCCGCCGAAGCCGCCCGTAAAGGCCGAGAGCGAATCGAACATGGGATTCTTGTTGCCAGGCAACGCGCGCATCTCAAAGGTCTCGCCCAACATGCGGGGCCCGGAGTGCTCATTGACCATCGTGTCGTACATCGCTCCGCTTCCGGAGAGGCCGACCATGTGGCCACCCAGGTCCACGCTTTCGTGGACCGAATATCCGCTCGGCACTGCCGAGTCCGATGTACCCGGCGCGGGCTTTGGTGCGCCCGGCGTTGCGTTCTGGGCCAGAGCCATGCCTGTCGTCACTAAAAGAATGGCGACTCCGATGCCTTCGGCGATACGCCGGGTTGTTGTGAAAGACCTAGAAAGCCAAAATAACTTCTTCATATAAAGCCTCACTCAATGAAACTTGCCAATCTCAAAATCAGTACCCGCGTGCGAAGTTGACTTGAACCGCGCCGTCCGATAATTCCAGAGGGCGCGGCTCCATCCTGCCTATCGGAGAAACGCCACGTTGATGTTCGACCCATGGATGTAGGTGTGGCAGCTTGTGCAGGTCTGCAATTCGTCCGATCCCGCGCCCATCCCGTGTATCGTGGCATTGGCTACGCGGCTGTGGCACTGGTTGCAGAGCGTGTTGATGCTTGGCATGTTCAACATGCGCGCGTTCTGCGAACCGTGCGGGCTGTGGCAGCCGAGGCAGCCTTCCGCCTTTACGGGAGCGTGCTCATAGACGAACGGTCCGCGCACATCCATGTGGCACTTGGTGCAGATCGCGCTCTGGTCAGCCGCTGACTTCAGGTTGTTCGGGCCAAAGGTGCCGTGAATGTTGTGGCAGTCGCTGCACTTGACCACCCCTTCGTTCACCGGATGGTGGAACGGCATGCTTACCGCCGCCTTCACATCGGAGTGGCACTGGAAGCAGAGCCCAGGCTGCGACGCCTTCAACAGCTTCTCTTCCTTGCTGGCGTGGACGCTGTGGCAGCTGATGCAACTTACATTGGCCTTGGCATGAGGCGAACGGTCGAAGTTAGGATGCGCTGCTGCGTGACAGCTGAGGCACTTCTCGTCGACTTCCTTGGCCGAGTGCTTGGCAGGATTGAAAATCTTGGTGATATCTCCGCCGCCATCCACGTGGGCCTTGCCGGCGCCATGGCAGCTTTCGCAGGTGGCGCCGCTGCCGCCGTGCATCAGGGCCAACTTGGTGTGCGGATTGTCAGCGAACTTCTTGCCGATCTCGTCGTGGCAGGTGACACATGTGTCCTGGCCCACAAAATCGCCAGAAGGAGCCACTGCAGCCTTTGTATCGGCGCTTGCCGCTTTGGCGGCCGGCGCGGGGGCGCCCATGGAGGGGAGTGTCAGAAGAACAACTCCCAGCATCAACATTAAAAAAGCTCGCAGTCCCGGTCTCATTCCCGGAGCCGCACAAATCGGCGATTGCGCTACAGGCCTATCTTTATGCATGAAAAATACCGCCTTGGATGCTCTCATCGCGTCCTCCTCAAATCAATGTTCCATCGATCCGGCTGCAAAATCAGGTGCTTGCCTTGCGGTGCGCCTTCACAGCATTTGTTTCATCGGACCATTTCCTTGCAGAAGCTGCGCTTGTGCGGAGCATCACTACATGCTCCGAAGATTACTTTTTTGTCATGGAGCCAAGCGGTGATGTTTGTCACACACCTTAAATTCGAGAATTTCAAGCCCGATTTCCGGTCACCCTGGGCCTAAATCCTTCAAATTCCTGCAATTCCCGTGATCCGATGCCTCTTTTTGCTTATACCTATTTCTGACTTCGGGCTGGCCAAAATTGGACAGTCAAACCCCGGCTCCCGATTGACGAAACCATGACGTCTATGCAAGTTCCTTAAAATCAACTATCTAACTTACTATCAGCAGGAGTGTCGACGTTGGACCTGTTTTTGGGGCTCAACCCCACTGCTGGCACGGTCCCTTCGGCCGCGGACAAAAGTCGGGATCAACACCCCATGGAGGCCTTGCTGTCACGGCTGGTGATGGCCGCGCGGCATAGACGTGAGGCTCATCACATCCATTTCCACAGGCTGTGCCGCAGAATTCATTTAGAAAAAGCCTCTCTTTTCCGTAGGCCCGAAGAGAGGTTGAAGTTAACCACCGCCATTACCACAACATAGCGGCATGGTAGCGGCGGCAAGCAAGAGGTTTGAAGAGAATCGAGCGGGCAAAACCATGGCCGACGCACAGGTTTCAATCGAAACTCAGACGAGACATAGGCACGTTACTCGACAGGTCCCTGCCGGTTGCGCAGCCTGTTCGAATCGTCGCCCGGGCTGGTTTTGTTCCCTTGGAAGCGCTGTTCTGGCCGACCTTGAGCTGGCCACCAGCACTATTTCGCTCCCGGCCCAGGCCTCTCTGTTCAGCCAGGGCGAAGATGCTCGCTGCCTTTATCTCATTTGCAGCGGCTACCTTAAGCTCACAACGGGACGTGCCGAAGAAAAGCAGATGATTGTGCGGGTTGCCGGCCCCGGCTCCATGCTCGGTCTGTATGCCGTTCTCTCTCATGGGCTTTACGAGGTTTCCGCCGAGTCGTTGACAACGGCCCAGTTGCGGCCGGTGGAGCGAGAAAGGTTCCTCAATTTCCTGCGCAGCCACAAGGAAGCACAGATGCGCGCCGTACAGTGCATTTGCCAGGAATACCGCTTCGCGCTGCAGGACGCCTGCCGCATCGCACTCGCTGAGACGGTTGCCGCCCGGCTGGGAAGGCTGCTGCTGGAACTCGCCCACCAGATTGGCGAGCATCTCGACGCAGACGAATTTCGCTTCCCGCTGCTGCTCACCCACGAAGAGATGGCCTCAATGACATGCACCACCCGCGAAACCGTCACGCGCACGCTTGGCCAGTTTCGCAAGGATGGCTGGATCTCGATCGAGGATTCGCTCGTCACCCTGCATCATCCCGAACGGCTGCAGACTCTGGCCTAGAATTCCGCGCTCCGCCGGTGCTTTCCCTCGCCTTGATCTCCAGTCAAAGAAATGTGGTTTCGGAGCGTTATCATAGTGACAGGGAGCACAGTCAGCACATGCCTCGTTTTACTGCTTGTTTATCTGCTCTTCTTCTCTCCTGCTCTGTTGCGTTTACCCAGACACCGGCCCCGGTCTCGTCCGCCCTTGGCGCGCATACCGGGTCCCCTTCAGGGTCAAGCGATTCCGGCGTAACCACCACCCAGAGCCCCGAGATAAACCAGTTCCAAAAGATCGAGGACTCCTGGTCCAACGCTATCAACGCACGCGACCAGTACGGCCTCGAGCTGGTGCTCTCGCCTTTGTTTGTGGATGTGGCGGCAAGCGGCGACATCACCACCCGCAATCAGCAGCTCGCCAACGTGATTACCGGTGATGACAAAACCATCTGGCTCACGCAAAAAGTCATCACGGTACGCATGCTCGGTGACATCGCCGTCGCCAACGGCACCTATACGCTGCATCATAAGGTCAACTCGGCACCAATGGATGAGAAGGGCGTGTTCACGCACGTCTTCGAGCGGCTTCGCGGCGGATGGGTCTGCGTCAATTCGCAGCGCACCGCGTTGCGCGATGACACAAGCGGCAACTCCAGGAAGAAATCCTCCTCTGAGCCGTTCCACTTTCCGCTGTTCTCAAAGGGCGACAAGGGCCCGCAGTAGCCCAAGTATAGGGGCCTGCTTGAAAGGTGCGCACCCCAGCCGGGCCTGCTTGAAAGGTGCGCACCTCAGCCGGGTCTGCTTGAAGGGTACGGGCTTCAGCCCGTACATCTGATCAGTAAAGCCGAGCTGGGCTTTAGCCCCTGAGGGAACGGCCTGAGTAACGGCCGGCTATGCCGCGGGCATGAAACGCAACGCGCCGTTTACCATGAATTGAACCTGAATTCATGGCCCACACCTCAACAGCTTCCCCTGTTCCGGTAGAAGACTCCGCTTCAGGCGCGCTACCACGCGCGGCCCCAGCCGCGGCGCGCGTTGTCATTCGCATTCTGGTCGCGGTCAGCCTATGCCATCTGCTCAATGACATGGTGCAGTCGCTGCTGCCCTCCATCTATCCCATTCTCAAGAGTTCGTTTCATCTGAACTTTGGGCAGATTGGCCTGCTATCACTCACTTATCAAGTGGTGGCCAGCCTTTTGCAGCCCTTGATTGGGCTCTATACCGATCGGCGGCCCATGCCTTACGCATTGGCTGTGGGTATGTGCTTCACGCTGGCCGGAATTGTGATGCTGGCATTTGCGACCACCTTCAGCATGTTGCTGGTGGCCGCTGCCGTGGTGGGCACCGGATCGGCCATCTTCCATCCCGAATCTTCGCGCATCGCACGCATCGCATCGGGCGGACAGCATGGCTTTGCCCAGTCCTTCTTTCAGGTGGGCGGCAACACCGGCAGCGCCATCGGTCCGCTGCTGGCGGCCTTTATTGTTCTGCCCCGCGGACAGGGCGGAGTTGCCTGGTTTTCAATCGCCGCTGCCGTGGGCATCGTGATTCTGGTCGGCGTCGGACACTGGCGTTCCACTCACCTGGCGCGCGCCACGCCAAGCCATGTCCATGTGGATGCCGCTCCGGCCTTGCCGCGCCGCACCGTCGTTGGCGCGATTGCTGTGCTGGCGGCACTGGTCTTCTCAAAGTACTTCTACCTTGCCAGTTTCTCCAGTTACTTCACGTTCTATCTGATCAGCCGGTTTCATCTCTCTGTGCGCAGCTCGCAACTGCACTTGTTTGTTTTTCTCGGCGCCGTGGCTGCGGGAACCTTCCTTGGCGGACCGATCGGCGACCGCATCGGCCCCAAGTTCGTCATCTGGGGATCGATCCTCGGCGTGCTGCCCTTCACGCTGCTGCTACCACTGGCAAATCTTTTCTGGACTGGGCCTTTGTCGGCGGTCATCGGCTTCATTCTCGCTTCTGCATTCTCGGCGATTCTCGTCTACGCGCAGGAACTGTTGCCCGGCCGCGTGGGGCTGGTCTCGGGAATCTTCTTCGGCCTGGCTTTTGGAATGGGCGGCATTGGCGCAGCCGTACTCGGTCACATCGCAGATCTCACCAGCATTGTGTTTGTCTATCGCCTGTGCGCATGGTTGCCGGCCATCGGCCTGCTGACGGGCCTCTTGCCCAATCTTGAACGCCACAAAAAATGATGACCTGGGTGCCCCGGTCCCTGGCATTGGGGACCCGACAATAAATCCACTCCCGCACCGCGTCGGGTGCCCCATTCATGCCGCGTTCTTTGCGGCATGAGTGGGAGAGAATCAACCTCTCATCGCGCCCTTACGCGCCGCGGGCCGGGTGCCCCCGGTCCCTCGCTTTTGGGGACCGGGGATAGAAACACCACTCTCCAGTTCTCAACATTCAAATCAGGCGCTCTAGCTGGCGACCTTCCGCGCTCCCTGCGTCTTGCCCGCCTGTGTCTTGATCGACACGTGCACCAGCCCCAGCGCAGCCGGTGTCACCCCTGGAATCCGGCTCGCCTGCCCAATCGTAATCGGCCGCACCCGTTCCAACGTCTCCCGCATCTCGCGCGACAGTCCGCTGATGGCGCTGTATTCGAGCCACTCCGGAATCGCCACAGCCTCCGCAGCCTTCAACTTGGCAATTGACTTCTTCTGCTGTTCAAGATAACCGGCAAACTTGATCTCCGTCTCCACCGCGCGCACTTCATTCCGCAGCACCGCAATCTCCACCCGCCCCGCCGAGATTGGGCGAACCTCATCCACCGCAGAAGCAGAAAGCTGTGCCCCATCCATCGAGCGCACTTTGCTCGATGGGTGGGAATCGAGGATCTCCTCCACCGCACTCCCGATCCCTACCAACAGCGGTTCCTTCGTCAGCAAGTCCCGCACGGCGCCCAGAATAGGCTCAATCGTCACCTCGGGCCGCTTCAACAGTTGCGCCCACGTCAAGCCGGCAGTTGCCGTTTGCTCGCTCAATCCCGCCGCGGCCAACCGTTCCGCATCCACCTTGCCCGTCGTAAGCATCCGTGCCAGAGCCGCCATGCGCGCCTGCTTCTGCTCATACTCCGCCCACGCGACGTCGTTGATCAGCCCCAGCTTGCGGCCATAGGGCGTTAATCTTC
>Ga0302140_10006922_pt1 | contig 14213 bp, 12 predicted proteins | sample I_Bog_E1_1_FD_202095 | JGI IMG/M metagenome (GOLD analysis project Ga0302140, IMG submission 202095) | Peat permafrost microbial communities from Stordalen Mire near Abisko, Sweden - I_Bog_E1_1 | ecosystem: Environmental > Terrestrial > Soil > Wetlands > Peat | place: Sweden: Abisko, Stordalen...
TTTTTTAAAAGTTGGTATTTGCAATACTATCATGCATATTTTTTATGTTTTTTGCAAGTAACTATATGGAAAATTTTCAATTTATTTTAAAATCAGGTGTCCCCTTAATTAAGTCTTGAAACACTAGGTACTTAATTTTAGTTTTCCTATTACTTCCTTTCTGCCAGACGGCCACAACAATAAAAGATATTAATTAGTTCAAGCAGAATAAAACTAATGGGATTATAGAAAACTTATTTTAACCGGTTCCATAAATCGTAGCTTATTCATTTGCTTGAAGTATATTAATATCTTCCTTATAGAATATTCTTAATTCTAGACTAATGGGTATATGAATAATGGGAATTTGTATTCTATTTATGATAGTTCATCGTATCAATAGCAATTGATAACACTTATAACTTACTCTACAAATTGGAATTTGTGAACGAACGTCTCAGTATACTTTAAACCATACATAATACGTCATCATTTTTTCCTGTTTTTTGTATAATTCCATTCTATCTTTAAATATATTCGCATGACTTCTGTCAATAAATTTATATTATTAAACAAATCGTTTCTCCGTTCAACACAACTTTTTTCTCCTTTTTTGTACTCTTCTTGAAATACTTTACAATCATCCTCAGTAAAATATATCATCTCACCTTCATAACAATCTTTTTCACACGAAATTATCTTTCCATTTTCTGAATTTTCACAAGCAATACAATCAACTAAACCAGTGTGATATCTTTTATATTCGCTTTCATTCAAAAAATATGCTTTCAATTGGTCAAATAGTTTATTGATTAAAGCAACAATCATTTCGTTCTTTGCGTTATTTGTTGATCTATCACAAACATCTTGAGCTTTCTTCTTATTTTCTTCAATGCCATCAGGTCCAAAATATAGAATTAATAATGATTTTTTTTCTTGTATCAATTCCAAATTTCTATTTTGTTCATCTTTATCACAATCATTAGAATGTATAAATTTATAACAAACTGTAATAAATTCAGCTGTTACTCTTCTTACATTTTGAATCCATTCTACACGTGCATTCCAAGTAATATTCGCATCAATCTGGGCTTCAGTTCTTATATTTTCTGCTTCCTGTACTTTATTTGCAATTTCTTTATTTGCAGCTAAGTTTTTTTCATTGCCTACTTTTGTAGCTATTAACGAGCGCCATGCAAGAATTGTTGCAGCAATTGAAGTTATAGCTGCTATTCCAGCAGCTATTATTGTTGCTATACCTGTATCCATAACCTTGTTCTCCTTCTACACATTATAATTATTTTAATGAGCAAGATATCCTGGCTGAAATCTGGCACAATTATATCATAACTTACTGTTTCTACCCATCAATATTTGATGCTTCCTTCTCTTTTTGTTATGCAATCATCTCATGGATATCAGTGTTATAAAGCCTATAAAGTCCTGTATTGTTATCCTTACTAATCTGTTATCTAGCAGGATTACTGCACTACCGTACTTAATCAGTCCCATACCAGATGAACTGTTCGTTACGAATCGAAGCTGTGCCTCTGATACACCAATTACCTCTGCCATCTTGGAACTATCTGTTTTTGCCTGCTTCAAGAGTGCTACAAATTCTGATTTGACTTTATCCCAATTGTCCCTACAAATTATTATTAATAATACTCACTCAAATTGGAATTTGTTGAGGAAGTGTATCACAAAACTCTTTACATGTTGGTTCTTTTATAATGTAATACTCCCTAAATATTCTGTCAATTTTCATTGTGTTGTTTATCTATAGCCTTACTTTATATTGTGTAATAAATTTATTCCTCTTGTTATAATCCAATCATTTACAAATTCTAAATAATCTTTAAATGATGCAATCTCATTACACTCAAACTTATAAACTCGTCCTATTTTTTTATGTATTGGAAAAACTAACAACGATTCATTCAGCCTTGTATTATTAATATTTTTAAACTCTTCTTCAAACAATTCCTCCAAACACAATTTTTTAATATTTTTTTCAAACCATTCTTTCCAATTATTTGCACATTCAAGATTAATATAGTCTCTATGTTCACCTTTTTTCAATTCTTCTAACAGTAATTCTATTCGATCATTGAAAAATGTTAAACCTTCTGCATAGCCTTTAACTTCATTGTATGTTTCATCAGGGCATGGCATATAATTTCCAATAGTATGAGTATTTTCTGCTAATTTATCTAATTCATCAAGACAATTTTTGAATAGCTCTTTATTTATTTTCTTTTCTTCACAAAATTCCGTAATACTTTTATCACTAAACACTTCATCAAAATAATAAAGTAGCCAACTATGGCTAAAAGCTGCTCGTGGTTCGTATAATCTTAGAAACATATTGAAATGAGTTCTCATCGAAAAAATACAATCTAAATATCTTTCTTTACAATTGACAGTCTCATCATACCATTTTAACTTTTGAACTAAAATATCAGATTTTTTTAAGACTTCATCAGCATCTTCTCTTGCAAACAAGTCATATTGAAGCCATTTCTTTATATGGGGGTATTTGCTATCATCTTTTTCTTTATTCAAAAGATATCCATTCAAAATGCAATCTTTAAAATCTTTGATATTGATTTCATCAATACCCACATAACTTGAATCAAATTTATTTACTTCCTCTGGCATAATATTCACCTCTACAACTTCTGATTTCTATATTTCATTGTTTATAGCTTTTCTTCATAATTAAAAAATTAACAACTCTATATATTACTATTTATAATACACAATATAAAATTGGAATTTAAATAAGTTTCCTACTAATTAATTACCATAAAGCAAACCTTAAAATATAAAACTTAATTTTTTAGTTCCCATATATACTAGTTTTTATATATTGATTTTAATTATGCAAGTATTCCTCAATGAGTTCTAACATCTCACACTCATTTTTTCTTTTTATATCTTCTTTCAGTTTCTTATAGTATTCAATACTATTCAAAGAATGTCCTTGCAGTAGCTTAGCTCTACATAATAAATACCAATAATCATGTTCCTTTGATTTTACCCCCCTATTTGAATCTTTTCCAACACAATTCTCACATAATTGTAAATCACTAGAGGAATCGCTCTCTTGTAAACATAACTCTTTCTGATTTTTCATAAAACAGGTGTTTATGTATATTCTTTTAATTTTATCCTCCTCAATTTCCTTAGTATACTCCATGATAGTTCTATTTCTATATTTTCCAAATGTTTCCATACCAACTTCATTAAGTACCACCTTAAATGCATCTGAATTATGTGATAGATATTCTAATATTTCTGCTTGTAGCACCTCTCTTTTTACTATTATACTTTCTGCCTTATAATGATTATCTGATCCTATATAATCACCTAAAGATTCTATCTCAAAAAGTCTTATTTGCATCGATTGTGAGCTATCTGTTTGTATAAAATTTTCCCAATAAATAACATTTTCAATAGTTTTGCAATAGCTATACCCTAACTCTGAAAATCCCATTCCTGAATCTATTTCTACATGGGGTGTTGGAATTCCAACCTCAAATATACTGTTATGTTTACTTCTTAAAATTCCATTTGTATATCTAATTCCCTTATATCCATTCATGATACTTCACATCCTATCCCTTTCATATTTACCTATTTATTTTTTATTCGCTTTTTACTTGTAACTATATTATAGCGATAAATTACAATTTTTCTTTCAATTAATCCTCACAACATATTTTCAAAATACCATACTGCTCAATTCTCAAAGAACAAGTTTTATTTGCCGACCCCAATCCCAGCTGTCGGCTAAGTCAGAGGAATTACTTCCTCCTTCTCGCCTAAGAACTGTACGTGTCACTTTCATGACATACAGCTCAAGCTCTCATTTATCCGTTTGTCTTTATGGTATTTCTGCCAATCTTAGTTGTCTTATGTTTTTGTAAGCTTCTTGTTTAGTTGGAAGTTCATATTTTAACGGGAACATTTTATTATATTGTCTATTGCAATATCTATGTACTAACTGCAAGTTATTATATTTTCTTGTTCCCCCATGTATAACTGGTATTTTCTCTTTCACTTCCAATCTTTCTCTGAAATCTGTAATACTCATTTTGCATATAGGGCATTTATATTTCTGCATTTTAGCCATTTTCTGTTTACTTCTAATGCAGTTTCTTTGAAATTCCCTTTCATCCCTACTCCGATAATATTCCTTAAGGTCTATATCATATGGAGTCGCTTTGAATTTTATAACAACATGTCTGACTATTGGTATCCATGCCATTTTTTTGAGTTGTCTGTGTTCTTTTGGGTCAGTCAGTATCCATTTATTTTTGCTTATTCCCAATGTATCGGGTTTGTAGTATCTGTCTATTATCCAAGTCTTGCTCTTTTTAGGATGCAAATATTTTAAAAATTTAAATGTACAAAACCAAATATGGTGGTCCATATACGAATATTTCTCTTTTGCAACCCACGGGGACCAATAATTTCCTATCCCTGTAATTATAGGGTTAAGGGTATTTATTACAACACTAATGTTATTACCTTTTAGCTTCTGTATTTCACTTGAAATAGTTTCTTTACTTTTCTTTATAGTCTCCTTTGATGGTTTTATCAGTAATTTTTCACCTTGATATGTTTGGTACATTCTAACATTAAAGCCCAGAAAATTAAAACCTTCATCTATGTTTACTATTTTTGTTTTTTCTTTTGATAATTCCAGACCTCTTTTATCTAAATATGTTTTCAATAGTTCATGGACATCTTCTGCATCTTTTTGTGTATTACACATTACCACAAAATCATCTGCATAAAATACTAATGTGTATTTTGATACATTAGTATTTTATGCAGATGATTTTGCCATTACTTTTAACAGGCTTGTACTTTATTCCAAGTATATTCTCCATACCTCTTAATGCAATATTAGCAAGTAGTGGTGATACAATGCTGCCTTGTCCCGAACCGAATTCTGTTTCGTTAAATACGCTATTATCAACATATCCTGCTTTTAACCATTTAACTATCAAGTTACTATATGGAAATTCTTTTATCTGCTCAATAATATAACCATGGTTTAGATTATCAAAGCATCCCTTAAAATCTCCTTCAAAAATCCATCTCTTTCTACTTCCACTACGACAGGACTGAAAAATCCTTGCAATAGCATCATGACACCCTCTTTTAGGTCGGAAACCATATGATATTGGTTCAAACCTGGCTTCCCATTGCGGTTCTAGAGCTCCTTTAATAATATTTTGATATATTCTATCCCGTATAGTTGGGATACTAAGTGGTCTTAACTTTCCGTTTTTCTTTTTAATGTAAGTTCTATGTGATGGTTTAGGATTATGCTTTACTATGTCTAATTTAGATAAATCAAGGAACAATTTAAATCTATCTTTATTAGTTAATGCTATTTCTCCATCTACACCAGCTGTCTTTCTTCCTTTGTTAATTTGTGTAACTCTTTTAATGGATATCAACATCATAGCCTTACTTCTTACTAAAAGTCTTTGCAGATTTCTTACTTTACGTTTGTTACCAAGACATTCGGCACGGTATATTCGCTGTTGCAATCTCTCTACATACATATTAATGTGAAACCAGTCAATCTGCTTCCACTGAGTATCGTGAGATAATGTGGACTTCCTACAATTTGAAGTTTTTCTCATCTGTTACCTCACTTTTGAAATCTTGCTTTTCGTTTTATTCCGTGTTGATTACCAGTTGGAAGTCAGCACCCTTTCAGGTTCGTATATTAACATTATTCGCCCAGTTATTTCTTATTCCTGTTGGTTTGCACCATAGCGACATTTGCTTTTTCCAACGCTCCTCTATCCTCTAGAGATTGTATCTCCCTTACGGTTGACCTACCAAATTGGACTCTATAGGACTTACCAAGTTCAGCTTCTGTTAGAAACGGATGGGTTAGGTTTATTCAATACACCGACAGATATATAGGTAGTAACATATGTACATAAGAAGCTACATTTTCTAATCTGTAATACAATGGCTAACATATCCCAACCATTGCTGCTAATGACGATGCTTAATCATAAGCCATACCAACCTTTCCCTTGCCCATGGTTACCATGGATATTAGGTAACCAATTAGGCTTTTCCTCATGCAACCCACCTTAGAGTTACCTCTAACGCAGTTTCGGATGGGAATATCCTTACTACTAGGACATCAGACTAAAGTCTGTACTAACATTTTTTAAGAAGAAGCCACTTCTTGTCGCACTCGTATTATTAGCCTAATGGGTATCTGGATAATCAGAAGTTACTAATTCTAAGCTATGTTTACTAATTAGAAATTTGTATATGAATTTATACCAAAATGCATTATTCAAAATAAACATAGATATTCTACTTAATATAAAGATTCTGATATATACTGTTTTTTCAATAGCTATATTGGAAATTATTAACATCCTTCTTCAGATGAATTAATAATCTTAAAACTTTGCTCAATACCCATCCGTCTAATTCTATCCAACCAATCATATATCATTGATTGATTATATAATGGCTTTCCTTTTTCATTTTTAGCTTTCTCAAGAGCAATTGCCATCAAAGCAAATTCATTTTCAATAAGTGTATCAAAAACACCTTGGTCGTCTGTATTTATAGATACAAACATTTGTGGATATTCATCTGCTTTATCTTCATCAATAGTTAACCCTAAGTTATAAAAATTTAATATAGGGTGCTTATCATACCTGTTGAAGTTGCTAATTAGTACATTAGAAGATGGATTACATTCTATAGCAATACCTTTTTTCCTAACATCATCCTGCATACATCTTTGTACTTCTTTAATGCAATCTATAATATATGAATCCACCTTAAATACAGTCTTCTTATAACCTTCTTTTTTTACATTGTAATCATAATGATATCTACGATACAATTCTTCTACAGATTTATTTGTATCAGTTCTAATACTTCTTCTAGCACACCTATCCCAATATCTTATTGAATCTTTTTTTATTTCAACATCCTTATAAACTTCAGGATTGTCTCCTCTAAGTTTCCAAGATTCCATATAAGTATCTACTGGTATAACTGCTTTACTTGTGAATTCAAATGAGTGATTATTAGTAATATAAATCTGCGTATAATAATCATTATATATTTTTGTTAACTTATCAATATACTCTGATGAATTAATAATATCAAATTCTTTTAGCTTATATATAAGCCATGCAACGTTATCCAATATATCTTGCTTAGATAAGTGTACTTTGTTATTTTTCTTTCTATACCATTCATCTACATCAATACCTAGTACTATAGCATGTCCTAGCCTATCACCATGAGTTAATTCCAAATATAAAATTGCTTCATCAATTGCCCTTAGGCCATCTGCACAATCAAGAAAATCTTCCCCTACATGATAGGTTGCTCTTAGCCTACTAATGCTATTTCCTTTTTTATAATCTCTTTGATAATCATTTTGAGGTAGATGCCCTTTTAAAAATCTGAATGTCTGTCCATAAACCTCTGGCCTTGTGTATATTTCATTTGAACATGCATCAATTCCTAGTACTCTACTTGCAACCTCTTGATTTTTTTCACGCATATAATATATGGCTTCTGCATATTCTTTTAAATCTAACCTATTATAATAATGTCTGCATCTGAATTGTAGATAATTATCATCTTTACATTTTTCTAAAGCATCCTTACTTTTTGGAAAGTGAAATACATAAAAAAACTTATTTTTGAAATTGTTTATCTTTTTTTTCTCACGATTTGATAAAAAGATTTTAGCTTCCGATATTGATAATTCTTCATCTATTGAGTTATCAGTATCCTCTTCATTTTCAATATTAAACCACCTATTATGTTTATCACTATAAATTTGATTACAAATCAACTCATCTATTTTTAAAATTTCTGACACATTTTTTTCGGTTGTCTTTGCAGGTATAACACGTGCTTCGATAGATAACATATTTTGGCTTTTTATAGATGTTAAGATTGCTCCTGGCTCAACAAAGTCGCCTAATATAGTTTCTTTATTTAAATATTTTGTTTTTCTATCCTGATATTCAGCAAAGTTTGAAAATCCAACTCTGTCATTTGTTTGTATAAGTTCAGCTCTAAGTTTATTTTTTATTATAATATATGCATAAAATAAGTCTGCCTTATTTAAAAATGATTCATCCCCTTCATATATTTTTTTAAAACATTCATACATAAAGTGTCTTTCACCAAGAAATAAACGCGTGGTTCTGTCCTCTATATTAATAGTATTTGTCAATGCATAATCAACTTTAACATTTCTATTTAAATACTCTAATTCTGTTCCAAAAATATATTTAAGAGTATCAATTTCATTTTGTATTCTTCTACTATTAATTGAGATATAAAGACTTATATCTTTTCCATCGTTTCTTATAAATTGTTTAAGTATATCCTCAAGCTCTGATGGTTCTTCTTTATAATCTTCTATTTTAATTTTTTTGAAAAGTATAATTCTAATTAATGCTGCAACAACAATAGCATCTTTCAAATTAATATTACTAGCTAAATCTTTTTCTAATCTGTTTTCTTCATTATCAATTTGAACATCTAACGTATTTCTACACTCTAAATTGTTCATTAAGGATATCCAACTTAATTTAAAGGTTGGTGCTGAGCCTTTTAGGTGAAAGTGGTTTTCTGCTATACCTTTTGATAACATATTATGAAGTCTTATATTATTACTCTTAATTATAGTATCCCAGTCAAAATATTGCCTATTCTTTCCCATAAGTAAGTCTTTATAGGCCAAATATGAACAAATGAATAAATCTTGATCCAGCTTGAGTGTTGTCATTCTCCATTTTAGTAAATCTTTATACTTGCACTTAACATTGTTTCCATGATTCTCAAGAATATCTTCTGAATAATTAATAAGAAGATTAAAAACACTTTTCTCAAAATTGTAATCTTGTAATTCTTTCTTGGTTTTTTCATTGACAATATCATATAAATTTTCTATTTCATCCTTTGAGTACTGTTTTTCTAATTGCTGATATAAATCTATAAAAGTTTTCTTATTAATTTCATGATGATTATTTTCTTTTCCATGCATGAATTCATAATGGTTTTTAAGAATTTTATATGGATCCTGTTCTTTAAATATGGTTACTAATGCACTTTTTAAAATATCCATTTTAATCCTCCCAAGAATCACCTATGTTCTCTATTTCTTCACATATAGCATCAATTTGTGATTTTATTGCATCTATACTCTCATCTATAAATTTTATCTTATGCTGTCCTAATATAATTTTAAATTCCTTACTTTTCTTTGTTACTTCCACATATCTCTTTTTTGCTCCAGCAGTATATAGTTCTTTATTAATTCTTTTATCAATATTTTCTAATTCTGTTTTAAATTCTTCTATTTTGTTTTTAATATAATCTATAGAATCCTCTTCTGATGTAATTGTTGATATGTCTAAACCATTAATATCTTCTTTGATTTTTTGAACTTGCTTATAATTATAATATAGAAAATATTCATCTTCATCATCATATTCCAATGAATAACCCTTCATTTCCTTGTAAATTGTGTAATTTATATTTTTTTTCAAAAATATTTTTTCATCTTGTGACAAAATTATTTCGTTGTTGTTTTCATATGGTATATTGAATTTATCATATCTTACAGACATTTCTAAATTAAATGTATCTATAACCGAACATAGAAAATCAACAGGTTCATTTTTAGGTCTCCTCTTGTTCATGTTTTTATTAAATTCAAACAATATTGTCATGAATAAATCTATGTTAATTACAAATAAAACTTGTTTATTGACTTTTTTATTATTTATATTATTTCCATAAAACTTATCTTTATATGGTAAATACTTATAACCAATAAAGTTAAATGGTTTAAAAATATATTTTTGTAGTTTATGCTTAGTTGTCCAATCATTATTTAAATTAAATTCATTTCTATAAAATATAGAATTTCTTGTTTTCCATTGATCTTGATATACAGGCTCAAAAATAGTAAAATACATATCTAGTAAAGAATCAATTTGTTCTATTTGGTTTAAATCTTCTTTATTATTATAATCTGTTTCTCTTATATCTACTAATTTATTCTCTAATCCTTTACCTTTCATAAAATATTCATTATATTCTTTTTCTGTAAAGAACGACTTATTATTATTTGTTAGTTCAGTAAATTGGGGCTTATTAAATACTATATCCTTTATAGACCTACTATTTCTTATAGTTTCACTCTCAAATCTATTCCCTTGTATATTATTATGTTTATTTCTAACTAATTCAAAGTATCTTCCATCAAAATCTCTACCTATTATATTTACTAACTTAGTATGTTCTTCCTTATAATATACCTCTATATACCTCAATGATAATATTAATTTAATTAATTCAATAATTTTTACTTCTTCTCCTAAATACATGTAGTTTTCATATAGTTTAATCCAACTTACAACATATCCCAATGAAATATTCTCTTTTAATACAAAACGCTTTCTATTATTAAGTTCAACCACATCTTTAAATATTGGATTTAATTCATCTATATAATTTTTTCCTGACTTTTCAATTTCAGGTATAAACGCATTAACATAATCATTTAAAAAAAGAAATACCTTTCTATTAAGTTCTTCTATAGGGCACTCTAGAAACTCCACTAAAATATCTTTCGTTATTAATGACTCTATTTCATTATTTATATGGTTTATGTAATAGTTTTTTAAATTTTTAATATTATTAATAGAACCATCTTCATTACCCTCATTGTTCTCTATATTTAAAAAAGCAAAAAGTTGTATCCAACCTCTTAAACTACTTGGCAATATTTCTTTTAGATGACTTTCACTTTCTATCATGTATCCATATTTTTTAAAATATATCTTTGATATAGTTACTTTAAGATATTCATTTGTAGTGTTTTCTTTGTATTCATATAAATTTTCAAAACCCTCCTTAAATAAAACTTGTACATTATTCACATCTACTTTGGGCAAAACTATTCTTCTATTGTAAGGAATGATTTTTTCAAGATATTTAATAGATTTATTCCTTATTTCATTTAAGTAATTATTTTTTACTGATATATCATTTATAGAATCGATATAGTTTTTTTTATAAATATCAAGGTCTTTAGCGTTTTTTTGTATTAATACCTCTTCCAATTGCTCAATTTTAATTGCCATAAGTATCACTATATTACTTTGTATTAGGAATTTTCTAATGTCCTCTAGCATTGATTGAGCTGAAGATATGTTTAAATCTAAATCATCAATAGTGATAAGTAGCACGTGTTTATTATTACATTCCTTCTGATTAATATATTTAAGAAAACTAGTAACTAATGTTTTGAAATTTTTGCATAATGCAATTGCTGAGGAAAGGTCTATAAGATTTTCTAAATTATCTCCCATTTTTGAATATTTAGAGGAATCATTTAATAATTTTAAATCTCTAAATACATTTTCAAAACAGCTAACTAATCCATGTTCTTTTATATAGTCTTTATTATTACGATTTTTCTTAAACTTTTTAAACATTTGACCTACAATTATTTCAATTATAGAATCATTTTTAGTCATTATGCTTGGATCTATATTATCAAGAGTATTAAAATTTCTATCATATAACTCATTTTTTATAATTGAATCTCTAAATGATAACATTGCAGAAGTTTTACCTGAGCCTCTTTCTCCAATAAAAGCTATAATATTATCAATTGCATCTTCCACATCATTATTTTGAAATTCAATTATATCTTTAAGTTGTAATTCAGCTTTTTCATATTCCTCTTTAAAAAAAGATTCTTTCATTTCTTCTGGTGATTCTATTTTAATTTTATATAAAACCTTTTTACTAATACTTAATTCCTTAACTTTATTCATCTTGTTACCTCTTTATATCTTTAAAAATATTATTAATAAATTCTGGTATTTCTATCTCTTGATTCGTACTATTATCCTTTATTTGCACATTTAACATGCTAAATTCCATAATATCAAGATAATTGTCAAGTAAAGTTTCAAATTCACTCACAAAATTTACTGAAGCGCTTATATCCATTAAAACACTTAAGTTATCTTTATTTGCTTTAAATATTTCTTTTGTATCAATAATTTCAAAGCGTATGCATGACATTACTTTTTCAAACTGATTAATAATCTTTTTTTTCTCATTATACTCATTACTTTTTTGTTTATCTTCTAGATTAAACTTCTTTAAATATTTATCAAATAATATAGCTATTATTCTAATTGGTATGTCATATTCCTTTTCTTGATTTATATGTAATAATTCTATGCTATCAGCGGGTTTAGTACTCTGTGCATCCTTTATATATGTTAATTCCATATGTATTATCTTCCTTCCAATTAATTAATAGATTTTGTGGCTTTACATTCCATACGTACTCATTACCATCACTTATTTTTTTCATAATCTAGCAAATCATAATCTACACCTCCACAAATTTAATAAATTATTAAATAGGATTTATTGTTTTACACTTTCATTAAAAATCATCATGTTATTCCTTATCATTTCACTATTTCACCTAATCATTTCAGCTTCTCATTATAGACATTATAAGAATAAAACCCCACCATTCTTTATTAGACCACATAACCCATTATAATCCTTATTTTTTATTAATGGAATAATTATCTATTTATACTAATTATAAAAATTTCTACAAAAAAATAAATGTAACAACATCATCTATGCTGCTACATTTTAAATCTCCTAAATATTTTCTTTGTAATCTATATTGTTAACATCTATTTTCTCTATCTCTTTAATAGAAACCTCCTGCTTTTTTACATATCTTATTATTCCTATAATATAAACTATAATTGTCACTATAGTAATAATACATCCACCTAATAAAGTTAAAGCTAAATTATATGAATTATTTGTTATACCCAATTCGAATTCCCCCTATAATCCTTTACTCTAATGCTTGCCTTATTTATATATATTTAATCATAGTTTTAATAAATAATTTGATTCTACCTTCCTTATATTCTTATAATAAAAAGCTGTTCGTTTGCCACTCTAAGCAATATTTAATGTTTCCCCACTATTATATATCCTCACTACTTTTCCTATTGATTTAGTACCTTGATATTCAATATTAACTTTATCATCAACTTTGAAATTTTCATTTGCAACTTCTACAGCTGATTCGGTGATATTATACTCTTCTTCTTTAATCTTAAGAGCAAATTCTATACTGAAAATCTCATTTTCCTTATATTTAGCTTTTTGCATATATTCTAATACCCATCCCTTCGGATTTATAACTAATGTTTTTTCTCCAGGTATTATTAAATTGCAATCACCTTTTCTTTTGATATATTTTTGTGGTTTAAGAGCTTCTAGCTTTTGTTTTTGTATCTCATTTAATTCCTTATCAATATTGGCAATAATAATTTGTTCGCCTGGCATAATTACCACATCTTTAGGTAGATTAAACTCATTTATTCCATTTGAATTAAAATATAGAGTTTTATCATCCAATTCAACTAATAATGCTCCACTAAGTGTTTTTACAATCCTGTTGCAACTCTTAGAATACAATTTAATAATACTATCAAACTTATCTATTTCTTTGATTTCCTCTTTAATAATGACTTTCTTTGGTTTTTCAACTTCTATAATAGGCAATTCAAATATACTAATTTGTCCTTCAATATAACCTTCGTTTTTCATATTCATCCTTTCAATACCTTTAATCTATTTTAGTTCTTTTGTTAGTTAAAAAAACAAATAATTTCAGCTATTTATGTAATAGCTAAAATTTATCCATATATCCTTTATGAAAACAAAATGAAGGAGGTAAAAACTATGGCTGTAACAAAAACAATTGAAACTGCATCCCTAAGCATTGAAGTTCAAAGTGGCACTGATAAAGCAGGCGACGCAATTTACAGTAAAAAGACTTTTTCTGGTATAAAAACTGCTGTTGCTCCTCAGAATGTCTATGATGTTGCTGAAGCAATAAAAGGAGTTATGGAAGCTAATACTAGAGATTACTTTATTAATGAATCTTCTACTTTAGTAAATGCTTAAGATCAATTTTTTAGGAAACTCGACTCACATGTGTTCTCTACTTAATTAAATTTTGAGATTGGAGGTCTGACTTACGGACACTGAAAAGGTCAAGTTAACCAAGGATTAAATTACCAATAAAAAAGTATAGAAAAAAACATAGCTAAGCCTTAATATATAAGTCT
>Ga0302140_10006927_pt1 | contig 14208 bp, 8 predicted proteins | sample I_Bog_E1_1_FD_202095 | JGI IMG/M metagenome (GOLD analysis project Ga0302140, IMG submission 202095) | Peat permafrost microbial communities from Stordalen Mire near Abisko, Sweden - I_Bog_E1_1 | ecosystem: Environmental > Terrestrial > Soil > Wetlands > Peat | place: Sweden: Abisko, Stordalen...
TGAAGGTGAAGGCAACACAGGTTTTTACGTGAGGGGCGGCGCATCCGACCAAAACCTGATATTGCTTGATGAGGCGACGGTTTATAATGCTTCTCACCTTTTTGGCTTTTTTTCAACGTTTAATTCGGACGCGGTAAAAGATGTAACCCTGTATAAAGGCGGTATGCCGGCGCAGTATGGCGGAAGGTTGTCATCCGTATTGGATATAATTATGAATGACGGAAATAACAAGGATTATACCGTTCAGGGCGGGCTCGGCTTAATATCTTCCCGTATAAAAGTTGAAGGGCCTTTGGTAAAGGATAAAGGATCGTTTATGATCAGCGCCCGGCGCACGTATATCGACCTGTTTTTTAAGCTGTCGAAGGACTCTACACTAAAAGGTAGTTCCATTTACTTTTATGATATTAACGCAAAGGCAAATTATCATTTTGACGATAATAACGCATTGTATATCTCCGGGTATTTTGGGAAAGACGTTTTAGGATTGGCGAACACTTTCGGTACAAACTGGGGGAACTCCACCGGGACTATCAGGTTTAACCATATTTTCAATAACAGGTTATTTTCAAATACTTCATTAATTTTCAGCAACTACAACTACGTTATTCAAAGCTTTGAAACAAGCGATGACTTTAAAGCGACCTCACAAATAACAGATGTAAACCTGAAAGAAGATCTGCAATATTCCATCGCAAACAATAATACGCTGAAATTTGGTTTAAACATTTTGCACCACAGTATCGCGCCCGGCAATATTACCAGTTCGACTTCATCAAGCATTAACGATATAAGTGTTGAACAGCGTTATGGTTTTGAAAATGCAGCTTATGTAAGCGATGACTGGGTGGCAACGGATAAACTGACCTTTCTTTATGGGATCAGGTTAAGCGGCATGTTTTTACTGGGGCCCGGAACATTTGATACTTATGATCCAGCCGGCAATGTTTTAACTTCAAAAACATATACATCCGGGCAAACGGTGAAAGACTATTTTAACGTGGAGCCGCGCTTCTCTTCAAGCTATAAACTTAATGACGAAAGTTCAGTTAAAGCATCCTATAATCGTAATACACAAAATATACACCTGCTCACCAACTCAACCAGCAGTACCCCTACCGATCTGTATGTGATGAGCAGTAATAATATTAAACCGGAAATCTCCGATCAGGTATCTACCGGCTATTTTAGAAATTTCGATGAAAATATTTTCGAGTTTTCGGCAGAAATATATTACAAATGGCTCCAAAACCAAATTGACTACAAAGACGGCGCGCAGCTTATAGTAAACGCCAGCGTAGAATCGCAATTGGTATACGGAACAGGACGGGCATATGGGCTGGAGTTATTTTTAAAGAAAAAATATGGCCGTTTCAATGGCTGGGTTGGCTATACTTTGTCAAAAACAGAAAACAGGTTTGCCACTATTAACAATAATAACTGGTTCCCTGCTACCCAGGACCGCACGCATGATTTATCGGTAGTGGGTATATACCAATTTAACAAGCGATGGTCTTTTTCGAGCGATTTGGTTTACGCTACCGGAAATGCTGTTACTTACCCCACCGGTAAATATGAGGTGGGCGGACTAACCACTTTTTCTTATTCCTCGCGCAACGGTTACCGTTTGCCCCCGTCGAACCGACTGGATATTGGCGCTACGCTCGAGGGAAAAGAACATAAAAAATATCACTCCAGCTGGACTTTTAGCATTTATAATCTTTACGGGCATTGGGACCCGTATATTGTTACTTTCCAAAACAGCACAACAGTACCGAATACAACCCAGGCTGTGGAGACTAGTATTTTTCCCAGACCGATACCATCGGTTACCTGGAACTTTAAATTTTAACGGGCCAATATGAAAAACTATATATTATACGCTCTATTTTCTCTTTTAGCATTCGCGACAGCATCATGCAAAAGAGATATTAACCTGAAATTAAACAACAACACGGGCTTATTGGTTATAGAAGGGAACATTACCAATATACGTGAGCCGCAGTACATAAAGCTTAGTGAGAATGTCCCGTTTACAAGTTCCAATACTTACCCCCCGGTTACCGGGGCAACCGTTACTGTTACCGACAATACTGGCAACGTTTATCATTTTAACGAAGGCCCGGCTGGAACTTACACAATAATCAACATGGAAGGCATAAGCGGAAATACTTATACCATGAATGTTTTAACCAACGGAAAAAACTACACAGCTGTTTCAACAATGCCGGACGTTGTAAACTTAGACTCTATAACCTCCGCCGGCAGCCAGTTTGGGAAAGGTAACCAAAGACAAATTTCGGTACACTACCTTGACCCGCCGGGAGAAGCTAACCAATACAGGTTTATTGTGTATGTGAACAGCGTACAGGTAGACGACATTTTTGCCACTAATGATCAATTTACAAATGGCCGAAATGTAGATTATACACTTTATGAAAACAAAATAGATATTTATCCTGCGGATACCGTGACCGTAGAAATGCAATCCATCGATAAAAATATATATACCTATTGGTTTTCCCTTTTGCAGCAACAACCGAATGGGCCTGGTGGCGGGGTTACGCCATCAAACCCGCCAACAAATATTACGCCGGTTACTCTCGGGTACTTTAGCGCCCATACAACACAAAGAATAACCTTTGAAGTAAAGTAGCTGGACGTAGCAAGTAGTAAGTATCCAGTTAAAAAATCAAACCCGTTATTCATACGGCGCTTATTTTTCTAATCCTTAGACACGCTATCTCGATACTTACTACTCGATACTATCTGCTACAAAAACACAGTAAATTTCAGTTTTGCAAATAATGGAGCTCCCGGCGTATAACTTACCTGGGTAACCGGCGCCGTTTCGCCTTTTAGCTGTGATGTATATTCAAATTGCGATTCGTCCCATTGCCGGTTAAACAGGTTTTCAATAGCCAGACCAAGCTGGTACCGTTTTTTTGTGTAATTTACGGCAAGGTCTGTAATGAAGTAACCACGCGCTGTTAAATTGTATTCACTGTCTGCCGCGCGCTTATGAAGGTACCTGTAACTAATACCACCGTTGAAGCCGTCCTTTGCCCTGAAATATAATCCCGCTGTACTGGTTAAAGTTGGGGCCAGCGGTACATAATCATGACCTTTCAGGCTGTCGATAAACTTTGGCCGGGCGGCGTTAACGTTAAGGCTTGCAAACAGCCAATTGGCAAACTGGTAACGTGCCGAAAAATCAATCCCTAACCTCACAGTCCTTCCGCCGGGCGTAACGGGGCCGCCGGGCTGGTCAATAAGGTCCTGACCAAATGTAAATTCCTGATGCAGGAACAAATACCAAAGGGCCGAATTGATAAACAGGTTAGGTACCGGTTTCCAATTAATTCCCAGGTCAGTTCCGTATGCCGCCGGTAGTATTTCAAACCCCTGGTTGGCAATTACTACCCGGGCGTCGTTGGAATGAAAGCCTTTTCCCATTTTCAGGTATAATTGAAACCGGTCATTAAACGTGTACTCCACATTCACTTTGGGATTAATTGTTCCGCTATGCGCGTCGGGGTTTTTACCTTTAAACAATGAGGTAGCATAAAAATCCGGGGCTAGGTCCTGATAATAAAAATGGAAATAATCAGCCCTGATACCAGTATTAAATAACCAGTTTCCGGTTTTTGCCGTTTCATCAAAATAGCCGTTTACATTTAATTCTTTGGCCCGCCCATATTGCAGATAACCTAAAAATTGCCCGTTTTCTGTATGATCTAGTTCGAGCGGGTCTATATTGTCATATCTTGTACAGGCACCCGCTGCAGTGGTAAACGTAGTATTGTTGAGCGTAGCGGATTTTGAAATCTTCCAGTTATAACCACCGAGGTCCCTGGTTTCTTTCTGACGGAATTCATCGCCTGTTTTTGGGAAATAGTAATAAAGAGTAAAGTTTGAAATCAGGTAAAAATAATAATGCGAATACCACAATTGGTTTTCCATAGTCCAGCCGTAAGCCAAATTTGAAGTTAATTTCAGGCTTAAATTTGTCCGTGCAGTATGACCGCCCTGCGCGGTATCGAGCGACCCGAAGCGGTTGGCAATATAACCCTCAGATGTAGCTCTGTCCGGGATTTCCCCGGATGAACGCCAATCAGATTTCAAAGTTGAAGCGATAAAAGTCAGCTTATTATTGCTATCCAGCTTTGTAATAAATTTTCCGAACAAATTATACCGGGTAAAATGTTCAGGCAATGCAAACGGTCCGCCATTTGAATACAATCGCTCTGCCGCGATGTAGGCGCTTTGTCCTTTTTTTCTTGCTTTTTCACTAAGAAGGTTCACCACCGCCAAAAGGCGTAAAGTTTGAAACTGTCCGGCTTCCACTTTTATCTCATCCTGGTCAAGCACATTTTTGGTGTTGTATGCAACGTAACCGGCGGTTGTAAAATCACCTTTGTCAGCATAATAAGGCCCTTTCCCAAAATCGTACCCCGATACCGTTTCCGGGATCAGGAAATGGAGGTCGGCATATCCCTGTCCATGGCTATGCGAAACCATATTTACTGGTATACCATCTACCGATATATTTACATCTGTCCCATGATCAGCATCAAAACCCCGGAGAAATATCTGCTCGGCCTTACCACCGCCCTGGTGCTGGGCGATGAACAACCCAGGAATTAAACGAAGTAGGTCTTGTGCAGATTTTGCCGGCTGCATATTCAGGTCGAGGTTAGTGAGTGCGCTATAGGTTTTGAGCTCCTGATTATTGGTGATTATCACATCTTTCAATGTAAATACCCCCCTGTCAAGCGCGATTACGGCGACCTTTTTATGCTCCACTTTTACCAATTTTGATTTATAACCAATAAACGTTACCAAAAGACTGTCAGCCCTGTCATTAGGCAAAACAAAGTTTCCGGCTTTATTGGTAACGGCAATTTTGTTTGTTTTTATGTCCTTTACAATTGCCGATTCAATAGGTTCAAGCGTAACTGAGTCGATCACTTTTCCTTTTATTTCCCCTTGTTGGGCATATAAAAAATTGGATACAAACAAAGTTATGGAAAGAAGCAAAATTATCCTTGCAGGGGAATTGAGCCTTTTTGGGGGTAACAAATGTTTAATAATAGCAGATTAAAGAAATTTGTAAAATTTAACGAAGATATAAAATTGTCGACTCCTATAATTTAAAAGTTTTCAAATTAGAATTTATCGCGATATTGACAGGCGGAGGATTTTGCTCGCCAGGTTCAAAAATCGACTCCAGGTGATTTTTAGCGCCGCGCTTTTTATCATAAAGTCAACCACTTAAGAATAAACCACCAATAATCAAACTGAAACTACTTTCAATTCCACTTTTTTAACCTCACACGTTCACCCAATAGGCTGTTTTGTAAATAAACATATTGTCCAGCCAATTTTAGAAGATGAGCAAAAATGATATTTGTCAACAACTATTTAATATGTCGTGTTTTTTTTTCGCGAATTGTAAAAATATCAGGGAAAGGGTTTCGCTGCGATTCACAGTAAATAAGCACAGGGACAAATCGAAAACTACAAAGGTAAGTGAAAACACCCTCACAATTGGGTCTTTTCACCTATTGCAATTTCACTTATTGTTTTTGTATTTTTATCAACTACATTATAACGATTAATATCTATTTAAACATTCGTCAATTATTATAAGCCGCATGAACCGTCACGTTAAAACCTTTTACATTTTCTTAATTGCCGTTTGGTGTACATGTCAAGCCTACGCGCAAAATAATAGGGAAACGCAAACTTTAGCGAAAAAAAACATAAACAAAGAGATAGGGAAATTCTTATCTACCGGGAAAGCCAGTTTAGATGTTCTTTTACAAATTGACAGTATAAACGCCGCTAATAAAGCTTTAAAACATAAAGTTGATAGTCTGCAGGGTGCAAACGGGGCTTTAGATTACGCAAACTATATCGCTGCGCGGAAGTTTGAATTTTATGGCCTGATCAGCCAGTTTCATAAGGATAGCCTGGTAAGCCTGACAAAGCGGTTTCCGAACTTGTTAGCTACTTACGACCAACGAACCGTTATTCAGGTACCCATGGGTGTAGACGCTGACTCCCTACAAATTTACGCTGGTAAAATCAATATGAAGCAACAGTTTCCTAAATTTTACCGGGCGCTGGATTCCGGACTGGTTATCATGGAATACGCTGCCGGGAGTTCCGGCCCTGGTATCGGCAACCCTAACATTGGCATGCAATTGCCTGATATTCCTGTACTGGCCAGCGCCGATGATGCGGATATGAATACCTATAAAAATTTGTACAATCAGTATAATGACTGGATGAAAACTTACGTCCGGGCGTCAGGATGTGACCCGGCGTATTTGACAGTTTTCTTTGAAAAGGAAAGCGGGTTGCCCCCAAATTCAAGCTGGAAAGACAGGGCCGCCGTAGCCCGGAATCTAATGAATTTTTTAATGAAGAAATGCCCCTAATTATGAGATACCTGCTATTATTGGTTTTAATAACATCATGCCTGGTCAGTTTTGGTCAACATAAAAAGATTCATGTAAAAATCGACACTGCCGGACTGGGCGCCGCAATAGGGGTGCCGGCACTTACAAACCCGAGCGGAAACGACATTGTAGCCGCCTATACCCAGCGGGAATTAGACAGTGTGAACCAAATGAAGGTGGCCTACACCAAATTTGCCTATGCTTACCGCATGAAATTATTTGAATGGCAGTTGTCTTCTTCAAAAATTATTTTTTCTGTTGTGGTGGTGATTGTCCTGATTGGTTTATATCTATCGTACTTACAATTCAAGTTAAGCGAAAAACAACTTCTGAAACCAACTGATCCAAAAGACACGTCAACTGCCAAAAGTCAATCGGCAACCGATCTGGAAATTAATAAAGACGGCATCAAGATACAGTCCGCGGTCATTGGACTGATTATTTTGGTCATTTCAATTATTTTTTTCTTTCTCTACCTGAAATTCGTTTTCCCGATTAATGGTAACCCTTAAATAAGCTTTGGTTTCCGGTTTATTTCCAATCGAATATTAGTGCGAAATATTGGTGAAATCCCCTGTATCCCCAAAATATAAAAACCAAAACCCGGCGGTAAAAATCGCCGGGCTTTGGTTTTATACGGTAAACTGCGAAAACAGTCGGATCAATAATTAAACCGGAACTACTTCCATCTCTTCTTTTTTAGCCTTGTTTTTTCCCCGCGAAAACCAGTTTTTTAGGTTTACGCGGATGATATACATACAAGGGACTAAAATTAGGGTGATAATAGTGGCGAAACCTAATCCAAAGATCATAGTCCATGATAATGGGCCCCAGAATGCTGTATTATCGCCACCGAAATATATATGCGGTTTAAAGGATGTAAATAATCCAACAAAATCTATATTAAATCCGACTGCCAGCGGTACTAAACCTAATATCGCTGCGGTCGCCGTTAATAGTACGGGTGTCATCCTGGTATGCGCCGCCTCAACAACAGCGTCATGCAAACTTGCCCCCTGTTCTATAAGTAAGTCGGTAAATTCAACAAGCAAAATACCATTTCGCACTACTACCCCCGCCAGCGCGATAATACCAATCCCAGTCATAACAATCGACATGGTCATTCTGAATATCATCACCCCTAAAAGTACACCGATTATACTGAAGAATATTTCGCTGATGATAATTACCGTTTTTCCAAAAGAGTTAAACTGGAGCATTAAAATAATCAGGATCAGTCCAAATGATATTAACAACGCGGTACCTAAAAATGTAGCCGCTTCTATCTGGTCTTCCTGCTCACCGCCAATCCTGATCGCTACTCCGTCCGGCAATTTAAAACCATCAATAACATGTTTAATATTGCTGTTCACTTCGTTGGTATTAAAACCTGTTAATACGTTCGACGTTAAGGTGATTACCCTTTTTTGCTGTTTACGTTTTATATTGGCGTAGGTATTGGTATAATGAATATCAGAGAATGCGGAAATAGGCACCTGTCTTATCGCGCCCCCTGTTGCCATGTCGCGGTAAGTCATTTTTAAATTTCTCAGCGCGTCAATATTATTTCGCTGATCTTCCTGCGCACGAACGTCTATCTCATAATTATCTTCCTTCGTATTTCTGAAATCGGCAGCTTTTGTGCCAAAAATAGCTACACCCAGCGCCTGCGCAATTTGCGTACTGTTAACACCTTCGCGGTTAGCACGTTCTTTATCCACATCAAAAACAATTTCAGGTTTATCGCTTTGAACATCAGGCCGCAGGTCTTCAATACCGGCTACGTTTTGTTTAGTGATAGCGTCTTTTAAGCGTGTCGCGGTATTTACAAGCGTATCTAAATTATCACCGCTTATTTCAATACTGATCGCTTTTTGGGTTGGGGGGCCATTTTGCTCCTGGTTTACGGCTATCTGTGCACCCGGTATGCCTTGCACAGAACTGCGTATCTTCTTCAGAATTTCCTTGGTATCCTTACCATGCCGTTTGCCGTATTCAACAAACGCGACGGTTATTTTTCCTTTATTAAAATAAGTCCCCTGGTCTTCATCCTGCGGGTCGGTTACACTTACAGAAACGTTTGATATAATTGAAGATATAATATCCTTATCAGGCCGTGTTATTTGAATTACGCGGTCTTCCAGTTGCTTCGTAACTTTATTGGTATAGTCCTGGTCGGTGCCTACTGGTAAAGTCACATAAACATTCACAAAGTTCGGGTCCCCGGTCGGGAAAAATGCAATCTTCGGCGGAAACACATTCATCATCATAATGGTGATAATAAATAAGGCGATGATGCTGAAAAGTATCAGCACCGGGCGTTTTACAGCTCTTTCCAACACCCCTGCATACCAGTTCCGGAACCTTGGCCAAACGTTAGATTGAAAACGGTCTACTGCTTTTAACAGTATAAAATGATTCAACAAGAATAAAAATGCAACAAAAACCACAAAATTACCAATGCCTGGGTTTATTAAGTATCCCAGAATTGCCAGTATGACATACACGATCAAAGTACGGAACACTTTCCGGTCAAATTTTGGATGATCATGTTCACCTTTCACATGCGGTTTCATAAAATCAACCGCGAACACCGGGTTAATGATGTAAGCCACCACCAACGAAGCAAGCAGGGTAATGATGAGCGTTATCGGTAAAAAGAACATAAAATGACCGATAATACTGTTCCAGAAAGCTAATGGTATAAACGGTGCCAGGGTTGTCATGGTACCGGAAAATACCGGTAGAAAAACTTCGCCGGCAGCCATTTTTGCCGCTTTTTTTATTGGTATAGCGCCATTAGCAAAAATACGGTGTGTATTTTCAATAACCACAATAGCATCGTCAACCACAATTCCCAATGCCAGCAGGAACGAAAACAATACGATCATATTAAGCGTAAAGCCGATCGCCGGCATCACCAGGAAGGCTATAAAACAGGATAATGGCACCGATAGCGCGACGAATATCGCGTTACTAACCCCCATAAAAAACATGAGGATAACGGTAACCAATATAAATCCTATTACTATCGTATTGATCAGGTCATGTATTGTTGTACGCGTTTTATCACTTTGGTCACCAGTTACAGTTATGGTCAGACCTTTCGGGAAAACTGTTTTTTCTTTCAGTGCGATCATACCCTGAATTTTATCAGAAGCTTCGATCAGGTTTTCCGCGGCACGTTTGGTTACCACCAGCGTAATTACGGGTTTTCCGTATAAACGTGCATAACTCTGCTGATCCTGGAACCCATCTTTTATTTCGGCAATGTCACGCAGGTAAACCGCCTTACCAGTAGGGTTTCTGATAATCATTGCTGCAACTTCACCAACATTTTTAAAGTCTTCCTTTATATCAATGGTACGCTGAACACCGTCAACTTTAACCGTGCCGGCAGTTGATATGATATTTTCTTTGCCAACAACATCAATAATATCGCCAAACCCGATTTGCGCGGCGGCCATTTTATTCATGTCCACATTAATCTGAATATTGGGTGTTAAGGCGCCAACTTCATCAACTTTAGAAATCTCCTTGTACGATTCTATTTCATCCTTTAAATTATCCGCGTATTCCTTCAGTTTTTTAAGGTCATAATCACCGGATACATTGACATATAAAATAGGGAGGTCGGCAACATCAATATCGGTAATTGTAGACTGTTTTAAATTTGAATCGCCCTGCGGCAAATCAGGGGTAGCCTTATCCACGGCATCTTTCACATCCTGTTTAGCGTCCCTTATTACAACATCCGCGTTGAACTCCGCTGTAATAACCGAAACATTTTGCAACGTGTTCGAGGTAACCTTTTTTAACCCTTTAAGCGATTTTAATTGCTTTTCAATCTGCCTTGTTACCAGGGTTTCAATATTTTGTGGCGACTGGCCTAAATATTGGGTGGTAATGTATATTTTGGGGGTGGTTATATCCGGGAAATTTTCTTTCGGTAAAGTATTATAGCTTACCAACCCCAATACGGTGATAAAAAATACCAGGAAGTACACGGCCGTTTTATTGTCGATGGCCCAGCTGGAAGGCTTAAATTCTTTTTCAATGTCTTTCATATCCTATCAATTTAAGGTTTAATTACCCGGGTTTAAAACTTTCAGATTGTCACCGTCCTCAACTTCACTCGCGCCCTCAGTCACTAACTGATCACCAGGTTTGAGGCCTGATAATATTTCAGATTTTCCGCCATAGGTGGCTCCTACGGTAACATTTTTTCTTTTTGCAATTCCATTTTGGTCGACAAAAACATAATCGCCTGATTCAGATCGCTGAATCGCGTTTATAGGAACAATTAAGGCATTGCTTTTCGAATAATCGGCAATTTTTAAAATGGCAGTCATATTCGGGCGTAAGTTTTTATTTTGGGGTAGTTTAACTTCAACTCCGAAACTTCGCGAACCTGCGTCTATTACCTTTGCTGCAAACGTTATCTTTGTTGTTAAAGAATCGTTCGCATCCGGGAAAAGAATTAAAACATTGTCGCCCTGGTTAACCATTGTGGAGTATGATTCGGGCACATCGGCTTTTACTTTCAAAAAGTCGGCATTCACAATGCGGATACCATTAGCGCCTGGAGAAACTGACTGACCTAATTTCAGGTCCATCTGGTCAATGGTGCCGTTTATTGGCGATGTAATACGGTACATATCTGCCTGTTTGCGCCAAATATCAACCTGTTTTTGAGCGCTTTGCAGCGCGGTTTGAGCTTGCAAAAATTGAACTTCTGTACCTATTTTTTGGTCCCACAGATTTTTTTGCCTTTCGTACAAGGTACGGTTTAAGCTTACCTGGGTTTCAGATTGGGCTATGTTCTGGTTCAAAACGCTGTTGTCCAGCTGCACCAGCACCTGCCCTTTGGTTACATGGTCGCCGGGTTTAACAAAGATGCCGGTTATAACACCTGGTGATTGCGAATAGGCCATCACGTTGTCCTGGGCGTCAATTCTGCCCTGTATCTGCACATAATTGGTAAACCTGCCAGGATTAACTATGTAAGTGCTTACATCTGTATACTTTACCGAATCCTTTTTGCCAACTTCGGTTTCTAATTTTGTAATTTTCGCACTTATATCTGCTTCCTGCTTTTTAAGGTCGGCCAGTTCAGCTGCTTTGTCTTTTGGTTTATTGGCGCAAGCGCTTAAAAACAATATTGTTGAGATGTATAATATTTTTTTCATGTCTATCTAATATGAGGGTTTGGTTTTTATTTAATTCGTCCGTATGCTTTATCAAGGTCAACTTTGCTTACCAGGGCATCATACAAGCCCTGGATATAAGCATTATCCGCCTGCGTAACGTCAGTTTGGGCCTGTGTAACTTCAATACTTGAACCTACCCCCTGTTCATATTTTATTCTTGCAACCCTAAGTACTTCTTCAGCAAGCGCCATATTCTTTTTTTGATCGTTTAGGGTTTGCAATCCATTTATGTAAGAAACACGTGCCTCGCTAACCTGCAGGTTTATGGTGTTTTTCATATCGTACAAATCATTTTCAGATTTTAGCACTGCTATTTGTGATTGCCTCAACTGGTTTACATGCTGCCAGCCGGTAAAAATGGGTACGGTTAAGTTAATGCCAATGTAAGCGGATGGATAATCTGCCGAATACAAACTGCTAAAGTTATTGCTCTGATAAGCCGGGGCATAACTTGCGTTGGCTGTCAATTTTGGTAAAAACTGCCCTTTTTTTAGTTTTACATCATACTGATCTAATTTATTTTGAGTTTCCAGTAAGCCATATTCAATCCGGTCCCTGTATATGGTTGTATCATTTGTTGCATCAACTGTACTGGCATCCAATTGAATGCCTTCAAGTTTATCCTTAAGGGTTAAATTTTTTTCAATTGGCATTCCCATTTGAAATTTTAATAATTGATAATTTAAAGCCAGTAACCGGATGGTATTTTCTCTATTGGTAACCAGAGAGTTATATTGAACGGTTAAACGGTCAACGTCAATTTTTTCAACAAACCCTTGTTTGTTACGAGCTGTTGTTTCATCTAATTGTTGTTTAATCTCGTCAATATTTGCCTGGAGTAATTTTAGTTGCTGTACACTTACCAACACCTGGTAATAAGCTTTTGTTACATTTACATTTGCTTCTATTTTTGTACGGGTGTAACTGCGTTCATAGAGTTGTTTATACGTTCGGCGCCCTTGTAAACCAACTAAATAACTTGGATCAAAAAGGATTTGGGTAGCGGTAACACCCAGGTTTGAATTATATTTTTGGGTAAAATTAACCGGGGTTAGCCCTGCACTTGTTGGAACTAGTATTGGATTGCCACTTCCATTTTTAACACCCTCTTTCGCCAAGACTCCGTAAACCAACGGTGTTATAAAATCAGGAAATAAGATCACCGGAGTTTTAAGATAGTCCTGGAAACTGGCCGAACCACTAAACTGCGGGTACCCCTGCCCTATTATTTCCTTAACATGGTAACCGGCGCTTGTAACGTCCAGGTTTGCGTTTACTACGTCTCGCTGGTGATTATAGGCGTAATTTAAGCAGTCGGCTATTGTAAAATTATAGGTTCCGGTATCCGTTGGGGCTTGTTGCGCAAAACCATTCAAGGCCGCCAAACAAATGAGTGATGTTATAAGTATTCTATGTTTCATTTTATCTTGTGATTCGTTTGTATTACAATTAATAAGTGCTGATTTGGACATCTTTGTCAAAATAATTTATTGTTTATGACAACCCTGTGTCAGCAGTTTATTTATTCATCATAAATATTTTTATACTGGTTTAACAATTTATAGCCTTTTAGTGTGCATACACCATAATTAAAATGTTCCATAAACTGGGTCTGCACTTTCCAAACGCTAAACTCGGCTGCTGGGAACATAGTAGTACTAAAACCCATTTCCACCTGACTTACCCGCATGCGGGCTAAAATTTTAACATCAATATCCGGCCTTATATAGCCTTGTTTTATTCCTTTTGCTAAAAGCTGCTCTAAAGTGTGTACCAGTACTTCTGTTTTAAAAACCTGAAATTGTTTCCATGCATCGGCGTGATATTTCTGCAGATCGTGAATTACAATTGGGTTGATCCTGGAAAATATGTCTTCTGAACACTTCATCATATTGATCATCTCTTCTATTACATTCTCCGACCGGCTGATAATCACGTTCATCTGATCTTCATCTTCCTGCAGCTTTTTCTTTACCAAAGCCATTATCAATTCATTTTTATCTTTAAAAAACTGGTAGATGGTTTTTTTCGACATTCCTAAATGCCTGGCTATGTCGTCCATCGTAACACTTTTGATCCCTGCCTTTAAGAACAGCTCTTCGCCGCCCTCTATTATTCTTTCTATTTGACTCATTGACTTAACGGGTCAAAACTATGGAAACATTTTTAGATTCCAAAGTTTCCGGCCCCGTACGGCTTTTTCTGACAAATGAATTACATTTTGATACCTGGAAGTTGTTTTATTGATAATTATTTTAAAAATATCAGCATCCAAGCAAAAATATTTCAATAACAAACAACGAACAGGTGGAAGTCACGACAATGTACCGGGCATTTTGCGCCACTCTTTTGGATAGTAGCAGGTTTTACTGGCAGGTTTTAGTAGCAGTAGCAGTATTTACAACCAGCTTTCGTTAAAACTGCTACTGCTACTAAACCCTGCAACTATCCCGCAACTTTTTCAAAACTGCCACTGCTACTAAAACCTGCTTCTATCCAACACGGCAACCCTCGAACACTCCCAAAAATCA
>Ga0302140_10006932_pt1 | contig 14205 bp, 5 predicted proteins | sample I_Bog_E1_1_FD_202095 | JGI IMG/M metagenome (GOLD analysis project Ga0302140, IMG submission 202095) | Peat permafrost microbial communities from Stordalen Mire near Abisko, Sweden - I_Bog_E1_1 | ecosystem: Environmental > Terrestrial > Soil > Wetlands > Peat | place: Sweden: Abisko, Stordalen...
TTTCCTATTATCAATTTATACAATAAGAAATGAACTATGATTGTGAGAAACATAAATATAAGAGAGATAAAAAAGCCTAATATTCCAATGGTTGAATCCAATATGTTATTTTTAAGATTTAACAAGTAATAAAATGATAAATCCATAAGATAACTCAAATAAAACATCAAAAAAATATTGAAGTAAAAACTTTTCGCAAGCTTTCTTATAATTGTTATCCAAAAATTGTTTTTTTTTGCGAATAATACTGATAAAGTTTGGAAAATTATTGTAATTCCAAAAACTATTAATAATTGTAACAATTTGTCTAGTCCATTTGCAAAAAGATTCGCATTAATACCATATTTTCTCCAATTCAACGGAATTTGCTCTAAATTTTCATTATTTTCTAAATTCCTAAAAATTGGGGTTTCAACCTCATATGAGAAAATCAGAGTGGCTTGAGGTGGATATTTCAATGGTATATACCTTAAAAATTGGATAATAGTAACTGCTTCGATCCCAGAAAAAGACAAAGATTCTAAATTGAGACTTCCAACAATAAATGCTAACGGAGTCAAAAGACTATAGAGTGGACCTTTTAAATTTTCCATGATTTGGATTTGGGTTTGATCAGCGGGCAATAAAACATAAAGATCATCCAAGATAAAGCTTATATTTGTTGTATTTAATCGGTATGTGGGATCAAAAATTAGATAACCAGGAAGATCAAATAATATTGTCAATAAAGGGCTATCTAAGACAGATTTTTTGAGGTTAAGACTAACATTATAATTTAAAGTTGAATTGGTTATGTTGAGAGTGTAATTAAAATCGGTTTTTGCTAAGTTTTGAATTGTCAGTGAAGTAATATTCGGCATAACATCGAAAAAATTAGTAAAGTTATCTGAAAAACTCAGATTAAAAAATAAGTTTGCGCTTGAAATATAAGACAAAGATAACGCAGGAGTAACATATATGAATTGATCGACGGTTGTGTTAACCACATAAGGAGGTACATCAATTGAGACTATCGTTTGGGTGAGGTTGAAAGGAATTTCATCGATTGGAAAAAGATTAACCACTAATTGAGTCACATTTGGGCTGTCCTGTTTAAAATCAACTATGATTTCCCAATTTGGTGTTGAATTCAATTGGTAGTATTGAAGATTGCATGTAAAAATCGCATTATTGGCATCTTCTAATGTAATATTATAAGATGTTGCATTGGTTGTTAAATTGTTGAAATAATTGATCCATGTATCATTAAAAGTCAAATAAAATATATTTTTTATTTTTTCATCAGTATATAAGATTGGTTGGACATGCTTTTCTTCATCACAAATATTTGCTGAATTTAAATAAAATAAATCTGCACATTCTTCACACTCAGGAAACATTGAACACTCTTGGCACCCATAAGCACACTCTATTACTTTGCCATCTGTAACATATTGACCACTCGGAGGTGTATCCAAGCATTGAGCTGTTTGTAAACCCAAAAAATATCCAATAGTGCAATTAGTACATGTTGAGGAATCGGCACATGTATCACAATTCTTTGGACAAGGGTCACAATTATTTGTATTTGAATTTTCAACAAAATAAATTGGACATTCACTTAAACATGAAGTCTCAAATAAAAAGTAAGGACTTACACAAGAAAAGCAATTACCTAACCCTGCTGCTGAACAATTGAAGCAAGAAGCGTCGCACATTTTGCATTGATTAGTTGAGAAATCAAGGTATTGACTTGAATTGCATTGTTTTACACATGTGTGAGAAGGAGGATCCATAATCCAAGAGAAAGGACAAGCCATATGTGTACAGCTGCCACTTAGACTATTCGGATCCAAAAGGGTAAAATAACAATTATTTGCGCAAGTTAAACAATTGTTGAAATCCGAAGAGAGACAAGTTAAACATGTAGTAGGACATTTAATGCATTGTTTGGTGGGAGATTCAGTCTGGTAATATCCATCAATGCAAACAGAAACACAAGAACCTTCTTGTAAGTAAAGATCAGGCTGACAAGAAAGACAATCGGATGAATGAATTCCATCACAAGTCAAACATTTTTGGTCACAACCCAGACAAAAGTTGTTGCTAACAAAAAACCCAGGATAACATGCCATACAATCGCTTGAATATCCTCCTTGACAAGTGAGGCAGATAGGGTCGCAAGTCAAACAGGTATTTGATGAAGAATCAGCATAGAATCCATCGGGGCAATTTTGTGAACATTGATTCAGATAGTAATAGTAAATTCCAGTACAAGAAGTACAAGTTGTTGAAGTAGTTTGACAACTGTTACATGGAGTGGAACAAGGAAGACATTGATTGTTGGATAAAAAACCGGTCGAACATGACAGACAACCCATTGAAGTGCCATCTTGGCATGTTGAGCATGAAGAATCACATAATTGACAAGCATTTGTGACGCTGTCAGCCCAAGTATTATCAGGACATGGGGTTATGCAATTAGAACCTAATAAAAATGTCCCTGAATTACAACTTAAACAATTTGTGCTATTTGTATCACAAGTTTCACAAATAGAGCTACATAAAGCACATTGACTGCCAATCAAATAATTTCCATCAAAACAGGATAAACAATCATGTGATGTTCCTGCAGAGCACGTTTGACACAAACCATCACAATTTTGACAGGTGTTGTCGCTTTGAGGCCAAGTACCGGAAGGACAGGTGTCAACACAGGCATTATTGATCAAATAAGTTGAAGAATTGCAACTCAAACAATTAGTCTCTGTTGTGTCACATGTTTCGCAACCAGAGCATAGCAAGCAAATTCCATTTGAATAAAAACTTCCATCAGGACAAGTAATGCAATCTAAAGAAGTACCTGCTGAGCATGTCGCACAAGTGTTATCACAATTTTGACAGGTGTTATCCGATGTTTGCATCCAATACCCATCAGGGCAGGTAATCAAACATTCATTAGGATAATAAAATGTTCCATTGTTACAAGATGTGCAATTTGTTGAAATATTTTGGCAGTTTTCACATGAAGGATCACATGGTAAACAATTTCCAATGGGGGATGGATTAAGATAAGTAGTATTGTAGCACGAAGTACAATTTAGATCATAGATACCTGCGCATGTGAAGCAAGAGGAATCACATAATTGACAAGTATTATCTTCATCTCTTGCATAATAATTATCAGGACAATCAGCCAGACAATCATTGTTATAGAGGTATGTCCCTCCTCCTGTTGGGCAACTTAGGCAATTTGTTGATATTGTATCACATGTTGAACATTGTGAGTCACAAGTTAAACAGCTTCCATTTAATAAATAATTGCCTGAATTACAACTAAGACAATCCAAAGAAGTGGACTCATCACAAGTTGCGCAACTACTATCACAGGCTGTACAAGTTGATGTTAAATTTTCTCCATAAGTACCAAACGGACAATAGGCATCACATGTGTTCTCATCAATTATCAAGAATGTTCCTGTGGCACAATGTAAACATTCCGTCCCTGATAAGTAATTCCCATCATAGCAAGAATAACATAATGCTTTATTTGCAACTGAGCATGTTCGGCATGATATGTCACAAAGCGAACATATTGAACAGGGATAAGATGTGCAAGGATTGGAATTTTCCACATAATTGTATCCAAGGTTGCAACTGCAAGAATTATTAGAATTTAGTGTTGCATTACCATAGCATGTTAAGCATCCATTTATTGTTTCATCTGAACAGGTATTGCAAGACGGGTCGCATCTAAAAATATACAATTGGAAATGGTTTACCCCCCAATAAGAATTTGCTGTTGATCCCAGAGTTGTGGTGAATTGAATTGACACATCTGAACCTGAAAATGCCATCTCCTGGTAAACATCAAGGAAATCTTCATTATAGCAGCCTGCACACAAATTTCTAACATAAGTTGTATCTGATGAGGAGGAAAATGAATAAGAGAACATTGTGCTCAGTGTTCCATATCCAGCATTTATGAGAAAAGAAGATCCATTCCAATAATCAATTTTATAAACATCAATGCGGACGCCAATTTTATAATAAGGGATTGTAGTCGAAAATGTTTTAGTTATATAATCGGTACCATCATAATTATAAGGGCCTCCTACCATCATATCCATTCCACATTGTGAACTAACCAATCTATCTGAGGCAACTGTCCAAGAATTAAGCGCACTAACAGTGAAAGGCCCATAAAACTCATTATTCAATAACTCAGCCTCTTTTAATTCTTTAAAATCATTAATGCTTAAAAAAATTTACGTGGTGCTGGTGTGCATACCCCATTTGACAGCGTCCATCCACTATAACAGCTGGAACATTCATTATCGGCTCCTCCGCTGCAAGTTGCGCATGCTACATTGCATTTGGCACAATATGCAGGAACTCCGCTGCTGGTGGCAAAATAAAATTTGTCTCGGCAAGTACATATATTTCCTGATAGTTGAGCGAAAGAATAGCAACTAGTGCAAGAGGTTGGGGAGTTATTAACACTACATGTTACACATGAATTGTCGCAATGGTTATATAAGTAGACATTAAAATCTTTGAAACCGTAAGAAGCCACTGACACATCTAAAAGAAGCCCTGTGGTAAAGTAGATTGTCATTGTAGATGAGCTATGTGATGTTTTTCCGGAAAATTCTTGGTTAATTAGATCATTACAAGAAGATCCACAGTAATTATTGTTAAAATCAGTTCTCCACCATTCGAAATCACTTACTATAATTTGCGTGGCATCCACACTCAAAAAGAATCGTTCCGTAATCCATTCATCAATGAAATAAAATTTCAAAGACACCTCTACCTGATCATGACTTGGCAGGTTTTTGAAATACTTTTGCACATCGTTGTTATTGCCAAAATTATTACTGCCTCCAAAAATTATGCTATTGGATGAAGCTGAATTACAAGTTTCAAACAAATTAATATTGCCAGAACCAGATGTCCAACTCCAACCACCAAAATTTGCAAAATTTGTTGCGCCTGTTGAATCTGTAATGTCCCAAATTGATCCTGTCCAAGCTGATTGTGGCCAACTTTCAGATGACCCACAATAACCAGAATTATATTTCGAATGGATGAAATCATTATTTAAGAATCTTTGGTAATACAATATTTGTGCTTTTGGTTAAAAAAAACTTTAGAAAAAAAAGGAATAATGATTTAGAGAAAAAGATACTTGAGGAGATTAACCCTACCAGAATCAAACAAATCATGGAAAAATGAAAAGTTTTGGGCATAATGAGTCCAACGAAGACACGTTAGTTTTTTATTTTAAAAATTTGGTTTCTTAATTATTTTTTCTTTATTTCAAATTATTATATAGTGAAAGTAGAAAGAGTAGGATGATTGGAAAGAGAGGGAGTTGAAAGTTCGGAGTAGCAACGAAAGAAAGTATAGTATAAACCAGTGGTGATCGATCGCTCTTAAAAAGAGGCTGAAAAAGATCGTTGGAATTTGAGATTGTATGTTTTATTTCTTTCAACATTTAAATTAAAATCAATCAAAGAATTATAAAAAATGGCCAATTTTAAGTTTCTTGTTCATTTTTTAGTTTTTTAATGGTTTTTTCGATTATAGGCTCTTTTTGCTCAACTCAAAGCTTCGGAAAAAAAGTTAGTTTTTTTTTTCTCCCAAGAATTTCACTCCTGGCAAATAACTTCCTTCCAACAATTCCAAAGATGCACCACCACCAGTGCTCACATGGCTCAATTTCTCCTCAGCTCCATGGATGGTTTGCACCAAGGCCACAGTATCACCCCCACCAGCAATAGTCATGACTCCCTTGGCAGTAGCCGCAATCAAATCATTCAAAATTGCCACGCTACCCTTCTTGAAAGGTGCCATTTCAAACACTCCTTGAGGTCCATTCCAAATGATGGTTTTGGCTCTGGCAATGGCTTCAGAGTTCAAAGCAATTGATTTGTCACCAATGTCGTAACCACCCCAACCAGCATCAATACCGCTTTCTAAGGTAAAGAATTTGGTGTTGCATGCTGCATCGAATTTGTCTCCGCAGACGAAATCGATTGGAAGATGGATTTTGACGTTTTTCTCTTGGGCCTATTGAGGAATTATTTATAATGGTTTGATAAAATTATTAAATAATGGTACTTTTTTCATGATGTCTGGGATGATTTTAGCTCCTTCTTCGTCGAACAATGAAGATCCAATGTTCATGTTGTTCAAGACTTTCAAAAAGGTGAAAGCCATTCCTCCTCCAATGATCAATTCATTGGCAACATCAAGGATGTTGGTGATCAATTTGATTTTATCCTTGACCTTGGCTCCACCAAGAATGACTTTATTGACAATATAAATACAAAAATCTTTATCATAGGTAAAATTTACCGAGCAAGGGTCTTTCAGGGCTCTCCAAAGCCTTGCCAAAGTAGTCGATTTCCTTCTTCATCAAATAACCAGCAGCTCTGATCGGCAAATCAATTCCAGTCATTGATGAATGAGCTCTATGGGCAGTCCCAAAGGCATCATTGATATAGACCTCACCTAAAGAAGTCAATTGTTGTCTGAACTTGGCAATGCTTTCTGCGCTTGGCTTGACCTTGTTGCCTTTCTCATCGACTCCAGCACCTTCTTCTTCCGGATAGAAGCGCAGATTTTCCAACACGATGATTTGACCACCTTGGGCACTAAGGACTGATTTGCTAACACATTCACCCACACAATCAGTCAGGAAGGTGATATTGTGGTTCAAAAGGGACTCAAGAACTGGAACAACAGGTTGAAGTGAGTTCTTCTCTGACCTTTGACCGTCTGGACGGCCCAAATGGCTCATCAAGACCAAACATTTAGGATCTTTTAAAGAATTAAAGTATGAAAGGTAAAAAATGGGGACCTGCTCTCAAAATTGCCTTGATCGATGGAAGAGTGGCTTTAATTCTGGTTGGATCCTTGACCTTACCGTCCTTCAATGGAACATTGAAATCAACTCTCATTAAGACTCTCTTTCCTAGAAAATAATGAATTAAAGAAAGGAAGGAAGAGGAAGCTACCTTTCAAGTCATTGAGGACATCATTCAAACCCAATTTGCTGGATAAATTCATGAGATATCGACGTAGGGTGTTTTAGGAAAATTTTTTTTGATTTTTATTAGAGGTAGCAAAATAAATCCATTTCATAATACGATCGAAATGGAATAAAATCTTAGTTTTAAATAAAATTTTATTTAAAATTGTTCATGGAACTTTCTTAACACATAGTCTAATCTTTATAATTTTTATAAGTTTTTCTGAAAGAAAATAAAAATATTTTGAAAATTTTGCTTTTCTTTAGAAAAAATAAAAAAACTTCAATTCAAATATAAAATTTTTTAGTTGTTTTTGTTAGCATGCAGCCTCATAAAATGAGAAATAATTAAAAACATTTATAAATTAATACTTTAAACAATTTATCCATTGACCAAGTCTCGGACTGTATTCCAGAAGATATTTAATCTCGGTCTCCTCCTTCAAACTTTGTAGAAATATCTCCATTTGGAAATTCTGTTCTCCATAATTCTCTTGAAATTCCAAATCCACCAAAAATGATTCGAGTTTCTCGAAATTTATGAATGGATCATGGAAAAACAAAGGTTCTTTTTTCAATTTTATGGGTTTATTATTGTAATCCACTGTAATTGACCGATAGATGGTATAAGGGCAGTTATCTATATCAATTCCCCTGAACAAAATCCCTTCTTTTTTATTTATTGTGGTTCTTTTGACACTTAGTCTTCTCGTAAGAATGAATTCCGGGATTTCCAAATCCATCTTTTTCATTACTTTCTCAATGAAAACGTCACAAAAAGCGTTCACTCGTAAACTGGCCACTTTATCCAAGGGTGTTTTTTGTAAATTCACAATCACTAAATTCTTCATTCTTTCCCCAACAAGTTCAGGGATGTCAGCAGCTGGAGTCACTCTTAATGAACTTCCCATAGCTAAGCATAGATCAGCCACTTTTGCGTGTGCGAAACTTTCATGTAATTCTTCCTTAGGAAGGCTCTCCCCGAAATTTATGATACTATCGTATAACTCTCCTTTGCAAGCTGGATTATCGCATTTTCTTGTCGTTTTATGGTCAAAGACATTCACAGATGTTCTGCAACGGAAATCTCTCATGTATTTTTTCTTGCATTTTGCACAGATTTCCAAATTTGTATTCCCGTGCAATTCAGCTAGCTTATTGACTTCAAATTCGCTTCTTCTATGAAGGCCATCAACATTTTGACTTACTAGATATTTTAAAAATCCTTTTCGTTCCAATTGAACAAGTGCCATATGGCATTTTGTGGGCATTGCTTTTAACACGCTTGTTTTGACAATTTTTTTGTCGGATTTTCGCTTGGTGGCTAGTTTTTCCCAACATCCAGGGCCTGTAGGGAGAACTGTGTTGACTCCACTTCGGAAATCTGGGACACCTGCTGAAGTGCTAATTCCTGCACCTGTGAACGCTATGAAATGATTTGATGATTTTAGCATCTCAACAAATTTGTCGACTTTTTGATCAAGGATGTCTTCAGGGTCGAAGAACTCTTCCTTTTCAGAATCAGTTTTATGTGCGGTTTCCATTTATTGATAAGCAAGGTTTTGAGATATTTTAAGTTGCAAGTGATTTTCTAAATTTTCAGAAAGGAAACTATTTATATGATTGGAATTTTGATAAAAGACATCATTGTCAGAAAATTTCAGCTTTTAATTCTATAATTTCTATAAATTTAAAAGGAAAAATTGTTTTCAAATTAATTTTAAAATAAATAAAATTCCCAAAAAAATAAAAAAATGATAACGCCCGTTTATTTTTCATAAGAAATAAAGAATTTTTTTCTTATTTTCACAAATTTTTTTCTTTTGAAAACACAAATTACATTCTTTTTCTATTCTCCTCTTTTTTAATCTCTTCTTCAACTCATGTCATTAAATTCATAAAAACCAGCCGATCAAAACCATTTTTTCAATGATATCGTTTTTTTCATATTTTATGTGTGAATTGTCATAATTTTTGGACCTCTTTATGATTTATGTTCAGGCTTCCACTTGGATATTAAAAAATAAAATATAAAATCAAAGAATTAACTGAATTTATTGAAAAAAACCATTAATACTTAATTCAAAAAAAAATACCCCCTTCTAAATTATAGTTTGTAATTTTTATTTGTTCTCATCCTTTGAAAAATCTAATTTCATCGTTGAAATGGAATCTCAACCCCAAGACCTAACCAATGCCCCTGTCTCCGAAGAGATTAAGCAGGATTTGATCAACAAGCGTCAAATTCAGCATAGTATTAACAAAGAATTCGACTATATTCAAACGCAAATCCAATATGCCCAAATGGCTAAGGATGAATCCCAAAAAAGCAAAGAACAATTTGAAAAGATCGACCGAGAACTGACCTTAGAAGTAAAAGATTTTCTAAGGGCTGCCTTTATGAGTCATTTCATTGGAGGCGATCGTTCAGAAAAGGAAGCAGAAGTCATAGTGTCATCGATGTTTTGCGTCAAGGTTAATAAAAATGATTATTTGTTCAAGGAAGGCGACAAACCATTGAATTTCTATATTATTCAATTTGGTTCTTTTGAAGCATCACGTAAGAAAAATGTTCAGGAGATTTTGAAACAAGGCCAACTGATTGGCGCTAGATCGGCGATATATGATTCATTCAGACAATCAAATTTCCTAGCGAAAGAAGAGAGTATTTTATGGGCGATGCCTATAGCGACCTATAGGAAGTTAATCGAGAAGTTTTGCAATGAGCGATATGAAGATTATCGTGTTTTTTTGGAAAAAGTCAATCTTTTTTCAGATTTGACCCAGGAACAGAAAAATGATCTAGTATATTATGTGAAGAGTTTCTCTTTTAAGCATGGAGAGACCTTGATTAAGGAAGAAGGTGATCAAAAGAACAAGAAGATCTCAGTGTTTATTATAAAAAAAGGGAAGGTGGCCATTTATATGAAGAATAAATTGAACAGGATATTGGAAAATGGTGAATGTTTTGGTGAGAATTCCTTGCTTCATTCCAAAAGGACCTATACTGCAATAGCTCAAAGCGATGAAGTAGAATGTTTCACATTGTCTCAGGAAATTATGGACACAATACTTGGTGATAATATCCAGACAATCATCATCAAGAATATCAAGAGAAATTGCTTCAAGTATTCCAAATATTTAAGGCATTTGTCTCCACTTTTGATTGAAAAAATCATCAATGAAATGACGGAAGAATGCTATTTGAATGGATTGGAGGTCTTAGGCAAAAATGAGCTACTTGATAAAGTGATCTTTATCATAAAAGGTAACCTGGTGACGAAAGATGGCCAGAAATTCCCAGAAGGCAATTGTTTCCTTGAGGATTCCTTGATGGTTTCTTCATTTAATAGTCCTTTCGAAAGCATTTTCATGGATTCTATTGGGTTGTTGGCAGAAATTCCTCGCATTCGTTTCGAAGAAATCATCGGAGGCTCATTAGAAGATTATATTAGTTCGAATAAAGAAAGAGATGAAGTGGAATTCTATGAACAATTCCAAAGTGCCATCGGGTCAAAAACACTCAATAAGGAAACTCTCGACAAAAGCCAAATAAAAATCATAAAGGAAATTGGGGAAGGTATAACAGGGATAATTTTATTGGTTTCTTATAACGAGAATTTGTACGGGTTAAAAATAATTTCGAAGGGATGGATCGTCGAAAACAATCTCGAGAAATATCTTATCAAAGAGAAAGCCATTTGCGAAAGCATCAATTTCTCTTTCATCACTCGGCTTTGTCTTACCTTCAAAGATGAGATCAGCATTTATTTCATGAGTGAATTCATCCGAGGGGTGGAATTCTACGATTTCCTCAGAACCATCGGCATTTTCAAGACTGGGGAGGCTCGGTTTTATCTCTCGAGTCTTTTATTGGCCATCCATTACTTGCATTTGAAGGGGATAGTGCATAGGGATATCAAGCCAGAAAATTTGATGATAGATGATCAAGGATATCTCAAATTATTGCATTTGGCTAGTGCTAAAATCTTGCAACCAGGCCTCCTATTAAAGAATGAAGTGAATTTCATGGGTCAAGAAGAAGGCACAAATACGTATAAAAAAACATTCACTATTGTAGGAACTCCTCATTATTGTGCTCCAGAAATGATCCTGATGAAAGGATATGGGTTCGCTGTAGATTATTGGTCATTGGGAGTCTGCATGTATGAATTTCTATGCGGATATGTGCCATTTGGAGAAGATTCTGAAGATCCTATGGAGGTTTATAAATTAATTATCAAAAATAAGGTGGTAGAGTTCCCAGAATATATGAAAGACAAAAACGCCAAAAAACTCATTAGACAATTATTGAGTAAATCTCCTGAAGCCAGAACTAAGGGGTCTTATTATAGCCTACAAACAGACCCTTGGTTCGGAAATTTGGATTGGGAGGGACTGATGAAAAGAAATTTGAAGCCACCTTTTATCCCCTCGAATGATTCAATGATTTCAGATAATGATGTGAAGAAAGCCATTACCAAAGGAATTACTTTACAGAGACTCACAGAGGATCAGAGCCTTAGCAATATTAAGGAGATGACCGCAGCGATTAAGCAGAATTATGAAAATTGGGATGAAGTGTTTTAAGATTTTTGAGAATTTATGAAAGAAATAAATAAATGATTAAATTTTTAATGAAGGATTAAAAAAAAGGATAAAGTTCACGTATGAAAATTTAAATGCGGGAAATTATTTAAAAAAAAATTAATTTGATATTTGATGGTTTGTGATTCTAACATTTAAAAAAAATGATCAAAAAGAAAAAACTTTGTTAAAAAAACAATAATTTTAAAATCATTTTATTAATAAGTCTTTTTTGAAAAAACTTCATATGAAATTTAATTATATTTTTGATTTTTTTTAGTAAATAATATAAATTCGATCATTTTAGTGAGGGCTTTTTTCCAAATCTATAATACTTCCTCTTCATTTTTCCCAAGGAAATTGAAGAAGTCTTCCACATCAAAATCAACATCACAAATTGAATTTCCCTCTTTATTTCCAGAAACCTCCATTCTAGCCTTCAAAGCGTCCAAAGCTACAAAAATTGGCCCAGAAAGGCAATTCTTATTGATGATTTCTCTGATTTTTTCTCTTTCAAGTATAATTCCTTGTTAAAATGCTTATTAATCGATTTTTTATTTGATGTTGGGTCCTTCCGTTGAATTTCTTTGAGATTTTGGCCCATTTCTTGGGATTTTCCTGACATTCGATCAAAAGCCTCACATCTTCCTCGATAGTCCAAGACTTTCTAAATAAATCAGAGTTTTTTAATATATATTATTAAGAATTACTTGTTCAAAAAAGGATTCAAATGATTGAGCCATCGTTCTTTGCATTGTTTACCAGTCTTGAAAAGATTCAGGTTCTCTAATTCTTTGCTGATTTCAAAGGAAATCTTCGCCCAATTTAATTTGCTTTGAGATCCTAGGAAGACTTGTGGATAAAAGTTTCTAATTTTTAAAAATTTATAATTAATTTCATTTTGTAAAATCAAAAATAACCGAATAGTCAATCTTAAGAGCTCATCTTGCTTCGCATTCCAATATTTTGTTTGAAATCCTGGCTTAAGATAGTTGAACAGCTTGAACTTCAGCTTGAAGATTTCCATTTCAGGAAAATAATAGCCGACTATTTTCCAATCTTCAGACGACTAATTAAAGAATTCAGTCGCTATTAATATAATAAAAAAATACCAGATTCTCTAAAGAACTTCCTGTTAACATCTCATACAGCGAACAACCAAATCAAGAAGATTCTCTTCTTGAGGAAACTGTTTTTGGATTGAGGCTTGATTGCTTGAACAAAGACCTGGAACTTGGCGTTGTCAGGCATTTCCTTTGAGAGGCCAAGGGATTCTCTGAGCAGACTGATGTTTTTCTGATAAATTCGTTGGAAGGAGTCAGTTTGGGAGTGGTTGTTTTGGACAAAAATAAGAACTTGGAAATGGAATAGACAGATGGATGAAAAGGCAGTCATGTTATTAAAAAATGGATTATAGAATGAGAAATAAAAGGAATTTGAAGCTTTTATTTACTACTCAAAATCAACAGAATGATCTCATAAAATATTAAGTGGGACAATGAAAATCAAACTGGTTCATTAAAATTTTCAGAAAATGACAAAATTTGAAAAAATCAAGATATTCTATATTTTTATTAGCAGGGTGTCAGATTTCTAATTTTTTGATCTCATTTTTTTTGAATAAAGTTTTTGAAAATATTTAAATATAATAAATTTTGACCGTAATTTCAAAAAATGGTCCTTCTCCTTTAAAAAACGTTCTTAAAGCCATTTTACTTATTTTCCTTCTTGATTTATTTTTTCTTCTTTCTATTCTTTTTTGCTTAATGTTTCCTCATGAACCAAAAGGGTTCTTTTTAAACGAAACTAACGTAGTTTTCTTTTAAACTCATAGCAATTTTAGTAAAACACAACCAATTTTTTTTCTATTTTTTTGAGCCTCCCTCTCCAACTAAATGGGGGTTCAATATATAAAATATTATGAATTAAAGTATTTAAAGTCTTCATGTTCTTATAGAAAACCCTTAGCTTTTAAGAAGCTCTGACACCCCTCAAGTGGATGATATGACATAAGCGAATATAAGCCAATACAAGGAGAATGAAGGGATTTAAGGAAGCTTTGAATGCAAAAAATAGGAAGATTAAAGAGAAATATTATGAGAAAATCGAAGAAATCGCTAAAAAGTAGTCTAGTACAAAAACTTAAAGTGTCTTATTATAAAAACTTAAATTCTCTTATTAAAGTAGTTGAGTCTTGAAGTCGGGCCCAATGGGAAATCAATTCTCAAACTAATGAAGCAAGTCTTAGAAAAATTATTCTTTTTCAAAACTGATAAAGAATGCAATGAAGATTTCTTCATTGAACCTTTCTAATATACTTTCAAGTCTATATTCCTCTTGAATTTCTTAATATGATGAATAGAAAAGCTTTGAATAAATTTTAGAAGAAAATATTAGTTTAATGAGAGAATGCCTGAAGAAATATCGAACCAATGAGTTTATTGACCTTGTTTAATTTAATATGAATTTATTGAAATTGGAGTTTTAAATTAATAGGTTACGAATTTGTTTCCATAAAATATAAAATGTCTTAAACTTTAATTATTATATGCGAAGCTTATTAAGGTGTTCTAATGTCAAAGTAGCTAATTTCCCTACAT
>Ga0302140_10006933_pt1 | contig 14202 bp, 6 predicted proteins | sample I_Bog_E1_1_FD_202095 | JGI IMG/M metagenome (GOLD analysis project Ga0302140, IMG submission 202095) | Peat permafrost microbial communities from Stordalen Mire near Abisko, Sweden - I_Bog_E1_1 | ecosystem: Environmental > Terrestrial > Soil > Wetlands > Peat | place: Sweden: Abisko, Stordalen...
TCAGATGTTAGTTGTGTTAGCATTTGCCCTGAAAACCAATATTTAAATAGTACAAATAATACATGTCTTAATTGTGATGTGAGTTGTCAGTCATGTAATGGTCCTCTGACGAACAATTGTTTAAATTGCAATTCTGCTGATTATTGGGATAATTATAGCTGTGTAACTAATTGTTCAAGTTCTCAATACTTAAATATCTCAAATAATTCATGTGTTGATTGCGACACTTCTTGTCTAACTTGTAATGGTCCTTTTTCAGATAATTGTACAAGTTGTTTAGTAGGAACATTCTTTTTGAACAGTGTTTGTGCCAACTCTTGTCCCTCAAATACATATCTCAATGTTTCTAATAATTCTTGCTTAGAATGTGATCAGTCTTGCCAAACTTGTTCAGGGCCATTTCCAGATAATTGCACAAGTTGTTCTACTGGAAATTTATTTTCATATGGAAATTGCATAAACAGTTGCAATTCAAATCAATATTTGAATGCTAGTAATAATTTTTGCTTAGATTGCGACTCAACTTGTCTAACATGCGATGGCCCTGCTCCAAACAATTGTCTAAGTTGTAATGCATCGAATTATCATTGGTGTTCCTTCAGCTGTGTAAATAGTTGTTCAAGTACTCAATACTTAAATATCTCAAATAATTCATGTGCTGATTGCGACACTTCTTGTCTAACCTGTAATGGTCCTATTTCAGATAATTGCACAAGTTGTTTAGCAGGAACAGTATTTTTGAATGGTCTCTCGCTCTCAGCTGGAAAATTATTTTCCTATGGAAATTGCATAAACAGTTGTAATTCTATCCAATATTTGAATGCTAGTAATAATTCATGCTTAGATTGTGACTCTACTTGTCTAACCTGTGATGGTCCTTCTCCAAATAATTGTCTAAGTTGTGATCCATCGAATTATTATTGGTCGAACCTCAGCTGTGTAAATAGTTGTTCAAGTTCTCAATACTTAAATATATCAAATAATTCGTGCAGTGATTGCGACACTTCTTGTCTCACTTGTAACGGTCCATTTTCCAATAATTGTACAAGTTGTTTAGCAGGAACATTCTTTTTGAACGGTGTTTGTCTCAACTCTTGTCCCTCAAATACATATCTCAATATTGCTAATAATTCTTGCTTAATCTGTGATCAATCTTGCCAAACCTGCTCTGGACCATTTCCACATAATTGCACGAGCTGCTCAGGTGGAAATTTATTTTCATATGGAAATTGCATAAACACTTGTAATTCAAATCAATATTTTAATGCTAGTAATAATTCCTGCTTAGATTGCGATTCCACTTGTCTAACATGCGATGGCCCTGCTCCAAACAATTGTCTAAGTTGTGATTATTTGAATTATATTTGGTCAAACCTCAGCTGTGTAAATAGTTGTTCAAGTTCTCAATACTTAAATATATCAAATAATTCGTGCAGTGATTGCGATATCTCTTGTCAGACATGCAACGGTCAATTTTCCAATAATTGCACAAGTTGTCTAGCAGGAACAGTCTTTTTGAATGGTCTTTGCACAAACTTTTGCCCCTCAAATACTTATCTCAATATTGCGAATAATTATTGCTTAATCTGTGATCAATCTTGCCAAACTTGTTCAGGACCGCTTCCAGATGATTGTATGAATTGTTCAGATGGAAGCTATTTTTATGAAGGAAAGTGCATTTCCTCTTGTTCTAATGGCACAGTTTTAAATGTTTCTAATAATTCATGTGTTACTTGTTCCAGTTCATGTTTTGCCTGTTTTGGATATTCAGAAAATGAATGTTCTGCTTGTTTTTCTGGTCAATTCCTTTTCAATTCGGAATGCCTTTCTATTTGCCCTTTAGATTATTATAGTGATCCAGTTCAAAATGAATGTCTTTTATGTGATAGATCTTGCTTTAATTGTTCAGGATCAGGTGCCAATAATTGTTTATCTTGTGCAGATGGGTTTATGTCAAAAAATGCATCCTGCATTCTTATTGCATGTACTTCTGATGAATATTTAGATGAAACAAAATTGTCATGTGAACAATGTGATTTTTCATGTAACACCTGCAACGGTCCTAATTCGAACGATTGCCTATCTTGTTTTGACAATTATGTGTTGATGTCATCTAATAATGAATGTAATGAACCTGTAAATGTTTCTGTTTCTATTATTGAAACCAAAAATCCATTAGACTTTGAATTGAATTTTTACAATACAAGTAAATTATTGAGCAATGTTTTTTTTGATAACCTCAATACATCGGTAGCAATTGCGATTTCCAATTTTCCCGAAACGTTATATAGTTATTCTTTGATCCAAATAAATCAAACCAATTTCCTACTTAACAATACATTTCTTGATAATGTTTATTTGGACACTTCTTATTTAACCATAAAATTCAACAACACAATTGATAATACTATTGTTTTATTGAATCAATCAATTTCAATTTTGCTTCAGCCTTTTGACCTTTGTCAGGAAGTAGACACATATTATGAAAACGGGACTTGTTACCCAAAAACAATTATTGATTACTCTTGGATGTCAACAGGAGAATTCAATGAAATTTTATTGTTATTTTCGGAAACGAATTCAGATCCTAACTGTTTGAATCCAATTCTTATTGATGCCATAAAATCAAATGCTTTATATATAGTGAAAACAAGTCTTTCTGGAAATGTGAATTTCAATTATACCTTTCAAATCAACACAGATTCAGTAGTGATTGTTTTCAATTTTAATGACTCACTATTTATAAAGCAGGATTTCGCTTTGAAACAAAATGAAACACAGTTATATCAAATCCAGAATTCCAATAAAATATCCCTTGTGAAAAAGATTATTTATTTCACAATTTTAAATGATTATTCATTGGCAAATCAAAAAACTCTCATAGAAAATGCTAAATCAACATCTCAAACAGCCGAATTAGTAACAACCATTCTCTTATATTTATCCTATGGTCTCAACTCAAAGTCAACATTTGCAATTAAAGGAATGTTGCTGACAACATTGTTTCAACTATTGAAATTTGTTGAAATCATGTATCCATTGAACACACAGGTCATTTTTACAAATATAACAAAAACCACATATTTTATTAAAAACGACCCATATCCAATAAACCCAATCGAATTAATTTTAGCTGGATTGCCCCAAATTTTTATTTACTATAACACATCATTAATCGTTTTAAATAATCTCTTGGATGAATATATTTTAGTTGGAATTTTATGGGGGGTAGCACTTTTATTATTATTTCTTCAGTTCTTCAAGTTTAGATGCAGAAAATTTTTTCTTTTTTTAAAATCTCTATTTGTTTGGAATATTGTCATTTCAATGTCTTTATCAAAATATGTCACCACGGCTTATTTCACATTTGTTGCTTTGCGTTTTGGTTTCTTTTATTCCAAATTTAATACATTTATATCAATGATTGGACTTTTTTATTTGCTAATTCTTCCAATTCATTTTTTCAAAGCAATTTATTTGATGCAAAAACATGAACAAACTACAATTTTAACCATAGGTAGTCCTGTGGAATCCTATTCAAATAAATCCCAAGTCACGACATCAAGGGGGAAATCGAAATTTAGTTTAAAAAGAGATAATACACCAAGCCCTCCTTTTCAAACTTTAAACATAGTTGCTATAAAAGTTCAAAAATGGGAAGATTTTAATGAATACAAGACCCCAACTTTGACAAATGTAAAAAACTTATCCCACAATTTTCCAATTACATTGGATACCCAGCAAAATATAAGTTTTAAAAAAAAACCAATGCCATGGGAAAATATTGAAGAATTGCTTCATACTCCTTATTTGCCAGCTGAAAAAAAGGATGATAATTTAAGTTCTGGTAAAAATCAGGAATTTGCTCCTCTTTCAATAGATCAACCAAATATTAACTTTAGGAAATCCATACCTTGGGAAAATATTGCAGAATATCACACTCCATGTTTGCCACATGAAAAAAAGGATCACTTTCTTGATAATCTAGATAGTCCACTAGGAGAAACGAGAAGTTTTTCTTCATATGATTCCAAAACTAAAATTTATCCTGTTTCACCTAAACAGAATATGGAAAACTATAATAATATAACCAATGACAATAAAAAGTTGATAGGATCACAACAAATCTGTTTGCGATTTTTTCAGTCGATTTATTCTTTCCTTTACAAAATCCAAGATAGAGAAAACTATAAAACCAAATATTTTTTCTTGACTAAGGATTTTAAATCAGATAAAACTTCAAGATTTCAGATAATTGTTGATTTAGCAAGATTTTTTATCATTTCCATGATTGTTGTGGTGTTATATGGATATGCCTTCCTGCAAATGACTATAATTTTGATGATTAATTTCTTGTATTTTGTCAATATGGTTTCATTTAAACCTTTCAGAAGCAAAATTGATCTGTATTTCATCATATTTAATGAAATTAACTTGAATTCTGCTTTTTGTGTCGCCTTCATTTTGGCTTTATGGGATATCCAGGAAAATGACTATATTTCTTGGAGAATAAATATGGGGTGGATTTTGGTCTTTGCTTATATTTTCTTGATGTTTTCTCTTATTATTAACTCATTAATAAGAATATTTTTAGTGTTGAGATATCTTCTGATAATTATTTGTTGTAAGAATAAGAAATAATTGTTTAATGGTGTTTTTGATTGAACTATATAAAAAAACCCAAAATAAAATCTTAAAACAAATTATTATTTTCTTCAAAAAAAGGTCAATTTTTTTATTATCATTCAAAAAAAATCATCTCTTTTATTTTTTAGGAATATAATTTTCCAATTGTTTTACAAATCCACCATTCGGAAAGATAACATGTCTCTTCGATTTGACAAAATCAAAAGCTTCTCCAAATTTCATATTGTTTTTTTTCATAAAGTATGAAATAACAATGCTGGCTGATCGCGAAACACCAGCAGCGCAATGGACAAACACCTTTTCGCTTTTTTCCATGAAATCATAAGCTTCTTCAAAATATTGCGCGATATTTTCTGTGGGAAAATCATCAACTTGAAATTGCTTATATTCAAAGTCATTTGGATGAAAAATGTCAAGACAGGATCCAACAACCAATATATGAGTAATTCCTAATTTTTTGAGGTTATCTTTATCTCGTTGGGCATCCTCATTGCCAAGATAGATCTTTTCTGAAATTTTATCTATTTCTGGGAAAAAAATGCTTCTATCGTCTTTATATTGTTGAAAATCATTTGTGTTGATCCCCCAACAATTTAAGCAAATAGGCACTCCTAATGAGAGATTCAATTTTATTTTGGGCAGGTTGCACAAAAAGCAGATGGTGGTCGGTTCATTGAGATTTTCCGAAACTAAACAGGCATCATTCTGATCGTTTTGGATCATAACAGAAATTTTAAAATTTAGTTTGAATAAAAAAGAAATATTTTTCGGGGGTTTATATATAGAAAAAATTCAAATTGCTTTTCTCTTTTATTTGATTTGCCTTTCGATTCTGAAAAAACTCATCAGAATCCTATTTTTCTTTTGTTTTTAGAAATTATTTTGGTCTAAGAAGATAGACAAAAAGTTGGATTTATATAAATCCACTCAATAAAATAAAATTTCAATTCTTATAATAGAAACAATCTTTTGCGCTTCCAGAGCCTTTACTTTAAAATGGCATGTTTATTTAATTGCTTCAGAAGCAATAAGGCCATCTGTGGTTTCCGCAAGACCACTGATTGCAAATTCCACAAATATACCTTCTCCGAACTTGAAGATGAATTCCAAACCTCATTTACTCAAGGTCTATCATCACAAGCTGCTGCCAATCATCTACACCAAGACGGTCCCAACAAAATCACCCCTCCCAACAACAACAGATTCTTGAAGACTCTCAGCTATTTCTTCACAGGTTTCTGCGCCATTCTTTGGTTGGCAGGCATCGTCTGTATTTTGGCTTGGAAGCCGATAGGCAATCCTCCAGACCCCACAAATTTGGGTTTAGGTATCCTTTTGTTCGCAGTGGTTTTTGTTCAAGCGGGCTTCTCTGCATTCCAAGACTGGACCTCTTCAAGAGTGATGAGCTCGATCAAAAAAATGATGCCTCAAGCAGCACATGTGATCCGAGATGGTGAGGATAAATCGATTCCAGCTGAAGAATTGGTCCTCGGTGATGTGGTGTATCTGACCTATGGGAAGAAAGTACCTGCAGATGTCCGGATTATCGAATCAAATGATTTGAAATTCGACAAATCAATGTTGACAGGGGAAAGTGAGCCTGTGGATGGAACAGTCCAATGTAATGAGAAGGTCTTTCATGAAGCTAAGAACATCGCCTTCATGACCTCATTGATCACTAATGGATCAGGTAAGGGGGTGGTGGTTTTGAAGGGTGATGACACCTTGATTGGTAATATAACAAGAATGACAACAAGAACGAAGAATGAAAGAACCTCTCTACAAAAGGACATATCCAGGTTTGTTTGGCAGATTGCAGGACTGGCCGCTATCACAGCTACAGCAGTAATTGTGGTATGGGCAGCAGTTCTCAATGTCAAATACAAAGGATTTTTGGATGTGTCTGGGATGCTTGTGAATGTGATTTCAGTGGCAGTGGCCTTCATTCCTGAAGGTCTGCCTGTTTCTGTTACTTTGGTGCTTTTGATCATGGCTAAAAGAATGGCCAAAAATAAGATCCTTGTGAAGAATCTGACCACCTTGGAAACTTTGAGTGCAGTCAATGTAATTTGCTCTGATAAAACAGGGACACTCACAAAAAACATCATGCAAGTCACCACTATCCTGGCAGGCCTTGAAAGCATCGATGAACCCTTAACAGATGTCTCCAAACTTTCTGACCGAGAAGACATTTCTATTGATTTCAAAAATAACATAGATAAAGATTTTTTACTTAACAAATCGAAAAACTCACAGGTGGCAATGGAGCCCAAAAACCGAACTGTGAAGCATACTGATCTTTGGCTCTCCGAAAAACAACGAACCCCAGCAGCCAACCAGCTTTTAGCTTCAAGTTTGCTTTGCAACAACGCAAAATTCGATGCCAATACTAAGACGTTGCAGGGAGATGCGACTGATAAGGCCTTAATGGAATTTGCCATGCAAAACATTCTCGGGAATGTCAAGGAAAACTACCAAATTCTTACGGAAATCCCTTTCAATAGCAGAAACAAATGGATGATGAAATTAGTGAAGCCCATCAACACTGAGCAACATAGCCAATTTTTCGGAGAAGAGATCATGGAAAATGATGGCAATGTGCTTCTAATGAAGGGAGCGCCTGAAATTCTTTTCAAGAAATGCAAATTTTTCATTTCGAAAAGTGGCGAAAGACAACCGATCAACTCTGAAACAGAGAAATTGATCCTTGATACACAGACTAAATGGAGTCTACAGGGCCAAAGGGTGCTAATTTTCATCAAGAGACGTGTACCAGCACAGGAGGAATTGGAATTTAAGAACCTACAACTCTTAGATATGGAGAAGAAAATAGCAGAAATCAATGATTTTGATTTTGTGGGCATGATCGGGATCCTCGACCCACCCAGAGAAGACATTTATGATGTAATGCAACAATGCAAAGTAGCTGGAATCAAAGTGTTCATGGTGACAGGAGATTTTTCTTTGACAGCATCTGCGATTGCAAGAAAATGCGGCATTTTCTCCACAACACAACCAAATTTATTGGAGACTGTGAGAAAAATGGAGGAAATGGTACCAGAAAAGTTTAAATCGATGGATTTGAACTCAATCAAAGGGTCGATGTTAGAACATGCAGGAGGGTTGACACATTTGGAAGGTGAGCCCAGCCAAAATTCTCTTATCCCAATATCGCCTGGGTTGCCCCAAAACAGACAGAAGAAAAAAAAACATCAGATGGGAGAATTGAACTCGTTGTTACTCAATGGCTCAGATTTGGATTACCTCAGTCCTGAAGATTGGATGTTTGTGACGAAATATGATGAAATAGTCTTTGCAAGGACGTCTCCAGAACAGAAACTGAAGGTTGTGACTGAGTTTCAAAAGTATGGGAACATTGTAGCTGTGACTGGAGATGGTGTGAATGATGCCCCTTCCCTGAAGAAGGCAAACATTGGGATTGCTATGGGAAGCGGTAGTGATGTTGCGATGGAGGCTGCTGAATTGGTACTACTGGATAGCAACTTCAGTTCAATATTGGTGGCGATAAAAAATGGCCGTTTAATCTTCCAGAATTTAAGAAAAGTTATAATTTATTTGTTGCCAGCTGGATCCTTTGCTGAGATCATCCCTGTGTTGATCAACACCTTCCTGGGAGTGCCCCAAACCATGTCCTCCTTCCAAATGATAATTGTTTGCATTCTAACAGATGTGTTTCCTTCTTTGGCTATGATGATGGAACGAGCAGTAAAAAATTTTTTTTTTTTAATAGACTTTTTACTATCCCGATTAATTATATGTTATATAGGAAAAAGACCTCATGAAGCAAGCTCCAAGATCAAAAGATGAACATATTGTGAATTTTAAATTGATGTTACATGCCTATGCCTTCATTGGAATTATGGAGTCCTTCATTGCACATGTGATGTTTTTCGTTTACATGCAATATTACGAAGGCTTCTATCCATCTGATTTGATTTTGAGTTTTAGCAATTGGACTGACGGGTACATGGGTCGATCCCAAGATCAACTTAATAATGCTGTTTCCAATGCACAAAGCGTGTATTTTGTGACTCTCATTTTTATGCAATTGTTCGGAAACAGTTTGGCGACAAGAACCAATAGATTATCGTTTTTTGAGGTTTTACCATGGAAGAAACAAAGCAGAAACCTTTGGATTTTTGTAGCTCAAATAGCTTCTTTGATATGTATGTTCTTTGTCCTGGCTTTGCCAGCTTGTCAAAATATCTTTAAGACGAGATTACCAAGGGTTGAGTTCTATTTTATTGGGTTGGGGTTCGCTATGGTGATATTTTTCATGGATGAAATGAGGAAGTTGATGGTGAGAAGGAAGGTCGGGTTTTTTAAGAAGCTGGCTTGGTAAGAAAATAATATAATTAAATAATTATTTTTTTTTTTTTTTTTAAATTGGGGCGCGACCCCAATGAGCACGCTATATAATTTGTTTTTTAAAAAAGATGAAATAATTATTTATCGTTTTAAAACGAAAGATAAAAAATCAATTAAATATAAATGCAAAAACAAAAATTAAATTTATTTTTCTCCTAAATTTTATGAATTTTTATTTTTCTAAGCAGCTTACCTCTTTTAAAATAAAGAGGTTATAAACCTCCTCTTCTTCCTCTTCCTCTTCCTCTATCTCCTCTTCCTCTATCTCCTCTTCCTCTATCAGCTCTTCCTCTTTCTCCTCTTCCTCTATCTCCTCTTCCTCCTCTATCTCCTCTTATCAAACGGCCAATTCCTCTTCCCCTTCTTCCTCTCCCACTTGTAGATGCTCCGAGGATATTAGTCACAGTCGTATCCTTATCTTTTTTCTTGAAGAAGTTCTTCGAGTCTATTGATAAAAACTTTTTATTAAAAAATCTATAAAAAGTCCCTTACAAAGGAATGTGCCACTGCCTCCCTTATAAATCCTAAAAGGTTGACCACCAATGGATGCCTTCTTCTTACTAGCTACATTCAAGGCTCTATTTACACTTGTGGCATGTGCGAACTCCACAAAGAAAAACAAATTTTCTGTTTTCGTTTTATTCGACCATTTTGGTCCCTTCCTCTTTCTGATTTGAATGACAATTCCTTTTATAATTTTAATGAATCAATTTGAAAAAAAGGGATAAAACTACCGCATTTCTGCTCATCCTCCAAAAATCTCTTCATTTCCAGAACTGAACAAGTGGCTGGTTGGATCCAGATCGTTCTTTCAAGTCTTTCATTCTCAATGAATTCAAACTTATCAAATGAATCGATATGGATCTTCAGTCCCAAATCATCATATTTTTTCTTCAGAGAGTACAACTCATATTCATTGAGATCATTGTTCTTAATAAACAGATGGGAAAGGTTAGGCTTAGTGCTTCCTTCCGAATAAAGGCTAGAGAAGAAATCATTGAATCCTTCATCATTGATGAAATTGTATCTCAATCCTAAGGTCTTCAATGCAGTGGCTTTGTTCTTGTTTATCCCTTTGCTTAATGCCATCAGACCTTCGTTTCGAAGCCTATTATGACCGAAATCTATCCATTCCAATGAACAATTATTGCTTAATGTCTGGCCGAAAGCACGGGCACCATCAACATCGATGTTATTTGCGAAAATGTTCAACACTTTGAGAGATTTATTTTTCATTAGGGCCTCTGCCAAGGATTGAGCTCCCGAGACACCTATTTTGTTGTTGCTTATATCAAAGATTTCAATGCAATTATTGATTTCAAATAAGGTGCTGATTGCCTTGCAACCTTCTTTGAGAAGATGGTTGTTGGAAAGATTCAAAACCCGGATTTTGCTTGCAAATAAATTCCCTTTGAAAAAATTGTGAAATTTGAAATTTTAATAAAAATTGTTTAATAAAAAGTCAATATTTTTATAATAGATCTCTTAAAAAAAAGAAATAAATCAATACTTGAAGGATCAAAAGCCAAAATCAGCAAATCGGCATCATTTTTCACAAACCCACAATTATTCAACTGGGCGCTTTCCATCCTAGAACTTCTAGCCAACAACTTGCATAACTCTGGGTCATCAGGATTGAACCTTTTTCTAATTAAAATTCATAATTACATCAAAACAACCACTAATTTCTTACTTCCAAGAGGCTAAAGTAAAACTGCTCTTCAGATTTCCTCCATTGGCAAAGTTCAACACTCTCAAATTGTTGAAATAAATCTTTTGGAAATCAGTCCCTGACATCTTCCCAACCTTATTGTAATCCCCATACCATTCCTCATGATCTGCCTCACTGACATTCATGCTACTGGCTAGATTAGATACCCCCTGATAGCTCTTGATAGCTCCTTCAATGTTTAACACTTCCAAAACACCTCCTTTCTTAGCATTGAAGGCAATTGCTTTCCCCAACATATTAAGCAAGTTGTCTGTAAAGACTCCTGAACATGATAGATCTAATTTTCGAAGGGTTTTGATTTCTCCTAGAGAAATGAAGAATTCTTTGCTCAGATTTTGGTTCAAATCAATCGAATTCGACATTATGATGACTTCTAAACTGCCTGAGATTCTCAACAATTTATATAAACTTTCAACCACTTGAGGGAATCCACCTGTATAAACCCCCCCTCTTATGTTAAGATATTGAAGTTTAGGAGAAAATGCCAGGTTATATAATATGGATGACATGCCTTGGAACCCTACGTTAGCGTTATTACTGAGGTTCAATCTGGTTAGTTGTTTGGCTCTCATCAACCCATCGGCTAGCGATTTAGCTTGTGAACTGTTCAATCCAGCATCTGAAAGGTCTAGCTCATATAAATTCTTTTGTATGGTGATGAAGTTACTGATATACTTAGATCCAAGATCTGACGAAAGTACACAATTTTTGGTGCACGAAAGGGAAGAAAGCTCACTCATTTGAAGTATTGGATACCATAACTTCTCATAGAACTCATTAGTCAATGTCGTATCATTTCTGAAATTATGATAGATCAATTTGGTTAGTCTTCCACCTGCATTCTTGAAATTATGAAACCCTTTCAAGAGACATTTCGTGGCCTTCAGGGTGAGGAAGTTCGCTGAATAGTCTTGCAAACCCATAATATGAAGGACCTTAAGCTTGGTTAATTTGGTGAGGAGTCCAGTGAGATAATGATAGTCTGATTTGAGATTTTTAATGCTGATGATGGGGATGACAAGTTCCTCCAAAAAATCAACTGAAGTTTCTAATTTGAGGTAGAAATTTGGGAAATCTGGGAAATGATCCATATTAGCTAAATGGTCCTCCAGATCAAGTTTGATAAACAAATGCTGCCATGTGAAATGCTTAGCTTTGGAATAATCAACATCTTCACCTTTATCTTGACTGAACTCATCTTTCTTCAGATAATTTTTCTTCATCTCCTCAATGAGATCCTCAGGCTTTTCTCTATTTTCTTTCAAAGCCTTATGTTGGATCAGGCTGAGCTCAAATGGTGTTATATCTGGTCTAAGATCAGCAATTTGTTTCAAATAACAGTTTCTCTTGAGAACTGCAGCTCGCCATTCCGACTCAGGGATGTTTTCCTTGAATTTCTTGGCTTTCTCATCGATGAAGTCCTCGAGTTTCGGCAGCTTCGATTTGAGCAGACGCATTTGTTCCTCCTTCGATGGCAAGGTCATCACGTCATCCACTGTTCCATGATATTTCTTCTTCTTGGAGTTGGCAATCGCTTGTTTCAATTTGCCCATGAGCACTTCGTTGTCGACTTTGCCCATTCCCATATATGAGAAGAAATCTTTGTAATTGTCTAATTTCAGAATTTGGAAGCATTGCTTCTGGATGGCATCTTCCTGGGCATTTTTCAATTTGCCTAGATTCTCTTCATATTCCAACAAGAGCTCCTTATTGTTCTTTTTACCCTTGATTTCTCTGATCAACATGACACTCAAAGCAAAGATCTGATAGCTCGTGCTTTGGATTTTGAAAGTATATTTGGATCTTTGTTCACCGAAATTCTTCTCGAATTGATCTTCACCGAGTTCTGGCACCTGTTGCAATAGCCAAAAGACTTGACGATCCAATTGTTCATTGAAATACGGCTCTATAAGGTCATCAATTTTGAATTTATTGGACACCAGCAAAAGACAAGGCAATATCCCCAGATTAGGGGTTGCATCTTTGAGTCTTTTGTTTTCATCCTTAATGAATTCTGTCAATCGGGCCTCAATGAGCTCATAGACCTCAGGGTTGTTTTCCAAGAACAAGAGGAAAAATGCATGGATATGACACCAAAGTCTGATCAATCTAATGGAACAATGCATCTTCTCATCCATCATTAAGAAAGCCAAAGTCAACATAATCTTGGGAAAGATATCCATGATCATTGCTGCCTTGAATCTCTTTGTATTGTTGTTATATAACATACTTATAGCTTTTTTGCCGAGATGAAGGGTCCTTTCTCGATCAGACCCGAAGTATAATGGCAGCCAATTGGTGAACTTCCTTTCCTTATCAAGTCCTTGTCGAACCCCTTCTTTGATAAAGGCTTTCAAGGAAATTAAGTCCAGACATGGAGAGGCCTGATTGATGGCACCTGTTCTGGGTATCCTGGTGATGGAAATACCTATACCAAGACAAGTCTCCTTTTGAACCAACTTGGTATGAAAACAGACGAGCTCTTTTTCAAAGAGCGTCTTCTCAGTTTCCATCAGCTTGAATTTCTCAAGATCGGCTTCCAAATTGTTGAAAGGGGGCCAACAAGCCAATTTGCCCCCATGTTTACAATTTTTATTGGGACATGAATAGGAATTCGAGGCTTGGACCTGTTTCTTTATCAGGGGCTCTTTCTCCTTTAAATCATAAATCATTTCAAATAGAAATGATTGCAATTGGATCAGGATGGAAAGGATCGTATAGGCTGAACTCCAACCATCTTCTTCAAGCATGTCGAGACATAAACGATTTTCAAAAATATTTGGATGTGGTATGGTCACTGGCAAGTTTATGGATGGAGGATGATGGGGGTAGGTTTCTGGAATTGTGATCTCCAGATGGAAAATACCACCTTCATAAGGGGTTCCTTCTGGACCACGGATGTTCGCATGCCATTGGAAAAGATCATCTTCAAGAGGTCTGGCGGTCACACCCACAGTAGGTAGATTGTTTTTTTCAAGCTCTTCAAGGTCTTTCAAAAGACGCTTGGTAGCTAAATGGAAAAATGGTAAGAAAAGATGTTAAAAAAAAGGAAAAACCGAAGTTTAGAGCTTCTTTGTTGGCAAGCGTTCGAATGACAGCTTGTTTTTGGGATTTACCACGACGAAGCATTACTTGGAAAATGGGTCGTAAAGATAAAAATTATTGAAAAAATAAATTTATTGCGAATTTAAAAAAGTTTGGAGTTGGGATTTATAAGGACTGAGAAATCTATTATATGTTTGAAAAGACAAAGTTTTAGATATAAAAATGGCTTAAAATAGACTAAATTTGATTTTTAATTTGAATATTAATTAACAGAAAAACTCAGAATTGCAAAAATAAATTTTAAATTAAAGCTTTATTAAAATGATTTGATTTTTTTGAGATAAAATACAATTTATATATATATTTAATTAAAAAAATTAAAAAAATTT
>Ga0302140_10006934_pt1 | contig 14199 bp, 11 predicted proteins | sample I_Bog_E1_1_FD_202095 | JGI IMG/M metagenome (GOLD analysis project Ga0302140, IMG submission 202095) | Peat permafrost microbial communities from Stordalen Mire near Abisko, Sweden - I_Bog_E1_1 | ecosystem: Environmental > Terrestrial > Soil > Wetlands > Peat | place: Sweden: Abisko, Stordalen...
AAAGAATCATTTACCATAGCTTTCGGATTATTATTAATCCTTTACCAATCGAATATTTTTAAAATTTGCCCTGTTTAGGGCTTTTTGTCGTGTTATCAACACCAAAAACCTATCTTTCACACTAATTTCTCCTCCGCTACAATAAACTAAAGGATATTATTATTCTAATACTCTTTAAATCCTATCTCTTAAATACATATTTTGTTATATTAATTTAAAGATTGCAACATCACATCTAACTGTTTCTTTAATTGTATAATTTCGTCTTTAGACATATTTATTTTACATGCCATTTCATGAGGTACTTCTGTTATATCCTCTTTTAAAAGTCTTCCCTTTTTAGTTAATTCAACTATTACCACCCTATCATCATTTACATCTCTATATCTTATTACTAAACCCATACTTTCTATCTTCTTTAGTAATGGAGTTAATGTACCTGAATCTAAGTGTAATCTTTTGCCTATATCTTTAACTGTACTCTTTTCATCTTCCCATAATACAAGCATTGCAATATACTGTGTATATGTAAGATTAAACTTATCAAGAAAAGGCTTATATAATTTTATTATTTCTCTTGATACTGCATATAAAGAAAAGCAAATTTGATTATCTAATTTAATGCTATCATATTTATTCATAATTCTTTCTCCTATATCTACTCTGATTTATATAAGGCATATTCGATAAATTAACAAGTCAGCATGCTAATATATTTAGGCACGTGAAAGAATTTAATTTCAATAAATAAAATTTAGTTTAAATTCTTTAATTTTATATGTCAATCTCAAAATAGACTTCTCTATAGTGATATATATTATTTTTTAGGAATAGAATCAATATAGTTCACGGCTGATAACGCTGCTATATTCCCTTCTCCAGCTGCTTTTATATATTGATATGGCTTTCCAACAACATCACCTGCCGCAAAGCATCCATTTATATTTGTTTTCATTAATCTATCTACTTCAATATGATTATCTACTATTTTAAGTCCTGGTACCAATTGTGCAGGAGAAATACTATCTCTTAATATGAAAATACCATCTGTATCAATCTCTGAATTCTTAAGTTTCAGTTTGCTTACTCTATCTTCTCCTACAATTCCAACTGGAATATCATTTATAATTTCAATTGAAGAATCTACGTGAACTCCTTCTTTGTACATAGGAATATAATAAACTTTAGATGCTATTGAAGCAATAAAATTAGCCTCTTCCTCTTCATGCTTATTATATGCTATTATTGTAACTACTTTATTTTTATATAAAGGTGCATCACAAGTTGCGCAATATCCTACACCTTTTCCAAGCAATCTTTCTTCCCCATCAAATAATTTTCCATATTGGACTCCTGTAGCTAATATTACAGTAGTTGATTCATACATTTTTTCATTTACCATTAAGCCAAAATAATCTCCCATTGCGTATATATTATTAATCTTTTCTTCTGTTATAGTTATATTCATTTCATTTAAGTGATTGCTAAACTCTTCTTGCAACTCTTTGCCGCTCTTTCTATAAAACCCCAAATAATTATTTATTTCATGAGCTTTTGTAAGTCTACTAGTAAGTTCTTTATTACCAAACATTATAAAGCTTTTCTTTCTTATTTTTGCATTTAATGCAGCTGATAAACCTGCAGGACCACTTCCTATTATTGCAATATCATATCTTTTAGTCATATTAAATTCCTCCAATATTTTATAATTGTATTTATAAAAATTCAATTTTATTAAATATATATTCTTATAATAAAAACATAGCACTTATATATTTATATACTATGTTTTTATATTTTAGGAAAATATTCTATAAATTAGCTTCAATTGTTTGTTGAATTTTTTCTTTTGGTAGAAATCCTATAAGTTGTTCTACTTTTTTACCATCTTTAAAAATTAACATTGTTGGCACACTTGCAATTTGAAATTCATTTGCTAAATCTAAACTCTGATCTATATCAACTTTTATAAACTTAGCCTTTCCTTCCATATCACCTGATAATCCTTCAAGTACTGGAGCCAACATCTTACAAGGTCCACACCAAGTTGCAAAGAAATCTACAACTGTAATTCCACTTTCTATTTCACTTTTAAATTCATTGCTATCTACTATTTTCATATTTTATTCCTCCGTTTTGTCTATCCTTAAAATAATGTTTATTAAAGTTTCTTTATATTAATTATTTTAAGCTTTTTTTGTATTAGTATACATATCTTTAATTTAAGTTTTCTAAAATTAAATTTAGTTCAATTTTTTTGTATTTTTATTGTACTTTGTACGATATTTATTGTCAATATCCTTTATTATTTTTCATCTATATTAATAATTTTATATTCATAATTTAATATTCATAATTTAATCTTTTACTTAATCTATTTTCAATACAATTATTGATATTAATGTACAATATTTATTAAAACTTCTTTCATTACTTAAATATACAAAAAAATAACTTTAACTGTAAGCTCACTTTCAATTAAAGTTAATATAACACCTTGTTATTATTTTATTATAATTTTAAAATCATCAAGACTTATCTTATATTCAGTAAGCATCTCTATAACAGTATCCCTAAAAGAATTTTGAATCGACTTCTTTTCTATTGATTTAATTTCTTCAACAATCTTATTACTGTTCTTGTTTTCTCTATATTGCTTTGTTAAAACTTCTGCTGTTTTTACAAGTAAATCATCCCAGTTTTCAACCATTACTACATTATGATCTAATTTAAATGCTTTAGGTTCTTTTAATGAGAAGTCTTTATATATCTCTATTGGTTCTTCATCAATTACTTTATTACTTAAATCTTTATTTACTTCTTCTACATATTTTTTTTGAATTTCATCTTCTGTTTTTTTATTGATATGATCAAGCTTAGATTCTTGATTTTTTATGTTCTTTTCATACTCATCCTGCATCCATTTCACATATTCACCTAAATTTTCAACAACACCATATATAGCTATAGATGTATCTCTATGATCTTTACTAAGTTTGAAATCTCTATTTTTCTTAATAATTTCACTTGATTTATCTTCAATATAATCAATCGTATTTTCTAAGATATCTGCTAAATTATTCAGGCCATTTCGAATTTCAACAGACATAGATGGAAAATGTTCAATCACATAATCAATTGTATCTACATCAAATAGTGATAAATTTTTTTTTGTAAAAACACTCTTTTCAACTTCTTTGATTTCATTAACTGATTGTACTGCTTTCTCTTGAATGTCATCTTTTTTAAAAAACCCCATTGTTTAACAACCCCATTTCATATATTATTTCTATACCTTATATTTTACCATATTATTACATACAAGTTTATTAATTTTGTAAATTATTTTAATTTTAAATCTATTTCCTCAGTCAAGCTCATATGTTTTTTGTTACTTAGGCACATGAAAGAAAATAACAAGTCCAAAATGCCATGATTATTTTTCATCAGGCAAGGAAGCAGATTGGTCTCATAGCGAGCCTATTAGGGCAATCTGCTGACGCAGCATGATGGAAAATAGGCTTGGCAGATGGACTTGTTATTTTTTTGATTGTGCCTTAGTAATTCCTTAATATCACTAGACGTAATAATCTGATAAAATTCCAAATTTAAAAATCCTAAATTTTTATGATAATGCTTTTGCAGAATCCTTTTTCTCTTCATTTATATATTAAATATAAATAAGCTAATAGAAGGAGAACCTCCATTAACTGAAGATTCTCCTTCGTATCCTATATATCATATAATAAATTGTTATGTTAAACTTTGTAATAGTAAATTATATATGATTTGCAACTTCATAGGCATCCCAAATACCATACATGATATTAGAAACCTTACGTGCATCTCCTAAAAGATAAATTTCTGGAATTTCAAATTCTAATTCTTTATATAAAGAATTTTCTTCTTTATATCCTACAGAAAGTATTACTGAATTGCATTCAATCTTTTCTATTCCATTTTCTGTTTCTATTTCAAGAATTCCATCTTTATATATTTTAACCTTTGAATTTGTTTTTACATCAATATTATTAAATGGAATTAATTTTTCAAGCATATCGCTATTTGCGGAACATAAAGGTCCATTTAATGCAAGTATTTTATTTAATGCTTCTACTATAATTACCTTTTTTCCTTTTTTAACAAGATGAAGTGCAGTTTCACATCCAACTAGTCCACCACCAACTACAACTGTTTTATCTCCACAGTCTTTCTTTTCTGTTAAAACATCTGCTGCTGTAAATACTTTTTCATCATCTCCAAGTGAAAATACTTTTGGTGTTGATCCTGTAGCTATTATTACACTATCTACATTAGAATTTAAAATTTCTTCTTTTGTAACTTCACTATTTAAATTAACTTCTACATTTAATTCTTTTAATGTATGTGCATACCAATTAGCTAAAGCAATATCATCTTCTTTAAAGTCTGGTGCTCCACCTGGAATAAGATTTCCACCTAATCTATCATTCTTTTCATAAAGAATTGGTTCATGACCTCTAAGTGCTAAAACTCTTGCAGCTTCACATCCTGCTACTCCACCACCAACTATTAAAACTTTTTTCTTCTTTAATATAGGTGTAAGTGCATTATCTTTTTCCTTACATGCTTGAGGATTTACACCACAATTAAGCATTGAATAATGTTGAATACGTCCCATACATCCTTCTTGACATGATATGCAAGGTCTAATTGATTTACAATTATTACTTCTTAATTTATTTACATAATCAGCATCTGCAAGTAATGGTCTCCCAAGACTTATAATATCACATGTTCCATTTTCAATAGCTTCGAGTGCCATATCTGGATCATCCATTCTACCTGCACATATAACAGGTACATCTACTGTTTCTTTCATTAATTTAGCATATGGTCTATATAATCCTTTTTCTTGATACATTGGAGGATGACTCCACCACCATGAATCATAAGATCCAACATCTGTATCTAATGAATCATATCCATAAGATACAAGTAATTTAGCAGCTTCAATTCCTTCTTCAAGATCTCTACCTTTTTCAACGAATTCTTCACCTGGAAGTGCTCCATCTCTTAAATTTTTAATAAAACTCTTTGGTGAATATCTAACAGTTACTGGAAAATAGTCTCCACATCTGCTTTTAATTTCTTCAACTATTTCACGCGCAAAACGAAGTCTATTTTCTAAACTACCACCATATTCATCAGTTCTATGATTAAATAATGAAATTGCAAATTGATCTATAAGATATCCTTCATGAACTGCATGAATTTGTACTCCATCAAAACCTGCTCTCTTAGCATTATAAGCTCCATCTCCAAATTTCTTAACTATAGACTTAATTTCATCTACTGTAAGTTCACGACAAATTTTATCAAGCCATCTATGTTGAATTGGTGATGGTGCAACTGGTGGAAATTCTCCAAGGTTAGTTGGAATAGTAACTCTACCAAATCCCCCTGACATTTGTAAAAATACCTTCGCATTATATGCATGTATTCTTTCAGTCATTTCTTTTCCTGTTCTAATAAATTGAACAGGATTATGTGTAGAGCATGGACAATTTGGCATTCCATGTTCTTCAACTACATTATCTACAAAAGTAACTCCTGTAATAATTAGACCTGTACCACCTTTTGCTCTTTCAGTATAATAATCAATTCCTCTTTGATTGAATCCACCTTCACTATCAGCTAGTCCAAGTGGTCCCATTGGAGCTAGTGCAAAACGATTTTTTATTTCACAATTTCCAATTTTAACTGGTTCAAATAGTTTTTTATACTTGTTCATAAACATCCTCCTAAATTTAAATACAAAATTCTTAACCATTTAACAAACGTATGCCTATTTGTGATATGTTATTATTATAATATCACTGTAAATACAGTCATGTCAATATTTACATGTTTTGTTTTTTATATAATGCTTTACTTTATACTTAAACATGATAAAATAATAACAAAACAAGGGCTGTGATGTTTAAGTTCACAATTAACAGTTGATGCCCTTTAGGGAACCCTGTGGACAATTAACAATTTAAGATGAAAATGAGGTGACATATGAGAACTTTAAAATATGCAATTTTAGGATTGATTAATAGAAATCCATTGACTGGCTATGATATAACAAAAGAATTTAATAGTGGATTGGTTGATTTTTGGTATGCAAAACATAGTCAAATCTATCCCGAATTAAAAAAACTAACAGATGAAGATCTAATTTCATATGAAACAGTTATCCAAGGTGAAAAATTAGAAAAAAAATTATATACCATAACTGAAAATGGAAAGAAATGTTTACAGAAATGGCTTTCAAAAGATGACCCATTAGAACCAACTCCTAAAGATATTTTTAGGCTTAAAGCATATTTTTGTGATGAAATGGATACTGATACTTTATTAAGACAATTTCAAAGTGCATTAAACAAACATTCTGAAAAATTAGAATATCTAAAAAATTGTATGGAAGAACTTTTAAAGAAAAAAGATGTATCTAAAGTATCTTCCCCACAATTTGGCGATTATATTGTTTTAAATGGTGCTATTATGAGAGAAAAGACTTACATAGACTGGCTTGAGGATTGTATAAAAAAAATAATATTTAAATAAACTGAATTTGTACAGGCAATCAACTACAATATATATAACAATAACCAGTATTTTTAGGAGATAATTTACTTTGAATACATATAGAAAAATAAAAGGAGGAATTGATATGTGGATAGCATTTGCATTGTTATCTGCTTTTTTTCAGCAATAACATCTATATTAGCTAAGATAGGTATTGATTCTAATTTAGCCACAGCTATACGTACTGTCGTAGTTCTTATTATGGCTTGAGTAACTGTTAAAACTATTATTGGTGGCATTTTTATCACAATTGGTACCTTTGTAATGATATTAGGCACATGAAAATAAATAACAAGTCCAAAGTTGCCATGAATATTTTTCATCAGGCAAGGAGACGAATTGCCCTCATAGCGGGCCTATTAGGTCAATTTGCCGACGCAGCATGATGGAAAATAGGCTGGCAATGGACTTGTTATTTTTTTGATTGTGCCTTATAAAGTATAGATCTGTTAATCTAGAATTACCTCATATCTATTCTAGATTAACATAGTAACTACTTAATTATTATTTTGATATATACTCAAATTTATAATAATTCTTCTCTCTTAATATGTGGATTTAAGTATCTATTTTTTTTAATAGTAGATTTCCCAATATTTATCGCTTCTTTAGGACATATATTTATACATGCCATGCAATCCGTGCATTTACCAGACCATTTTGGTTTATTATTTTCCATTATAATATTATCTACTGGACAAACTTTCTTACACATATTGCATCCAATGCACTTATAATTTACATTAAACTTTTTATCTTTGTTCTTATAATAATCTTTCCACATTATATAGCCTAAATTCCCAATTCCACCTTTAAAGTCTTTCACTTTGATTTCTTTTTTCTTAAGAGATTCTATAAACTTCAATAATGTACTTTCATTTTTTCTTATTGCATCCTTAGCTCTTTCTTCTGTAGGATTTTTACCAGCCCTTGTATAATTTGAAATATATTTAATGGTACAGTAATTACTTATTTTAAGTTTATTAGATAATAATTTATTGATTTGGCTAAAACTTATGTCTGCTCCGCCTCCACCAGTAACTCCAATTGCAAAAACATATGCATTCTCATTTATTTTTAGCTTTGAAATGAATTTATTAACCACAATTGGCAATCCTCCGCAATGAATAGGATATATAAATCCAATCACATCTTCACTAACATCAATTTTATTTTCTTTTAATGCTTTGCTCATAGAAGTTAATTCACAATCATTAAATTCCTTTTTTATTGTTTTTGCAACATACAATGAATTACCTGTTGCTGAATTATAAAATATTTTCATTTTTTAATTCACCCCTCTTATTATATTCCTTTAATTATCTATTCCATATATATGTTACAATATATATTCTTCACAAAAATCAGCTTACTACTAACTGTTTTTATGAAGATTAAATTTAACAACATATATATACTAATTACAACCTCTTTGATAAAATCCCCTATCTTATTTATTACTAAGTGCAATAAATTCTTTTATATCTTCTTCAATTGTCTTTAAAGAATTCCTCCAAAATTCTTTATCATTTATATCTATTCCCATAACCTTTGCTAAATCCGCTATTTTATTTTTCCCTGTAATTGAAAGCAATTTTTCATAATCTTTAGCAAAAGTCTGTCCTTTCTTAATGTATTCAGCATATAATCCTTTTGCAAATAGCAATCCAAATGCATATGGAAAGTTATAATAATTATACTCTGGGTCATAATAATGTGGTTTCCAAGTCCACATATATGGATGTAAAAAATCAGGATCTAAACCATCTCCATAAGCTTCTCTTTGAGCATTTAGCATAAGCTTATTTATTTCTTCAACACTTAAAGAACTTTCTTTTCTTGCTTCAAAAAATGACTTTTCAAATAAAAATCTAGAATATATATCAACAATTACTTGAGTACAATCACTAATTTCAGTTTCAAGAATAGCTAATGCTTCATCCTTAGTTGCATCTTTAATTGCAGCTTTCTTAATTATTGTTTCACAAAAAGTAGATGCTGTTTCTGCAATTGGCATTGGATAATCTGAATTTAATATAGTTTCATCATTTAAACATTCTCCATGAAAACCATGACCTAATTCATGAGCAAGTGTTACTACATCACCAAAATTATCTCCATAATTTAATAATATTCTACTTTCCCCAATAAAATGTAGATTTTCACAGAAGCCTCCACCAACTTTCCCCTCTCTTGGCTTAACATCTATCCAGTTATTATTTATAGCTTTTTTAGCGAAATCTCCTAAATGATAACTAAATGTTCTAAAGTTTTTTTCCACAAACTTAGTGCCTTCTTCATATGAAAATTTCATATCCGCTTCACAAACTGGTGCATACAAATCATAAAATGGTAAACCATTGTTATGTCCTAACATTTCTCCTTTTCTTCTTAAATATTTTCTAAATATAGGCAAACTCTCTTTCATAGCTGAAAACATCGCTTCTAAGGACTCTTGATTCATTCTTGAATCTATAAGTGTCTTTTCAAGTGGATATTCATATCCTCTAAAATCACAAACAGTCAAAACTTCACCTTTTATAGCATTAAGCGCTGCAGCTACTCCTTCCTCTACCTTTTTATAAGATTTTATTTCTGCCTCATAAGCTTTCTTTCTTACTTTTGCATCCTTATCATAAGCCATATTTAAAACTATAGTTAAAGGCAATTCTTTAATCTCACCATCTTCTTCAATCTCTACCTTTAATGTTGAAATTAAATTATCCTTAAGTTTAATCCAAGCATTAGAACCTGTATTTTTCATATTAGCTATTATATTTTCTTCTTTATCACTAAGCAAATACTTACTTTGTTCAATTATAGTCTTCAAGACAAATTCATGCTCTTTAAGCAATTCAGATTTATTTATAATATAATCTACCTCATCTATATTACTAATATATCTTTCAAGTTTAGTAGAACTCTCCACTAAATTTGTTAATTTCTTTTCCAAAATATCTGAATACTTTAATGCATCTTTATCTTTTGTATTTACACTTAAGCTAAGATTTATAAAAATACTAAGTTTACTAGATAAATCTGTAACTTCTGTTAATTTATTTATATATTCCTCTAATTTCTTCACTATATTTTCTTTATCTTTCACTATATCGTTTGCCCATATATTAATATTTTCTATAACCTCAGTAAGATTTTTTAAATCCTTCTTAAATTCATCGCTATCAAATGATGAATATACTTCTTTTAGACTCCAATTTAATTCCATGTTTATTCCTCCTAGCAGTAATTTAACTTTCTTTGTTATTTTGTCTTTCCTTCTATTCTATCATTAATCAAAATATTTTATTATCCCAATATTAATAAAAAACTAGAAGCTAAACACTTATAATAATTGTTTAGCTTCTAGTTTGGTTAATTATCAATTTTATTTTAATCTATTAAAGAGTTCTTATTAATATATGATTCAAATTAATTATTTTTTTGAATATCCCTAATTAAGATTAACCTTCGAATGCTTGTGATAAATCATAGATTATATCATCAATATGTTCTGTTCCTATAGAAAGACGAATTGTATTTGGTTTGATTCCTGATTCTATTAATTCAGTTTCACTCATTTGTGAATGAGTTGTGCTTGCTGGGTGAATTACTAATGACTTAACATCAGCTACATTTGCAAGTAGTGAGAATATTTCTAATCTATCAATAAATGCTTGAGCTTCATCAGCTCCACCCTTGATTTCAAATGTAAATATAGATCCTGCACCATTTGGAAAATACTTATTATATAATGCGTTGTATTCACTATCTGTTAATGATGGATGATTTACTTTTTCAACCTTTGAATGCTTGCTTAAGAAATCTACTACCTTTAAAGCATTTTCAACATGTCTTTCAACTCTAAGTGAAAGAGTTTCTAATCCTTGTAATAATATAAATGCGTTAAATGGACTGATTGTTGCACCAGTATCTCTTAATAAGATTGCTCTTATTCTTGTTACATAAGCTGCAGCTCCAACTGCTTCTGCAAATTTAATTCCATGATAACTTGGATCTGCTTCTGTTAATTGTGGGAATTTTCCTGAACCTATCCAATCAAATTTTCCTGAATCTACAATTACACCACCTAATGATGATCCATGTCCACCTATGAACTTAGTTGCTGAATGGACAACTATATCTGCACCATGTTCAATTGGTCTGAAAAGATATGGTGTTCCAAATGTATTATCCACAATTAATGGAATCTTATGTTTATGTGCAATTTCTGCTAATGCATCAACATCTACAATACTTGAATTAGGATTTCCTAATGATTCTATAAATATTGCTTTTGTATTTTCTTTAATTGCATTTTCAAAGTTTTCTAAGTTATCTGCATCTACAAATGTTGTTGTTATTCCATAAGTAGGTAATGTATGTGCTAGTAAATTATATGATCCCCCATATATAGTTTTAGCTGCAACTACATTATCCCCTACACGAGTTATATTTTGAATAGCATATGTTACTGCTGCTGCTCCTGATGCTAATGCAAGACCTGCTACTCCACCTTCTAAAGCTGCAACACGGCTTTCAAAAACATCTTGTGTAGAGTTTGTTAAACGTCCATATATGTTACCAGCATCGGCTAAGCCAAATCTTGCTGCTGCATGTGCTGAATTTTTAAACACATATGAAGTTGTTTGGTATATTGGTACTGCTCTTGCATCTGTTGCTGAATCTGGTTTTTCTTGACCTACATGAAGTTGAAGTGTTTCAAATTTCAATTTTCTTTCTTTGTTACCCATAATTTTTTGCCCCCATTTATTTATATTCTTTATTTTTAACAATCCGTATATATATGATAGATTTACTATGATTTGATAATACTCCTATTTTTTTTAATTGTCAATAAATAAAATCAATATTTTTTATTTATTGATAATTAAAAATAAACTTATCTAGCAATATCTCTATTATTAGATAAGTCACGTGAAATAAAATAACAAGTTAAAGATACTATGTATATTTGCGTCAGACAAGTAGGTATGTTTTCCTCATAGTAGGCTATTAGGTGAACATGCCAACGATGTATGGCATAAAGTGAAATTTTTCAGGTGTAATTTTATATTCCAAATGAATTTAGTTCAACTTACCTTAAGGCAAAATAGACTGGCACTGGCATACTGACTTGTTATTTTTTTGAATGTGCCTAAGTCTATTTATAAAATAACTTTCAATTTTATTTATTAAAATATACTAGTTCTCCATTAAAATAAGTTCTTTCAACATTAATATCATGTACATCTAACAGTTCTGTAGTAAATATATCTTTATCTAATACTATAAAATCTGCTTTTTTTCCAATTTCTAAACTTCCTACTTCTTTTTCTTTACCTAGTACATAAGCTGCATTTATTGTAAACGTTTTAATTGCTTCTAGTATTGATATTCTCTCACTAGGGTTTAATCTATATCGTGCATCATTCATATCTACCTTTTCAGGATATCTTGAAGGGATAAAATCATATAAATTACGTATTATAGCACATTCTATAGCATTTAGTGGATTAGGTTCTTCTGGAACTTCATGATCTGAAGATCCAGCTGTAACAATCCCTTCATCACTTAACGATTTAACGGGGTATTCTCTATGTGCTCTTTCTACGCCTAGGGCTAGTACTTCATTTTTGCTTGAGTTTACATTCTTATAAAACCAAAATGGTTGTATTATAGCATTTATATTCAAAAGTTTCATTCTTCTTATATAATATTTAGTTATTAAATCTATATGAATTAATGAATTTCTATAGCACTGTTTTATATTATTTTGATTAGAATATTCTATTGCATCAATTGCCAACTTACAAGCACAATCTCCTACAGCATGAATGCACACATTAAAATCTAGTCTGTTTGCCATGGTTATTCCCTCTTTAAATTCAACCATATTCCACCTAAAAATTCCATTGGTTTTGGTATAGTTTTCATCTATGGTTACATAAGGATTAAACAAATAAGCTGTTTCCATTACTATAATTCCATCTGCAAAGAATTTTGCTATTGATACATCGAATAAGTCTGTTTTATATATTATTCTATTTCTTTTTAATTGATGTATTTGTTCACATATAGTTTTCTTACATACATCATATGGCATAATAGTAACCCCATAGATTATCTTCAACTTAAGTTGCTTAGTTATTTCTAGCCTTCTATAAAGCTCCAATGGCATTTCTAATTCTTCCTCATCAATTAAACTTATTGTTGTTATTCCATATGAATGTAAGATATTTTGATATTTTATAAATCTACTTAAATAATCTTTATCTTTATAACTCTGATGATTATCTATGTTAACCAATCTTGTAGCATTTTCTTTTAATGTACCCCATAATTCTCCTTGCTCATCTAATTCTATTTTACCTCCAACTGGATCTTTTATATCTTTAGTTATCCCAAAATACTCAAATGCTTTATTATTTAACCATAAGGCATGACTACCACAGTCCTTTAATACTATTGGTTTATCAGTATTTATTCTATCAAGCCACTTTTTATTTGGTCCCTTAAATACTTCTGTATATCTATTGGGATCATCTTCTCCGCTTTCAAAATTGGAACTTTTCCATCCCACTCCATAAATTATTTTTTTTTCTGGATGAGAATCAACATAACTTTGAATTAATTTCAAGTATTGCCAAGGATTACTTGCATCAAATAAAGATAATTCTTGCTTTTTTATCATCATTTTTTCTGGTATATGACAATGAGCATCAATAAATCCTGGTAAGACTGTCCTAAATTTTAAATCAATTATTTCTGTTTCATCGGTAGAATAGTTATTTACTTCTTCATTACTTCCTAATGCTACTATGATTCCATCCTTAATAGCCATTGATTCATATACACTACTCTTACTATCAATACTATATATAATTCCATTAATAAAAATCTTGTTCACATCACTAGAAGTCCCTTTATTTAACTTCACTATTCAAATACACCCTCTTATTTAATAATTAATTTAGAAGCTTATTTTATTATATTCATATAATTTTTTCTTAACCCATAGTGAAATGATTTTTACTATGGCTTAAGAACAAAATCTTCAAATTTTACTTTAATGTGATCTGATAAAAACAACATAAATTAAGTAATTATTTAGATAAAAAAGTAAAAGTTCTTGGACATGTTGAAAATTTAACCTGTCCATTAATATGATTATTACTATAACAATTACGTAATAAACTCTGCTTAATATGTAATTTAAGATTAATGAATAAACGCGTTCTTAATTTTCTGCATAAAAAAAGATAGTTGTAATAACTATCTTTTTTATATTACCTCGCAACGTCCTACTCTGCCACACAGTCACCCGTGCAGTACCATCAGCGCTATAGACCTTAACTGTCCTGTTCGGAATGGGAAGGAGTGTTACCTCTATGCCATCATCACGAGATGCTAGCTCATTCTAAATCTCTGATTTAGCTAAATGAACTGTACACCAACGAACTCATGTGAGTTAGTGTTTCCTTTTAAGAAAACTGACTCAAACTATCGTTTGTACTATTTTATTGAAAAAACTATGTTCTTTCAAAATTGCATATAGATATTAATGTATTTTTTACAACTTGATTATAT
>Ga0302140_10006939_pt1 | contig 14194 bp, 12 predicted proteins | sample I_Bog_E1_1_FD_202095 | JGI IMG/M metagenome (GOLD analysis project Ga0302140, IMG submission 202095) | Peat permafrost microbial communities from Stordalen Mire near Abisko, Sweden - I_Bog_E1_1 | ecosystem: Environmental > Terrestrial > Soil > Wetlands > Peat | place: Sweden: Abisko, Stordalen...
ACAGCACTGCTGCTTTGACTCCAACAGCGGCCGCACGTGGCCTGAGCAGATCAGTCATAGTGAAAATCCCACGAGCATCTACCAGGCCTCGCCACGAGCGATTAATGTTGCAGGGCCAGTAAGGAAAAGCTTTTCGCCAGGACCAGCCCACTCGACGGTCTGGATTCCGCCAGGAGCCGCGACTTCCAACGGAGATGTGGCTCCATATACTGCAATCATGGCCGTTGCGGTCGCAGATGTGCCGGTGCCCGAAGATGTTGTCGGGCCCACGCCACGCTCGTAGATGCGCAGTGCTACCTGATTCGGCGAACCGGGCCGGTTGTTCGTCGTTCGGACAAACTCAACATTCGTCTGCTCGGGAAAATCAGGATGAAAGCAAATCTCTTCGCCAACCTCTTGCCACACACGATCGCCGATCATGAATTGCGGCGCGTCCGCGGGAGTATCGATAGCGTCCAGCAGAATCACAAAATGCGGATTGCCCATGGATACAAAAACACCCTCGATCACGGTGCCATCTGAGAGTTCCACAGTCGCCTGCTCGAACTCGGGAACGTCCATGTCTGTCGTAACCAGCGTGACGGGACCATCATTATCACTCTCGCGAAAGCCGTCAACGGTGCAGATGCGGACTCCGGCATCGGTTTCGATAGCCAGTTCGTCGCCTACCTGTGAATTGAGTTCATCCGCCATCCATGCGGCGACGCAGCGAGTGCCGTTGCCGCTGATTTCAGCGATGGACCCGTCAGCGTTGTACAAATGAATGCGTCCGGAAAAATCGCCAGTCCATTCAAAGAACTCGATGCCGTCCGCGCCGACACTCGTATTGCGTTCACAAAGACGCTGTGCAAGCTCTGCTTTGTCGTAGCCCGCTGCATCATCTTCCGTAATGATGAGGAAGTCGTTGCCACAGGCATGTGCTTTGGTAAAAGGGATCACGGGATTAATCTTCCTCCGGGTCGCGATAGGTCTTCAGGGCAGTGATCGCCGGCTCCGCGAGCAGGTGAGCCTGCATACGTTCATGCCTGCGCTTGGTGGCGGTGAGTGAGAAGCTAATTCGTTGCAGGTCACCGATAGGACTACGTTCAATACCGCTGAGGCGCTCCTTTACGCGATCCATAGCATCAAGAATGGACGTGAGCATACCTGTCTCATCTTGCCCGCGTGCCTCATAGATCAGCGGGTAAGCTTTGAGGCTGACCTTCCACTCTATAAAACCAATCATCAACATGGCGACGACCACAATCAGCGTAGCAATGATTGCCGGGAGAAAAAGCCCAGCTCCACAAGCCATGCCAATCGAGGCGACAACGAAAATACTGGCAGCGCTTGCCAGTCCGCTGACACGGCTCTTGTTGTGCAAGATGAGGCCCGCACCCAGAAATCCAATTCCCTGCACGATATTCGAGGCGACCTGCCCTTTGTTAGTGCCCGTATCTCCAGCAAGAATCGCAGACATCAGCGTGAAAAAAGCGCAGCCCATGCAGATCAGCAGATTAGTGCGAACCCCGGCAGACTGGGCCTTCCACTCGCGCTCGACCCCAACAATCGCGCCGAGGATACAGGCTACAAGGAGGCGGTACACTGCTTCGTCGCTCACCAGCGACTGCTCCAGCCAGCCGAAGTTGAATGGCAAGCTCAGTGCGACGTGATGTAGTTCAGCGATTACGATCATGACGTTTCCGTAGTTCTGGCCGCGTGAGTAGTTCCGGTAAATTCCACCAGCAACTGCCCACGATTGTTGAAATCCTCAGCCCGATGCTATCACCGGCTTGCAGCAGTTGTTGAGGGCTCAGTGGCATGGGGAGCAGGAAAGGTATCCGTGACGTATATGGTCGCGTCCGCCTGATCCCAGCCCTTAGTCGGAGAATGGAATCTCTGATAAACCCTCAAGTGCTCAGGATGAGCCTTCACCGCCTTATCAATATCATCCCCCGCAAAAGCAAGAATGATCGAACCATGTGCCGCAGGAGCACCCAATGCTGCCCAGTAAAACTGCTTGTCACTCTCATTAATGGTCTGACGGTACGTCAACCCTGCGTGCGGTACAACGCTGGCGAAGGTCGACGTATCCATGAGCACCACTCCCTGCGGATCAATCCGATGAAGCGCCATCAACGCAGCAGGTAGAACAGTGTTGTAATACCGCCGCGCCTCAGCATTTTTCAATGCCTCGGCATAGACCAGCGGCTGTTCGCGCAGCATCTCCGCTACATTCCCGGCAATAGCAAGGAAGAGAATAGCGATGATGGCTCGTTCGTATCTGAGCGACCGGCGCTGCACAACTTTGAGCATCTGCTGCACAGCGAAGCCAGCGAAGAGAGCCAGTGCAGGCAGCAGTTCCATCCCGTAGCGCGTGTTGTACCAGCCATGTGGCCACCATATCGGCAGGAAGATAGGCACCGACCCGTAGCTTACGGAGTAGGCATAAAAAGGCAGCGGAAGCCACAGAAACAAAGGCCAAAGAACAGCCCGTTCCGGGTGTTTGGGGTGCCCTTGTACAGCGGGGCTCTGCCTGTTTATCAGAAGAAAGGCAGTGCCCGCAATCGCCGCAAACAAAAGCAGTGTGCCAAAGCCTGCGGCAATTGCGTCCAACTCGGCCGCTTTCAGAAAAAAGATCGAAGAGATCCAAGGATTGTGCCAACCCGGATGAGGCGAAATAGATGAACTCGCCGTGCGCAATTCAATGGCTTTTGCCGAGTAAGGGCCACGCATGAACTCAAGCCAGTCTCCGAACACAACTGCGTTATAGAGCATCCAGCCGGCCGGCGCGAGCAACAGCACAACCGATGCAAGAACAAAGCTCCGCCGAAAGAGCCGGCCGCGGTTCATGCAACAGCGAGCCATCGCAATCCAGGCCAGGAAGGCCAGTATCCAACCGTCATAGCGTGTGTAAACGGCAGCAACCAGCACGGCCGTCAACGCCCAGAGCAGGCGAGAACTGCGCTCAGCATCAGCATCATCCAAGCTCTCATACCAATCGACAAGCAGCAGCACAGACCAGATGAGTTCGCACAAAAACAGCGGCTCGCTCATTGCCGTCGTTTGTAGATAAAGCAGGTTTGGATTGGCAGCGAACAGAACCAGTGCCGCGCTTGCTGCTACCGGAGAGAGCCACTGGCGTGCCAGCCGATACAGCCCCAAGCACGACAGTTGGTAAAAGGCCATCGATGGCAGTGCACCCGCAAAACCACTGCGCCACCAGCTATCCACCGCAACAAAAGGCACCATCAGCAGGTGCGGCAAAGGCAGCCAAACAGAGCCCAGTTGCGTGATACCCGGCCTATGCGAATCGAAGAGCCGGCGCGCAATGTGCATATGCGCTTCTGCGTCCCCGTACAGCAGAAAAGCCGAGTGCGCCCAGCTCCACCAGAGAGCGGCTAGAGAAGCTGCCAGCGCGGCAACCAGCACAATTAGCTGCTCCTTAACGAAGAGTCTGGGCGAGGCTGGACTCGTCGTTCGTTTCGCGCTGGACATGCTTTTCACCGAATCAACCAATGCATGCGAACCGGGCTAGTCAAGGTGCGTGAGTTCGCGGAAAAGAGCGAATCGGGATTCAATCTCATCGCGCGTAAGGTGCTGCATGCGCTCGGTGCCAAATCGCTCGACGGCAAAAGAACCCATCACTCCGCCGTAGAACATCGCCCTGCGAAACACCGCTGGCGTCAGCTCAACCTGTGACGCGATATAGCCAAAGAACCCGCCGGCAAAACTATCACCCGCGCCCGTTGGATCTACCACCTCTGCAAGTGGCAGAGCAGGTGCGCGGAAAGGATGATGCACCTTATCGCTTGTCCCCGGGAAAATACCCTTCCCAAAGAAAGCAGTTGCACCGTACTCTCCATGCTTGACGACAAGTGCCTTTGGCCCCATGCCCAGAACGTCCTGCGCCGCTTTCACGGGATTCTTGTTCTCTGCCAGGAGCTTCGTCTCAGTGTCGTTGATCAACAGGATGTCGACCCCAGCAAGAGTCTTGAGCAGATTCTCGCGATGGTCGTTAATCCAGTAGTTCATGGTATCGCCGCCAACAAGTTTCACATGCGGCATGGCGTCGCGCACTCGTTTTTGCAGGACTGGATCGATGTTTGCAAGAAAGAGAAACTGCGAGTCCTGATAGGCGTCTGGAATCTTGGGGGCGAACGAGCCGAAAACATTCAGATCGGTCTGCAGAGTCTTCGCTTCGTTCAAGTTGTCATGATACGAGCCAGCCCAGAAAAAGCTCTTGCCCTGAGCATGTTCAATGCCGCGAGTGTCGATCTTGCGAACATCGAAAACTGCCTGATCTTTGGCGGTGAAGTCTTCTCCAACAACGGCAACCACGCGCACATCCGTGAAGTAGCTCGCGGCCAGGGAAAAGTATGTCGCTGCTCCGGCGAGCTGTCGCTCGTAACTTCCAGAGGGGGTGCTTACGGAGTCAAATGCAACGCTGCCTACGACTGTGATCGCCATACTAAGCCATGTACTTTCCGAAGAGTAACTTCAAGCGCTCTTTCGCCGCTGCGGGAATTGCGTCCGGCTGGGTGAGAATCGCATACTTCGCAGCGGAGACACAACCGCAGGTGCGCTCCAATGGAAGAGCAGCGACCGTTGCGCGGACAACCTTAGCCGCGTTTTCCGCATTCTGATGAAGCACCGCAACGATCTGGTCCACAGTAACGGAATCATGATGAGGATGCCAGCAGTCATAGTCCGTCACCATCGCAACGGTGGCGTAGCAGATCTCAGCTTCACGAGCCAGCTTCGCTTCCTGCAGATTGGTCATCCCAACGACATCCGCACCCCAGCTGCGATAGAGATTCGATTCCGCCTTGGTGGAAAACTGCGGACCTTCCATACAGACGTAGACGCCGCCTGTCTTTCCGATCACACCCGTGCGGGAGCAGGCCGCTGAAGCTGATTGGGCAACGGTTGCACAAACCGGATCCCCAAAGGCAACGTGCCCCACAACTCCATCCCCAAAGAATGTCGAGGTGCGGAGGTAAGTTCGATCTATGAACTGGTCGGGGATGACGAAATCTGTCGGCTTATGCTCTTCCTTCAGCGACCCCACCGCTGAGACAGAGATGATTCTTTCCACGCCCAGCAGCTTCATTGCGTAAATGTTGGCGCGGAAATTGAGTTCGGAGGGAAGCAGTTTGTGCCCGCGCCCGTGACGTGCCAGGAAGGCGACCTTACGTCCTTCAAGATTGCCCAGGATGAAGCTGTCTGATGGCGAACCGTAAGGAGTCTCTACTGACTCTTCCCGAATGTCCGTAAGCCCGGGCATGGAATACAGCCCGCTGCCCCCTATGATGCCGATTTCTGCTTTCTGCAAGCGATGCTCTCCCTGATGCCAATCTGGTGGTGAATATAGTTCTTGATCAGACCCCGCCACGATGGGTCTTTCAAACTCTTAAGTATAACGGGTCTAGGTTATACCTCTGAAAAAGGCATCTCGATTGCTTAGATGATTTACCCATGAAGTACCCGTTATTGAGATTGCATTGAGATTGACTCTGGCCAAAGTCCATGGAAACAAGTACAAACGTGATACAGCAATTGCGTTAGAGCAAATTGGGCATAAGTCGATTCAAGTCAAGTACGGGTATCAGCAACCCGAGCGATACCTAGTAAAGACGTCTATTCAAGGTCCATACACCAAGTACAAGAATCGCTACGAAAAGAGGTACAAGTGAAGGCGCCCAAGCTAGCGCGATTTAGCAGGCCTGGGATCTTCCTCGGGACGGTTGCGCTTGGAACTCTAGCCGGTTTTCTGATCGGCCGGCAGGCAATTCTGCACACGGTTAAATCTCATCTGGCCAACTACGGAGAGAGACTTGCCCAGCACGGCGAAGAGATTGCTTCAGAGATCAGCTCAACTCTGGCCAAAGCAAACGCCTCCCCCTACGCGCCGTGTTCGGATGAAGAGATTGCGCTCTTTCGAAGGCTTACCTTCGCTTCAAGATTCCTCAAAAATGTGGGGCGGATCAAAGAAAACGCATTTCAGTGTTCCGCAACGACAGGAAGACTGGCCAATCCTTTGCAAATGCTGAAACCCGACATTCACGGGCCGTCCGATTCCATGATCTTCAGCAACTATCCGCTCTCAATTCCCACTGGTGAGCATGCGGAGATCATTGCTCATCGAAATGCAGATGTGATCGTCAGTCCCGATATTTTTTCTGATTTCCCGCAGAGCCCGCTGCACTACGCGGTTGGGCTGGTGAATCCCATGAAAGGAACCATCTTACTCAACCGAGCCGACGCCTTTTCATTTCCTCCCGCCGCGCTGCGAACGAATAAGGTTCTTCGCGATGGAGACACTCTCTACCTGGCGCGGTGTTCACCCAGCCGTCAAATCTGCGCTGTGACCTACATCCGAACCTATGAAATATGGCAGCACAACCGTATGCTGCTCGCGACATACATCGCGGCCGGTAGCCTTGCAGGTGCTTCGTGCGGAATTGCGCTCCTATTCGTACGGCGCAGAAGGCGCAGTCACTCAAACCAACTGCGGCGCGCCATTCTCAAAGGAAATCTCTCCGTCGCTTATCAGCCAATTGTTGAGTTGTCTACGCAACGAATCATAGGAGCTGAAGCTCTAGCCCGTTGGACGGATGAGGATGGAGACAGCGTTCGTCCTGAGCTCATCATTGCCCTTGCGGAAGCGGAAGGGTATGTAAGCGAAATTACGCGCTTCGTAGTCAATCGCGCCCTGTATGAACTCCGTCCGCTGCTTGAGACCAATCCTGATTTCCGGTTGCACATCAACTTGGCGCCATCTGACCTCGCCGATCCAAGGCTTCTTATCCTGCTTGATGAAATGCTGCACAAGACCTCGATTGCTCCGGAAAATATCGCCTTTGAATTGCCCGAGCGTGCTACATCCGACCGGGAGATTGCCATCGCAGCAATAAGGCGGCTTCGTGAGCGAGGCCACGCAATATTTATCGACGACTTCGGAACCGGTTACTCAAATCTTGCGTACTTGAGCGAGTTGAATGTAGATGGAATCAAGATCAACCGCTCCTTCATCGCCACAATCGGAACGGAATCCGTAACCGCCTCGATCGTGCCGCAGATTCTCGCCCTCGCGGGAGCATTGAGCTTGAGCGTTGTCGTACAGGGAATCGAGAGAGAAGATCAGGTCGCTTATTTCTCGACCGACGTCCCCGGCGTACTGGGCCAGGGATGGTTTCTAGGGCTCCCCGTTCCGGCGCGTAGCCTAATCTATCTTTGCTCGGAGAAGTCTGAATGAGGCGAAGGGTCCGGAGACATTGGCTCATCAGTATTCTCCAGATATCTGGAGTTATTTTTCTTTGTGCCTGTATCGGACTCGCAGTTGGAGTGATTGTAGCTTTCAGGGCCACCGAGCTGCGCCTCACTCATTATGCAGTCCACCTGATCCAGTACTCCGAGGCTTTCACTCACGAGATCGATTCAACTCTGGACGCAGTCAACGCATCGCCTTTCCCCTTTTGCTCTGACGAAGACATTGCACGGCTGAGAACTCTCGTATTCAACGGGCACCTGGTCAAAGACATTGGTCGAGTACGAGGTGGATTCCTTTACTGCACCTCGATCAACGGACGCATAACGCCGCCTATAGCGCAGGCTAAACCCGACATTGTCACTCCCAGCGGACGGATCATCATATTGAACACCCCGGTCATTGGCGCACCGGGAATGTTCGCCGATGTAACCCAGTCCGGCGAGGCAGATTTTGTAGCTGCGCGCGACGCATTTGCCCACCTCCGCGAAGCTCCAATGATCTACACGACGACGTTGACAAATCGCATTACAAAACAAGTGCTGCCAACTGCCGGAGAACCACTCCAGCTAAGCAATGACGAGGTTCTCGGCGAGAAAGACGTCCTGAAAGGGGATACCTTTTTCGTGTCGCGATGCTCCACTCGCCTCGCTCCCTGCATGGTCACCGGGATCACATTGCAGAATGCGTGGAAGCTCAATCAATTCACCATCGAAGGCTTTGTCCTCATAGGCGCGCTTGCCGGGCTTGCGGTAAGCTTCGTGCTCCTGCTGCAGCCACGAAAGCGTAGTCTCGCAATCCAACTCCTCCGCGCCCTCCGCTTGAACCTCCTCAGCGTTGTTTATCAACCAATCGTCGATGTGAGAACCGGGCAGATTCTGGGCGTCGAAGCCCTTGCGCGATGGACAAATGAAGACGGTCAGTATGTTCGCCCAGACGTCTTCATTGCCGCAGCAGAAGAACTCGGCTTCATCGGCAAATTGACCCGCGTAATCCTCAAACTAATCGTCTCGGAGCTCGGAGACCTAATGCGCGCCAATCCCGACTTCCGCGTAAACATCAACATCGCCGCAGCAGATCTGGCCGATCCTCAGTTTGTGCCTATGCTGGAAAAACTACTAAAGAAACATGCGATTCCCGCACGAAGCATATGCCTCGAACTCACCGAGCGATCCACAGCCGATCACAAGCTGACCATCACATCAATCAGCCGTCTACGCGCACTCGGACACGAGTTCTATATCGATGACTTTGGCACCGGCTATTCAAGCCTCGCCTATTTGAATGAACTCGCAGTCGATGCAATCAAAATCGATCGCGCATTTACCGACGCGATCGGCACCGGCTCCCTAACTGCCGCAATCGTGCCGCAGATCCTCGCCATGGCCAATGCCCTGCACATCAAAGTAGTAGTCGAGGGAGTCGAGCGCGCAGAACAATCAAACTACTTCGCAGCGCTCGACCAGCACATCCTCGCTCAGGGATGGCATTTCGGCGAGCCAGTACCCGCCGAACAGTTGCTGATACTCCTTCAGGAGAAAGCAGCAGCGCGAGTCTCCGCCTAGCTGCACCCTACGCTGACCAAGACGCTGCAAAGCGAGACAGTTCCCTCGAACAATCAGCCTACCTGGGCATCGCCGCTTTCATCATTCCGCAGGAATGCAGGAAGCCCACCCAGCTTGTTGACAGGCCAGACATCGGTGTTGACAGCTGCGCAGTACGAATCTCTCCAGTACCCTGCCCATCAATAAGCAGACCAGCCAGTTTGCGCGCAGTATCAAGATCAAAACTCTCTGAAACAAACACAAACTTCTCGCGCACCGTTATAACCACCGGACCTTCATTCGTCGAATAGATCACTTCGTCACCCTGCTCTGAACCCGCAGGCTTGTCAGTCGTATCGAGCTTCACACCAGAGTACTTGCGCCCCAGTTCATCAGCGTACATCCGGGCAAACGCCTTGGCAGACGCCCCGCTCTTCCACGCCGAAAGATAAAAGAGTGCAATCGACTTGGTCGAAGCCTGTTCAGCCGCTGTCTTTGCACTCGTTGACTGCCCCGCCCAATAAATGCCGCCATCCCATGCTGGAGTAAGCTCGCGAGCCGCCGCTTCTCCTCCAAAGATCTGCGCCAGGATGCGCATATCCAACTGTCCAACCTGACCTACGTCATACGGCTTGTAGTGTGGATTCAGCAGCGGATGAATATCTGGCAAAACCAGCACCGGCGACTGCTTCGCCTGCTCATACGCGCGAGGATTGATCACTTCCCAACTGGACGACGGTGGACGATCCAGCACACCTGCAAACGCAGCCTTGCGTCCCTTGTCCATCCACACATCCTGCTCAAAACTCAGCCCGTCCTTATACGGAAAAAGCAACGACTCACTCAGCAGCAATGGAGCACGAGCAAGCACAGGAGAATCATCCGTACCCTGCGTCTGATCCTGCAACTCCTCCACCACCTCGGGATTCTTGACAATACTCCGGCCACTGGGCTTCAGAGAGTAGTCAAGAAAGACCGCCATAGCCTGGCCCTCAAGCGCAGCCGTGCGAGCCGTATCCATTTCGTCCTTGGCCAGATGATCGTTGTCCTCCGCAGCGTTATGCGACAGGTCTGACGGAGTCTGATCTCCCCATTTCTCCAGATCCGTATGCTGGTCCTGCAATGCATGAGTCAGCTCATGAACGAGCACAGGCTTCTGCGTCTCAGGGTCGATCCAGTCAAGAAGGTAAACCGTCTTCGTCTTGGAATCGTAATAACCCGCAATCTGCTCTTTAAGCAGCGACAACATGAACGGCTTGAGGTTAAAGTCGCGATCCAGCAAACCAAATTTCTTTAGAACAATCTCCCCACGCTGCATACGCTTGGCGTCTTCGTCGTCGTCCATCTTGTCCAGCAGATACTTCTCAACGGCAGCCCGCGTGGTAAGGGTTCGCTTCACCTCATTGTGAATTGGCAGTCCGGTTTCTTCCGAGGCGAATTTCGTCAGTTCGTCCACACTCCGAAACAGCTCTTTGGCCTGCTCTGGAGTGATATGCGTCTCCGCTGGAGGCTTCGCCGGAGCCTGCTGCTGATTCTGCGCCAACCCGACTGACGCAAGAAATGCACCCGCTACCAGGAATACCGGAATGATTCGCCGGGCCGCGCTGATGTGTGTCACTTTGTACAACTGAGTCATGCTCTCTCCACGGAAACGGCGAAACCCTCTGCATCCTGCATAAGTGGCGATGGGGCTGGTGCACTCGTCGCCTTACCTCGAAATATACCCCAAGGCTATAATCAAGCTTGAGGCTGCACACTGCAATTTCGTGCCCGCCGACGTGAGCGACCTATGACTGAACCCCTTCTGGCGAATGCAATCTCGGCTTCTGCGTTAGCTGAGTACCTCACAAGGCCAGAAGCCGGTTCCGCTCCTGCCGACCCCCTGGCTCCCTATCTGGGTGCGCTTACAGTTCAGCGGTTTGACGCGCCAGAAGCAGAAACAAGAGCGCTGCTCGCAGGCGTAGCCGTGCACGATCTGGGATGGCTGCGAAAAATCCTCGTCCGCGGAGAAGACCGCGAACGCTGGCTCAGCGGCATGGTCACCAACGCCGTCGAATCCCTTCCCAACCAAACCGGAGCCTACAACCTGGTCCTGAATGCCCAGGGACGAATCCAAGGCGACGGCTATGTCTGGCGGGACGGCGACGCTCTGGAACTGGCAGTAACCGCCGAGCAATCCGAGGCGCTGCTGGGGCATTTCGACAAGTTCATCATCATGGATGATGTTGAGCTGATTACAGTTGAGAGCGAATCCGCGCTCGGCTTAACCGGACCTGAGGCAGAATCCGTCCTATCGAAAATCGGCCTCAGATCACTCGGAAATGACCTCTCAATCTCCACCGGAACAGTGGATGGCATACCCGTCCGGCTATTCCGCAGCTACGGAAAACTCGTTCCCCACTACATCCTGTGGGCCAATTCCGACAAGATTCCACATCTTTGGCAAGCGCTGGTTGCTGCCGGAGCCACTCCCGTTGGTTCAGATGCCCTGGAAACACTTCGAATCGTAGAAGGAATTCCAGCCTACGGAATCGACATTCAAAGCCGGGATCTAGCCCAGGAAACCGCACAGGACCGCGCACTGAACTTCACCAAGGGTTGCTACCTTGGGCAGGAAATCGTAGAACGTGTCCGTTCGCGAGGCCAGGTACACCGGCATCTGCGCGCCCTGGAGCTGAAACCAGATTCCTCTACCGAAACTCCCGCAGTGGGCACTGAAATCCGCATCGCCGGTGCCGCAGCCGACAGTAAACCCGTTGCGACCCTCACCAGCATAGCCGAAGTGCAACTTGATGACATCCGGCGCATCTTTGCTATAGGGATGGTCCGGGCCGAAGCAGAAGTTGGCAAGCAGGCCCTGGTTTATCCAGGGGGAACTGCAACCATTTTGTTTGAAGCACCAAAGTTGGTCGTTGCCTGATCGGCAGCAGGAAAGAAGAGCATGAGCGATACACCGAAATTTACCGTAGTTGACCGCCGCAAGTTCCGCGGTGATGAAGAAGCTGCCAGTACCGCTGACTCTCCAGAGAGCGCGCCTACCCCGATTGCAGAGAAGTCTGCACCCTCAGCACCTCCACGTCTCACCCTGGTCGAGCCTGTCCAAAAAGAAGAACCAGCCGAGGCGTCAGTCGCCGTTGCCGATGAGCCCGAAGAATCGCTGACAGACCCGGAACTTCCTCCCGCACCCTCCACCGAAGAAACCCGCTTCCAGAAGCTCGCCTATGACCAGGCCGCCGACCGCTTGGACGATCTGATCAGAGCCCAGAATCCCGGTGCTCCCCCATCCGAAAAGATTGGCTTCGAGCATCTCGTGCAGCAGCTTTATCTCTCGGCGATGATGCAGATGGGTGCTGGAACACCCGAAGGGCAGCGGCCGCGCATCGACATCGTCGGCGCCCGGCAAACCATCGATCTGTTGCAGGTCGTCCTTGAAAAGACCTCCGGCAATATCTCGCCCCTGGAGCAACGGACCCTGGATACCGTCCTGTACGAGCTGCGGATGACCTTCCTTGAGCTGACGCGAATGATTTCTGCGCAGCCAATTCCGCCACCACCAGGCGGGGCAAAACACTAATTAATGCAAGGAACGCTGACATTCCTGGGAACCGGCACGTCCATGGGCGTGCCTTCGCTGGGGTGCGACTGCGCCGTATGCACCTCAACCAATCCGCACGACAAAAGACTGCGTCCGTCACTGTTGATTCGCTGGGCCTGTGCGGCAGGCGACGAAAAGCCATCTAGTGCAGCGACAAAGTGTGAGCGCGTCGTTTTGATCGACACCGGCCCGGATTTTCGAACCCAGGCACTCCAAGCTGGAATCAAGCGCGTCGACGCCGTCTTCTACACCCACTCCCATGCTGACCACATCCTGGGCATGGACGATCTCCGTCCGCTCAGCTTTGCCACCTACAAGCAATCTGGCCCCATCCCGCTCTACGTCACTCCAGAAACCAAAGAAGTGCTGGAGCACGTGTATTCGTACACCTTTTCGCCAGACTCCAAGTATCCGAACAAGGCACGCGTAGTGCTGAAGGATGTGACAGAAGGCGTCATCATCGGCGGACTGGAAGGTGGACTTGAAGGCGGGGTAAAGTTCACGCCCATCCCCGTCCTGCACGGCACGCTCCCAATCACCGGTTACAGATTTGGAAACACCGCATATCTCACCGATGTCAGCACCATTCCTGAGTCCAGTTTTGCCTTGCTCGAAGGGCTGGATACGCTGATCGTCTCAGCGCTGCGACACACTCCCCATCCCAGCCACGCGACCGTAGACCAGGCAGTACGCTGGGCCAATCAAATTGGAGCCACGCAGACCTGGTTCACGCATATCTCTCATGACCTCGGCCACGACGAGACTAACGCCAATCTTCCAGAGGGAATCGCAATGGCCTACGACGGTCTAACCTTTCCAGTGGAGTTGGCATGAGTGCGATGCAGGTCTTTCGTACCGTCGCGGAGATTCCCGACGGCTTCGGCCCCTCCGTAGCCGTGATCGGCAATTTTGATGGAGTGCATTTAGGCCATCAGCAAATCCTGGCAGCAATCACAGCCGAGGCGCGACAGGCAGGTGCCAGGGCTGTAGCCATCACCTTCGATCCACATCCAGAACAATTTCTAAGGCCTGAACAGGCTCCAGGACTGCTGACACTCATTCCTGAGCGACTTCAACTGCTGGCAAAAACAGGCATCGACGCAGTATTGGTCCTGCCCTTCGACGACTCCCTCGCCTGCCTCAGCGCCCGTGGTTGCGTTGAAGAGATTCTCGTTCGCAAGCTCGGCCTACGCTCCATCCATGAAGGTGCAAACTTCCGGTTCGGCCACAAGGCTGAGGCAGGCGTCGATGAGCTATCCAAGTTCGGGCGCGAATTTGGATTTCGCGTTACAGTTCATCCGGCAGTAAACGTACATGGCCTGGAGGTTTCCAGCTCGGCCATTCGCCAGGCCCTGATTGTCGGAGACATGAAGCGCGCAAGGTGGATGCTCGGGCGTCCGTTCGCCGTGTGGTCCACTCCAGCCAAAGGCCGCGGTATCGGAACAAAGCTCCTGGTGCCCACCATAAATCTCGCGTCGCATTCCGGACTGCTCCCGGCCTTCGGCGTCTATGTCACTCGACTGACAATTGGCCCACCAGAAACTGCGCGCTGTTTCCAGGCCGTAACCAACGTAGGCAACCGGCCCACCTTCGGAGAGCCATCCTTCGCAGTCGAGTCCTACATCCTCGACTTCGAACCAGTAGACCTGACCGAAGAAACCCCACTGCAGCTCGAGTTCCTGTTGCGATTGCGCGGCGAAATCACCTGGCCCTCCCCGGAAGCCCTGAAAGCGCAAATCATGAAAGACGTAACACGCGCCAAACGCTATTTTCACCTGCTAGAACCACTGTCAACCTAAATCAAAA
>Ga0302140_10006942_pt1 | contig 14193 bp, 16 predicted proteins | sample I_Bog_E1_1_FD_202095 | JGI IMG/M metagenome (GOLD analysis project Ga0302140, IMG submission 202095) | Peat permafrost microbial communities from Stordalen Mire near Abisko, Sweden - I_Bog_E1_1 | ecosystem: Environmental > Terrestrial > Soil > Wetlands > Peat | place: Sweden: Abisko, Stordalen...
AGCTATTTTTCAATATTTAAATTAATTTCATGAATGAGATGCGAATTTTAAAAAATAGGGGAAATATTTTCGTTGCTGTAATTATAAAGATTTTTGTGAAGTTTCTATGAATAAAAAATTCGCATAGTTTAGAACTTAATTACCAAAATTAATTTTTTCCCTTTTTAAATGCTTATAATCTTTATTTTTAATTATTTTTCTTCATTACCATTTCCAGATTGTTTTTGGGCGATCTTTGTTCCTTTTCTCCAGCAGCAAACAGGGCTGAGGGCAGTTGATAATAAGGATTTGAGAACAATGTCAAAATTATCAAATTTTAAAAATATTACCGAAACATAATCCATGTTTAATAAATGGTTCCTTCGATTATCATCTCATCAGCTTTTTTTTTTTTGATCTGGAGTTCTAATTTATTTTTCAGCTCCATGTCGATTAGATTTTTCTGGAGCAACTCTTTTTTCTGTTGAGGTGTTAAATACCATTGCAGCAAGAGCCTAAGGATTTCATAATCAATTTCAAAGGATTCGTTGGGCTTAATCATCTTGAATGTTTTAAACACACTTTGAAAATCATTTGGGGATTTTAAACTATTTTGGATCAATTGTTGAAAAACATCTAGAAAATATTATAATTGTTATTTGTTGTCATATTAAGTAACTGGTACTTTCTGATGTGAGCCAGGCGATTTTTGGTTGAGAAAATCCCAAATATTGTCATTGTTTTCCACCCGATAGTCCTTTTGGAAAAATTCCATGAAATTAGATGGCTTTTTTGATTCCATGAAAGCTTCGATTTTTTTGATTTTTTTAATTCTAAGAAATTTATGAATTTAAAATGCTTCTCAATTTATTAATACCAATGTTAAATAAAATAAAAATTATTGAAAAATATTAAGATTTTTCGAAAAGCAAGCCTCTTTCTCTCCTAGAGGAAGGTTCCTTTCATAAGCTTTTCTCCTCAGAAAAGTGTTTCAAGATAACGAAATAGTGAAATATCCTCAAAAACACAAAAATCAAGAGGAGTTTTCAAAAGAAACGTCTCTATGAACCAAATACAAGAATATTTAGTTTCCAACGTCAAAAGAAAATCAATAGATTTAAGCGGATTGAATAGTTTGATTGAGGCAGTAAGACAAAACGCTCAGATGTCCTCATCAGGAAATATAGCGATGAAATCGATATCATCAATCAAACCATTAATTAATATGAAAATTATATATAATAATAATAATTCATCAGAAAATGTTTCATAATGCTTCAATATTCCCATCCTCCAAATCTCCTCCTCAAAATTACCCTCAAATTCTTCATCCTGGAGACCCTTCTCCAAACATTTCCTGCTCTCCTCCAGATGAAATTTTTGATCATCAAAAATCCTCCAAAATCCCTTGTTCTCTTTTTGAAAATTATACTTTAATAGGTGAATCACTTCCCCTGATAAAACCGAACATTTCCCCTGAAAATGAAATCAATGAACTCTCAGAAATCATAGGGACCTCTGATTCCACGGCTTCTGATTGGTGTTGCGGTGTTTTTTGTTGTCTTTCCTTAGTTGGCTCCTATTATTTTTCTAAGAAATTGGTCCTGATACCATCAGGAAGTTATGGATTTACTATGAATTCTGGAAAGCCGGAATTATTACGACCAGGATGGCATTTTGTTCCAAATCCTTTGAATTCTCTGTCAAAAATCTTAGAACTTTCTAATAATTTGATAGTTCTGGGTCCAGTGGTGATTATGCGGATAACAGAAGGAAGTATAGGTTTTGCGATGAATAACACAGAAAATGAGATTTTATTACCAGGAACCCATTGTCGGAACAATGGAACCTTCAAATTCTCTAAATTAGTGCCTTTGAATAATGATCGTGTTGAACATAGACAAATCAAGCTTTTGACGGTTTTGACTGGAAATGTGCAAATTTGTTATGATATGGGAAAAGCCACGATTTTGAAGCCTGGGAAATATGCGATAAATTCGCCTAATTTCGTGATTGGACCGCTTGTAAGCGTCCAACAAGAAAGCCTGAAATTCACAAAACATACAGTTTTATTAGATGGAGGAATTCAAATGAATATCGAAGGATTATTGACTTTCCAAATAGAAGATGTTGAGAAAATGCTGAGAAATCTGGGTTTGGGGGAAGATAATAAGAAATTGACGAGTTCGATCGAGAAAGTTGCGAAAGCCGAGATTTCAAAGGTTTTTTCAGCGATCTTTTTGGACCAGATTTCCAGCATTTCAGATGAAGAAGCCTTAAATCCTCAAAGACGTGATTCCTTTGAGAAAAATGTCAAAGAAGAAGGATTAAAAGTCGCGAAAGAATATAATAATTCCATTAGAATAAAGATTTGCCATCAAATCATGATATTAGTGAGACCTTTATTAGAAAGTTGGGGAGTTAAAGTCGTAAATTTCCAATTGGAATCGATAAAACTCACTGATAAGAAATTTGCTTTGAGCTATGAAGCCGCTAGTCTGGAAATCGCCAAAAGTAAAGCAAATTTAAAGGCGAATATCGCGAAAAATGAGATAAATATCGCTTTGGCTATTATGGAAGCGAAGGCTTTATTAATTAAAACGGAAGGAGAAAAAAAAGCCAAAATCGTAGTAGCCGAAGGTCTTGCTAAAGCCATGACTATCGAAGCTAAGGCTAGAAATGATGCTGCTCTTATGCTAAATGATGATTTTAGTAAAGAATTGATGATGGTTCAGGAAAAAGTGAATTTCGCTAAAGTTTTCAAAGCAACAACCTTGATTATTAACGATAAAAACATGAAAAACCAAATCTAGGAAGAATTTTAAGGAATTTTAAGGAAATTTAAAGAATTTTTAAAATATTTTTATATGAAATTTAAAGAAATTTGTCATTCATCAACAGAAATCCTTTGGAAACCCACTAAATAAGGCAAAGCGAACTTTTTTTAATATAAATGAATGAGATTTAAGCTTTTATTCATAAAATTCATAAAAAACCTTGCATAATTCCCTTATAACGATGAATTCAGCCACTGAGATATTAAATCCGCAATCTTTTTCTTTATTTTTGTCCTTATTTGTTCATTTTTTTAAAAGAAAATCAAGAAAATGTCATTTTTTTCATTGAAAAAACCTTCAAATTTATAGAAAATTCAGGTTTAATCTTCGGCTTTTTCAAAACGAGTTCCTTTTCTTGATTTTTCAATTCTTTTTATGTGTTTTTTATAAAAATATCAGAAGTTTTCTAATAAAACCTATAGAAACGTTCTCAAATTCCAATTCATAATCAGTAACTGCGAGTAAATGTCCCACGTTTTCAAGTCCCAAAGCGAAAAAACGCTTATTTTCCCAATCAAGTTCGACCTTTTTCCCTTTAAAAATCGATGAAAATCTCTAAAATTTACTAAATTCGAGACTTTTTCTTTAGTTTTTCTCTCAATAAATTCAAAAACTATAGCTCCTTCCTTAACCACACTGATATAATCGGAGTTTTCACGATAAATAGCCTATTTTTAGAGGATATATTGAGAGAAAATTATGGTTTTTCATGAACTTTTAAAGGATAAACACTAAAAACCAAGGAATTTTGTTCTATTGTGAAGGGTTTTATCAAGGCATTTCGTGAATCTATCGATAAAAATCGCTTTTATTTAGAAAAAGCCTAGAATTTACTTATAGGATCAGAACTAAACCCAGAAAACGCCTTATAAAATAAAGAAAAAGACGTATTTTTCCTGATAAAATTCATCATTTTAATTAAATATTAATAAAAACAGGTCCTTTTGATTTATTTATTCGATTTTTGTTAATTTATTCGCGTTTCTCCCCAAAAGCCTGTTTTTCTTTTATTTCTGTTGAATTTCCTCTTATTTCCTTGATCATCTCTATTATTTCTTATTCTTTTGCCCATTTCATCGAATTTCTTAGCCTTTTTTTCTTCAAAAATCACCGAACTATAATCAGGATTCACTAACATATGTCTATAAATGCGATCATAGCTTTCATCGACTATTTTCTTGAAGTCTTTCTTCTTGATTTTTGCAGAATCTCCTTTTTCCTTCGCTCGTTCCAATAATTCGTCTTTTACCATATCAGGCATTAAAGTCTTTAATTCCTCAGAAAGTTCCATTGAGTTTTCTTTGAATTTATATAGGAAAAAACGCAGATCTGGAGCATATTTCAATCCAAGAGCTCTTGTCAATTTCCCTGCGAAAAACTTCGATCTCTAATAATAAATAAGTGAGTTTATTTATTTATTAGAAAAAAGAGACTTTTTGAAGGTTTTTCTGGACTATTTGAAGTTCAGAATCGAGATTTGATTCAGAATCGTTCTTTTTCGCGTTATCTCTAGTCATTTCATTGACATCCCATATCACATTATAGACAGTTAAGGCGTTATTTCCTATGATTTCCATAAGGGTTAATTGAAGGCCTCTGGTGATATTATCCATAGCTATTATAGAAAAAAATAGAGATATATCAGGAAAATCATAAGATTATAAGGGAAATTTAGAATATAAATCAAAAACCTCGTTTATCCTCACAAAAAAAATAATCAAAGAATTTTCGCACATTTTGAGTAGTTCGATCCGCGAATCTCTGATATAAGGGATTCTCCTTTTCCTGGGTTTTCGCTGCAGAAAGCAGGATTTCCTCTTCAGAAGGCCCTCGGACATACATCTTCATCCAAGGATCGGATTCTTTCTTTTTCTTATTATCTTTTAAGAGAAAGTCCTGATAATCCAAATCCTCCTTTTGGGGTTTTTGATGAAGCTCAGAATCCAATTTCCTCAATTCATGGACTTTTTTCTTAAAAGCGAGTTTCTTCTTCCTAAAAACTCTTTAAAAACCTCTTTTTGGCTTGTTAAAATACTGGACTTTTAGTTCTTCTTGAAGTTTTTTCGCTCTGAAAATGTCTTCTTTCGCCTGTTCTTCTAGAAACTCCATTTCTTCTTCCTCAAAATATGAAAACTTCTCTTTCCATCTTTGGACCTTATTTTCGACTTTATCATAACTATCAAGAGGCAATTTCTCGCTTATTCGTCTAATTAATCGATCTCCTTCCTTTGGAGGCTTAATATCGAGATCTAATTCCTATAGAAAAGAGAACTTCTAATGATTTTTATAGAAGTAGAAGATATTAGACCTTATTCGCGGAATAAAGATCCTCAGAAACCAGAGATTTCATTTCCTTATCGTTTTCACTGAGAATCACTGAAGATTGGACCTTTAGCTTCTCGAGAGAACTCTCAATATGGGCTGATTTTTTGGCTGGAAGCTGTTCTTTTTGATGAACTTTAATGGATTTTAATATTTTTAGAGGATTTTATATGAGAAATCGATTACTTTTCTCTAAATAATTGCGAACTTCTAATTGTTTTCTAGCGAATTCCTCAGCTTTTCTGATCTTTTTAAATAGAAGAATCAAAAAGCCTGATTTCTAATAGAAAAACCTCGAATTTCTCCTTTTCAGCTTCTGTGGGCTTTCGATTCGGGTTCAAATGTTCATTCATTGGAAGTTCTGGTAAAGGCTTTTCTTCTGAATTGGCTATTATTTCTTCCATATCATCGAATTGTCTAATAATGCCTGAAAGTCTTTCTCTTTCTGGGTCATTAGTCTTTTTCTTTAATTCTTTTTCAAGGTTTTCTTCAATTTCCTTTAAAGAAATATCCTCTTTAATATCATTTTTCTTTGAAATCGAAGATTTCCCTATTAAAAGCTCAGAAAGGATGTTTTCATCTGATTTCCCTATATTTTTAAAGCTTTTATAATTGAAAAAAAACGAGAAATAAGACCTTCTTCTAATTTCGCTAATATCAATTTATCGAGTTCTTTATCGAATTTCGGAGAAAAAAGCTCATCTAACTAAAAAGCCTTCGAATCAAAAGACTGGTTTTTATACAAAAAGCCTTACTTTCTTCATATTTGGGTCTATTTTCGATATTGGCTTATTATCAGTCTTAGCCTTGTTATTCGGCTTTATAGAAAAAGAAGAAGAAGAAGAAGAAGGATTCTTGCTATTTTTCTCTGTATTATTAGGATTTTTCAAGAAAGTCCTGGAAAAACATTGAACTCCTTTAAAAAAAACCAAGGATTTCTTGATCCCGAAGCGAATTATCATGAAATCGATATTAATTAGAACTTAAAATCCTTAAAATTATTAAAAATTATTAAAAATCCTTAAAAGTTTTGAAAAATTTTGAAAAGTTTTGAAAAATTCTTAAAAATTGTTAGAAATTGTTAAAAATTGATAAAAATTATTAAAAATCCAATGATTTTCTTCATTTTTCTGCTAATATCCCCTGAAATCCAAGGATTTCAAAGAAACCTCGATTCCTTCATTTCCTCATCAAAGATAATCCTAGGAAATGTGGAATTCGATGCTAAAAGTCTCGATTTCCAAGCATCGCGAGATCTTTATAGAAAAGACCTGATATTTTCGATTCCTTTGAATAACACCTTGCATCCATTGGAAGATTATGCTTTTAAGGAGTTCTTCAATTTTTCAAGTAAAGACACTTTGATCGGTCGTTTGATAATAGAGAAGCTTCTTTCTAATGAATCTAGTCTTTTCGCATGGATAGATTCTTTAAAAAAGCCTGAGGAAATGTTGGATTTATATCATTTTTCTGAAAAAGACCTAGAAGATTTCCAAAAGCGTTCTTTTGAGGATTTCTCATATCTAAAGGTCCGAAAAGAGAAATATTTGAAGATTCGGAAAAATCTGCCAGTTTCTCTCTTAAATGAACAATCCTTAAATTATGATATCTATAATTGGGCTTCGAGTATCGTGGATTCTTCAGCTTGTGTATATGAATTAGATCCTTATGATAATAGTCGCTTAGGCCTTATAAGACTTAATAATCCTAACACTTTAGTGTCTTCTAATCTTTTAATAATCCCTCTATTGGAAAAATTGGAGATTATAGGCTGGGAAAACTCTAAACCTGGGGTTTTTAATGAGGATTTTGAAGAAAACCCTCAATTATTCCGTTATATCTCTCAAAAAGGCGATAGATTAGAGATCCGGGCTCAGAAATTGATAGAAAAAGGCAAAAAACCCTGTATTTCTGATAGCAAATCCAATAGAGAATATCTCCAATATAATGGTTTATTGGTTTCTGAGGAATTATCAAGAGATTTCCTATTGAAGATAAAGCCGGATTTCGATATGGAAAGAATAAGGCTTTCTTGGGATTTGAGTGTTTCTCCTAAGAAATCCTTGGTTTTTTCCTTTAATTTGAATGCGAAAGCCTTGAATTTGAATTTGGCAATATATTCGAAGATCGCGCTTCTTGAGGAAAGAGAATCTTATGAAGAGGAAAAACGCGAAATCCTCAGAAAATTAGAAGAAGAAGGCCCAAATAAACAGAAAACTGAGGTTTTCTTAGTCTATTGGAAGGTTTTATTAATGAAATGGGCTGAATTTTCTAAGGAAAAGACTAGTTTATCAGAGGATTTGAAGGAAATAAGAGGGATTTTAGATGAGAAAAGGAGATTAGGACTGGAATTCGCGATTAATGCGAAAAAGGTCTTTTTGAGGAATTTGATCATGGTTCAAAGGAAAATCCTTAAGGAAATAAAAAGAGATTTCTTGACTATGAATTCTCGATTTTAATAGTTAAAATTTGATTTGAAATAGAGATTTTAACTGAAAAAATGACCACAAGTGAGTTTTTTTCCCAAGAAACCCTGATTTTCTTTATTTTTTATCAGAAGATATAAGCCCTATGGCCTTCAAAAACCACGAATTATCAATACTTTATGAAAAATTAAATGAAGCCAAAAAGAAGCTCGAAACCTCGAAATTGGCCTTGAAAAACTCCAAAACTGACTTCTTCGAAAAAACCATTTCAAAGCCTTCGCCAACCAAAAAACGCTTTTCTCTAAGGAAAAACATCGATTTTCTAGAGGAAAAAAACGATTTCTCAGAGAAAATCTTAGGGAAATCGAATTTCTTAGCTGAAGATTCGATTTTGGCCAAGAAATCCCATGTTTTTATCAATAAAAAGGCTTTTTTTCTTAATAAAAATTCGTTTTTAGGAGAAATTCTATCAAAGAGGCAAAGAAAGAGAGCTTCAGAATAAAGAGGTCCAAAGATTAGTATTTGGCTTCTTTTCATCTAGTTAAAAAGCCCTTTTTTATATAAATAAAGATCGATGAGGAAATAAAGAAAAGCTCGGAAATAGGCAAAATCTCCACAAAATCCTATAATATCCTAGTATCGAAGCTGAAAAACACACTTATAAGCCTTTTAGAACAATTACCGAAAGCGAATAAAGACTTTATTACTTTTGAAGAATTAGGCAGGGTTTTTTTCCTATTGAATATGTTTAAAGTGCTTGAATTTGATGAGGAAAATAAGCGTTTTTTTCTTAATATTTTCTAATAAAACCCAGGAGTTTTTAGTTATCAACCATGAGAATTTCGAAGACTTCGAAAATAAGCAATTTAAACGTCGAATGGAAGAAGTACATATTTTCTCTCTATTTTCTCTATATATTCTTTATTTTCTCTTATATTTTCTCTTATATTTTCTCTATATTTTTCTATATTTTCTCTATATTTTCTCTATTTTTCTCTAAATTTTCTTATAAAGATGGTATTTCATGAACAATTTTGGCTTCTTTTATCTCAGAAATCGATGAAAAAACAGCTCGATATCGAGCTTCTCTATAGTGTTTTGCGGATTTTATTAGATCCCGTGAAAATCCCAATATCAACAACGGCTTCTTTAATCGAGCAATATCTAGAGAAATTCGAGGAAAACCCTTCAAACGATCGAAAACTCCATTTTTCAAGAGAAAAAGGCTGGTCAATAGAGGAATTAGTGCGGAATTTCAAGAAGCTTGGAATTAACAATATCGCTGATATGAAGACTGGTTATTTAAAACCAAAGAAATTCGAGGAATTCAAAGCGGTTTTTTCTAATAAAATTCATGAAAATACAAGAGAAATTCATTATAGAAAGTCAATATTTTCCCATTTGCCCCGAAAATCAACCCTACTTCCTTATATTTAGAGGCTCAAAATACTATAAAATTCCTTCAGAAACATCCTTTAGAGGAAAATCCAGGAGGGGATATTGAGAAAAGGAATTTCTCATTAGAAGGCGAAAACCCTAATCTCTTGAATTTGAATAAATCTATGGAAATGAGATCAGAATTCCTCTCGCCTAAGGAAAGATATAAGCTTTTATATAAGAAACAGGAGATTTTTGAGGAGGAATTGAGAGAAAAGCGCGAATTGAAACAAATTGAGGTTTTTTTCTTAGAGAAAGTCGTTAAAAAGCCTTTAAAAGGATCAAAAAGAATGCACTTTCGCTCCAAATAACAAGAAAATTAAAGTGAAAGAACGAGAATTAGTATAGAAAATAAGGCTTTTTAGTTATAATATGAGAGTTTAATAGATAAATAGATTATATTCAGTGGTTCCTGGGTCCGAAAAAGATGAGATTTCTCTAAGGAATAAAGAGGAAAAAGAGAAAAAGGAATTAGATCTTTGCACTTTCCAACCGAATATCAACAAAGAAATTCTGTATTCTTTCTTTCAAATAAATTAAAGCCCTAATTTCATTAATTTTTCATAGAAAACCTAAGAATTCCTCTGATCCCAAAGATTATAAAAAGACCATAAGTCGTTTAAGAAGCGGATATAGTTCCACAATGAAGCGAAAAGAGGCTTTATCGAAGATTTCCTTAGGAGAAAACCTCGAAAGACTTAAAAAGGAGAATATCAAGCCTTTTTCGTTTTTAACTGATGAGGGGAAAACACAGAAATCCAAGCCTTTCGTTTATATAGATGTGAATGTGGGTCCTGGCCGGTTTTTCCATATAAATATATTAGAGATTTAAAGAATAGATTTAAAGGACTGGAAGAATAGGACTTCATGAAAAAGATGACCCGAAAAAAGTGGCTTTTAATTTCAGTAGATCTTTCCAATTGAATCATGAAATGCAGTCTAGTCTTGAGGAATTACTTGTGGGACAATTAGAAGCCTATAATAAGGCTTTTCAGGAGAATTCTGCTGATAATAATGAAAATCAAAATTAAACCGAAAAAATCTATCAATTTTATTTATTTTAGCCAAATTTATCTCATTTTTCTGATATATTATGACCAAAATTGATTATAATTGCTTATAATTTCTTATAATTTCTTATAATTTCTTATAATTTCTTATAATTTCATAATCTATAATCAATATATATATATATATAACTTCTAATAAAATCGAATGAAAACAGTTGAGCTTCCATCCTTAAACCATCCAAAATATATGAAACTCGAGGAAGATCCTTCTAAAGAGGGTCTTTTTGCGAAATTCACCATGATAGGAGAGCCATTGCCTTTTACTGTCCCCAATATTCCCACTAATACAGAAGTCGAAGAATTATCGAGGATAATAGGGACTTCCGATTCCACGATGGGAGATTGGTGTTGTGGTTGTTGTTGTTGTTTTTCTATGATTGGGTCCTTTTATTTCTGTAAGAAATTGATCCTAATCCCATCAGGTAGTTATGGTTTCGCAATGAATTCCGGAGTTCCTCAATTATTAAGACCAGGATGGCATTTTTTGGGTTCTCCTTTGAAAAGTCTCTATTCTACTATAGAAATGTCTACGAATCCAATTATAGTCGGTCCCGTGACTATAGTCAGAATACCTCAAGGATGTATCGGGACAGCCACTGATAACACGAAATTGGAATTATTATTGCCTGGGACACATTGTAGGAACTCTGGGACTTTCAAATATGATAAAACATATCCTTTGAATAACAATTTAGTGGAATTCAGACAAATTAAGATCCTGACGATTTTAACAGGTTCGGTGCAAATTTGTTATGATGTGGGAAGAGCCGCGATTTTAAAGGAAGGGAAATATGCCGTTAATTCACCTAGTTTCATCATTGGGCCATCCGTGAGCATTCAACAACAAAGTCTTCAATTTTCTAAACATAATGTATTGTTGGATGGAGGAATTCAAATGACTGTTGAAGGTCTTTTGACCTTTCAAATAGCTGATGTCGAGAAAATGTTGCATAATTTAGGCGCTGATCAGGGGAAATTGATAGGTGCTATCCAGAATGTGACGAAAGCTGAGATTTCGAAGATTTTTTCTGCTATTCATTTAGAGCAGATTTCAAGCATTTCGCATGAAGAAGCTATAAATCCAAAAGCTCATAAAGTTCATGAGAAAATGGCAGAATTAATAACTGATAGCGATAATATTCAAAACGAGATCAGAATCAAGATTTGTGAACAAGTGGTTATTTTGATCAAGCCTTTATTGGAAGATTGGGGTGTGAAAGTGATAAATTTCCAAATGGAATCCATCAAATTAACTGATGAAAAATATGGGATGGAATATGAGGCGGCGAGTCTCGAAATAGCAAAGGCGAAAGCTAATTTAAAGGCGAATGTGGCTCGAAATGAGATAAATATTAGTAAAGCGGAAATGGAGGCCAAAGCTTTATTAATAAAGGTGGAAGGAGAAAAAAATGCGAAAATTGTGGCTGCAGAAGGTATTGCCAAGGCTATGACGATAGAGGCCCAGGCTAGAAATGAGGCTGCTCAGACTTTACAGGATAATTTCAGTAAGGATTTGTTGATGATGCAGGAAAAGGTCAATTTCGCTAGGGAATTGAAAGCCACGACTTTGGTGATTTCGGATCAAAATACTGTGGCCAAAAATGTGGTTCCTATGTTGAATCTCTAAAGAAAAAACCTCATATTTTTTTGCTTAATTTAGGATTTCAAAGAATTTTCTTGATATTTTCATTTATAATTTTCTTAATATTTCCCATAAAATTCCCTGAAAATTTCCTTAATAATAATTTCCTTAATAATGCATATAATTTCCTTAAAAAAATAATAATTTCCTTAATGATTCCTTAAAATTTCCCTAAAATTTCCTTAAAATTTCCTTAAAAATTCCTTAAAATTTCCTTAAAAATTCATTTATTTCATCGCTTTAAGGCCTGCCAAATAATCTGAAGGCTTCATAATTGAGGTGGAGCCTATAATCATGATCAAATTTTCGCTATTATTGGCGAGATCTATCAAGCCTCTGATCTCATTCAAGCCAATACCTCCAACCATGAAAACGACCAATTTATTGGCTTCGATCATGGCATTATCATCATCTTGATTATGTCCCATCTTATTTTTGATCAAGGATTTGGGGCCTGCATATTGTGATCTTGCAGAATGTTCCCAGACCATTTTGGATTCCAATTCGAAAGCTTTCAAATCTTTGAAATTCTTGCCTTTCTTTATGATTTCTATGATTCCTTCGACCAAATTTTCCATATAAGGAGTATATCTACAAAGATCTAAAGTGGCTGTGCTTAATTTATGCTTAGCTAATTTCTTCATTTCCTCAGAAACTTTCTTCCCTTTGCCTTTGCGTTTCCCATCGTTTTTCTGAGAACCTAAATAAATCAACTTCTGAACAACTCCTCGGTTCTCAGGATCTAATAATTCAACTAAAGCTTCTTTATCCTTTTTATTGATATCTAAAGAAAGACAAGCCAAAAGAACTAATCTCAATTTCTCATCAGAAGTTAATTTCGCAGAACCTAGACGTGCTCCCACTAAAGATAAGAGCTTTTGGGCTCGAATCGCTAGACCTTCACGATCTATGCCTGTGGCTAAGGATTGTTCTAATTCACCGATTTCCTTCATATCTCTTTCTTCAAAGATCTATTGATAAATTGCGAATATTTAATGGAGATAAATTTAGTTACTTTCCAGGATTTCTCTATTAATTTCATATGCATGGTATATTTCTTGAGTAATTCATTATATTGAGGCATAGTCTTGATAATATCCGACATTTTATTCAAATCCAGCTCATTTAAAGCGCCTTTTTGTAATTTCGCAGTGGCGTTATTTTGCACGAAACTCTGGAATTCCACTGGAATCCCATCCAAAGCCTCCGCTATATGTTTATATCTATATTTATTGAACAAATGGTCATTTTCTGTCAAAATGCTCTTCTGAATGATCTTCTTCCCGTTTTTATCCTCATCTTCATATTCCGCTATATTATTCTTTATATCCAAAAGGTCATATATCATAGGTTGATAGAAGAAATCATGCATTAAAGGACTAACTGGATCCTGGGCTCGATCCACTATTAAAATCGTGATTTTCCCACTAGCTGGATCTAATATATCATTAGTACTCTCATTAGATTCAAGCTTGGCTATTTGAGCCTTTAGATTCTCTATGAGGGGTTTTGACATTTTCTCACAAATCCCAATATCTCCACTACGACTATAAACTAGATCCACAGCTGAGAATTTCTCGAAACAAGGCAATATAGTTGCGAGATAAGAAGAAATATGCAATAATTTCTGATCTTGTTGTTCTGGAAAGGAATAAATTATCGGCAAGGCATCCACCAAGTCCAAATCAAAGATATTATCCTCTTTACAAAGGAATTCCTGATTAAATTCCTTGAAAGTGACCAATCTTTTCAAAAAAAATCACATAAAAACACTCAAAAACTAAGAAAAATGCTACTTGTTCATCAATTCTTGAGAAAGTGACATTTTCTGCATAAGTTCTTCCGGCAATTTACTTGAGAAAAACAAATGAACTGCTCCATAATGGCCATTTTGTTTCTTTGGGAAATCCTCCAATAGGAGATCGATTGATTTCTCTGTTGGAGTTAATAGATAAACCGCCTGCATTTTAGGGAAAGGCTTGCGTTTGAGCTCCAGTTTCTCTAAAGCGGTGACTCCCATTTCCATGAGTTCAATCATTTTGAAATAGGAGGAAATTAAACGGACGTTTTTATCGTCGAGGATTAAAAGGAAGGAACTCATGATGTTTGAAGCTGAACGGAGAGCGTAAAATATGCCTTTGAGCTTGGTTTTACAGAAATTCTTGAAGGAATAGGAGGATTGGAGACTGTTGATTTTTTTAGGAGCTTCTTCCATTATATGAGGGTTTTATTGAAATAGGAAAAATACAATAAAATTTATTTGAATTAACTAATATTTATAAATAAAAAAGACATTTGGATGGAATTTTTGCTTGATTTTTCTTGGTTTTTATTGAAATTTTAATAAAAATTATGTTTCCGAAATTTCCCCATTAAAATTTATTAAAATGAATAATTCATTCTTATTTCTAATTAATTTTCTAATAAAATAATAAAACTGCAGCCAAAAACAAAAAAAACCCTTGATAAAATGACCACTT
>Ga0302140_10006943_pt1 | contig 14193 bp, 18 predicted proteins | sample I_Bog_E1_1_FD_202095 | JGI IMG/M metagenome (GOLD analysis project Ga0302140, IMG submission 202095) | Peat permafrost microbial communities from Stordalen Mire near Abisko, Sweden - I_Bog_E1_1 | ecosystem: Environmental > Terrestrial > Soil > Wetlands > Peat | place: Sweden: Abisko, Stordalen...
GATGTGGTGCCACGACGACGAGGCTCTGAAAAGGACTGGCAATGAGACGGGGAAAACGAGCATACCTTCTTTCGGAATTGCTTGTAGATTGCGTCTAATGCATCCTTGATTGTTACACCCTTCAGGTTTCGTGCTGTTACCTCGAGACCAAGGGGGAAGTGGAGATCAATCTTCTTGACAGGTGGGGTGGTGAGCATCTTCTTAAGTGCACTCTTCTCAGGCTCCTCCAGCAATGCTGGGGACTTGTTGATGTGCCTAGTTCACAATTACGGGTTAGCCAACGATCATTCTCGTTTGTTGATGCCGAATGATGAAGTCAAACGCCGAGCGGGGTAAGGTGAGCGATTTTGGTCGCGAGGTTTGCGCGTACCAGTTCAGCTTTTGCGTCTCTTTTGCAATCTGCAATTCCTTTCCTTCCTTTTCTATCGATCGAGCCAAGTCAGTGTTTGCCTTGATGGAATTGGTCCGGTGGGTCCGAACGCCGATGGCAGGTGGGAAGCCCGAGGAGAACATACCTAAGTCGTTGATGTTGAAAACCCCAGGAACACTCGAGCTCGCACGTCGCTTGGCTCCCTTGTCCTCAGCGGGGCTTGATGACAGACCTTGGACGGCAGAGTCGACCTTGGATAAGGGTGCAGGTGCGGCGTCGGCAGACATGATGGATGAGGGGGGCTTTACTCGTAATCTAGGAGGTCGTTGTAAAGGCAGGCTGTGTTGATATCTCACGAAGTAGAATCGTAAGATAGAATGGCAGATTGTGGCTTGGGGAAGCTGTAGATGTTGGATGCAGAAGTGTTGTGATTGTGATGGAAGAGAGATCAGGTACGATGCAGGTGGGAGGAGGGTTGAGGGCAGCTCGTTTCAGAGGGACGGTGCGGGGTTGCTGCGGTGCTCACGTTATCCGTCGCGTGACAGGGCGATCGCCTGAGTCGATGGTGGAATTCGCCAGACATGCCTATTTCGGCCTGGCTGCGGGGAAAGCTCCAGTGAGAATCTGGGGAAAGCACGCTAATGGCCTTCGCTGTGAAGCTTCTAGTTTCTTTTCAGTGTCTGAGTGTCTCGACATAATTTCCCGTAGGAGCCATAGTCATGTTGACATTCTCTACCAAATTCAAAATCCACTGTGGTGCTGCGTCTTGGTTCAAATTGCTCATTGAAGCTATGAACTTTGATTTGTTGCTCGGCTTTTGGCGAGTCGGTCAGAGCTCCTTCCAGATACGCTAGGAATGCCCCTTTCTGGACCCACAGCAGAGAGGTCAGAGGCGTTAACTCCCCAACGCTACCAGTTTAGGACCAGAGCGTTCCTCGTGAACTCACTAAGTTGCTGTATGTTCTGAAACAGGCCTCAGATGGATCCAAAGTTATCTTCAATTTCTATATACTTCCAATCTTGTAAGAGCATTGTTGAACTCGCTTTTGTACTTCCTCAAGCCCCCAGTTCAGGGGCTCAATTCATCATCAAAACTCTCAAGCATGCCCAGCGATTGCCTTGGGCTGATACAATTCCTCAAGATACTTCTCCTCTTCCTCGGTCAGAGTCTTCCCTCTGACATCGATTGCTTCGTCCATCCTTTCCACACTACTGAATCCAATAATGGGAGAGCTGATCCTCTTGTTGATCCAGGCTAGCGCAACTTGACTCATCTTCCAGCCCTTCTTCTCGGCAAGTTCTTGTACACGCTTTATAATTTTGGTATCGGTCTCGGTGAGCCCTTTTTCTAATTCTGGCTTGCTTCGCGTGGTTGTACCGAAGGCTTCGATTGGTCTTGCGAGATGACCACGGCAGAGAGGTGCCCACTATTCTTGTCAGCTCCTGGGGGAAGGTAAGAATCAAGTCTTCTAATTACCGGAATCAGTCCTACGCCAGTAGCGTCACAGAATCTGTTCATTTCTCTCTCTTCCTCTCGATATAGCAGATTATAATGATTCTGCATACTGATGAACTTGGTCCAGCCATTTTTCTCCGCTACAAATTGAAGTTGGGCAAACTGTGTTGCCCACATGCTACTTGCTCCAATGTATCTGACTTTACCGCTCTTGACTAAATCATGGAGAGCCTCCATTGTTTCCTCTAGAGGGACATTGGGATCGAAACGATGGATTTGCAGAAGATCAATATATGGAGTATCGAGTCGCTTAAGGGAGGCATCGACTGCGCTGAATATTGCTTGACGGGACAAACCTATTTGAATGTCAATAAGTGAGATGTTTTAGGAAACGGCGCTCGTACCTGCTTGGTTCACATAGTCTCTCGAAGCTCGTAACTCCTTTGGATAAAAGATACCCCGGACAGATGGTTCCTCTCCAACTACTCCAAAGCACTTTGTGAGGATAACGAGCTTGTGGCGCGGGATATTGTATTTCTTGATGGCTTTGCCGATGATCTCTTCGCTGACTCCGTTTGAGTATACATTGGCTGTATCCCAGGTATTGAGGCCCTTGTCGTATGCAGCTTTCAGGAGAGGAAGTGACTGCAATCAGCAGTCAACAATCTGCAGTAAAGGAAGCCAAAGACGGAACAAACCTTCTCCTCTTCAATCACCCACGGAGCCCAATCTTGGTGACCGATACTCATTGCACCCAGAATCGGGATTGAGACACGCAGCCCACTCTTACCAAGATGGACATACTCTGCCTTGCTGTGTGCTAGCGACTCTTTCACGGATTCGGGGATTGATGGAGCTTGCGACATCTTTGCTGCGATTCTGTAGCTGTGAAGGTTTGAACTGATAAGTTGGGAGAAGTGTGTATAGCAAAGTATCCAGCACAATGGGCGACGACAGGGTACTTATACTCGACCTCTCATCGATCGTTCGGCTTCAAGGCGGGGTTAACCCGATAACACCGTACTGCTCAGCACGTCAGTCAAGCCTTCGAGACAGCATTTGTCGTTGCCCGCATGTGGGAGCTTCATTGTAGCAGTCGGCAGCTGATTCGCTGAAATTTGCCAGCGTTGGCTTGCCCCACCGGAGCCGTGCCCGGAACTGGCTTCCCGGCGCAAAAGCTCCTCATCATTTGTTCTCTTTTTGCGCCAGCACGGCTGAGTGTTCTGGATAAATTGAGAGGGGTTGAGAGGCAAGCGGTAGTTGAGGAACGATCTGACGATGATGTAAGGGGTTTCGTCTCTGCAGTAACACAATAGGCCAGCATCGCAGGCTCGGGGCAATGACCTCCGGGCAGCAATGCACTCTTCGCTCCTGCTCTCCTCGCAACAAAAGAGCGAGAGCAGGACTCGACTTTTGCGTACTGCTCTGAATATTGCTCAAAAGAACACTGAGTCATGGCAAGAATTCGTATCTCAGGGTCATTGTTTTATTGTTTCTACGCTTTACGCCAATGTGCATTATATCCGTCTCATTCATGGCTTCTTTCCCCAATGCTCAGCCATCCATACTGCTGGTTCACTATCATATCATTCTCGGTGTGTCTCTTGTCTTCCGTGATCTAGAATTTTCTGTATATATTTCTTAAGCCTCTGGGTTACTGAAAGCAGAGAATGTGTTATCATTCTACATGTTTAGTGGACAGTACTTCCCAAGTTACAAGAGCTAGTGCGCAGTCCGAATTTGCTGTCAGGGAAAGAACGCCCAGCGTGAAATTATAAAGTACTTCTTTTTTGAATTCCTCCCACCGATAGAACATCACTTAAACATCTGTTTTTGCGCCGTTTACGATGTCTTGCTATCGAAGTTAGATTGTCGGCTTTCATCATATCATTATCTTGCATCCATTCGGCTTTCTTCCAAACTTCTTGAGAGCGTTTTTACGGTCCTCCTTGAGAAGAATTATGTCCTCAACTCCCCAACCAGAAGCGGAGTTGATCACGACCGATCCCAGATGCTCCGCGATAACTTCAACTCTTCTCCATCTCCCGATCGAGCTGAGCTACATGATATTCGATGCATTGTTAGCTGATCGCGAAGTTCATCTCGGGAAGGAAGAAAATGAAGAAGGCACCTTCAACTTGGCCAGAACTTGCACAACTTTGCATAAAGAAATCGAATCTTGGAAGAGGGGGAAAGCACACTTGCCTCAAGCAGTTTGCTGTGGCATCTTTGACCCTGAGACGACTGTGTTCTACATCGACCTCGGCTTTCTTGCACAACACGCGTATCTGACTTCCTTTGTTTTGGGAGGGGCCTTCTCTATCCACAACTGCACGGATCCCACCTGGCTCAGAATCGAGAGGGCTTGGAGTGACGAACAACTACTGGAGAACATTCAGCACTTGCAAATAGACGTCGGAAACCTCTCAAATTCTCTCCATAGCAGAGTTCGCAACCCATCAAATCTCCTCTTCAGTCTCTTTTGGAACCATTTTGCGAGGCCGCAGAAGCTACAACATCTCGACATCAAGCTCGATGTTTCCCAGTCACCTTACAAGCTTGACTGGCAATCTACGATATTGGCAGATATTTGGGTGTGGCTAGGGCTTTGCGAATGGCATGTGCTACACATGTGCATGTGCTATCCTCCCGAGGAGTACCTGACAATCAGATACCAAGACACGAGCAGCAAGCAAACACCGAACACTTGGCTCCCTCTGACCCTCGAGGGATCGCAAGCTATGACGACTTTCATCGTCAAATGCCCGCAAAGGCAAAGGCAAAGAGACCGAAACCTCAGTCTAGGAGCCATGATTAGAGCAAACCAAACGCTTGATACCAACCATGAAGAATGGAGACGGGATAGCTTATACTGAGTGGAGTGAGATGGCATCAGAGTGTTTCCGAAACAATGTTTATTGTACTCAATAGAGGCAAGACAATGTTACACGCCTCATCTTCGGTCGGGCTTTTCATTGACGCCAGATGTGACACAAACGACGAGGCGGATTTTTTGGTTTTGAAGCCCAACGCAGAGCTTGAAAGTATAAATGTAAGAGCGCAAGCCATTGCTCTGCGTTCAGGGCCAGACCATCTGCAGACATATTGCTATCCGTAGAGTGCTGTGGTGACTCTAGAATAATCAGAACCTTGAAACCTCCGCATATGACAGGTTGATTACCCAGATCTTGCGGAACAACTTAAAAAGTGGTCAATTCCAGAAGGGGAGAGGGCAGCTGCTGTACGCAGAACACAGGCGCCATGTCTTAGTCGCCCAACATCTGGAAAATAAAATACCCTTTTTGGGGGGTTTTGATGTTCCCGTCCGCCAAAACTCTCAGCCCCTTTCCCCACTGTTGGGCATTTCGGGGCCGAACTTTAGTGACATCCAGCGGAGCGACGATTGGCCTAGAACCCCCCTTATCGCCCTAGAGTGCGCCTTCCGCCGCCAGACTTGGCCAGGGGGTCCAGAACTAAAACTCCAATAGTCTCGCAACCTCCTCCCGAGCTGAGACATATAATAAATCCGTCGAGGCAGCGCGGGGCACATCTCTTCATGTTTCCACGTCTCGTTCACTCTCGTTTTCAGTTCAGATAGGTGTTCTTGAATATTGCAACCCAATCACCCATTTAAACCCTCTTCTCAACATGGCTCTCCTTCACATCCTCCATGAGTTGGGCCTCCACTCCCTTCACAACTCGCCTCGGGACACCAAGATCCTGATTCTGCAGCGCTTCATCCGCTTCTTTGCGTTCGGCGGGTCAACCATCGTGCTTGCTCTCTATCTGCATGCCATTGCCATCCCAGACGCCCAGATTGGGCTGTTCATGTCTTTGACCCTCGTCGGGGATGTGATCAGCTTCGGATTAACGTTGTTTGCTGATGGCGTTGGACGGAAGATCGTGCTTGGAGGAGGAGCACTACTGATGGCGATCAGCGGTGTCGTGTTCGCTTTCACGGGGAACTTCTGGTGTCTGCTTGCTGCAAGTGTGTTTGGCGTGATCAGTCCCAAGTATGCTCCTCTGTTCATCTGATCTTTATGTCGTCTGAACTAATGGTGTGATAGCGGGAGAGAAATCGGCCCTTTCAGTGCCATCGAGGAATCTACTCTCGCTCATCTCACCAAGCCAGAGATCAGAAGTGATATATTTGCTTGGTACGTGCTTATTGGCTCAGCGGGCAACGCCCTAGGCAAATTAACTACAGGCTGGGTGGTGCAAGAATTGCAAAGTCGGTATGGGTGGAGTCCAGTGAGGTCTTATCAGGCAGTGTTCCTAGGCTATGCTGGACTTGGACTCTTGAACATGCTGTTGACTTGCGTGCTAAGCTCGAGGGTTGAACTTCCTGAGCATGAGGACCAGAAAGATTCCGATGGCGAGGAAGAGCCTCTGCTGTCGGTCACTGATTCTAACAATGCGATATCTGTTGCGAAGGAGAAACGAAGATCATTGCTGCCAAAGATCAGCAGAGAGAGTCGGGTTGTTCTCTTCAAGCTTTGCTTGTTATTCGCCCTGGATTCATTGGCATCTGGCTTGGTTCCAGCGTAAGTTTCCGATTCATGAACTTTCTGTCCCTCTTACTAACTACTACCTAGCTCATTGGTGACCTACTTCTTCAATCTCAAATTCAAACTCCACGAGGGTGACCTGGGAACCCTCTTCTTCATCGCCGGCATTCTCTCTTCGGTATCGTCTCTGGTTGCTGTCTCGCTCTCGCGACGCATTGGTCTCATCAAAACCATGGTCTTCACACACCTTCCATCCGCGATTGCTCTCTGCCTGATTCCCATACCATCGACCCTATCTGGTGCCATCTTCTTTCTACTCCTTCGCTCATCGTTGGCTTCTATGGACATAGCACCTAAGGCTGCATTCCTCTCGGTTGTAGTACAACCTGGAGAAAGAACAGCTGTGATGGGATTTATATCGGTTGTTAGAACCGCTAGTCAAAGCTGTGGCCCTGTCATCACAGGAGTTTTGGCTCAATCTGGAAGGTTCTGGGTAACATTCGTTGTTGCCGGAAGCCTGAAAGCCACCTATGACTTGGGTCTTCTGACCGGATTCAGAGGCCATAAAACGGAGATGGACAGAGCTGAAAGACGAGCTAGAAGAAGCAACGAGGAGGTCGACGAATAAGATGTGTATTCTGAATCTCTCGAAAGTGGGGAAGGATATCATGCAGCCATTCTTCAGATGCATTGGCCGTCTGCCTCCACGCCAGGCCGAGAAACATACTCACACCCACCTCCGACCTACCTTATCTCTGTGCTAGAGACATTCATTCAATAGCATCCAATCTACGGCTCTCGTTCGCTTGGTGTCATGCAACTATGTCGTGACAGAAGGGGTGGGCCAAGTGAACACGCAGACGTGCATATGCACCTCGCTTCAGATCCTCCTCCAAATCTCGACCTAGAGAGCGGGAGAAGATACTAATATGGAGAGCTTCCCCATACCTGAGCTCTAGGATCCTTATTCCTACACCAAATCCTCTCAGATTTAAAGTCGGTAATTGTCATCATAGTCACCTTTCCATTTTCACGTCAACCTCAACCTTTACTCACAACCATGAATCCCGAGAAGGACTGGAAAGATGAGCTCGACGAGTTCGGAGATCGTTTGAAGGCGCGAAAGGCTGCGGAGAAATACGCTCCGTGGCACCCGAGAAATGTCATCCTCCACCCTACTCGAACTTGGCGCCTCGCGTTCGGCATTGTTGGTGACAGTGAGATGGAGAGAGCTTTGGCTCACATGGATTCAGGCACTGCGGGCAGCAAGGATAAGCCGAGACCTAAGCCGAAGCAGAAGTGAGAGGTGGTAGGCTTAAGAGTGGGATCTAATGAGTGGTTGGATTCTAATTACAGAAGTCACCAGATCATTGTTTGGAGCAAGACGATGTTGTGTTACAGATATCAGGATTTAGGAAAGCCCCCAATGGACTTATTTGTTGAACAAAAGTCCAATCATGTCCCATGAACTTCCCTTTTGTATCAACGCTAGCTCACTCAAGTGGAGTCCATTCTAAATAAAGCAAACAATCTTGAATGATCATCAGCCTAGACAGCGAGAGTGAAGATGAGAAGTGACAAATAGCCACATCCAATTTTATCCTCTCAACAGCCAGCTTTCCTGCGTAAAACAATAGAAGTCAGCAAGGGGACCAGCATCACGTGAGAAGGGGGAAAATGCTGGGGAAGGCGCGATGCTCCATCAGGCATAGCGGGGAATAAATCTCCCCCGCATCTCGACTCTCGGATTTCCTGGAGCCCGGACCGAACGATTTCTTCTCTATGCCATAGTACAGTCTCCTTCAATGGTGCGTGACTATGAACCTTCTTGAAGATCAAGTTACAGATCTCAATTACCTTGCCGATACTCCAATAGCTCCAATCTCTCCTATCGCAATAGCCGGCAGTATGAACGGCCAGCGTCAATCCTCGAGTGCGGAGAGTCCCGCGGACCCAGGACCTGGGAGCGGAAAGAAGAGGAAGAACGACGAAACTGATGCCAACGGCAATCCACATACAAGAGCGAAGAGGAACAGATACATTTCTATTGCATGGTATATCTGCTAAAATATTCAATGGCCAAGACTGATTCGGATTCCAGCAACGAATGCAAGCGTCGAAAGATCAAATGCAATGGAAACACCCCTTGCCAAAGATGCGGAAACCTCAATCTCGAATGCCAGTATGCCCCGAACTGCTGCTCGAATGGGTTCAAAGAGTCCGAGGAATTCAAGCAGATGAATGCGCATCTTGCTTCCCTCCAAGAACAGGTCGATAATCTGTATGCGAACCTCAATTCTTTGCGCGCTGGCGCAGACGCTATGAGCTATGTTGCTCCTTCTGAAGCCTCTCTATCTGTCTCTCAACCTCCACCCATATCCCCATCAAGTCGCTTTCGACCTGCTCCTAAGCACCCTTCATTCCGAGGACCAACCAGCTCGGCATTCAGTCTCGATGTTGCGAAGAACACACTGCATAATATGGGATACCAAGGTCTGGGTGATGAAGGGCTTATTACGCAGGATCCAACGCCAATTCCTTCTCCACGTAGCATGCAGCCACCGACCACAGCTATTCTTGCTGGCCGCCCAGATCGTGATCCGATATGGGCTCTAAGCAAGGAGGAAGTAATTCGGCTGTGTAGGGTATATGAGGAAGAAATGGGCCTTATGTACCCTGTGGTAAACATCGAGCAAGTAATCATCCATGCAAACAACATCTACAACTTCATAAATGCGGCACTGCAGACTGGACTGGATAATCCTAATATGCCAGGAAAAGGGGTCAACGACGAGCAGTCACTGGTACTAAAAATGGTAATTGCTTGTGCTGCAGTAGTTGAAGGGAATGGTCAGAGTGAGATAGGTTACCGCTTGTTCGAAAGTGTCAGAGAGGCAGCGGACCGAATATTGCATGGTGAAGCAATTGAGGTGAAAAATCTGCCGCTTCTTGTGATTGTGGTAGGTCAAAAATTTCCTGCATTTGCACAGCACCAAAATTTGAATAGCTTTTGTTTATTGCATTGGTTTTTCAAAAGAAAGAAAAAGAACTTGATACCCGCCCTGAGATTCGAACTCAGGTTACACTCAACGTCTCGACGTTATATCAGAGCATTGCTCACTGTCTCATCTCAACGAAGCACAGAGTTCAGAGGAAGTGTGTCATAACCACCAGACCAGGCAGGCTTTTGTTTTTGCTGAAAACTCCTTATTTGGGTACATGAACCCCTTTCAGAAAATCTGATTCTATTTCGACGTTGAGAAGTTGGCAAGCATGCCTTTTCGAGATCGGGTCGAAAGAATTTTGAAAGGCTGCAAGCAAGCCCATAGCTTCATGGGCTTTGCAACTCCCCTTCAATCACAATTTTGGAATCTTATTGTCTTCATTTTGTCTCACTGCTCATGTTCATTGTTGGAGAATTTGAGATGTGCTGATCATGGTTTATAGTCAATGTACCACTTCCATTGCGATGAAGAAGCCTTGGCTTGGCGGATCATTGGCCAAGTCGCACGGATGTGTATTGAGCTTGGTTTGCATCGACGAGACTCGCTTTTCAAGGTGGTTACGGATGAGGAGGAGCGGTCCAACGCTATCAAGTTGTTCTGGTCAATATACGTCTTAGATCGTAAGTTTAAAACAAACCCCTCCACTTTCAATGTCCCAGAAGTCGAGGAATATTGGCCATTGGGGGCTCAGGATCATTGTTCGACATCTTGTTGGAACAATCTACCTCCTCCATCGGTTTAACCTGTATGCTAACTGCTTCTCCCTGCAAAATAGGACGGTGGAGCTTCGGAACAGGCATGCCCTTCGCATTACAAGACTCTGACATCGATCCGAACTTACCTGAGCCAGTCAGTCCTAAGCATATTCTCATCATCTTCAAGTACTGATGCCCATACAGGATTTGTCTATTCCCTATCTGAATGTGATGATCTCTTACAGCCGGATTGGATCCAAAGTCTGGCAATCTGTGTGCTCCTTTTCACCTCTACAGAGTCCCACTTTGAACACCGATCAAATTGGCTATCTCGACTACCAAGTTCTTCAGTGGCAGAAGACTATCCCACGAGAGCTTCAGCTCCCTACAGCTGGAGCACCTCAGAACTCATCACGAGCCATACACCGACTCCAAATACTACTCTATCTACGAAGCAACCAAATGCGCATCCTGATCTACCGTCCAGTCTTGCACAGCGCATCTTCCATCCAGGAGAATCCAGGCCACGCCAGCCAAGTCGTCGAGCTCGCCAAGGACACTGTTCGCGCACTCACACACCTCAATCAAACCTCGGACATCTACCGCGTGCAACAAGTCTGCTTCAACTACTTCCTCATCTCAGCCCTCGCTGTCATCTTCCTCGCCAGCTGCCATGCTCCTGTGCAATTCAGTTCCATCTGCCGAGAGGAGTTCTATATGGCGCTCGATCTGGTCAAAGGCTTCAGCACGAAATCCTTCGTCAGCAAGCGTCTATGGAAGACGATCAAAGGACTGAAGGAAGTTGGTCCGAAGCTCGGCCTCTCTCCTGATGTAGCCGCCAACGGGCATATGAGTGCCGAGGATCCGCATTCTTCCGCAGCGCTGGCTATGGCTGGGCTTGCGGGCCATGATATCGACTTGGGTAGTGCCTTTGGAGGGGATGGGATGAATAGCGGTGGGTTGGGAAATGGGAATAGTCCGATGAATGGGTTCCAGATGAGCCATGAGATGACGAATCTTTTCGAGGCGGCGTTGGGTAGTGTTGGGCAGGGGATGAATGGCAACGGCACTGGCTACGTGCAGATTCCGGATGGCGATGCGTTGGCTGGGATCGGAAGCAATGTTTTCGGGGGCGATGAAGAGTTGTACAGGCAGTTGAGGGATCTGTTCTGATGCTTTTCTGACAGTAGCGAAGCGGTGGTTGGCAATAGGATATGTATGATTTACGGATGGACGAAAAGGAAACGCTTTATTGAAAGCTATGGGTCGCTATGAAAGACGAATACTTTTACAATTCATGGAAACGGAATCGCGCTCTCAATGGTCCCTACACATTCCCCAAAACCTACGAGAGCACCTGGCTCACCACCACATACTCCACGAATAGTAATGGTATCTCCGTCCTTCAGAAACTTCCTCATATCCATCCCGGCCAACATAATATCTTTCTTCCCTCCCCCACTCATCTCCAGCAAACTCCCCAAGCCAGAGTCATCTTTCGTACTGATTGTTCCACTACCCAGCAGATCACCAGGCTGCATTGCACACCCACCAACAGAGTGATGTGCAATCATCTGCGGGAAACTCCACACAAGGTTCTTCCCAGTGCCTTTCGAAATCGTGGTCGTACTTCCATCCGGCGTTGTAAGGTCCACTTCCAGCTTAATATCAAACACAGTATCATTCCTCTCCTCGACCAAATACGGCAGCAACTTCGTCTCATTCGGCAATTTATCTGCTCGGTACGGCTCTAAAGAATCGAACAACACAACCCACGCACTGATCGTCGTCCCGAAGTTCTTCCCGTTGAAAGGGCCAAGGGGTACATATTCCCAGGCTTGAATATCGCGCGCTGACCAGTCGTTCAATAGCACGAAGCCAAAGATACTCTGTTCTGCCTCTTTTATAGGTACAGGCTCGCCCATTGGATTTGCTTTGCATAGTAAACAGCCCAACTCGAGCTCAATATCTAGCCGTCTACTTGGGCCGAAAGTCGGCACTTTTGGCTCAGCGGTTGGGTCGAGGAGTAATTGGCCATTTGGCCGTCGGATTGGTGTCCCTGAGACCACTACGGTGGATGCACGTCCGTGATATCCGATGGGGATATGGTAGTAATTCGGCTGCAGAGCGTTCGCTGGGCCTCGAAACAGACACCCTGCGTTAAATGCATGATTTACACCTGCGTAGAAATCGGTGTAGTCGCCTATTTGCATCGGTAGATGTGTCTTCGTCTCGTGTTTGGGCAGGAGAGCGGATTTCTGCAGCGCGGTATTGTCTTTTAAGATTTCTGGGTGTGAGGTCGAGTCGGAGAATAGATCTTGCAGGTATTTGCGGACTTCGCGGTGGACTGGCTGGCCTAGAGCTGCGAAGGCGTTCAGTGTTGGTTGTGAGAAGACGGAGAGGTGTGGTTCGAGGGAGGGCAGGTCGGAGAAGCCATCTCCTTTGGCGAAGGCTTGCAGGTCGAGGACGTGCTCGCCGATTGCTACTGCAGGCCGTTTTTCGGTTTGCGAGTATTTAGAGGTGATGATTCCGAAGGGGATGTTGGAGAGGGAGAAGTGGCTATCTGAAGGGATGGAAAGCCAGGATTTGAGGGGTGCCATGGCGAAGGTTCTGATCATGATGATGAAGTGCAATTTTCTGGAGTGAAGCTGGAATGAGGGACGAGAGAGTGTACGGAGCATAGAGAAAGGGAGTTACTTGACCAGGAGGAAATTTTGAAGGTATCAACAGCTCCCTGGACCGGCATAGCAACCCCTTGTGAAAAATGCGGGGCCGCGGGGTCATTGCGGACAAATTCCGCGCTGACCCTTGCCTTCCGCATTGGGTCACTGCACGCCTGCTCCAGCATTGATCGCCTCTTCCTCATGCTCCGCAAACTTCTTCCATCCACTTGTGGTGCGGAATGCGAACGCCCTTATTCTGGGGAAGTGACGACGGGGGCAGTGTGTGGTCCAATCAAATGATTGCTAAATGTTGAAGGCGGTCTTTCACCTGACCAGGGAGGAGTTGCGAGTCGCGGACTATGTGCTAAAGTATGGTTCATGAGAGTCTTTGCTTGTGTAACTTCACCCCTCTGCCATATAATAAGTTGGTTCATGCTTCGTCGTCCTCCCAAATCATCCCCAGTGCAACAATGTCTTACCAAACTACCGGTATCGCCTTGATCGCGGTCATCTTCTTCCTCATCCGCTACCTTAATCGGACAGACACTCCAAAGGTCAAGAACCTGCCTGAGATACCCGGTATCCCACTCTTTGGGAATCTCCTGCAGTTTGGGAGCAGTCATGCCAAAGTAGCTGGGCAATTGGCAAAGAAATACGGTCCAGTATTCCAAGTCCGACTTGGAAACAGGGTACGTCTCCTAGCGGGCAGGTCCCGTGGAAATATACTGACGGAAATAGCGGATCATCTTTGCAAACACTTTTGACTCCGTTCGGCATCTATGGATCACAAACCAGTCAGCATTGATTTCCCGGCCGACTTTACACACATTCCATACCGTCGTGTCGAGTTCTCAAGGTTTCACTATTGGCACGTCACCCTGGGATGAGAGTTGCAAACAGCGTCGAAAAGCTGCAGCAACGGCGCTTAATCGGCCGTCAGTTCAGACATATATGCCAATCATTGACCTAGAATCCAATGTCTCCATCAAGGAACTTCTGGAAGACAGCGGGAATGGCAAGAAGGACATTGATCCCATCGCCTATTTCCAACGATTCGCTTTGAACACATCATTGACGCTCAACTATGGATCAAGAATCGATGGCAAGATTGATGACGAGTTATTGCAAGAAATTTGTGATGTGGAACGGGCTATCAGCAACTTCAGATCTACCAGCAATAACTGGCAAGATTATATCCCGTTGATGAGACTGCTGCCGAAGTCTAGCAATGGAGCTGTCGAGTACAGGGAACGGAGAGATAAATACCTTACATTCTTGCTGAACAAGCTGAAGAAGCAGATTGATGAGGGAACGGACAAGCCATGTATCACAGGCAATATTTTGAAGGATCCAGAGGCGAAGCTGAACGAGAGTAAGTCGTCTATGACTGTGGTTGAGTTTTCAGGCTAATATGTGAAAGATGAAATCAAATCGATCTGCTTGACCATGGTATCCGCTGGTCTTGATACTGTTCCTGGCAATCTCATCATGGGCAT
>Ga0302140_10006944_pt1 | contig 14191 bp, 11 predicted proteins | sample I_Bog_E1_1_FD_202095 | JGI IMG/M metagenome (GOLD analysis project Ga0302140, IMG submission 202095) | Peat permafrost microbial communities from Stordalen Mire near Abisko, Sweden - I_Bog_E1_1 | ecosystem: Environmental > Terrestrial > Soil > Wetlands > Peat | place: Sweden: Abisko, Stordalen...
TGATCCGTCCATGTGAATCGACTCTACGCGAGGAATATCCGGTCGCGCGTGGATCAGCCATTGCAATGCGCCTTCTGCTAAAAGGAATCCCAAACCTCCGCCTGCACATGCCAGCAGCACACTCTCCACAACCTGCTCACGCACCAGGCGAATGCGGCTGCTTCCCAGTGCGGTCCGCACAGCAGTCTCCCTGCGTCGCGTAGCACTTCGGGCTACCAAAAGATTTGCCGTGTTCAAACATGCAATGAGCAACAGGCAGCCAGTTGCTCCAAGCAGCGTGTAGAGGCCGGTCTTTACCTTGTACGTCTCAGCATCTAGGATCGGACGAATACTCGTCGCGTCGTTGATTGCGCCCTGCGGAAATTGCCTGCGAATTCCACGTTGCAACGTAGTCAGCTCGGCGTTAGCCTGGGCGATACTGACCCCTGGCTTGAGCCGTCCAACCACATCAAAGTTGTGAGCGTCGTACATCGCCATGTTGTAGCGAGATCGTTCATGGTAGAGCGGGGTCCATAGCTGGACCTGACTATCTGGATAGCTGAATGAGGCGGGTAGTACTCCAATAATCGTGTACTTCCGCGCATCCAGTTGCAGAGTCTTACCAATCACGTTCAGATCGCCGCCATAGCGACGCTTCCATAAGCCCCACGTCAGGATCACCGTCGCGCTGGCTTCGGGCTTATCGTCGCTGGGTAGAAACGATCTTCCCAGCGCTGGCTGTACGCCCAGCATGGGAAAGAAATTCCACGACGCCATTTGGGCTGCAGCCATTTCAGGCAATTGCCCACCCTCATCCGCAACGTCGTATTGAATGCCCAACTTGATAGCCATCTGATCAAAGCTGCGCGACTGTGACTGCCATCGGGCAAAAGAACCGCCAGCCACGATACTGTCGTTGAAAACTCCCTGAGAATCTGCTTCATAGATACGGACCAGGCGATCCTGATCATGGAAAGGCAGCGGGTTCAGCAGCACCGACTTCACCACGGTAAACAAAGCTACGTTCGCACCGATGCCCAGTCCCATCACCAGAATTGCCAGCCATGAAAATCCCGGCGTCCGAACCAGGCGGCGAATTCCCTGGCGAACATCATTAAGAATCAACTCCAGCCAGCGCCAGCCCCAGGTATCACGCGTCTGTTCGCGCAGCAGTTCAGGATTGCCGATCAAACGAAGCGCCGCCTGCCGCGCCTCACGGGGGCTCATGCCGGCGTTCACGTTTTCCTCGATCTGCTGCTCGAGATGAAACTCAAGTTCGCGCTGCAACTCTTCACCCGCGCGGCCTCGCACAAAAAGCATCTTGATACGCATCCAAAGCCGATCGGCTGTTAGCATCGTTACGCCTCCTGGACGATCAGGTTGATCGCCTGTGAAAGTCGATTCCAGTTCGCCGTCTCTGACTCAAGCTGCGCGCGCCCTGCAGACGTCAGTGAATAAAATTTGGCCTGTCGGCCCGTTTCAGTCTGGTCCCATTTCGCTTCAATCCAGCACTGCTGCTCCAGACGATGCAAAGCGGGATACAGAGACCCCTGTTGGACCTGCAAAACCTCACTCGATATCTGCTGAATCCGCTTGGCAATCGCCCACCCGTGCCGGGATTCAGTGGAGAGAGTCTTCAATATCAATAGATCAAGAGTTCCTTGGACAAGATCGCTCGGTTTTCCCATACCATGATTATCTACACAAGCTGTTGTAGATAGTCAAGGTATCCTCGTTTCAGCCTTGCAAAATTCTAAAAAATGTTCTGGATGACGCGCCTTCCAGTCTTCGGATACGATGCTTCCTGAGGTCACCAACCCAGTGAAAAAGCTCCCGTCCGCCCTTCTGGCGCTAGTCTGCCTCCTTGTCGTCCGCTATCCGGCCCCCGCTCAAACTCCTGAAATCAAGGTCGAAACCGGCATCATGGAAGGCGCCTCCTATCGCATCGACATGCCAGACAAGTGGAATGGAATTCTGCTCATCTACTACCACGGTTACTCCGAGCACCCTGTCACCTTTGCCAAAGACAAGCCCAACGAGATGGGGACTGGATTCGCCTCCGCAGGCTATGCGGTAGCGCAGTCAGGCTACTCCGAAACAGGCTTCGCCCTGGAACACGCTATCCCTGAAACTGAGGCGCTCAGGCGGTACACCATAGCCCACTATGGCCGGCCCAAAGAAACCTACGTACTGGGCCACTCGATGGGTGGTCAACTTACCATGATCACCATGGAAAGCTACCCTGACCGCTACGACGGCGCGCTGCCTCTGTGCGGGCTTCTCCAGCCCACCACATGGCCCATCGGTCGGGGAAGCGCCATGCGGGCTGCCTTCGATTTCTACTACCCCGGTCTGCTTCCAGGCCCCATCGACATTCCAGCCTCGGAGCCTCTTGACGACGATACCGCCGCCAGGGTGCTCCAGGCGCTTCCATCCAACCCAACTGGCCTGGCGGAATTGATGGCACTCGGCCACTTCAAAACGCAGCGAGATCTAGCTAGCGGCATCGTTTTTGGCGCCTACATCGAACGTGATTTTCAACAGAAACTAGGCGCTTCCGTCATGGACAACGCAAACTTTATTTATGCCGGTGGTCCCGACGACAACGCGCTGAACGACGGCGTAAAACGCTACAAAGCCGACGACTCCACGCTTGCATATCTAAAGACCTGGTACACCCCAACCGGTGTCCTGCTCAAGCCTATGTTGGCCGTCCACACCACTTACGATCCAATCATTCCAGCCGATAGCGTCCGGCTCTACGCGGATCAGGTCCAGCGCGCAGGCAGCAGCGCCAACTTCGTCCAGCAATATGTAAAGGCCGATGGTCACTGCCACTTCTCAGGCGCGGAAACCGCAGCCGCGCTCGATGAACTCATCCTGTGGAAACACACCGGCAAGCGCCCCGATCCCGGCATCCTTCCAGTTCCAAGAAAATAGCCGCCTCTCGCATATTAGAAAGGGCAGTTCAGCGAATGATCTCCGCCGAACTGCCCTTTTCTGAATAATGATGCTCGACTGAATATATCTCTTTGCCTACTTCTTCTCCGTATCCATCCAGAACTCGTAACGACCACGATTTTCATCGGGACGAGACGTGATCGGATTGTCCAGATGCAGCACCGGATCGCCTTCACCGTACTTCGGCCAGTTTGGCAAGCCCGGACCATTGGGATCGCCATTCTTAGCAAAGTTAGTCCAGTAGCTCATCATCTGATCGCTGAGCTTCCAATCCTCATCGCGCCACACTGCGCCGGGACGAGTGGCCAGCGTGCCGAATACATACTCAATGTCATCAGAATGAAATGCGTATGATCCGGGATGGAACTTGCTAGGCGGTGATGCAAGGTCTAATTTGTATCGATAGATATCCTTGTCGCCCGTCTTCCGATCCACTTCGATCCATTTCCACGTGCCATAAGCAATAAACTGGTCACCGCCAAAATCGGTAGCTGACCGAACCGCCTCTGTATCCGTCGTCCCTGGATAGAGCTTGAAGAACAACTCAATCTTGTCAGCGAAACGCTCATTACCCATCGCCTTCCACTTGTCGGCAGTCATGCCATTGGAAAGGAAGGACCCCTCATCGCGATTGAATCCTGCAAGCAGTGGAACATGAGCCTGCTTACCCTGTTCGTAGGTCTCCGATACAGGCACCGAAAGAAACTTTCCATCCAGAATAGGCGAGAAGCCAACCTGTCCACGCTTTGCAGTCGCAGCCAGAATCTTGTCCACCGGCATCGCACGTAACTCTGCCAGCGAATTGGCGCCCAGATCCTTGACCCACTGCGCATCTTTAGGACCAACCACAGCCAATGTCGGCATTGACAGCGTCCCCGTTGTCAACGCGCCGCCGCTTTCGCCGATTGCCTTGTGAAACAGTCCCTGCGCCGAAGGAGTCGCCATCAAAGTGCTGACCGCGAACGATCCTGCACTCTCACCAAAAATGGTTACGTTGTTCGGATCGCCGCCAAAATCGGCTATGTTCTTCTTCACCCAACCCAACGCAGCAACCATGTCCATCAAACCGTAGTTCCCTGCCGATCCGCCCTGCTCCGCGGCAAGATCAGGAGTTGCCAGGAAGCCAAATACACCGAGACGATAGTTGATGGTGACCAGCACCACGCCCTTCATCGGTAGAAAATCTCCATTATGCCGCGGCTCGTCACTACCGCCGCCCGTATACCCTCCGCCATGAATCCAGAACATCACAGGAAGCTTTGCCTTGGACTTCTCATTCGCCGGCGCATATACGTTCAATGTCAGGCAGTCTTCCGACATTCCATCATCTTGAAAGACCATGTCGTCAAAGAAATGACCCTGTGCGCAGTGATGTCCAAATTTCGTAGCGTCTAGTTCGCCTTTCCACGGCTTCGGCGGCTCCGGAGCCTTCCAGCGTAAGTCGCCCACCGGCGGTGTCGCGTAAGGAACTCCCTCGAAAGCGCGAACCTTGTCACTGTTGATCAGCTTGCCATGCACCTTGCCGTCCGCCGTTTTAACGACCAGCGAATCAGCATTTGCCACAATTCCCAGCGCCAATAGAATCGCCGCAACCGGCAACGCCTTCCTTAAAATACATCCTCTGAACATGCCTGCATCCTCCGCGAGAACAATACAGGAAAACCGATTCACTAATCCACTAGCCAATGTCTGCGAGCGGCAACTCCGGCCCCAGAAGGTCCGCGAGCGTCTCACGTCTTCGGATTAGCTGAACCTTTTCCCCATTCAACAACACCTCCGCAGGTCGAGGACGCGTGTTGTAATTCGAACTCTGCGCAAGCCCGTACGCACCCGCATCGAGGATCGCCAAAAGATCGCCAGGCTCGAGCGGCTTCACTTTCCGATCGCGAGCGAAAAAGTCCCCGGTCTCGCATACCGGGCCAACTATATCCACAGCACTTGAGCGTCCCGAACGAGGTATGACGGGCACGATCTCATGAAAAGCCTGATAAAGCGCAGGACGAATCAGGTCGTTCATAGCAGCATCCGTCACAACAAAGGTCTTCTTGCCATTGCGCTTTACATACAGCACTTTCGCCAGCAACGCCCCGGCCTGAGCCACGAGAAAACGGCCAGGCTCGAGCAGCAACTGCACATCCAGTCCGCCCAGCGCCTTTTCAATTGCTGCAGCGTACTCGACCACCCTGGCCCGCGGATCAAACTTCCCGGAGCCAACCTCTGTGTGATAGTCGATGCCGAGACCGCCGCCCGCATCAATCGACTTGATCGCGACACCATCCCGGCCAAGTTCACGCACCAGTTTGGCGACACGCTCCATGGCCGCACCAAATGGATCCGCTGAACGAATCTGCGAGCCAATGTGTACGCTGACTCCATGTGCCGCCAGCCAGCGATTGCCTTTGGTTTCGTTATAAATGCGCCGCGCCTGGCGAATATCGATACCAAACTTGTGATCACGCAATCCCGTAGAAATATATGGGTGCGTCTCCGCGAAAACATCCGGGTTTACTCGCAATGCAAAACGAGCCTTGCGTTTCAACTTCGCTGCACGCTTGGCCAGCAACGACAGCTCATCTTCGCTCTCAACATTGAACGCAAAAATATCCGCAGTCAGCGCCTGATCGATCTCTTCCGCAGTCTTGCCTACTCCCGAAAAGACCACCCGCCCAGCGGCCTCAGGCGCAGCCGCGAGCACGCGCTGCAACTCTCCACCCGAAACAATATCGAAACCCGCGCCATGCGCTGCCAGCAGCTTCAGAATCGCAAGTGCAGAGTTCGCCTTGACCGCGTAACAGATAAGATGAGATCGCCCAGCCAAAGCCTCCTGGAAAAGTCCAAGCCGGGCCAGTATCTGGTCTGCGCTGTAAATGTAAAGAGGAGTGCCATACTGCTTCGCCAGCTTAGCCAGCGAGTGCTTGCCGCAGCTTAGCGGAGCATCCGGAGAAGGATAATGAAACGGGCGGGAAAGATTGCTCGAAGATGGATTGGACAATTGATCTGCCTGGAGTTGAGTAGTAGCTTCTGCCTACGAGCCTAGCAGATACCCGCGTCTCTCAGGGAGACTTGGCAGCGCCCACAACTCAGTGCAGGCGCTACCCTCAACTCATCACAACGCCAGAACAGGAAATCAGATCTGTTGCGTCGGCGGCAATTCTCCCAGCGGTTCTTCAGGAATACCGATCCAGCAAGCAAGATACACAATCTCCGCGACAGGGCAAAGGAATATACCCGAGAGCACAGCAATGATTCGTATCGTCCCTACATCCCAGCCATAGGCGCGCGCCAGGCCCGCGCAAACTCCAGCGAACTGGCGTCCGTACAGAGGACGAACCAGACGCGCGGGATACATCGGGAACCCCGCTGGCGGAAATCCTGAAACTACCGCGCCACATCGTGAACAAAACCGTGCGCCCTGCGCCAAAGCATTTCCACAATTACTGCAAAAACCTGTCATAGCGCTATCTCCCGCCGGCAGTTTGCCAGCCAGTATTTCATACGCGGACTGCACCACGAAGGTTCCCTAAGTCCGCAAATCACCTGCCATTACTCGTGGTAGGGAGTCTTGAGGTACCGACGTGCAATATCACCCTGCGTTGTATCTGAGCCGTTAGCAATTGCCGCTTGGTAGTCTTTAACCGCCTGGCTACGGTCGCCGCTTAGATCCCTGCTCTTACCGGCAGCAACCAGCGATCTCCGCTTCAACTCTGCACCCGAGTTTGGAGTCCACGCCGCCTGCTCATAAGCCTTTGCTGATTCCGCAAAATGCCGCTGCCCTCGCAGCGCCTCTCCGAGTCCGAAGTACGCAAGTTCGAGATGCGCCGACGGAAAGTATCCAGGCTTCGCGGCGTCGCTCAACAAGGATTCGTATGCCGCTACAGCACCCATACCCTCCCCTGCATCCTTGCGCAGGTTGGCTTCTTCCAGCCGGAATAGGAAGTCTCGCGGGTACTCGCTCTCCAGCTTTCGTACAACCGTAATCGCCTCCTGATACTTCCCCTCACGCCGCTGAAAAAGAGCAATCACCGTTCCTGCCTCTACGGATGTCATCGGTGCACGGGCAAACGCATCGTGAAGCATTTCCATTCCCCTGGCCTTGGAACCCGTGATTCCCGCAAAACCAAAAAGCAATTTGAAACCCCATGGAAGCGCTCCGATCACGTATTGATAGGTACCAACAACCAGCTTGGCATCGATATAGTCAGGGTCTATCTGCAGTACCTTGGCCTCATCGCTATGAGCCTGCAAAGCCATGTGAAACGCAGGACTAAAACTGCGCTCCACCATCGCCATATACGACGACCGCAGGCTCTTCGCCCAGCCACGCGCATATAGAGCATCAACATCTTTAGGATTCTTGCTGAGCCGCGCCTCTGCCTCACGAACCGCCTCATCGCTTAATCCAAAAATCTGGTCGCGGACATGCGGGTCTTCAGGTGTAGGGTGCTTCCCAGTTAAAAAGCCATCGTTTGCATAAAATGTTGTGTCCAGCAGATCCTGTCGGTACAGTTCGGCAAACACACGAGCCTCAAGCAACAATGCCGTTGCCTCAGGATCACCAGGATGCGCCGCTTGCACCTTTTCAAGTAAGCTGACACATGCTGGATAATCCAGTACATAAAAATGCTGAAAAGCTTCACGCACCATCGGATCAAGGTTGAGGGGGTCCGTGTGAACTTCAGCCGCCGAAGCAGGCAGAACGCCAACAAGCCCAATCATCCCGGCAATCATCCATGAGGCCAACCCTGAAATCCGCTTGATCGTAAGCAGCAAATTGCCTCCCTTAACTTCTCTTGCTTCAGAATGGAAAAATATGATCCCATTCTTCCCTCAGACAGCATCCTAACGGATACAAGCTTTCCGGATTGTCGCTTCCCAACACATCGGCTTCAAACTTTTCTTGAGGGCAAAAAGGGAACAAGCCTAGGTTTGACGTTAATAGATGACAGAGGGCGGCTTTCTTTCAGGAAGCAGCAATCATTCCTTTCAGCCAGGCAGACAATTCAGCCGGACAGGCCAGGAAATTTTGACTCGTAAACTTGGAAAAGGTCGAATGACTCGAACAGAGACTCTGCTCATTCTCATCAGCCAGGCCCACACCAATGGCTTCGAATTTCGGCGTTGGTACCAGGCCAACATCCATCCTGAATGGCCGGGAGCGGAAGAGGCAGTTGCCCTCCTTACCGCCGAAGGTCGCTACTTTGCCTTGATCTTCTCGCACGACTTCGCCCGCGCCTTCTGGAAGAAAGGTGCACAGATGAACTTCGTCGTTCCTTCTGCAACCTATTCCCGCATGAACGGCAAAGGAGAAGTCGTCACCATCAACCGTAAGCCATTCACCCGCCGCACCATCAAAGCCGATGTGTGGAAATACCACCTGCGTCAGATGGCAATCAGCGAAGACCCCATGCGCTACCTGAAGCGCTTCCTTCCCACCCATGAAGACGTCCAGCCACCCCAGAATGGGCGGGAAAGCTTCTCCGCGGCGGGTTAAGGCGCTTCTCGGAGGATTTTCTAAAGTTTTTTGATTCGACAGAGGGACCTTTTCACAATCCCTCTGCCGTCCCTTCATACCGCCTGAACCCCGTTCGCAGTGCTGATTTCGTCAACATCTGAAGCAGTTGGGATCAAAGGACTTAACCCGAAAGTAGACGTAGTTAATAACTTAGATATTAACTACTCTATAACTGATGACCGGCCAGTCAGCACTAAATTTGTTGACGAGAAACTTGTTCAAAACTGGGCATAAATTGCCTCAAATCTTTGACTTGAAGTTTCATACCCGGTATCCTTCCGTAATAGCGATATGCAAACAAACACACTATGCAACGCACGAAATCGTTACAGTCGTTTTACGGCAGCTGCCCTCGCGCTGTTGGTGACTGTAGCTGGCGTGACGACGCAAGCTACTGCGAGTTCGCATGAGCAAAGCGAGCCACATGCGCACAAGGCTAGTCGTTGGTCTCAAATCGGCAAAGCATCCTGGTACGGTCGTCGCTTTCAAGGACACAAGACCGCCAGTGGTGAAGCGTTCGATCTGAACATGCTCACCTGTGCACACCGCACTCTGCCCATCGGTACACTCCTCCGAGTCACAAACCTAACCAACAAGCGAGCGATCATGGTGCGCGTGAACGACCGAGGACCAGTACCCTCCGGCGTCATCGTTGACCTGTCGTGGGCTGCTGCAAGATCTCTCGGCTTCAATGGAAGAGGTAACGCACACGTACGCCTTGATAAAGTGGATGGACCCGAGGCGGCTCAACTGAACTGGCCTGAACTGGGCCGGCAACAGAATCTGGCCTCCTCGCGCTGAGGATGCCCGTGGCTTCGCAGGAAATCACTAAGACATTGCCCAATTTACATCCCATTGGTGCAGATAAGCAGAACGCACGAGAGCGCCTGATCATTGCTCTCGACGTCCCTACAATGGACGCAGCCTTATCGCTTACCGAACGCCTTGAGAGCCAGTGTAAGTGGCTCAAGATCGGGCTCGAACTCTACATAGCAGCGGGTCCGCCGATAGTTGAGAAGCTCGTCAGTCTAGGCCACTCCGTTTTCCTGGATCTGAAGCTGCATGACATCCCCAACACCGTAGCCTCTGCAGTTCGCTCCGCGACATCCCTCGGCGCAAGCATGTTGACGATTCACGCTGCCGGTGGTCCCGCCATGCTCGCCGCCGCTCAAAATGCGACCGTAGGGCTGCCCGATCCGCCGCAGTTGCTCGCCGTCACCGTGCTGACCAGCATGAACCAGGAACAACTCTCTGCAATCGGTGTTTCCCGCTCCCCTCAGGAGCAGGTAGAACTACTGGCAAGGATGGGATTGGGAGTGGGAATCAGGGGCTTTGTCTGCTCCCCTCAAGAGGTCGCAGCACTCCGCAGCCTGACCGGTCCTGAAGGCGTACTCGTAATCCCAGGGATTCGCCCGACAGGCGCCGATCAGGGAGATCAGCAGCGAATCGCAACGCCCGCGAAAGCAATTGAGCAGGGCGCGAGCTACCTGGTCGTGGGACGCCCCATCACACAAACGCCAGACCCCGCTCGAGCAGCAGAAGCCATTTTGAAAGAAATACAAGAAGCTCTCAACACCCAGTCAGCCTGATCACTCGACCTGCTGCCAGCTCAAGCTCCACGCAATTCAGCCAATCCTCTACATCGCGCCTTTGCCCCACAAAACCGCAGGCACAGTCCCGATCAGTATCTTGAGATCGAGCAACAACGACCACTTGTCGATGTACTCCAGATCCTGCCTGATCCAGTTCGCAAAGTCCGTGTTGTTACGCCCGCTCATCTGCCAGATGCAAGTGATCCCCGGCAAAACACTGAAGCGGCGCAACTGGGCCGAATCCTCGATCTTCAGTACATCGCGCACTGCCAGCGGCCGAGGCCCAACCAGGGACATATCCCCCGTCAATACGTTCCACAACTGAGGCAGCTCATCGATTGAAGTCTTGCGCAGAAATGCGCCCACCTTCGTGATGCGTGGATCCTCTTTGATCTTGAATACCGGACCCCCCAATTCATTCTGGCCCTCAAGCTGCGTCTGCAACACTTCCGCATTCACAACCATGCTTCGCAACTTGAATATGCGGAACCGGCGACGATACAAACCGTAGCGGTCCTGCGAGAAAAAGATCGGGCCCTTGCTGGTCAACTTGATCGCGATACCCGCCGCAAGCAGAATAGGTGAAGTCATCAACAGCAACGCACCTGCCCCGAAGATATCCATAGCCCGCTTGGCGTAACGCGTCCAATCCTCGCGAACCATGCGCAGGATCGAGTAATTTGTTCCTGCCCTGCGATCCATGCGGGCAATCGTAGTCTGGAAAACATGCGAAGAGTGCCGCACCTCGACACCAAACTCTTCACACTTCGAAATCACCTGCTGGATCGGCTCATACATCGACTTGACCGGCAACGAACAGAAAACAACAGACACTGGATTTTCCTTCAGCAGCGTATCCAGCAAATCGAGCCCGCCAAGATAATGCTTGCGCATGGTTCCAGTTCCCACGAATGTATCGTCGAGAACCCCGACCACCTGGTACACCGGCGAATCCACCATTTCATCGAACGTAGCCTGAGCGCCGACACCCGAACCAACAATCAGCACTTCACGCTTAGGAATAATCGTGTCAATAGAAACCCAGCCTACAAAACAGGCAATTGCCAACAACACTAGACTCAACAAACCACAGGCAAGAAAGAAACCAGCATCAACTCGCAACGCACTCAGCCAATCGAGCTTTACCAGTAGGCACGGAAAAATCCAGATACCAGAAAGCAACGACGCCAGCAGGTTAGCCGAGATCTCCTTATGGATCAGCTCTTCATGAGTCCTGCGGCCTCTTCCAGTGACAGTACGCGAGATCAGCGTCACCCCGCCAATCATCGCTATCTCCAGCAAACTGACGCGCGGAATGTACCACCACGCCTCGCCAACAAACATCATGCCGGGGTGCATATAGAACCAGTAGCTGGCCAATACCATCGCGGGTACCAGGTCCCGCAGCAAACGATAAACGCTCGTATGCAGTGCGCCGACTTCCTGAAGATGCTGTTCGAGTTTTGTCCAGTCCATCTTATGCATAGCAGCCTTAGCTTCACCCCTGGACCGAATCCTGGCCGTGCGGGTATCGACCGTTGAGTTACTCATCGCTATACTCGCCTTCTGGATCTAGGTCCAGAGTTTCAAATAACAACCTGTACTGATATTCCTGAGGTCTTGCAGAGGGATTCAACAATGTTCGTTAGATAGCGACAGAGAGCAGATTCCCTATCTACTTATCGACTAAGGATAGAAAGTTGAGAGGCACTCCAACATCCCCCGAAAGCCGTAGCGCACTACAACCCCGAGCGTACAACCGATTAGAAAACCTTATTTCGACAAGAAAACACTTGCAAAACACCCCTTGACAGCTAGGTATATGAGGCCTATAGTCGTTTACCTAGACATCTAGGAGTATAGCCAGTGGCTAAAAACGATCTTCAAGGCACCCTCGACCTACTCGTTCTCAAAACGCTCGCTCAGTTAGGTTCAGCGCACGGTTACGGAATAGTCCTGCACATCCAACTCGTTTCGAGTGAGTTGCTCCGTGTGGAAGAGGGCTCACTATACCCTGCCCTGCATCGCATGGAGCAGAGTGGATGGATCCATGCCGAGTGGGGACTGTCAGAAACCAATCGCAAAGCGAAGTTCTACAAACTTACGGCTGCCGGCAAAGTACAGCTAGCCGCAGCAGAGAAAAACTGGCAGATCGTCGTGAAAGGCGTACAGGCAGTTATGCGGTTCGCATAACAACTTTGTTTCTTCCGAGGTGATCATGGGACTGCTCCGTCGCATCTTTTCATTGAGTAAACGCTCCGCGCTCGACCGTGAAATCGACGCGGAACTACAGGCGCATATAGCGATGCGCACCGACGACAACATCGCAGCCGGCATGACGCCAGAAGAAGCGTCTCGCGATGCGCGAATTCGATTTGGCAATCAATCCGCAATGAAAGAGCGTATTACTGCAGCAGATACCGCTCTCGTATTCAGCAGCTTCTGGGCAGATTGCAAGTATGCCCTGCGACAGTTCGTCAAGAATCCTGGATTCGCCTGCACCGCCATCGTAGTCCTGGCGCTCGGCATCGGTTCAAGTGTGGCCATCTTTGCATTTGTAGACGCAGCGCTGATCACTCCTCTGCCCTATGATCACCCAACACAACTCGTTGCCCTTTTTGAAAGCAACCCCTTCGGGCCACGCTATCACTTGTCGTATCCCGACTATCTTGATTGGAAAAAGTTCAACAACGTTTTCAGTTCGTTGGATGTTTATGACGGTACAGAAGTTCAATCCAGTGGGCCTTCTGGAACAGAGCGGATCGACGGAGCCGCCGTCAGTGCGACGTTCTTCAGAACACTCGGCGTTACACCAATCCTGGGCCGAGATTTCCAGCAGACTGAAGATTCTCCCAGCGCCCCAGCAACAGTGCTGCTCAGTTATGCAGCATGGCAGAAACGCTTCGCCGGAAATTTAAACATATTAGGGCAGAAGATCTCTCTGGATGGAGCACCACACACAATCATTGGCGTCCTGCCTCGTGAATTCCATTTCGTACCCACCGGATCCGCTGAATTCTGGACCACCCTGCGGGTATCAGGGCCACAGGATCGTGGCTCGCACGGCCTGTCAGCGATAGCCAGACTAAAGGACGGCGTTCAACTTCAAACCGCAGCGTCAAATATGAGTTCGATCGCGACTCAACTCACACAGCAATATCCAGATGCTGATGGAGGACGCGGCGCGACCGTCGTTCCTTTGGGAGAAGTTATCATTGGAAACCTCAGGCCGGTCCTCCTGGTACTGCTCAGTGGAGTTGCACTTCTCCTTCTCATCGCCTGCGTAAATGTCTCCAGCCTTCTGTTAGTTCGCTCTGAGAGCCGGAGACGTGAGATTGCCCTGCGCGGCGCACTCGGTGCCTCGACCATTCGACTCATTTGCCAACTCGTTACTGAGGCCTTGCTACTGGTAGCAATCGCCGACGGCCTCGGACTGGTCACCGCGCTTGCAATCATCCAGATGATGATGAGGCTCATCCCTTCGAACATGCTTGATAACATGCCTTATCTCCTTGGCCTGGGATTCAACAGTCATGTGGTGCTGTTTGCGATTGCGCTCTCCATCGCTGCATCTTTCCTCATCTCGATCATCCCGATTCTGCGGCTTCCTGTAGGCGACACTCGTTACGGGCAGACACAGGGTGATCGCGGATCCACAGGTTCCGTCTGGAGGCGCTTTGGATCAAATCTGATTATCTTGGAACTCGCAACGACAATGGTCCTCCTGGTAGGTGCCTGCCTATTAGGCAAGAGCTTCTATCGCCTCCTCCACACGGACCTGGGTATGCAACCCGACAACGTCGCCTCTCTGCGCGTCATCTCCCCACATCCCAACACAGCGACAGACGCGCAGGTAGTGACGTTAGAGCGAGAGATTGTCTCCAGGGTTTCTCGTTTGCCCGGCGTCGTCTCTGTTGGTATTTCGCACAGCATCCCTATCGGGCCGCGTGGAGGAATCACAACGTTCAGTGTCGTTGGCAGACCAACCCCGGCCCAGCAATCTCCCGTCGCGGCCATGCGCGAGGTGAGTTCCGGATACTTCACAACCCTTAGAACCCGATTGCTTCGAGGACGCTACTTCACCTCCGGCGAAGACGCTCAAAAACCTCCCGTCATGATCATCAACGCCACCATGGCGCGTCAGACT
>Ga0302140_10006950_pt1 | contig 14183 bp, 9 predicted proteins | sample I_Bog_E1_1_FD_202095 | JGI IMG/M metagenome (GOLD analysis project Ga0302140, IMG submission 202095) | Peat permafrost microbial communities from Stordalen Mire near Abisko, Sweden - I_Bog_E1_1 | ecosystem: Environmental > Terrestrial > Soil > Wetlands > Peat | place: Sweden: Abisko, Stordalen...
GGCGGGGTCCTTTGCTGGTTGCTGAGGACATGATTTCCCGAAAGGCGAACAAGCACTTCAGCGTGCCGGTGGGATAAAGGCTTCGCTCACGTGGGATATCCGCACGTTGGTCTGAGTTAGTAGGGGAGACCTGCAATGAGTTTGGAACGGCCTGCGAGGACGTGAAGAACAAGCCTACTCTCCAGCGGGATCTTTCCGCGCAGCGGACGAGTACCAGGACGATCTGTCGGCGTTGAGGGATTCTCGCCGATTCTGTGAATGGGTTTGGGTATACGTTGCAGGGATTGCGGAGGATTTTTTGGTAGCGTTACCGGGGCTCGAACCCGGACTCTTCGCCTTGAGAGGGCGATTTTTGGGGTTTGCAGGGGCTTGCACGGAGTCGCATCGAACGCTGTAATATACTCATTCAGATACACTTACACTATATTTTGCCTTGCAATGACTTGCACGGAAGTGCAGGATTATCGGTACAAAAGTGCCACCAAAGTGCCACCAAGAATTTTATGATGGTGGTGGAGGTGCGCGATGGCGAGGAAGCCGAAAGAGGTTCGAGGCATCAAGTTCCGTCCTGATCGGGGTACGTGGGAGGCTCAATACAAGGCGGATGGAAGCCGCGTTCGCAAGAACTTCCTGGATCATGAAGCTGCGGTCATCTGGCTGGAGACGGCCAAAGGACTACGTCACAAAGAGGGTGTCGCTTCTCTGCCCTCCAGCGCAGCCGAGCCTCTCCTAACGTTGGCCGAAAAGAAAGAGCTGAAGCAACATCGAGCCAACAGCCTCCTGCTTGGTGACCTCTGCGATCAGTACCTCGCGCATCTTCAGAACCCGAACAACCCCGAACGTCCAAAAGACCAGGTGAATCCGCCACAACGTCTCGGAGCTATCAAGAAAGCGTTTGGGGACCGTTCAGCAATTTCCTTGGAGTCACACGAAATCAAAGATTGGCTGATCTCCCTGGGCTTGTCGGCTGCGACCCTGAACCGCTACAAGTCCACGCTGTCTGCCGTCTACACCTATGCGAAAGAGCGGAAGCTGGTGGATTCCAATCCTTGCCGCGATGTTTCCCACTTTGCCGTGACTCTCGGCTATCCGCGTTGGATGAGCGATGCCGAAGAGGACAAGCTCCGTGCCGTCTTAGAGAGATGGATTGCGGAGACACCGAAGGGCTACCAGATGACACGCTTAGAACTGCGCGAGCATCCGAATGAAATCACGGTCGGCTCACAAACAGGTATGCGGAAAGGTAATCAGTACGCACTCACCTGGCTCGATATCAACTTCAAGTTGCGCCTCATCACCTTGCCCGACACAAAGACAGGTGTACCGCACACAGTTCCCATGACGGACGATGTGTATGCTGCTCTCAAAGATCAGCACGAAATTCAAGATCGGATGCGGGAACTCAGAGGCGAGAGAGAAACGACGCGAATGAAGCTCGATGGCAGGGTGTTCACTATCCGGGAGAACCGCGAGTGGTTCGAGAAAGCCAAGCGTGAGGCAGGCGTTACGGATCTTGGCTGGCACCAGCTTAGCCGGCACACCGCCGGTTCACGACTTGCTGCCAACAACGCGAATCAGAAGGTGATCCAAGAGGTGTTAGGACACAAGACGATTGCGATGAGCGCTCGGTATACACATCTAAGCAAAGCCCATGTATCGAGTGAAATGAACGCGGCTCTATCACGATCTCGCAATGTATAGCTAATTCATGAAGCCTAGCTTCTCTTCGAGAAGAGAGGAGCAGATATGCTCCTCATATCGGGCGTACTCCCGTCGCGCAGGCGGCAGTCAGGGCCGTGCATAGCACGCCGCACAGCGGGCGCAACGCCTTGACGGACGCCACAGCGCCGGGTACTTCTGGGGACAAGAGATGATTTATTTCCTAGGATGAGGTTGCACCCAGTGCTACACTGCTTTTAATGAAAACTCCGGTTATAGATCCCGTGAGAACTTTCAAGACTTTATGGTTTGCGAAAGCGGCTCGAAAAGCACACATCGGGGACGATGAGCTTTGCGCCGCGATTTTACAGGTCATGCAGGGGCAGGCGGACGACCTGGGCGGTGGCGTCTATAAGAAGCGCCTGCGAAAGAACCAGTACCGCTCGATCATCCTTGCCAGGGCTGGCACATTCTGGATTTACGAGTATCTATTCGCCAAGCAAGATCGGGCGAACATTGACGACGATGAGCTAGTCGAGTTTCGCAAGCTCACGAAGGCTTACGGAAGCCTCACACCGAAGCAAGTGAATCGGCTTTTACAAGATCAAGACTGGATGGAGATTTGCAATGACAACTAAGCGTAATTTCAAGAGCGATGCCTTTGAGGCAATCCATTCCTCCGCTGCAGCTCTGCATAAGGTTGGAGCGATCGACAAGACCACGATGAAAGGCTTTGACGAAGCGTGTTTGACGACACCCCCAGTGCTGAAGCCCGCGCAAATCAAGAAGCTGCGGCTACGGCATCGCGTCAGCCAGCCAGTTTTTGCTCGTTATCTGAATACGAGTGAGTCGACCGTTGAAAAATGGGAGACGGGGGCCAAGCAGCCGAGCGGGATGGCTTTAAAGCTTTTGTTCGTCGTCGATAAGCACGGGCTGGAGGCGCTGGTATAGCAGAACACTAACTCGCGGCGAGGACAAGTCTATCCTGTGCGGTCGGATGGATAGGTCACTATGTTTTCAGGGTGATCGCAACCAGCATACCTTCGTAGGTCCACTACCGGGATCAGAACTCGACCACCAATCCGTCGCGTAGGCAGGCGCTTGGAGGCAATTAAGTAGTCCAGGGCGCGCTGACTAATAGACAGCAATTGAGCGGCCTCTTCGCGACCTACAAGCAACTTATCTTCGGGAGCTACAGTGACCCTCTGTGGGGGCTTTCTGCGCTGAGGCTTGAATGACAGCTCAGTGTTCTCCTGCTGCGACGGCTTCAATCCACCTCTGTCGAAATCAATGACTCTCTCTACTGACATAACTCAATCCCCTGTCCGAAAATTGTCGTGCTCGTCCAAAACTGAGGGCTCTCTCTACGATCCCCTAGCAAGAACGCATTCATCTCTCCAGCACTGATGCGTTCAAAGACTCAAACCGAATCCCATACTCAGTTCCACTTCGTGCTTCGGTGTCACGATCTTCGGCTGAGGTAAAACAAAAGCATGTTCTGGTTTATACGCACTCTGGTGCGAAACTTCATGACCTAGCGCCTTTGGTAGCTTTTCTAAACTGTCGGTAAAGATCTGTGCGTCATATTGACCGCGCGAGATCGAGACATATGCCATGCGGCTGTTGAGCAGATCCTTTGCCCCAAGCTCCGTGTCTACATGAACCAGCACGCGCTCCGCAGTCTGGCCCTGGCTGGAGTAGCTGGTTACGGCGTAGCCGTGGTCAAGGTGCGGATGGTGTCGCGGATTGAAATCGACGTGGCGCTCATCGTCCAACCGCAACCGCATCTTTCCATCCCGTCCAATGTTCTCGACAGTTCCCAAGTCGCGATTGATGATCTTGAGGTCATGGCTGGGCGCGGTGAACTGGATGCGATCTCCGACGGAGAATCGCTTCTCCTGCTCTCGGTAGACTGAAACCCCAACCTGCCGACGGGGGTCGTAGGTGGTCTCCTCTCCACTCACCCGTACCACGGTCAGCGTGTTCTTCCCGGCGTTCACGGCAAGTACCCGAGAGTACTCGCCCTTCTTGATGCCTGTTTCTTTCGATGTGCGAGAGTAACGCAGAATGTCATTCGGCTGATACTGCTGAGCCCAACTCCGGTCCGCGCCTGTCATCTCCTGACGTGGCACGAGCGTCCGCACGGAATACTCTTCCCTACTTACACGGCCACGTGATTGCAGCTCATCGTGGATCCTCTGATTGATCTCGCTGCGGGAACGGTTATCCGGTGAAACCACGAGTGTCCCGTTGGGAGACTTGGCATACTCCCGCGCTATGGCAGCAATACGCTCATCGTGTCCCTTCACCTGATGCACTCGGCCCTGCTGGTCAAGATTCTCGACAGCAGCTCCAACCTTTCCACGTGCCAACTGTTCGACGACCTGCTTCAACTCGGGGTCGCGCTGCCGAACGATGTCATTCAACGTGGCCGTCCGCATCCCTGCCTCTTGAAGCTGAGCGAACGGACGGCCTGCTTCAACGGCCTCATGTTGACGACTATCTCCTACCAACAGCACTCGATCATTCCGGTGGAGACGTTCAATGAACTCGTGCATCTGACGCGTGGAGGCAAGCGAGGACTCATCGAGTACATATAAGCGCTTCTCTCCAGTGTCCGGTTGCACTCCTTTGGCAAGATGACCTTGGAGAGTCGAGGTCTCCAAGCCGGCCTCAGCCAGCTTGTGTACCGCACGAGATGTCGGCGCGAATCCTTCGACCTTATAGCCCTGCGCTTCAGCGCCCTCACGGACGACGGCGAGGGTGGTCGTCTTACCCGCCCCGGCGACACCATCCAGGCCCACGATCTTCTCGCGACTTAGGAAGATTTCGTCAACCGCTTTGCGTTGCGAGCGATTCAACTCAGGGTGACGATCTTCCGTCCAGATTCGCAACTGTGGAGAAACTAACATCGGATCGTCATAGCCGCGTTGATTGCCGCGCTGCATGTGACCAACGATGTCCTTTTCCATTCGGATCATTTCAGAGGTCGTATACAGCGGAGCTGCTCGGCCACCCGTCCGGTCAATCGCTCGGAACTCCCCACGCGCTATCCGCTGTTCAAACTCTTGTCGCACCTGACTATAGGAAGCTTGCCCCATACTGCGGTCGATCGCTGCTTGAAGGATCGCGCGTTCGTCCTGCACAGCGGAGCGCTCAAACACGTGGTTGCGAGAATATGTCACTGCCTGTTGCGCCATCTTCTCCGGTTGCACTTGGTGGCGCGGCTCCCGAGCGTTTGCAACAGCACGATCTGCTTGATGTCCGAATCGAGCAGCCAGGTCGCGGTGCTGCTGCAACACCTCTTCAGGCGAATGGATATCCTTGCTGTCGCGGGTGCGATGAGCAGCTACTTGTGACGCGCCCGCGCCCTCTCTTCCAATCTCCTGTAAGTGTTCTTTGATCTGCACACGACGCGGGCTCGATGCTTCCAGGTACTCCTGCGAATATCCCTTGATCTCCGGCTGGCCATGCTCGCCGCGTTCAACCTCATATCCGAGAGTTTGCAGCTTCAACGCAAGCTCGGATCGGTATACCGTCGTCGCGTACTGTTGCGACTGGAAAAGGCTGCGCTCTTGCAATGCGCGCGTCTGCCCATTGTCCCGCGCGGTCACATTGAAAACGACCGCGTGAGTATGAAGCTGCGGCGCAGCATAGCCATCCACCGGCCGCGCGGTGTCATGCTCGAAGGTAGCGGCGACGAACTTGCCCGTTGTCTCCGGCGCATGGACATTACCAATGCGAGCCTGTGTGTACCGTTCCAACTCCTGCAACGCCACGCGAACACTCTCGCGATGTGCTTCGCGCACGCGATCATCGCCACCCACAAGGGCTGTTAGCGAAACAGACTTGGGCGCAGAGAACGTCGCATCCCACCCTGCACGGTGTTCTGAACTGGTGATCTGCTTGCCGTACTGATTCTCGTAGGTTCTGGCGGGCTGGTGCTTGACGAGCTGCGCATCGTTCGCTGGGTTCCGTCCTTCGCTCAAACGAGCAAACTCTTCAGGTCCTACGTTGCCAATCAAACCCCACTCTTTCGCGAGGCTCCCCTGCCACTCGCTATGCCCTTGCTGATCACGGCTCCAGTAGTTCTGTCGTTCGGACGTGAACTCGCGCTCATGATACGTCCGTGCTTGTCCGGCGGAGAGCGATTTAGAGATAGTCAACATATCTTGGCTCGTGAGACAGCTGCTAGTTACTGTCTTGATTCACATCGTAGCCGAGATTGTTGGACAAGTGGGTCGTTATTGCTAAATAGTTTTACGGCTCATGATCGACGAAACACCTATGGATATTGGTTATTTCTCTCTTAAGCAAAACTATTAGCGGAGTAATTGACACGTGATCTGAGTTCTACTTACTCGACCAATGAGAGGATTATAGCTGGCGCAATCGAGACTGAATATGCTGTTTAAGAAGCAGTCTCAAGCCACACTTTCCTCGTGAGATCCAACTGGTTTATTCCATGCTCAAGACGGGGAACATTCAGCCTCTCAAATCACTCTCGTCAAGCATCCCTTGAGACGAGTTGAACGGAGATTAAAGGGCAGGCTATTTACGCTGCTCAGAGTTGAGGGGAGAGATGCCAAGTTGAACCGCGATTCGGTCTGGGATACGCAGAGACATCGGAAGTCTGTTCGTCAATCAACCCATTTCGATTCATCCCACGGTTCTGATTGCGAATGCGCAGCATCCGATGCAGACGATCCGGGGAAGATAGTACGTGGCTGACACGGTGGTTTTGGAGAATGCGAAGGGGGTGCGGTAGCGAGTTGCCGGGCAGTAGAAACCTCGCCGCGAATTTCAGTCGATGCTGGTCGGTCGCTTCCCCGAAGACTTTCGTCATCTTGCAACTTCTTGAGGCTGAATCTGCGGCTGATTGCAGGCCCGAATTTCGTCCACTCAAGCCGTATCTTCTGCCCACTCATCCAGTGGGCCATTCGCGACCAAATTCGAGTGACCATCCCGTCTCGATTCTCGGTCCAATACCATCCATAATGCAATGACGATTGCGGCTCTCTAACTGCGCGCCGAAGCTGTCTCCATTCGTACCCGATATCCAGCCTCATCATGAACGCCAGATACGCAACGATTACCCAAGCCGTAAGACCGTAAAGCAACGGTTCATGTACCAGTTGGCGGAAACTTTCGCCGTCATAAAAGTCTTCTCTCAGGAGCTTTTCGAGCTCGGTGGAATCCATGCTTTCTAAGGGTGTTCTTTCTATTTCCGTCCATCCTTGTTCAATAGCAAACGACGAAAGGCTAAAAGAGAGATCATTCTGGCTTCCCTCGGTGACATCTGGGGCGAACAGCCACTGTCTCTTACGCCCGGGAGCCGCCTCCATGAGCCATCGGATTTGAGTCTTGGCATCAGGCTCATTTGCGTGTTCGGAACTGTGCCAATATTCGATCAGATAATACCGTTGTAGTGGCGGAACTTCCCACCGCAACCAAGCCCAGAAGCCGAGTAACGGGAGGCATGAAAGGAGTGCCAGGATCAGCGCGATCCGCCAGGGAAATGCAAACCGAACGCGGAAGAGTTTCATTACGACTTGTCCGTGGTTTTGGGACTGTTCCGGCGACGCCTCTGCGCCATGTAATCCTGCGCCCTTTGCTCCTTAATGGAGTCCGAATAGGCAGACATCTTGCGTAAGTCATCGGTTGTCAGTGGACCTTCTGACGCTCTCGCAAATAGATTCAGCATGAGCGAGCGCATCCCCATGATCTCAGCCAGTAGGATCGGATCGGTATGCTCCTGGCCTGCACGAGCATGAGCGAGTGCAGCCTCACGTAGCCATTCCGCTACCTTCTTACCGGCGTTCGCGGCTGCCGACTCAACCTCACCGAACTCAGTGTCCGTGAGGCGCGTGGCAATGGATCTTGCGCGGGAAGTCTCATTCCCCGGGACCGTAGACGCCGATGGCAAAGTAGTTTCTTGCGGCTTGTCGTTACCGGAGGCCATTCGATATGCCTGCTGGGACAGGTGTCCCTTGAAGCGCTTGGATGCCTCCACGGCAGCACTGGTTTCTACGACCGCCCCACCTGTCAGGAATATTGCACACAATATCGTTGTTTACAGTCGGAAACACGAAAACACAAACAACTGAAAGCAACCACGTTATCAATCGTGAACTTTGGGCACTCTGCAGTTCCCTATTGGGGATGACGTGTCAGCCCTAATCCCGCTGCGCAGCAGCGAAGCAACTCAATTCATGTGATGGATACTGTCGCTGGGGACAGCAACGTGAGTGTACCGGGACATGCGTTACGCTGTGGACCTGAGACATCCGTTACAAGCCCCTTGCGGCGGCTATGATTTCCAGTTGAGGGGGTATGAAGAAAACTATCTAGTCGTCGAGGCCGTGGGAATGTGGGAATCCCGAAGGGATTTCCAAAGAGTGTGGGAAGGGTGGGAAGCCGGCTCCTTGGCTTTCCATGCTTTCCATACTCTGTCATTTCCATGGCCTGCTTTTCGCATGGGCGACGCTGGGTTTACAGCCACATCGACCAGTGCAATGGGCCGTACTCGCAAGGAAGTGTTCGTCGTGATTGTTGTCGATGCGTGCATTGGCGATAATGCGCTCATCGAGACCACAAAACCCGATACGTCCTATTTCACAACAATCGTAAAGGGAATCGATGAGCTCACGCCTGTACCACTCACAGCGATGGTTGCTTGGTATGAGCCCGCTGGCGGCAACCTTGGACCGCTTCCTCCGCATCCGCTCGATGCTAGTAAACCGGTCACGGCGATGAATGCCATGGCCAGCATCGAGGGCCTCCGCTTCCTGGCCAGACCAGCAAGAGACAACCCGAATGGCCAAAGTGCGAAGGCCAACAGGACCGATGTTCCACCATGACCGCCGGGCATCCACGGCGCGCGCAGTGTTGCCGCAGTAGCCGGGGGAATCGTCAGCGTGAGCGTTGTGCTTCCGGTCAAACTCTCGGCAAAGTTAATCGATGACGGGCTGAAACTGCAGGAGAAATACTGCAATAGGGATGCCGGCAGATTGCAGACAAAACTAACTGGCGCGGTGACGCTGGTGGCGGTGCATGGGATTGAATAGGTCGTTGTTCCGGGGCCTGTGATATTGATGGACGGAACCGTACAACTCACGCTGGGCGGCGGAAGAGCTATGCCTGCGAGCTGCACCAATTGCGGGCTGCCCGCAGCGTTGTCCATAATCTGCAGCGTCGCAGCCTCACTGCCCGCACTTGCGGAAGGATGGAACGTTACGGCAATCGAGCAGTTCGCGTTTGCAGCAACGCTTTGGCCATCGCAAGCGCTGCTGACTGCGGAAAAGTCCGCCTGGTTCGGCCCAGTAATCGTCGCGCTCGGCTTTGGCAGAACGAGCGGAGCGTTTCCGGTATTGTTCACCACCACGGTCTGCGATGGGCTGGTCGAGCCTGACACGGTTGAAGCGAACGTCAGACTCGCCGGGCTTACCGTTGCGATCGGTGCTGTCGGAATGGGCTTTGCTGTGCCATTCAGAGGAATCTGCTGTGGGTTGCCTGCCGCGTTGTCCGCCACTTGCAGAGAGGCCGATTCCGCACCGGATGCGGTCAGACTTGGTGCGTATACGACCTGCACTGTGCAGGTTGCGCCCGGGGCAAGGTTTCCGGTGGGACAGTTGTTCGTCTCCTTAAAGTCGCTGCTATTTTGTCCACTGATCGAGATGGCGCCAAGTGCCAGATTCACGCTGCCGTTGTTCGTAAGGACAAGGGACAGGGAGCTGGACGACGTTCCCGCATTCTGGATGGGGAAGGTCAGCGAAGTTGGCGTAAACGCAATGGAAGGTAAGGAGTTGACGGTGATCACGGACGCTGCTGAGCTGGATGCTGCGTCCGTGGTATCGCCTGCATAACTGGCCACAATACTGTTCGCGCCCACAGGGAGCGAACTAGCCGCGAACGTGGCGACTCCCGCCGCACTTACGTCAACAGCAGCGCCCAACGACTTGCCGTTATCGGCAAAACTAACAGAGCCCTGGCCGACCGGGCCGTTGCCATCCTTCACCGTTGCTGTCAGCGTTACAGGCTGGCCGACGGTAATGGTGTTGGCCGATGCAGTCAGAGTTGTGGTGGTTGCGGCCGCGGAGCCGGCGGTCAGGGTCGCGAAACCAGTCTCAGAGCCTCCACAAGTTAGAGCGTAGGTATAGTCGCCGTCCTTGCTGGGCGTCACCGTCGCAGTGCCGCTGTAGATATTCCCTTTGGCCGTGCCCTTCTGCAGGCCTGTCCAGCCAGAATCGCTTGCCGGTCCGTTGGTGGTGGCCACGCACTGCTCCAGTGTGGCGCTGGTCGCATTGTTCACACTCCAGTTAAGAGTCACACTCTGACCTGCGTTGACCGACGATGCGCTTAGGGTCAGCTGTACCGGAGGATTCAACGCTGGCGTTAGGCTCAATTTGAAGATGCTTCCTGGAGAGGCGTTGTACGGCTGGTCACTATAGGTACTTCCGTAGAAGCTGCCGTCACTGCCTTGTAGCAACGGGAACAGCGGGCCTGTTCCATCCTGCTGACCTGTGAACGAATACAGCAGGGTTACTGCGCCCGCAGGCGTAAGTGACAAGAGCGTTCCGCCGTCGATAGCGCCATCACTTCCCCCCTCCTTCGTCGTCGCATAGAAGTTGCCGTCGCCTGCCAGCATGATGCTGCTTGGCTCGACGCCGTTGGATATTTTGTTGAGAAAGTTGTAGAGGGTGTTTACGCTTCCATTGCTGTAGTGGAAGAAAGTGCCACCGATAGTCGCCGAATTCGCACCGGTCGCGTTCCCGTAGGTGAAGCCGTACAGGCTGCCGTCGGCGGCGGGGATCACCTGCTCAGGTACGTCGCCGTCTGCTCCGTTTCCGAAGGTGTAAAGGGTGCTGAACGCGCCGGAGGAAGAAACCTGAAAGATGGTTCCGTATCCATTCGGGTACGCCTGCGTACCCCCGGAATTTGTTACGCCATAGAATGTTCCGGGCTGGCCTTCCACCAGGGAAGCCGGGAGTCCTCCACCGGCGGCGGTTGTAAAGGCATGCAGAACGGTGAACGTTCCGGCCGGTGTTAACTGGAACACCTCGCCATAGTCAGCAATCGAGGAGGTATAAGGATTCTCGGTAATGGTGAGCTTGGGATTACTGAGCACGCCATAGAAATTGCCGTCCGAACCCTGGATCAGCGATTTGATGCCAGAAGAGTCCGGATAGGTGAAGTTGTTGGGAACTGAATATACAACCGATTCCACACCGCCCGGGGTAACCTTGGCGATGATGTCATTGGGGTTTGCCTGTGCGATGACCGTCAGGTAGAAATTCCCATCGCTCCCCTGAATGAGCGACGTGATCTCGCCGAAAGCGCCTGAGGGCGAGCCGAAGCTATAAACTGTCGTCACCGTTCCACTGAGTGTTAGCTTCATCAACGAGGGATTCTCATTTCCCAGGGAATATCCGAAGTAAAAATTCCCATCGCTCGCTTGAACCAACGGCGTTGTCGTTCCCCCTTGAGGAGCGAGAATCGTAAATTGCGCTGTAGTTTGGGCGCCGACCTTCAGAAAGGCAAAAAAACAGACACATGCCGCAACCATTCGCAGCCATGGGGATTGCCAGCAAGAGCCGATAGGACGCACACGAACCCGCGGCGCCGGGTTCGTGGTTCGTTGAGGGTAAGGGCATTCGTTCACACGTTGCGGGGGGATCAAGTCAAAACCAAAGGGGGCCATCACAATCTCCGATGAACAAACCCTGTGTCATATGTCCGGCGGAGTCAATTTGCGCCACATAATATGTCCATGAGGTTTTCATGAGGGAATAAGCTCTTTCGATTGTTGTACCTCCACAGGAATTGCAGGTCGGGGAAGTTTGTCTCTGCAGAAAAACATGCTCACGTATACTCTTGCGGAATAGCGTCCTTTAGCAAAACAAGGCGTAATTTTGCATTCGACTATCGATATTGGCTGACTGAAAGAGAAAGGTGCGGATCGTATGGCCCTCCAGCCGACCCATCGAACATCCCGCCAGTTTGGACCGTTTTCGCTGGATGCTCAAACCGGAGAGCTCACGCGCAATGGGCTGCGCGTTCGCCTCCAGCCACAGCCGGCCAGAATGCTAATTCTCCTCACCGATACTCCGGGCGCACTTGTGACCCGCGAAGAAATCCGCAGGCAAGTCTGGGGCACAGATACTCTGACCGACCTGGAACAGTCCATCAATTTCGCTATCCGGCAAATTCGCGCTGCTTTGCGTGACGCGCCAGACAATCCAACCTATTTGGAGACGATCTCAAAGCGCGGCTATCGCTTCATTGCACCGGTGTCGGAAACCGTCGTGGAGGATAAGCGCGATCCCTCCAACCGGGATACGAAGGATGCGTCCACTACGCGCGACGTGGCCCAAAAAAATTCTGAAGGCACGTTGCCTATATCGTTTCCTTCACCGATGGCTTCGCCTTCTGCTTTATCCTCGCCTGCAAGGAAGCAAACCCGGCTGATCCAAACCGTTTTCTTGCTCGGTAGCTTTGCGGGTATCTGCCTACTTTTAGTTTTTCTTTTTGTGCGTTATAAAAAACGCGTTGCAGTGGCTAGGGATGACTCTATTGCCGTATTGCCTTTTGTAAATCTAACCGGAGATCCTTCGTTGGAATACCTCTCGGATGGCATGACCGAGGAGATGATTACGCGCCTGGCGAAGCTCGACCCTGCGCATCTGAAGGTGATCGCGCGCACCTCCGCCATGTCCTATAAAGACACACATAAAACGGCTCAGCAGATTGGTCAAGATCTGAATGTGCAGTACCTGATGGAGGGCAGTCTGCAGAAACGCGACAATCAGGTTCGCGTGATTGCGCAGCTGATTCGCGTGTCCGACCAAATGCATATATGGGCGCAGCCGTATGACGGACAACTGGACCAACTCGTTACGTTTGAGAATCAGATCACGCGATCCGTTGCCAACTCATTGGCGCTGCACTTGTCGGCCGCTTCGATGGAAGGACATATTCCTGTCGGCAGTCAGGCACACAACGATTATCTGCAAGGCATATATGCGCTGTCGCAACGCTCAAAGCAGGACTTCGAAAGAGCCATGCAGAGTTTCAGCTACGCTATTCAAGAAGATCCACAGTATGCCGACGCTTACGCGCAGTTGGCGGTGACCTACAACCTGATGGGACAGTACAACTGGATGCGCCAGGATGAAGCACGAAGCCAGGCAAAGGCGGCAGCACTTCAGGCACTCACGCTCGACGACACATCTGGAGAGGCGCATGCCGCCCTGGGCTTTTCCGAGTGGTTTTATGATTGGAATAGTATCGACGCGGAAAAGCAGATGCTTCGCGCCATTGAACTTGAGCCGAATAATGTGGACGCGCATCACTGGTATTCCCAGCTTTTGATGACCGAGGGACGCCTCGACGAATCGGAAAGGCAAATGCATGCCGCACTCGCGCTAGACCCGAATTCCTTAATCTTGCGTACCAATCTAGGGTGGATTCATTACACAGCACGCAACTATCCACTTGCCATTGAGGAAATAAAACTAGTCGTGACACAAAATCCTGGCTTTCTTACCGCGCATTACAAGCTCTGGTGGATTTACTCGGTCATCCACGATGAGCCGCATGCCTGGCAGGAGTTCCAGATCGTTGCCCGAAGTATCTCCAGTCCGGAGCAGGGAGCGAAGGTCCTGTCCGCCTACAAAACAACACGCTACGCCGGGGCTTTGCTTACGTTGGCCGGCGCCGGTGACTCAAACTACTACGGAAATCGTGTCGACGCTGCCCGTTGCATGATCTTTGCGGGCAATAGCGCCGATGCGTTACGCGAATTAGGCATCGGCTTGAAGCAACATGATGGATGGATGATCTTCGTTCCTACTGATCCGGCTTTTGATCCATTACATTCCGACCCGTCGTATTTGTTGATTGTGAAGAATCTTCGTAACAACTCCAAACAAACTACACGAGTTCAGTGAGGAAGCAGTGCAAGGAATCTGCCGCACCTCAGCCAGGCAATTTAGCCGACGAAACGCTTTTTCTGATACTTCTGATACTAAGTAGAGTTCTACCGCGCAAGCGACGATATTTGATTCTCAGGCGACTTCCGGCGAGTCACTCATTGAGGGCGCTCGGATCACCTTGACGATCGAGATTCCCGAAGAACGGGATTATAGAAATTTCGATTCTTGTGGCCCTTCTCCGCTTTTCGACTGGCGACAAAGCGGGAATTAGATTCTCACTTGTTGAGAACAGGCCGAGTCACTCATCCAGCTTACACATAGAATGCGATCAAGCCAACAACGCCGCCGATGGGCTTCCAACCTCTTACTGGGACCGGCGTGTACGGCCGCGAGGGGCTGTAATGCGCAGCTAACATCAATCACTTCCCTGCTTTCCTTCGGGTGGGGGATCATTCAGCTCAACGACTTCTGCACTGACAGTGAACCGGAAAACTGTAACTAGCTGAAACAATGCGTAGCGGATGGCCCGTTTTAGCGCTATTGGGAACAGCAAGGAACAGTTATTGGACCCTTATCGGACCCGTGGGTCCA
>Ga0302140_10006951_pt1 | contig 14180 bp, 11 predicted proteins | sample I_Bog_E1_1_FD_202095 | JGI IMG/M metagenome (GOLD analysis project Ga0302140, IMG submission 202095) | Peat permafrost microbial communities from Stordalen Mire near Abisko, Sweden - I_Bog_E1_1 | ecosystem: Environmental > Terrestrial > Soil > Wetlands > Peat | place: Sweden: Abisko, Stordalen...
AGCCGAGGTACGCGAGGAAAAAGCGTTCGAAGTTAACAACGCCGGCGGCGTTCGTGGAGCTGCTGACGCCCGCGACTGGCGTTGCCGCGAGTTGCATCGTTGAGGGCGAATCGCAACGTGGCGGCAAGCTCCGTCTGGAACTGAGGGGCGTCGCGACCAGCGAGATTGCGACCGAATGATTTCGCCATAAAATGCAACGCCATTAGAAACCGGGGATGAACCGGGCGCTGGAATCACCGGGCCTGGCGTGCAGAAACCGGCTGGTGGTGGCGCTCGAAGCGAGGCCGAGACTAGTCTGGACCAGATGGATTCATGCTCGGTGGTGTAGCGCGTGCGAAGCGTCAGAATGGCGGAGCCAGTGCGCGGTCGCGTTCGGGTTAACCCGCGGACCCTTGCCCGCCCCACCCGGCGCATAACTCAAAGCGACACTCGCTATACTAACGGTAATGTCGTTGGTGGTGAGAATTCGATCGCAAAAAACCTTGGCGAAGCTGTTGGTCGTCCTGTTGTTCCTTGCCATCGGCGTCACCCAGGCGATTTCTCAATCTCCGCTACATCAGCACGATCACGGCGATACGCATTGCTGCGATCTGTGCCACCCTGGCCACATTCCGGTTATCACAAGTCCGGGCGTCGGCGTAGTCCCCGTCGTCGGGAGCACGGAATGGCGGCAGGCTTCTCCTGTCGCTGAGCGTGTTCTTTCCGGATCCGTTTCCCGCGCCAGTTCTCGCGCTCCTCCGCAACTCTAAAGAGAGTTTCGCCGCAACCTACTGTCTGTAAGTCGTTTCAAGGGTTTGGGAGGAGTGTATATGCGTTTATTATCAGTTTCATTGGTCGCGGTTTTCGCGGCCTGTATCTCATTAAAAGCAGCCCCGCAAGCATCCGGCAACGCGGGCACGGTTACCGGAACGGTAGTCGATTCGTCGCAAGCCTCCATCAGTGGAGCAAAAGTTGAGTTGAGTAACGCGCTCACTTCGTATAGCGTGACAACGCAATCGGATCAGTCGGGTGCGTTCCGCTTTGTGAATGTTCCGTCAAATACCTACACATTGCAGATCACCGCTCCTGGATTTTCCCCCGCATCGCAAGCAGTATTGGTGCGGAGCAGCCTGCCGGTTGCTGTCCCGGTGGTGCTTCAGGTGGCTGCCGAGAATCAGAGCGTGGATGTCTCCGCAACCACCGCGCAAGTGGAAACAGATCCTTCCGCCCACACGGATGTCGATCGCAGCGAAATCGATAAGCTTCCCACCATGAGCCCTGGCTCCGGCTTGAGCGACGCCATCACTTATTCAAGCGGCGCGGTAGCCGCCGACGCCAATGGTTCCTTTCATCCATCCGGGGACCACGCACAGGTGAGCTATGTGATCGACGGGCAGGTAATCTCCGACCAGCAGAGTAAGACCTTTTCGACGCAGTTGCCCACCAACGCGCTGCAGAGCATGGAACTCATTACCGGTTCGCCCGAGGCCGAGTTCGGCGATAAGTCGAGCATGGTGGTGAACGCAACTACGCGGTCCGGCCTGGGCGCAGCCAAAGCGTTCGGCAACATCGATACCACATGGTCTTCCTTTGGAACTTATGGCGGCGACGCGTCGCTCGGATTCGGCACCTCGAAGTTTGGCGAGTTTCTCGCCGTGGACGGATTGCGGTCGGGACGCTTTCTGGACACGCCGGAATTCCTGCCCATCCATGACATCGGCAACAACGAGCGCATCTTCGACCGGCTGGATTACCAGCCCAACGGCACCGACTTTTTCCACCTCGATCTGTTCACCGCGCGGAACTGGTTTCAGGTGCCCAACGATTACGATCAACTGGCCCAGGATCAGCGTCAGCGCGTGCTCACCTGGAACGTGGCTCCGGGTTATCAGCACACCTTCAACGCCAATACTCTGTTGACGGTGAATCCATTCGCCCGGCGCGATGAGGTGGATTACTACGGAAGCCGCAATCCGTTCGACGACACCCCGGTTTTTGCGACCCAGAATCGCTTCCTGACGAACTACGGAATCAAGGCCGATATCTCGCACGTGTATAAGAACCACGACCTGAAATTCGGCGTCGAAATTCAGCAGACGCGACTGGAAGAGCGCTTCACGCTGGGAGTAACCGACCCCCTCTACAACGCCATCTGCGTGGATGCGAGCGGCGACCCTCTGGCTCTGCCTGGAGTTACTTCGGCATCCTCCTGCGCCGCCGCCGGCGACGTTCCGAATCCAAACCTGCAGGCGGGCTTGATTCCCTACGACCTCACGCGCGGCGGAAGCTACTTTAACTTCCACGGCAAAGCAAACGTGAATCAGTACGCCTTCTATCTTCAGGACAAGATCACACTGGGACACTGGACCATCAACGCCGGGTTACGGGACGACCAATACAATGGCCTCTCTTCCGCCAACGGAATACAGCCGCGGCTCGGATTATCTTATGAGGTCAAACCCACCGGTACGGTGCTGAGAGTTTCTTACTCCCGCACGTTTGAAACGCCTTTCAATGAGAACCTGATTCTCTCCAGCGGCACGGGCGCGGGCGGCCTGGCCGAAAATGTCTTCGGCGCAGCGGCGTCCGATCTGTTGAAGCCCGGCGAGCGCAACCAGTTCAACACGGGCCTGCAGCAGCGCATCGGAAGGTATCTGATTGTGGACGCGGACTACGTCTGGAAATACACCCACAACGCATACGACTTCGATGTTTTGTTCAACACCCCCATCACGTTCCCCATCTCGTGGCACAATTCGAAAATCGACGGCGTGGATGCGCGCATCAGTTCCGCGGACTTCCACGGCTTCCAGGCTTATACAACGTTGGGCCACACCCGCGCCCGCTACTTCCCATCGGAGACAGGCGGTCTCATCCCGCAATCGGGATTGCCCGTCGGGGTATTCCGGATCGATCACGACCAGGAGTTCCAGCAAACCACCAGCATCCGCTATCAGCGGCCCAACCATGGCGAATACTTTTCGTTCATCTGGCGCTTCGATAGCGGTTTGGTGGCCGGCGCGGTACCCGATGTCGCCACGGCGTTAACGTTCGACGGCGATGAACAGGCCGCCATCGGCTTCTATTGCGGGAATGTTTTCGCCACCATCGCGCGCCCCATCACCAGTTGCCCCTCGGGCGGTGGCGCGACCCAGATAAACATTCCGGCCGCCGGCGCCGAGAACGACGATACAAATCCTCCGCGTATCGCGCCGCGCAACCTCTTCGACTTAGCTGTGGGCACCGATAACTTACTCCATGCGAAAGAGAAACAGCGCATAACGGTGGAGCTTTCCGTAGTCAATATGACGGATAAAGTGGCGCTGTATAACTTCCTTTCGACGTTCAGCGGCACTCACTTTGTGCAGCCCCGGACGTACGAGGCGCACATCGGGTACGTGTTCTAGCCAGCTAAGCCAGCGCAAAGGGTGCGTCGGCACCCTCATTGCATTCAAAGGCTAGCCGGGGCGAGCAGCGAAAGGTCTGGGTTCTGAAAGAAGCGCTGAGCTTGGGGTTGTACCTCCCAACGCAGCAGAGTATGGCGCTTCGAGTACGCAACTCGGCGCGCCGAAAGCAATCACCACGATGGCGCGCAGCTTGGCGCGACTGGTCTATCGCATGCTCAAGTAGGGACAGGATTACGTCGATAAGGGTATGGAGTGGATCGCAACTGTGTTAAATGGCAAGGAAAAACTTGGGATTTAATTACGCGCGACGTGTGTCCAGTTAAGAAGTGGTTGTCTGATTTCAGAAGCAATTCCGTGATTTAGCCTCGCAGCCACGGAGGCGCTCCGAATTCTGCCACCCGACGGTGGTGCCGCGTGGGCAAGAAGGCCGGCTGTCATCAAGGACGAGGTTGGGGGAGAGCGCCGGAGTTGAAGATCTAGTAGCGCGCTCTCGGGGGCCTGCCCGAGCGACGTGACCGCCGCCACGGGAAGCTTTTGCGTCGGCCGTTAACGTCTACCGGGTTTGGACTGCGGGTTGAGGCTTAAGGCTGCACGATAAAAGAGGTATTACTCGACAAAGCGCCCCCTGGCGTTAATACCTCAATCTTTCCGGTGGTTGCGCCCGGGGGCACGGTCGTTGTTATCACTGAACTAGCGGGCACCGTGAAGACAGCCAGGGTGCCGTTAAAGGTCACGCTCGTCGCGCCCGTTAGATTGTTCCCCAGGATATTGACTACATCCCCGACCTTACCGGAGGAAGTTTGGGCTTCAACGAATGGCGAAAAATTTAGCGACAGGCTAAACACGGTCCCTCCGCCGGCCACTCCGCCATTGACCGTGGTGCCGTAGAGAACTCCATTTGTTGCCTCGATTAGTTGCGCCATCGGATTTTCCCCATCGGGATAAGAGAAGGAATGCAGCGTCGTCAGATTACCACTCGGGGTGATTCTGAAAATAGTGCCGAAGCCGAGCCCTCCGCTGGATGTCGTACCGTAGAAGTTTCCGTCCGTTGCATGGAGGAGACCCGCTCTGGGATATATGCCGTCGGGGCATTGGCTCTGTGCGCAGAAGCTGTGAAGGGTCGTCAAGGTTCCGCTCAACGTAACTTTGAAGACGGTTCCGAAGTTCGCCGATCCCCCGGTTTTCGTCGTTCCGTAGAGTGTGCCATCAGAGGCCTGTATCACTCCTGAAATCGGAAGCGCCCCATCTTCGCATCCAGTTTTAGGGCAAAAGGTGTAAATAGTTGTCAGATTGCCACTAGGGGTGATTCTGAAAACCGTGCCGCATCCAGAGGGACCACCGCAACTAATATTCCCTCCGTAGTTAGTAGTTCCGTAAAAATTGCCGTCGGTACCCTGGACGACTCCTGCCGGTACCATGCCGTCAAGGCAGTTGGTTTTGGAACAAAAGTTATAAAGAGTTTTGAAGTCGCCACTTGGGGAAATTCTGAAGAAGGTGCCGGCTCCGTTGCTACCGCCGCTCTGGGTGACACCATAAAGTTCCCCGCTGGAGGTCGCGATCAGCCCGACAGGGTCCGTCCCGTCTGTCGCGGTATCGAAGCTGTGCACGGACGTGAAGGTTCCACCCGGGGTCATCCTGAATACTGTGCCATCATCGTTGGTCCCGCCGTATTCGGTAGTACCGTAGAAGTCACCATTTCTCGCCTGGACCAGGCCGGCGATGGGATCTATCCCCGTACATTGACCTTGGGAACACAAGCTATATGCCGTGGCTCCTTGGCCATTGAGCTGGAAGATGTTGCCCCCTCCATCGAAGCCACCAAGTTCCGAAGTCCCATACAAGCTCCCGTTCGTGCCCTGCACGAGTGGAGCGAAGGAAAGGTTGCCGGTACTGCCATTAAACGAGAGTACGGTCTTGAAGGTTTGGCCCGAAAGCGTAACGTGCGCCGAAGCGACCAAGAGCGCGAGGGCGAAAGCTCTCCCCCAATTCCACGGCTTTAGTGATCTTGAGTACCGGTTCATCACGGCCTTCTTTCTCTGAACGTTTCAGTTGCGTGCCTTTCATTATGAACCCGAGAGTTCCGCACCGGCTGCCAAAATTGTACTGCGCCGGGGCACCCTGCGTCGAAAAACCGCCCGAGAACTTGTTTTTGATACCTGAAAATCAAACAAAACAGAGAACAGCATCGCTTTATCGGCGGTTCCCACTTTCCCGCCTTCATATCCTCGGAAACATCGCTTGGCGCAGACGTGGCTGAACATTCCCCGAGAACACCGGACTAAGAGTTCTACCAACAGCGCTATCAACGGCAGCAGATCAAGTGGACACAGAGGAAGGCCGAGAAACCAGGCATGTTCGTCCCCGCCGGCGCTTCCGTCAACCAAGTGTCTGAGGAGAGAACCTGCGGCCCTCAATACGCCCAGCGCCACAGCGCGGCGCCCGACGTGTAACCCGCCCCTACGGTCGCGAACATCACCAGGTCGCCCTTTTTCAGGCGGCCGTCCGCGATCGCATCGCGCGCGGCCAGAGGGAGTGTGGCTGCTGTCGTGTTGCCGTACTTGCCGATATCGATCACCACTTGATCCGGCCGCAGTCCCAAGCGTTCGCCGGTAGCGTCGATGATTCGCCGATTCGCCTGGTGCGGGATCATCAGCGCGACATCTTTCGGCGTGAATCCGTTGCGCGACAGCACCGTTTCGCAAAGATCGAACATCTGTCGCACGGCGTACTTGAAAACCTGCTGGCCCTGTTGCTTCACAAAATGCTGCCGCCCTTCCACCGTCTCAGCGGAAGCGGGCATCCGGCTGCCGCCCGCGGGCATTTTGAGAAAATCGCCCCCCGACCCGTCGATCTCTCCCACGAAATCGATGAATCCCAGTCCGGAGTCCTCAGGCGTTCCCGCTTCAATGATCATGGCGCCCGCGCCGTCGCCGAATAGAATACAAGTCGAGCGGTCCGTGTAGTCCAGAATGCGGCTCATCGTGTCCGCGCCGATTACCAGGACGCGGCGGTGCGCGCCGGATTTCACCAGCGCCGCCCCGGTCTGCAAGCCGTAGATGAACCCGGAACAGGCCGCGCTCAAATCGAATCCCCAGGCCTTTTTCGCGCCCAGTTGATCCTGCACCAGGCATGCCGTGGCCGGGAACAGCATGTCCGGGGTCACGGTGCAAATAATGATGACATCGATGTCATCCGGGGAGAGGCCGCGCTGCTCCAGCGCAGCGCGGGCCGCCAGCACGGCCATGTCGGAAGTGGCCATCCCCGCGCCGGCGATGTGCCGCTCGGAGATCCCTGTGCGTTCCACGATCCAGTCATTGTTGGTGCTGACGATCTTCTCCAGATCGAAATTGGTCAGGACTTGGGGCGGCGCGTAACATCCCAGCGCGGTAATTATGGGTTGGCAAGCTCTCATGAGTGACGAAACGTAACGGTCTTGATATATTGAATGCAACCGGATGCAAACCAGCGAGTCCTTCTGCCTGACTTCACCCGGAAAACTTCCTTCCGACAGCGGTTGGTCGAGCGCGGTGCTCTTTGAAACGCCGGAAGAGATCTACCAGCGAGTCTACCGCGTTCTGAAACCGCGATCGGTTCCGCCGCCTGTCAAAATCCGCTTTGAAAAATTCGCCAATGCCAACAGCTTCATCCGGTTGAACAACGGCTGCCTGCTGGTCCGCATCACCGATCTACTAGCCGCGGCGCCCGCGCCAATCACGGAAGCCCTGGCCTTTATCCTTCTCGCCAAGCTGTTTCGAAGGAAGGCGCCCCCCGCATTCGAGACCAGATACCGGCTTTTTCTGAACCGTCGCGACATGCGTAACCGCGCGCAATTGGTCCGGCAGCAGCGTGGGCGCAAACTGTGCCGCGGTCCCCAGGGCGATTTCTATGACCTTGTCGAAGTATTCGAGGCTCTCAATTCCCTGCATTTCCATGGACTCATGGCCCGTCCCGCTATTGGTTGGAGCCTTGTTCGGTCCCGCACGCGCCTCGGACACTTCGATCCCAGCCACAACACCATCATCATCAGCCGCGTCTTCGATCAATCGCACATTTCGCGGCTGGCACTCGATTATGTGATGTTTCATGAAATGCTGCATTTACGGCATCCTGTGGAGCATTCCGGAACCCGTCGATGCGTTCACACCAAGGAGTTCAAGGCGGAAGAGAAGTTGTTTCCTCACTTTCAAGAGGCACGACTCCTGCTCAAGAATCTCTAGCGTTCCGAAATCGGAACAGAATTTCCTATGTCCATTGATCGCAATGCGGAATATTTGTGGCGGCAGACGCTTTCGAAAATCGATACGGTTTTCGGCCGGCTGGAGTATCTTTCCTCACTCAGAAACCAGCATACCGGCCGCTATGAACATCACGGTTTAGGTTTAAGGATGGGGGTGGAAACCTCTCATTTCACACTACTTCAGAGCCATGAGGCCGCCTTCGCCGACTGGGTTTCATTCTCCCTCGAAGCGCAGAAACGCGAATTGTCAGCCTATCTTTCGCAGCGCGAGGAACCGGGGGAGGAAATTGTGAAAAGCTGGATTCGCGTGAAGCCGTTTCCAACGTGGATTCCGGAAACAACGCGTTCCGCCGAGCGCGCGCTTTTCCTCAGCGATCTGGATATTCTGCTGGAGCTGCTCAGGCGCGAGATGGGCGTCGTTTTGACGGATCCAGATGCATAGCGATGCCGGTCACCTGACCAAGCACTTCGATCTCGCCGGGGAAGCGGAATACTTCCGGGTTGCACAGGGATGCCGGGTGCGGCTGCAGCACCAGCTGGTTGTCCATAATGGTGCACCAACTGCACGAGTAGCCGTTCTGATGCTCGAAGAAGTAGATGGGCCGTTCAAATTCACTTTGCCAGCCGCTGTTGACCACTTTTCGCTGCGTGTCGTCGATCATCACGAGCGAGCCGGGTTGGATCATGGGATACATGCTCCAGTCCTCTGAGCCGATGAAAGCGTAACGATGCCGTTCCAGATCCATACTCGCGAGCAGCGAAAGCGGAAGCCGGCCCCACTTCTGGATGAGCGAACTCAAATAGCTCGTCTTGCGAGGATCCAAACCAGGGTCGAGGGACAGTGGAACTTCCACGTCGCCATGCATGCCGGCGCTGAATCCGATAATGTGTGTATTCTCGATCGAGATGGCCGCCGCATCCGGGCCCTGCTGGGCCACGTTCACGCCGTACCAGTCGATGACTTCGTTAATATCAAGCCGGTAGATGGTACACAGTGAATAGAGACGGAAAATCGATGGAACGGTCCCTTTATTCTCAATATCCGAGAGCCGGCTCAATTGCATGATGAACTCATCATTGCGGTGCCGCTTCGCGATATTGATGCTGGCTTCTTCTACGTCGCGATACCGCAACTGGAGCCGCTCGCGAACTCTCTTCAGCCGCTGCCCGGGCTCCAGCCTGTGGCCGGATTCCACCGGGTCGAGACCTTGCAGGTCCGCCGAAAGATTCCCAAGCGAGGTCTTGCGGCTGCCAATTGCCCTTTTTTCGGAATGGAGAGCGTGTGACGTACCTATGAGTATAACGCCATCTTTAGAAGATTGTTTCAGCTCTTTTCTAAGAGTTGTTCCATTTTCAGAACGGGAAACCTCCCCCGGCGGTACCAATTGAAGATCATCGTCGCACTGTCCGGCGCAAGTGGCTCAATCTACGGCGTCCGTCTGCTCGAAAAATTGCGCAAGCGCGGGGATACCGAGATTCACCTAGTACTTTCCCGGTCCGGAGAGAAAACTCTGTTCCTCGAAACCGGACAGCGTGCGGCCGATTTGAAGGCTCTCGCCGATTTCTCCTATCCTCCTGAAGACATTGCCTCTCGCCTGGCCAGCGGCTCGTTTCGGAGCGACGGAATGGTGGTGGCGCCGTGCTCCATGCACACCATGTGCGCCATTGCCTACGGCATCTCCGACACGCTTCTTACCAGGGCGGCGGACGTCATGCTGAAAGAGCGCCGCAAGCTGATTCTGATGGTCCGGGAAACGCCGTTTCATCTCGGCCATCTCAGGGCCATGGTGCAGTTAACCGAGATGGGGGCCATTATCGCGCCCCCCATCCCCGGGTTTTACACGAATCCTCAAACCATCGACGACCTGGTCAACCATACGATTGAGCGCGTGCTGGATCTGCTGGGTCTTCCCGAGGAAGGAGCAAAACGGTGGGACGGACCCCAAAAGTCTTAACGGTCGCCTTTCAGGGCGAACTGGGCGCGTTCAGCGAAGTGGCCGCGCGCCAGTTGTGCGGGCCCGATGCCGGGATGGCGCCTTGCCAGCGCTTCGTGGATGTATTTGAGAGGGTTTCATCCGGGAAGGCTTCGGCGGCGGTGATTCCCGTTGAGAATACGCTGCATGGGTCGATCCATGAAAACTACGACAACCTGCTTCAAAACCGGTTGGTGATTGTGGCCGAAACACAGGTGCGAATTGTTCACAACCTGATTGCGGCTCCGGGGGTTTCGTTCAAGAAAGTTCGCCGGGTCTTCTCTCATCCGGTGGCGCTGAACCAGTGCCTCGACTTCTTTGCCGCCCACGCGGAGGTGGAGAAAGCGCCTTTCTACGATACGGCCGGCAGCGTGAAGATGCTCATGGAACAGCGGCCGCCGGACGCTGCGGCGATCGCGTCGTCGGCGGCAGCCGTGCAGTATGGGGCGCGCATTCTGAAACGCGGAATTGAGGATGACCACCAGAACTTCACGCGGTTTGTTCTGCTGCTGCGGGAACGCGAAGCGCGGAAGCGCTTGGCCTCGGTGAAGGCGGACGGTTGGAAGACGTCGTTGGTGTTTACGACCAAAAACCAACCCGGCGCAATTTTCCGGGCCTTGGGCGCGTTTGCTCTGCGGGATCTGTCACTCACGAAGATTGAATCGCGGCCGCTGCGCGGCAAACCATGGGAGTATCTCTTCTATCTTGATTTTCTGGGCGATGCCAGAGACGCGAGCGCGAAGAACGCCATCGCGCATCTGGCTGAGTTGGCCGATTTTCACCGCGTCCTGGGTTGCTATCCGCGCGGAGTTTAAGGCCGCGCGGACTCCACCCCAAAGACTGAAAGGAGAACCGATGAACACCCAATTATTCACGAAGTAATGACCGAGACACAGGCAGGCAAATTGATCTTCCCCGAAGTGGTGCGCAGACTTCTCGAAGTCGGCGTCGAATCGTACTTCGTTGACGTTCCAAATCGCCGCGAAGTCTTCTACATGTCCGATGGCCAGGCACACACACAATCAATGACCCTGGCGCTCAACTCCGTCGCTAGCGATTTCTCGCTCGCCGGCATTATCGCGGCCATACGCGGAGCACAAACCGACGCGATTCGTTATCCGGAGTTCATGAAGCAAGCCACCGCGGCCGGCGTTCTCGCCTATTGGGCATTCCTCGCGGGCAGGAAAGTGATTTACTTCGGGCGCAAGGGCGAGGCCCACATCGAGGAGTTCCCGCGCCCTGTCAATACCTGATGGGAATCACCTCATCGCCCGCAATGGCGCAAATCCGGTCGCCTGGATTGGGCCGGATGATGGCCGTTCCCGTCAGGCCGCCGAACGCCGGCAGCACGCCCACTGACGGACCGAACCAGAAGCACGCGAGTTTCGCCGATTCCGCGGCGCGGCCGTGAAGCCGGATGGCGGGATGCAGGTGACCCGAAAGCGTGTAGCCTTCCTCCGAACCCTTGGGCCAGTGCCGGTAGACGAAAGGCCCGTCCACCAGTGGCGCATCGAAGCAGTGGATGCCGAGTTCCGCGGGAGGGTCGCCGGCGGATTGGTCATGGTTCCCGCGGATCAACACGAGGTCGAGCGTGGCATGGCGGCCGCGCCACGTCGCGATCTCGGCCAGCGTTTGCGGCGAACGCCCGCTGCGCGCATGAATGGAATCGCCCAGCATCACCAGCCGGCGCGCGGTGGTGCGCTCGATCAACTGCGTCAACCGGTTGAGGCTTTCGCGGGTGCTGCCTCCTGGAATGGGAATCGCCGCGGCGCGCATGGTCGCGGCCTTGCCCCAATGCGTGTCTGTGATCACCAGAGTCCGTCGCGCGGGCCAGTAGGCGGCGCGTTCAGGATAGAGCAGCAGGCGCTCTCCGGCGATGGTTAAAGGCAGCGCGTTCATGCTTCAAATTGCGCCGTCATGCGGCGCACCCGATCGGCCAGTTTTTCCGAGCTGACGCGGCTGCGCGTACGGTCGATCAGCAAAGGAAATGCCAGGGGAGAGGGCCGGCGAATATCCAGGATGCGTATCTTTGAGGAAGCCAGGCGTTCCAGCGTCCGGCCCATCCGGCTCTGTTCAAGCTGGCGCTCCAGCACTTCACGGTGCGCCTGATCCACCAGCAGGTTACCGCGATCATATTGCATAAATACGTCGAACAGCAGGCTGCTGGACGCCTGAATCTGGCGCACGGTTTTGTTTTGGCCAGGATAGCCGCTGAACGTGAGTCCGGCGACGCGCGCAATTTCGCGGAACTGGCGGCGCGCCATTTCAGCGGCGTTCAGGCTCGCCGGAATATCCTGCGCGAGGTTGGTGGGCGAGAGCAACCCGGCCGCGAGCGCTTCTTCGAGGGGCGCGGGCTCCGCCGTCAGCAGCTCAAACCCATAATCGTTAAAAGCCATCGAGAACGTGATGGCACGAAGGCGCGAAATGCGGTAGGCCACCAGAGCCGCGATCCCTTCATGCACCAGCCGCCCTTCGAACGGATAGAGGAAAAGGTGATGTCCTTCGCCGGTTTGGACGCGCTCGATAAGGAACTCGTCGAGCGCGGGGATGGCGGAGATGTCGGCCTGCGCTTCCAGCACAGGGCGCACTGCCTGCATTTCCGCGTCAAGAAAAATGCCGTTGCGCGCGGCTTCCAGGCGTGCCCGCACGGCGCGCGCGAGTTCGCTGGAGAGCGCCATCCGGCTGCCATCCCAACGCGGGATTTCCCCGCCCGTCTTGCGCGACTTGCGAACCCACGCGGTCATATCGCGCACGCGAACGAATTCAAGGGTCTTACCCGCAAACACGAACCGGTCGCCGGAACGCAGCCGCGCAATAAACGTCTCTTCCACCGAGCCAAGCCGACCTCCAGTGAGATAGCGGACATCAATGGTAGCGTCCCCGGTAATGGTGCCGATGCTCAAGATGTGGCGGCGGGCAATCTGCTTATCCATCACGCGATACATGCCTTCGTGAAAGACCAGCCTTGAGTATTCGGGATAGGCGCGCAGCGCTTCTCCGCCGCGCGAAACGAAGTCAAGCGTCCATGCCCATTCCGCGTCCGTGAGGCGCCGGTACGCATAGGTGGACCGAATCTCGGCAAGCAAATCGTCGGCAACGAAACCACCCGAGAGCGCAATGGTGACGATGTGCTGGCTCAGTAGATCCAGAGGACAGACCATCGGATCGCGGCCTTCGATGGCGTTGAGCCTGTAGGCATCGCGGGCGGCGGCGACTTCCACCAGTTCGAAGGCGTGCGTGGGCGCGCAGGTGATGCGGCTCGGAACGCCCGGCCTGTGACCGGAGCGCCCGGCGCGTTGCAGCAGGCGCGCAACACCCTTCGGACTGCCGATCTGAATGACTCGATCGACCGGGGTAAAATCGACCCCGAGATCGAGACTGGATGTGCAGACGACGCAGCGCAGCGTGCCTCGACGCAGGCCTTCCTCCACCCAATCGCGGGTCTTCCGATCGAGTGAACCGTGATGCAGTGCGACCAGGCCGGCCCAATCCGGACGCGCGTCCAATATCGCCTGAAACCAGATTTCCGTTTGAGAGCGGGTGTTGGTAAAGACCAGCGTCATGCGGCCTTCCTCGATGGCCGCAATGACTTGCGGGAGCATGTTGACGCCCAGATGTCCGGCCCAGGGAAAGCGTTCCATGGCGGGCGGAATGAGCGAATCGATCACGATGGATTTCGGGACAAGTCCGCGCACCAGCCGGCCGTTCCTGTTCCCAAGCAGCGTTTCCATCGCGACATCGATGTTGCCAAGCGTGGCCGAAAGCCCCCAGGTGCGGACGTGGGGCGAGATGCGGCGCAGGCGCGCCAGCAATAACTCGGTCATCACGCCGCGCTTCGAGCCCAGCAGTTCGTGCCATTCATCCACCACGATCATCCGCAAATCTTTGAAACGATCCGAAGCGTTTTCATTCGCGAGAAACAAGGCCAGCGATTCCGGGGTAGTCACCAGCGCCGTGGGCAGACGCCGGTTTTGTTTCGCGCGGAGCGACGGCTTGGTATCGCCGGTGCGGGCGGAAAGCGTCCAGGGAATTTCGAGTGCGGTGAGCGGCGCTTCAAGCGCTCTTTCGGTGTCCGTCACCAGGGCGCGTAGCGGCGTGATCCAGAGGACGCGCAGGGGCGGGTTCGCTTCACCATCCCCTTCCATCCATTCGATCACCGGGCCCAGCCATGCCGCCAGGGTTTTGCCGGTTCCGGTAGCGGCGTGGATCAGACCGGATTCTCCGTTGCGATACGCGTCCCACACCTCCTGCTGAAAGGCGAAGGGCTTCCAGTTCCTTCCTTTGAAAAAAGGCGAGGCCGGATTCTGGGGCTTGCGGGGCAACTCCTACTATTTTGCGTCCCGCGGAAAAGTGATTCGCAACAGGCGCGTTGATCCACCTCTTCCCGCTTGTCGGCCGGCGAGATCGCGATCTTGAGCGAACGGCGCGGGGAATTTCCGTTAAAGCCTCCCGGCGACGATCGCAGCACGCCGCGAAGTCGCGAATGCCGGGGCTGTAGATTGAAATCAGTTCGTGGAGTGAAGTCAGAGCGAGGCGACGCCCGCTCGATGCGCGTCACCGAAGCTGCCTAATCCTAAGAATGCT
>Ga0302140_10006952_pt1 | contig 14180 bp, 7 predicted proteins | sample I_Bog_E1_1_FD_202095 | JGI IMG/M metagenome (GOLD analysis project Ga0302140, IMG submission 202095) | Peat permafrost microbial communities from Stordalen Mire near Abisko, Sweden - I_Bog_E1_1 | ecosystem: Environmental > Terrestrial > Soil > Wetlands > Peat | place: Sweden: Abisko, Stordalen...
CGATCTGCGTCGCCTTCATACGATCCTCTTTGCGGTCTTGACGACGGTCGTCATCCTCAATCTCTTAGCCACGGGGATCGTCCCCTCCCGAGCCATCACCGATATCGGCGTCAAAGGCCTCTACGCGCAGAAGAACGTCGCCGGAATCGTCGCAATGATCGCGGCGATCGTCGGCGCGGCCTGGATTTTGGGGGCCGAAAGCGCGCAGTCCGCGTGCAAAGGCCTGATTGGACTATTTCCTATCATAGTCTTCCTGTTTCTGACCCGCTCCAAGACGTCGATCAATCTGACCGGCCTCGGCCTGATGCTGATGGGGTTTTTCGCGCTTGCCGAACGCTACGGTCCCCGATTCATTCTCGCGGCGGTGTCACTGGGGTTATTGGCGCTCGCGCTGATTCTGGTCTTGTTCGCCGCTGTTGATTTCGACTTCAATGCGGGGCTCACCTCGGTAGTCGCCGACACCTCGTTCACGGGCCGCGATCAACTCTGGGCTTTCGCGCTGAGCGAGTCGCAAAAGCGCTATTGGTGGGGTCACGGCTACGGCGCATTTTGGGACGTGGGCTTCGGCAACGATCCAACTCTGCGAGTCGAAACCGGAACCTGGCTCGCCTCGACAGGCGTCGGCGTTATCAATCAGGCGCACAACGGTTATCTGGAGTTGTGGCTGGAGCTGGGTCTTCCCGCGACCCTCGTCGCTGCGCTGACGACGGTCAAGGGCGCGGTTGTCGGCGGATTTCACGCGATTTGCAGCGCGGACACGCGTCAAAATCGCGCCGCGATCGGCGCATTTGCCGTTTTGCTGTTGCTGCAACTTCTGCACAATCTCACCGAGGCGACATTGTTCATGCGTGGCCTGGCATTCGCCAACTTCGCCTGCCTGTCGCTTTTCCTGGTGTCGCGAGCCCGGCGCCCCTCACTTTCACAAACGGCCAGGATACATCAGTGAAGCCAAACCAAGCAGCGCTTGCCGAGACCCAACGCGGAAGTCCTATTGAATTGAACCTCGTCATCTGCACGTTTCACCGAGAGCCCCTACTCGCCAAGACGCTGGCGAGTCTCTCGCGTCAACAATGTCCAGACACGTTACGCGTTCGCGTGACGGTGGTCGATAACAGCGATGAGGGCACGGCGGCCGGTGTAGTCGAGCGCTTCAGCCGCGAAAGTTCGTTCGACATGCGATGGGTCCCGGCCCACCCCGCCAATATCGCCGTCGCTCGCAACGCGGGCGTCAAGGCGCACGTCTCCGACTATGTCGCGTTTCTCGACGACGACAACGAAATCGGTTTGGGTTGGCTGGGCGCGGTGGCCGAGGCGATCAGGGCCTATCCCTACGACGTCTATTTCGGCGCCTATGAGGCGCGGTTCGAAATCCCGGAGCTTGCGACAGCCGCCGCGCGGCAGGTGTTTTCACGCCGCTTCGACTTCCCGGCGGGTCGCGAGTTGTTTGCGATGGGCCCGCGTCAGTCTCATGACTTCTCGTTGGGAACGAACAACTCGATTTTTAGGCGCGCTGCGCTACCGATGGACCCCGCGCCGTTCGACCTCGCCTTTGGGCACGGCGGCGGCGAAGATTACGATCTGTTGTGCCGAATGCAGCAAGACGGCCGCCGCTTCGGATGGGCGCCGGGAGCCTTGGCCTATGAGTTCGTGCCCGCATCGCGGTGCGACCCCGTCTATCTGCGTCGCCGGTTCTTCGTCGGCGGCCAGACTTTCGCGGCTGGCGTTGCCGGCTCCAGCGGGCGTCCGCGCGCGACGCGCTGGTGGCTGCGTTTCAAGGCCGTGGCTCAGGCCGTTGTTTTGGCGGTGCGATTGCCCCTCGCAGCCTGGCGCGGCGGCGAGGCGTTCCTCGACTATTCGTATCGATTTGCGGGCGTGCTCGGCAAAATGTCGTTCGGTGAAGTTATGCCGATTTACCGTCGGTCGGTTGCCGCGCGCAAGTGACGCTTTGCGGCGCGGCTCAGGAGCTTCGTACATGAATATGGTCCCAAAAATTTCCGTCGTGATGGCGATCTACAATGCCGCCGCGCAGATCGATGGCGCCTTGAACAGCTTGGTCGCGCAGGAGTTTGGAGATTGGGAGTTGATCGTCGTCGACGACGCATCGACCGACGGCGCCGGCGCCCTGATTGGGCAACGGGCGGTCCACGACCCACGCATTTTCTACCAGCGTTTGCCATGCAATGTAGGACCCGCCGCCGCGCGCAATGTTGGCCTTGACGCGGCGCGGGGCGAATGGGTCACTGTTCTCGACGGCGACGACCGTTACGACAGCGGCCGGCTGCGGATCTTGTTGGACCGAGCGAATCGCGACCAACTCGATCTGATCGCCGACAACCTCATGCTTTTCGACGAAGCCGCCGGCGAGACGCTGGGCCCGGCGTTTGCCCTGAACGGCGAGAGCTATCCCTTGACCGTCAGGCGGTTGGTTGAGAATGATCGCCCGCCCAGAATCACCGTGCTTGGCCAGCTCAAACCGTTCGTGCGAAGGGCCTTCCTGTTGGCGACCGGCGTTCGATACCCCGAGGACGTCAGGGTCGGAGAAGACTTTCAGTTTTTGTTTCATCTTCTCGAACACACCCCAAGAGCCCTGCTGGTCGATTATTGCGGCTATCGCTATACGCTTCCCTTCAGCCCGAGCGCGGGTCGACAGGCGGCCGGAACTCGCACGTCGCATGGTTCGGACGGCCTTTCCGACCTCATCAAAGGCGCCGCTTGTCTGATCGATCATGCCTCCAAACAGGCAAACGTGGACAGGCATCTGCTGAAGTCCTTGCGCAAGCGACAGAAGGCTCTGAGAGGCGAGGCGCTGTGGCGAAGGGCCCGCGTCCATGTCCACGCGAGTAAATTTCTTGCCGCGGCGTGGTTGCTCGCGCGCATAGATCCAGGATATTGTTGGGAACAGGCGATGGGAATGTTCAAGGGGCGAAAGAGGCGGGTTCAGTCGATGCTGCGGTGAGGGTCTATGGGCTTCACCCATTGCCGCGGGGACTCTCGTTCCGGCCCCTGCCGGTTCCGAGGCTTCGGCGGCGGCGAGTTTCGAACCCGCCCTTATGTCGCCACCGACGATCATCGCCACGACCAAATCGTCAATTCGATTGCTCTTGCGGCTGTTCAATTGTTCTCTGGACAAGCTGACGGAGCATGAGAAACCGTTGTTCACGGTTGCGCATTATCACTGCAAGGACCCTTTTCAGGCGGAGTTTCAAGTGTTGCTCTGCGATCTGACCAACGGGTATTTCAAACGCGATCCCCCCGGCGAGGGCAAACGCAACTCCGGTTGCATCGGCGACAAGCGCTCCATAGCGGCGGGAAAGGCCACACAATCGTATTCGCGGTCGAACGCGAAACGCCTCGGCGCCCTCACCGACGGCCCCAAGCGCCTGATCAAAGCCCTGCGCCCTGCCTGACTCCGATCCCGAACCTGGGCGGATACGTTTTTTCCCGGGTTTCGAGTTTTATCTTTGGAACCGATCCGGGCCCCGCGCGTTTCCCGCTAAACTGTATCCCGCTTTGGCGAGCAGTGAGGGGGCGCTACGTCGGCGCGATGTTAAATGGGCGATGAGTTTTGCATTTCGTTTGCTGCAAGCGAGTTGCGGCGGCATGTCCCGACCCGTGATTATCACGACACGTTAGCTGCCTTTGGACGCCCCGCACGGCAGCGCCTGGGCGGCGCCCACTCTACACGCGCGCGTCGTTTGTTCTCATTCCGATAAAATCTCGCAATCCGCTCACATCAGGTAACATCCATGATCGACGCGACAGGTCAGACGTCTTCCGTGGCATCGATGTCGCCACACCCGTCAGAGCTGATTGACGGCCGAAAACGCGCGGTGCGGTCGCCGTCCCGCAATTCCGAAGCGCACTCGCAAATGGTGCTCGGAGCGATGCTGGCGTTCCGCGACGGCGATTTCTCCTTTCGCCTGCCTTCGGATTGGAACGGGCTCGAGGGACAGATCGCGCAAGCGTTCAATCAGGCCATCGCGCACGAGGACAGAATTTCGCGCGAGGTCGAACGGTTGAGCGTAACCGTCGGGAGGGACGGTCGGCTCAAACAGCGCATGTCGTTGCCGGGGGCGATAGGCCAGTGGGCGACCAAGGTCGATTCCATCAACACCCTGATCGATGATCTCGTTCGACCGACCGCCGAGATCGCCCGCACCATCGGCGCCGTCGCGAAGGGCGACCTTGGGCAATCCATGGAACTGGAAGCCGACGGTCGTGGCCTCAAAGGAGAATTCCTTCGATCGGCTACGCTTGTCAACACCATGATCGAGCAGCTCTCGGTGTTCACGTCCGAAGTCACCCGGGTGGCGCGCGAGGTCGGTACGGAGGGCAAACTCGGTGGTCAGGCGCAGGTCAAGGGTGTGTCGGGCGTTTGGAAGGATCTGACAGATTCCGTCAATCAGATGGCCGGCAATCTTACGGCCCAGGTGCGGAACATCGCTGAGGTCACCATCGCCGTGGCCAACGGCGACCTCTCGAAGAAAATCACCGTGGATGTCAGGGGCGAGATCCTTCAACTGAAGGAAGCCACCAATACGATGGTCGATCAACTCAGGTCCTTCGCCTCCGAGGTCACTCGAGTCGCGCGCGAGGTGGGCACCGATGGCCGCCTGGGCGGGCAGGCCGTCGTGCCCGGGGTCGCGGGAACCTGGAAAGATCTCACGGATTCGGTCAATGCGATGGCGACCAACCTGACGCTGCAGGTTCGAAATATCGCGACGGTCACCACGGCGGTCGCTCGTGGCGACCTTTCGCGTAAGATCACGGTCGACGTGAAAGGAGAGATCCTTGAGTTGAAGGAAACGATCAACACCATGGTTGATCAACTCAACGGCTTCTCCTCGGAAGTCACCCGGGTCGCCCGCGAGGTCGGCACCGAGGGCAAGCTCGGCGGGCAAGCGGCCGTGCCCGGAGTGGCCGGGACCTGGAAGGATCTCACCGACAACGTCAACTTCATGGCCTCCAATCTCACGGCACAGGTGAGAAACATCGCCGATGTCGCGACCGCGATCGCCAAAGGGGACCTTTCCTCGAAAATCACCGTCGAAGTGAAAGGAGAAATCCTGGCGCTGAAGAACACCATCAACACGATGGTCGATCAGCTCAACGGTTTCGCAGGCGAAGTCAGTCGCGTCGCCCGCGAGGTGGGCACCGAGGGCAAGCTCGGCGGCCAAGCGGAGGTGCGCGGCGTCGCGGGCACCTGGAAGGACCTCACCGACAACGTCAATTTCATGGCCTCCAATCTCACCGGCCAGGTCAGAAACATCGCCGAAGTCACCACCGCTGTCGCCAACGGCGATCTATCGAAGAAGATCACCGTCGATGTGAAGGGCGAGATCCTGGAATTGAAGGAAACCATCAACACGATGGTTGATCAGCTCAATGGCTTCGCTTCCGAAGTCACCCGCGTCGCGCGCGAGGTCGGCACCGAGGGTAAGCTCGGCGGCCAGGCCGAGGTGCGCGGGGTGGCGGGCACGTGGAAGGATCTCACCGATTCCGTCAACGCAATGGCGACCAACCTCACAGGGCAGGTCCGCAACATCGCCGATGTCACCACGGCTGTCGCCAATGGCGACCTCTCCAAGAAGATCACCGTCGACGTACGCGGCGAGATTCTCGAGCTCAAGAACACCATCAATACCATGGTCGATCAGCTCAATGCCTTCGCCGGAGAGGTGAGTCGCGTGGCGCGTGAAGTCGGCACCGAAGGCAAGTTGGGCGGACAGGCGAAGGTGCCTGGCGTCGCCGGCACGTGGAAGGATCTCACCGACAACGTCAATTCGATGGCTTCCAATCTGACCAACCAGGTGCGCAACATTGCCGATGTGGCGACCGCCGTCGCCAACGGCGATCTTTCGAAGAAGATCACGGTCGACGTCAAAGGCGAGATCCTGGAGCTCAAGAACACGCTCAACACCATGGTCGATCAGCTCAACGGCTTCGCCTCCGAGGTCAGCCGTGTGGCGCGCGAGGTGGGCACGGAGGGCAAGCTCGGCGGCCAAGCGGACGTACGTGGCGTCGGCGGCACCTGGAAGGACCTGACGAACAACGTCAATTCGATGGCGAACAATCTCACTTCGCAGGTTCGCAACATCGCCGAGGTCACCACCGCGGTCGCGCGCGGCGATCTGTCGAAGAAGATCACCGTCGACGTCCGCGGCGAAATCCTCGAGTTGAAGAATACGATCAACACGATGGTTGATCAGCTCAACGGCTTCGCTTCCGAAGTGACCCGCGTCGCGCGCGAGGTCGGCACCGAGGGCAAGCTCGGCGGGCAGGCGGAGGTCCGCGGCGTCGGCGGGACCTGGAAGGATCTGACAGACAATGTCAACTCGATGGCGAACAACCTGACCGGTCAGGTTCGCAATATCGCCGACGTCGCGACCGCGATCGCGCGCGGCGATCTCTCCTCGAAGATCACGGTCGAAGTGAAAGGCGAGATCCTCGCGCTGAAGAATACGATCAACACGATGGTCGATCAGTTGAACGGCTTCGCGGGCGAGGTGAGCCGCGTCGCCCGTGAAGTCGGCAGCGAAGGCAAGCTCGGCGGTCAAGCCCAGGTTCCCGGAGTCGCAGGCACTTGGAAGGATCTCACGGACAACGTGAACTCGATGGCGAACAACCTGACCAGTCAGGTGCGCAATATCGCCGAAGTGACGATCGCCGTGGCCAACGGCGACCTGTCGAGAAAGATCACCGTCGACGTGCGTGGAGAGATATTGCAGCTCAAGGAGACCATTAATACCATGGTCGAGCAACTCCGCTCCTTCGCATCCGAAGTGACGAGAGTGGCGCGAGAAGTTGGCACCGAGGGGCGGCTCGGCGGCCAGGCGCAGGTTCCCGGCGTCGGCGGCACCTGGAAGGACCTCACCGACAACGTCAATTTCATGGCGTCGAACTTGACCGGTCAGGTGCGCAACATTGCCGATGTCGCGACCGCGATCGCGCGTGGCGACCTTTCGAAGAAGATCACGGTCGACGTGCGCGGAGAAATTCTGCAACTGAAGGACACCATCAACACGATGGTTGAGCAACTATCGGCCTTCGCCTCTGAGGTCACGCGGGTCGCGCGCGAAGTCGGCACCGAGGGGAAGCTCGGCGGCCAGGCCGCGGTTCCCGGCGTCGCGGGCACGTGGAAGGACTTGACGGACAACGTCAACTCGATGGCGTCGAACCTGACAGGTCAGGTGCGCAATATCGCCGAGGTGACGATCGCGGTCGCCAACGGCGACCTGTCACGGAAAATCACCGTCGACGTACGCGGCGAGATTCTGCAGCTCAAGGAGACCATCAACACGATGGTGGAGCAGCTGCGCTCGTTCGCCTCCGAGGTGACTCGCGTCGCGCGCGAGGTCGGCACCGAAGGCCGTCTCGGCGTGCAGGCCGTGGTTCCCGGAGTGGCCGGCACATGGAAGGACCTGACCGATTCCGTCAACACGATGGGCGCCAATCTGACGGCACAGGTTCGCAACATTGCCGACGTGACCACCGCCGTCGCGCGCGGAGACCTCAGCCGTAAGATCACCGTCGACGTGAAGGGTGAAATTCTGGAGTTGAAAAACACCATCAATACGATGGTGGACCAACTCAACGGCTTCGCCTCGGAGGTCACGCGCGTCGCCCGCGAGGTCGGGACGGAAGGAAAGCTCGGCGGGCAGGCTCAGGTTTCGGGCGTTGGCGGAACGTGGAAGGATCTGACGGACAATGTCAACTTCATGGCCTCGAACCTGACCGAGCAGGTTCGCGGCATCGTGAAGGTCGTAACGGCGGTTGCGAACGGCAGCTTGAGCCAACGACTGACGGTGCAAGCGAAGGGTGAGGTCGCCGCGCTGGCCGACACCATCAACAACATGACGGACACGCTCGCCACATTCGCCGACCAGGTCACCAATGTCGCTCGCGAAGTCGGCGTCGATGGGCGTCTCGGCGGCCAGGCGAACGTTCCCGGCGCCGCGGGAACGTGGAAGGATCTCACGGGAAACGTCAATCTGCTCGCGGCCAATCTCACCAATCAAGTGCGCGCGATCGCCGAGGTCGCCACCGCTGTGACGAAGGGCGATCTGACCCGGTCGATTCAGGTCGAAACCCGCGGCGAAGTGGCGGAACTGAAAGACAATATCAATACCATGATTTCGAACCTGCGTGAAACGACGGAGCGGAATCGCGAACAGGATTGGCTGAAGACCAATATCGCCAAGTTCAGCGGCATGCTTCAGGGACAGCGCGAGCTGCGCACCGTCGGCCAGATGCTCCTTTCCGAAGTGGCGCCGCTCGTCAACGCGCATCAGGCGACGATCTATCATCTCACGTCGATCGACGGCGAGACCACGCTGAAAATGCTGTCCAGCTACGCCAATACCGGCAAGTCCTTCACGCCCGAGCGCATCCGGCTCGGCGAAGGACTCCTGGGGCAGTGCGCTCTCGAGAAGCGACGGATCCTGCTCGCCAATGTGGCGCCGGATTTCATCAATATCTCGACGAGCCTGGGCGAGGCGCGAAGGGTCAACATTATCGTGCTGCCGGTGCTATTCGAAGGGCAAACGAAGGCGGTCATCGAGCTCGCTTCGCTTCATCCGTTGACGGTGGTGAACATCACTTTCCTCGAGCAGCTCACGCTCAATATCGGCGCGGTGTTCAACACGATCGAAGCGACGATGCGGACGGAGGGGCTTCTGAAACAGTCGCAACAGCTGACCGTCGAACTGCAGTCGCGCCAGGCGGAACTGCAAAACACCAATGAGCAGCTCGGCATGAAGGCCCAATTGCTCGCCGAGCAGAATGCCGAGGTCGAGCGCAAGAATGCCGAGGTCGAACAGGCGCGGCACGCGCTGGAGGAGAAGGCGGCGGAATTGGCGCTGACTTCAAAATACAAGTCCGAGTTTCTGGCGAATATGTCGCACGAGCTGCGCACGCCGCTGAATTCGATTCTGATCCTCAGCCAGCAACTGGCCGAGAACGCGCCGAAGAATCTCTCGAGCAAGCAGATCGAGTTCTCGCGCAACATCAATTCCTCGGGCTCGGATCTGTTGAATCTCATCAATGATATACTCGATTTGTCCAAGATCGAATCCGGGACCGTGACCGTCGACGTCGAGGAAATTCCGTTCGCCGGATTGCGGGAGAATATCGACCGCAATTTCCGGCACGTCGCGGAAGCGAAGAATCTGCCGTTCGATGTTCGGTTCGCGGAAGATCTTCCCAGCAGCATGACCAGCGATTCGAAGCGTTTGCAGCAGATTTTGAAGAACCTGCTGTCGAACGCGGTGAAATTCACCAGTCATGGACACGTGGAGGTGCGCGTCTTCCGCGCCAAGCACGGTTGGACCCCCGATCATCCGACCCTCGGCGCCGCGGAACAGGTCCTGGCGTTCGCGATCGAGGATACCGGGATCGGCGTGGCGCCGGAAAAGCAACGCCTGATATTCGAGGCCTTTCAGCAAGCCGACGCGGGCACGTCGCGCAAGTACGGGGGCACGGGCCTCGGCCTCGCCATCAGTCGCGAGCTGGCGATGTTGCTGGGCGGCGAGATCAAACTCTCGAGCGTGCACGGAATGGGCAGCACATTCACGCTGTATTTGCCGCTGCATCATCACGGCCCGATCGAGGCTGAAATTCGCGAAGCGGTCGGTCCGGCCGCGCGATCGGTGACGGTTCTGCCCGCCCCGCCCCGCGACGTTCAGATCGAGGACGATCGAGACTATGTCATGGCGGGCGATCCGGTCTTGTTGATCATCGAGGACGACCCGCATTACGCAAGGATTCTCCTCGGACTTGCGCGAGACAAAGGCTTCAAAGGCATCGTCGCCGCGAAGGGAATGGCGGGAATTACGTTGGCGCGTCAATACCGTCCCGCAGCCATCTCCCTCGATATATTCCTGCCCGACATGTTGGGCTGGACGGTTCTGAACCAGTTGAAGTTGGACCCGACGACGCGGCATATTCCGGTACAGATCATAACCCTGGAGGAGGACCGGCAACACGGCTTGTCGCATGGCGCCTTCGCCTATCTCGTCAAGGAACCCACGACGAGCGGACTCGAGGCGGCGTTTGAGCGCCTCAAGCTGTTCACCAATGCTCGGACGCGGCGCCTGCTCATCGTCGAAGACAACGAAATCGAGCGGAGCGCAATCGAGGAATTGCTCGGGCATGGCGATATAGAAATTCAAACCCTGGGCACAGGAGAAGAGGCGCTTCAGGCGTTGCTTTCACAGACGTTCGACTGCGTCGTGCTGGATCTGCGGTTGCCAGACATGTCGGGTTTTGAATTGTTGGAGAGGATGCGCCGGGAGTCTGCTTCCGCCGAGGTCCCGGTCGTGGTGTATACGGGCCGGGATCTCAGCGACCAGGAACAAGCGCAACTTAAAACCATGGCCAAGAGCATCATCCTGAAGGACGTACGCTCGCCGGAAAGATTGCTGGACGAAACGTCGCTGTTCCTTCATCGCGTCGTCACGGAGTTCCCGCGCGAAAAACAGGCCATGCTGGAGCGCCTTCATGGCTCGATGGAAGTGTTGCGTGGTCGCAAAGTTCTCGTGGTTGACGACGATGCGCGCAATATCTTTGCGTTGACGTCCCTTCTGGAGAATCAGGACATGGACGTCATCAGCGCCACCTCCGGTCAAAGCGCGATAGAAATCGTTCAAAACCAGCGTGACTTGAGCATTATACTCATGGACATCATGATGCCTGACTTGGATGGGTACGAGACGATGCGAGAGATCCGCCGAAGACCGGAGTTCCGAACATTACCGATCCTCGCATTGACGGCGAAGGCGATGAAGGGCGACCGTGAAAAATGCCTCGACGCGGGGGCAAGCGATTATATCGCCAAGCCGGTGAATACTGATCAACTTCTTTCGCTGATGCGCGTGTGGCTGTTCCGATGAGCGCAATTGGCCGGGAGATCCATTCGTCCGCTGTCGACGAAGTCGGGCAGAAGGTCGCGGGAGCGGCCGTGGAGCGTGATGGCCGCGCCAACCCCGCGGATGACGCCATCAATATTCTGATAGTTGATGACGAACCGAAAAACTTCATGGTTCTGGCGTCGATCCTCGACTCTCCCGACTATCGCCTCGTTAGCGCCGGTTCCGCGGACGAGGCCCTGTTGGCGCTGATCGCGCATCAGTTCGCGCTGCTGATCCTCGACGTGCGCATGCCGGCAATGAGCGGCTTTGAACTTGCCCAGATCATAAAGGAACGCAAAAAGACGGCGCGTGTGCCGATAATCTTTCTGACCGCGTATTACGGCGAGGACCAGCATATTCTCGACGCCTACGGGGCCGGTGCGGTCGATTATTTGCATAAGCCGGTCAGCCCGGCGATTCTTCGTTCGAAGGTCGCGGTATTCGCCGAACTCTACAGAAAGACCCGCGAGGCGCAACTGAACGCGCAAGCGCTGCTCGCCGAAGTCCATGAGCGGCGTCGCGCCGACGAGCGGCTTCGCGAGCTGAACGAAACCCTCGAGCACAGGGTGATTTCCCGCACGGCGGAATTGCTGGCGAGCCGAGCGCAATTGAAACATGCCGCGGATCTGGCGAGGCTGACGTACCTGAGTTTGGACTATCGTAACAATCGAATGGAGGTCGCGGACAATTTTGCCGGCATCATGGGATTTGCTTTGCCCTCAAAGCTCGAAGGGCCGAACGCCATCGCCGAGGGTTCAAGTCTGCTCCTGGCGCGGATCTCGGAAAACGACAGGTCGCGATTCGTGGCGGCGGCGGAAACGTCGGGAGGGGAAGAGTTCCGAAAGATAGAATATCGGGTTGTCGGAAACGACGGACGAGAACGTTGGATCGAGAGCGAGTGGCATGTGGAAATGGGACCCGGATCCCAGCCGGATAGGGCCTTCGTCGCGAATTTGGACATCACCGAGCGAAGGCAATCGGAGGAGCAACGCAAGTTGTTGATGGCCGAGGTCAATCACCGCAGCAAGAATCTTCTTTCGGTGGTTCAAGCCATGGTGACGCAAAGTGCGCGCGGCGCCGATCCGCAGTCGTTCGCGCGCCACATCTCCGACCGGCTGCAAGGTTTGTCCGCCAGTCAGGATTTGCTGATCAAGAACGAATGGGGCGGCATAGAATTGTCGGAACTCGTTCAGGCGCAACTTAGCCATTTCAGGGATCTGATTGGGCTGCGTATTCTTATCGATGGCCCGACGGTTCGGTTGACCGCCGCCGGCTCGCAAGCGATGGGCATGGCCTTGCACGAGCTTGCCACCAATGCGGCGAAATACGGTTCGCTGTCCAACGATCACGGCCGAGTGCATATTTCATGGGAGATTCATGAGGACCCTAAGCCGCGGTTCTCCATTCGGTGGGTCGAGGAAGGCGGACCCGTGGTTGAAGCGCCCGCGCGGAAGGGCTTCGGTCATCTGGTCGTCAGTCGAATCGCGGAAGCGGCCCTGGGCGCGAAGGTCGAGTGGGGCATAGGAGATCACGGCGCGTATTGGCGTTTGTCCGCGCCTGTCGAAGACGCGCTGGACAGACGATGACCACGCAGCCGAGACCTCACAACCGCCAACGAACAGAACCGGCTACTTGTCGTCGAGGATGAATGCACGCTTGCTGAGGTCCTTTGCGAGGATCTCACCGAGGCCGGGTTCGAGGTCGCGGGCGTCGCATACAGGCTCGCGAAAGCACTGCGTTTCGATCGTCCGTTTCTAGTGTCGTGAGGGTAGACTCGTGAACAACTCTCCCGAGCGGTGTTCGCAAAGAAGCCGCATCGTCGCGGCGACGCTCGGCCCGCCTGCCCGAACCCATTTGCCGTCAATCGGATTCGCTCAGGGTCCAAAGTCAACGGGCAAACGAATGCGGCGGATGGCCCGGATGGCGAATTCGGCAACGTCGGCGAGTCAGGAATGTCGGGGCCTGGCCCCGGCGGTATGCCAAGCGGCTCGCCGCTCCCAGGGAAAATCACGTCGGGAGTCGGAGGAGGCACGTTGACTGGATCGTTCCACGTCTTTTCCGGCGCGGGATTTGGGGCAGGCGCTTCCCGGCCCGGGTCATGCGGCGGCTCGTTGGGTACGTCTGTATTGGCGTTCATGGAGCCCTCTCTCAGGCTGGATTTGAACCGCCTGAAGCGCATTCTTCGCGCCGTTGCGTTTCCGAAGTCAACAATTCCGTCGCATTTGCTGTCAGAACGTGATGCCGGCTGGGGTTGAAGCGAGTCGCCCGTGTTTCGGGCGACGTCAGGTTGGTCTGGGAACTCGGTTCAGCTCTTGCTGGCGTTCCAAATGCCCTCATACTTGAACTCCGGAGCGGCCTTGAGCTGATCCTTGGTCGCGTTCATGCTCGCATGCCACTTCTTGTTCGCTGTGTCATAGGCGATGTCGACGGAACTCGTGTCGACCGTGACGTAACGCGATCCCATGCCAAGGAATCCACCGACGGATATGACATAGCCTTTGACCGCCTTCGAGCTGTCGAAGGCCACGTCCTGAATTTTGCCGATGTCGTTGTTGGAGGTGTCGTACACATCCAGACCGACGACATTTGACGAGAGCATGTCGCTATGTTGCAACGTGACGAACTGAGGCTCGGCAAGAGCTGCGAAGGCGACGCCGGATCCGACGATGGTCGCCGCGGCAACTACCAGTGATTTGTACATCGTTGTTCTCCTGGAAATGAGGATCCTCGTTGGATCGACAGGTTAACGTCGCACGACCGAAAACGATCCTGCCGCGCGCGTATTTTATTTTGATACAGTGTCTCCTCGTCCATGAGGCAAATTCGCTTGCGGCGGCGTGTGGGAACGTTTTGGAGCTCGAGGCGTTTATATCGAACGCTATTATCTGGAAGGACTCGAGTCACATGCACGGTGCGCTTCACGACAAGGCGGCGAGGAGCATGTCGGTAAAGGCGGCGGGGCTCCCGGTCCGAAGAAATCGCCGCCCTTGAACAGGCGGCGCCGTATCATGAACATGGTCCGGATAGCGCCGCCGCGCGTCTTCGGGGGCGCGGAAATCCGATGCGGGTTGCTCGCTTCGGGCTGGAAATCCAGCGCGCTTGCGGAGGCTCGAAGATCAGGCCGCCGATCTCGCGCGTCGTGTCGAGGAGGCGTGTTGACGCGAGGTTATTTGGTTGGCTCATATCGGATTCCAGGGTGATGGCGCCGGGCTGTCTGGTTCTTCCGATATTCCGAAATACTCAGCTTTATCCGGGTCGCAGCGGCTGGGGCGA
>Ga0302140_10006955_pt1 | contig 14179 bp, 8 predicted proteins | sample I_Bog_E1_1_FD_202095 | JGI IMG/M metagenome (GOLD analysis project Ga0302140, IMG submission 202095) | Peat permafrost microbial communities from Stordalen Mire near Abisko, Sweden - I_Bog_E1_1 | ecosystem: Environmental > Terrestrial > Soil > Wetlands > Peat | place: Sweden: Abisko, Stordalen...
GGCGTAGACCACGTCCGCCGACAGCCTCTTCCTGAGAACCTCCCAGCCGCCCTGCACCAGGGCTGATGCGCAGAACGCTCCGAAGCTGAAGAATCTTGGCCAAAACGATTTCGATTGGGTAGCGTAAGTCCAGGTTCTGACGATTTGTATATCGTCGATTGTCTCGGTCAGGTAAACACGTCCTTTATAGGCCGGAGGGATCACGCCATCCGGATAGCTGGGGAAAGAGGTCAGGACCGTCACGGTGTGACCCTTATCCTTCAGGTCTACCGCAAGCTGGCGTATCCAGATTCCTGCGCCTACCTCTTCGGGGTAATAGTAATTCCCCACGATCAACACGCGCATTATGGTCGATCCCTCTGGGCGCGCGCCCATGGGAATGGCCTCGTATGCAGCAGAGCGATTTGCGGAAGCAGGCGGGGCCGGATCGGGCGCGACCGGGAAACCTGAGCGGGCATCGGGCGTCTTTTCGACCTTGCAAGCTCCAGCAACGAATGCCATGAATGTGCCCGCAGATATCCGAGACAAAAAACGCAGCGGAAGACCGCGGTCAGCAGGACGAAGGCCGGGAGTTCCAGGTAAGAAGCGTGGTGGATCGCATTGTCAAGGAATCCGTCGAGAATCATGGCGGCGACGGCTGGTGATTTGCGGATAGTCGCAATTGAACCTTCCGAGGTCGATGCGGAGCCGGCGTGCCAGACAACGTCGTCGGTAGCCGGCCCGCCCGACAGAATACTGGTTTTAAATCCCGCCTGTCGCGCACGGAGAAACAAATCCACATCTTCGCCGTAGAGAAAGAAGTGTGGGTCATAGACGCAACCGTATTTCAACATCAGGGCGTCGATTAATCTTCGGGACATGGCTACAAAACAGCCAGGCGGACCCAATACAAAATGAGACGACAGTGTAGCGGCCGTGACGGGCATACAGGATACGTACCAGGTAAGCCCGACGACCTCGGCCTGGATCTCCTTCCCCGGCTTGAGTCTGCCGCGCTCCAGAGGAGCATGATATACGGGAATGGCGAAGAAGCCCGACTCAGGATTCACCTGCGCGGCTCGCGCGATCGATGGCAGAACGCCGGTTCCCACGATCGTGTCGGAATTGGCAGCGATTACTACATTGCCCCTGGCAATCGCGATCCCGGCATTCATCCCCGAGGCAAATCCGGCATTCACCGGTAATTCGACCAGGATATCGGGAGCAATTCCGCGAATTTCTAATTCACGCTTCAGTCTGGCCAGATCCGCGACGGACGAGCCATTATCCACGAGGATGACTTCCACGTCGCCACGATGCGCGCTCCTGTCGATCGAGGCAAGACAATCGACCACAAAATCCGCATAGCCGAAGTTGAGAACCACACAACTGACCGCTATCACAGGTATGTCATCGTCCGAAGAGTTGATAAGGAAGGGCAACCGTACCCGTGACCGCAATCGTTCCGATGAAAATAACGCGGCGCGAAACGGCTTTCGGTAACTTCGGGATGAGCAGTCCGGCGTGTGCCGCGATCATCGCAAGGTACAGCGTAAACGCGAAAGAAAGCGCGATGCACAGAGCAAGCGGAGTCGCCTCCGGCCCGGCGCGACGCGTCAGCATCAGGGCGGGAAACGACAGGGTCGAAATCGCCAGATAACATGTCATCGGGAGAACGGACTCGCGAACCTCCAGTAATTTCTGGACATAATTAGCGAGCGAAAGACTGACAATTCCGGGTATGGTCCAGAGTACGACCCGCGCACTCTCCGAGTACTTCGCGCCCAGAATTAATGGAGCGGCAAATGGATAGGCAAGCGCGCAAATGGCCGCGAACAGAATTGTGACACCCCCATACCACGGCAATATCGCGGTCCATTGCGAATAAAAATGACCGGCGCCGCGATCCCGATACCCACCCAGCAGCTTAGGGTGCAGGTAAAGAAGCAGAAAGCCCGTAACCAGCAGGCTGCTTTGCACAAATAGGCGGAAGCCCGCCAGAAAAGCGGTCGACTCCAGCGGAGGCAAAAGACGAACCGCGGCAAACTGCGGAAGATACTGAAGGACCTGCAGGATGGATGTCCAAAGCGAAATTGAAATACCGTAGCGAAGCCAGTGATTCTCCGCGTTCCGCTTCCTCGGGACGTCCGGGCGATACAAAGGACTGGCCTGAAGGATCGCGATGGCCGCACCGACTCTGCAGACGGCCATCGCCGACAGCACAAGAATGCCGCTGCGGGTGGCATAGGCGACGCCCGCGGTAAGTCCGATGTCAACGAATAGACGCCAGGCATTCAGACGAATCCAGAGCCTGTCTTGTCCGTCGATCTGAAGGGCAGCCAGGCCCGCGCGGTATATGAGGTCGGCAACGACAATGGCCGCAAGCAGGGCACGAATTCCAGGTGCGAGTGGGGCGTGCGGTCCGAATAACGACGGTAGAGCCAGCAGAATCAGGATGGCGGACAGGGATTCCAGCCAAAGGACACGCCGGATGGAGCGGCCAACGTCCGCGACGGCGTAACGGTAGATCACCAGTTCAAGCCATGTCGAGGCGGTGTTCGTGAGAAAGATGGCGGTGGCAAATCCTGAGAGCAGCGTATGTGCCGCATCGAGCGGCATCCAGCGAACGACCAGAAGCGTCAGGATGTTGGGCGCAAGATTCAACGCAAGACGGGAAGCGGAGTAAAGGGTGGCGCCATAGGCACGCCGCAAGAACGGAATTTTGGATACAGGGGCAGCGACGGCGGGGGCAGGTTCAAGCAACGGCGTCATGATCCTGCCAATCCGGGGTAAGGACGGAACTGAACATCATCCCAAAACGCAGGATACCCGAGGAGCGGCGCCCAGATACGCGGAATTTTCGGACAATTGATCATTTGCGGTTCCATGGTGTGTCGGAACGTCAGCAGCACAGCCCACCGCTCTTGTACAAATATATACTAATAGAGGTTGGCCCTTTCGAGCACGGCGCGGAACAGACGGACTAAACTTTCAACACTGGAGCTGACGATTGTATGGGCACTGGCCGGAGCCGGTTCACTGGTAGTTCTGCTGATGGCCTTCGATTGGGAAAGCGGTCCTTCTCAGCTTGCCCTCCTCATCACGACCGTTTGCGCGATGGGCCTGGTGGTGGCTCGAAACGCCATCGTCCGGAACGATGTCCTGCGACTCTCCAGCACGATTCCGCTCGCGTGGTTCATGTTCCTGTTCCCGAACAGCCTGATGCTTGTCGATCACTTCCGCGTAACCTACATATATTACTTCAAGGTCCTGAACCACACGCTGCCGATCTACGCGGATGATGCGACTTACGCTCTGGGCATTGTCGCCCTCGGGTCCGTTTGTTACGCGGCCGGCGCGATTTGGGCGGAAAAAGGCCCCGGGCACGCGGAGGCAGATGTGGCGTCCGGGTGGTTTGACGACAAGCAATTCCGCCACGAAACCGCAGTTCCGCTTGCCCTCGGGTTCCTGACTCTTTACGTGCTTATGCTGCTCGCTCTGGCCGGCGGACTGCCACAGATGCTGAATCTCATTACCGATCCTGTCGCAAGAGACGGCCTTCAGTCGACTTCTCTAACGGCGATCCTCGTCTGTCTGTTTTTCGGCTTTCTGATCACCGTAGCGTTACGATTTGCCAACCACCTTGGCCGCGGAATCGCCGCCTTTCAGCCATCTTCGCTACTGCTCTTCACCATTGCGGCGGCGATGGCGCTTCCTTTGGCGAGCCGCGGCTATGTCTTCTCCGTTGTGCTTTACCCTATCCTCATATTCCATTACCTGAAGCGTAGGGTATCCGTCGGAACCGTTGTTTTGTCGTCGCTCACCTTGCCCGTTATCGCGACGCTGTTGCGTCTGCTGCGTATCGGAGCGGCTAGTGTAGACGGCTTTTCGTTCACGGATAGCGTCGGCGCATTCTTTTCGGAATCGAACATGGTTAGTATGCTGTCCGCCGCCTGTGGCGCCCTGCAAAGAGGTCAAATCGGGTACGCTAACGGGCTCGATTTTATTCTTTTTTTTACGTGGTTTGTCCCTCGTGCACTGTGGCCAGGAAAGTATCTCCCGCTCGATTACCGCCTCACACTGCAGCTCGGAATTTCCGACAACGGCCGGGCTTATGGATCCCCGGTTACGATATTCGGAGGATTATTCCTGAATCTCACTTTGGCCGGAATGGCGATTATGATGTTTTGGATCGGGACGGCGGTAGTACGACAGGACCGTTCCTTGCGCTTAAGCCAGCCGCGCAGCCTCCTCTGGCGCGTGATTCTGTTCGCTTTTCTTGTAGACCTCACTCGCGTGGGAGATGTATCCAGGGAACTGACAGTGCTATTCATCCAATGGATGATGTTCTCACTGATCGCAGCCGCACTGAACTTACCCCAGGTCGAGAATCGCCTGAGCGAGGAACCGCCGGATCAAGACGGATTGCCGGCGGAAGATTTGGCGGGAAGTTCGTTGTGAGCCAGTCCGTGGCATCGGCACTCGTCTGGGCGGAAGCCTCAAATACTCAACGGATCATAATATATGTTGAGCAGGGAAAATGTTCGGTCCGGCTGGATTCCATCGCCCTTGCCGATCCAGTGCGCAGGCCTTTCTCATCGGGCTCCGGAACATATTCGGGGAAGACCTCGCGAAGAACCTGGGGGCAGTCATAGTGCATCATGCTAAGGCTAAACAGAATTGAAGCTCGTGAGTTGTTAATCAGAAATGCCCGAAGCAAAGAAGTTTCCGACCAATGAAAAAAGGTGTCGAGCACATCGCGTGAGTAATCGTAGGGCAAATAAATATCGTGAAAGTGGACCAGCACGCCGGCATTCAGATTTGGGAGCACTTCGAGAATAAGGTAATTGACATCGCTTCCGGTCATTACCGTGTGGGTCGAATCGACAAACAGCAGATCGTCTTTCCGCATCGCCCTGAAGGTGTCGATTCCGATCGACTGCAGTGGCTTTCGTATCACCGTAACAGCGTCGGTCCGGAGCAGTCGCTGAGACGGATGCGGGTCGATGCAGGTCAACTGCCATCCCTGGCCGTTTCTTCGTAGTGCGTCGAGCATGATTGTGGTCGAGAGCCCCGATCCCACCTCGATCACATTCCGTGGTTTCAGAGATCGGACAACCGCGTGGAGGCACTGTGCGTCGATGTACCCGTAACTCAAACCGACGCCACCGGAAATAGCTTCATGCCAGACGGGAAGACCTTCGTAATCGGCCTTGAAAGGATCGCACATCCGTTTCAAAGCCTGGACAAAATCGGGCATGTCGCATCGGATTCCGGGAAGATCCGACGGGCGCGCCCAGATATTCTGCGTCTGTTTCAGTTGCAGGATATTGGGTTGCGAAAGGTAAAAGTGAGCCGGAGCGACATGCCAGCCGACTCGGAGAAATGCCTTGTGCACTGAAAGTAATTGCCTCTTCAGGAAATCTTTCAGCCAACGTCGGGCGGCTGCCTTCGTCATCGGCGCTTTGTCCTTACTCTATATCCGGGAAACATCCGAGGTTCGCAGCCCAGGTAACGTGACCTAATCTATTGGTAACCGTTCATTCCGAGCCGTACCCCTGCGGTTGCGTTGCTTCGGAGTTCCATAGTACTTGCTGTAAGCATCGTAATAGTAATAACTATGGAGCATCTCTTTACGTACTTCATTCAGGATCAGGCCGATCATATTAGCCCTGAGGTCGTGCAGAATTCCGAGAACCGCTGCGACAGCGATGCGGTCGGTCTTCGCGGCACGTGTCACTACGATCACGCCATCCGCGGCGGCGGCCATCTGCAGAGGTTCGGGAAAGCCAAGCAGCGGAGGAGCGTCGACGATGGTTAGACCGAATTCTTCGCTCGCTTCTTCCAGTAACTGGGGCAATTGCTGCCCGACCTGATCGGCAGAGCGCCGTCCCGTAGCGCCCGCCGGTAAAACATAGAGTTCCAGATCGGGTCGGGGCTGAATCAGGGCGTCTCTCCACTGGATTTCGCCATCCAGGACTTTCGTCAACCCACCTGAATTAGGAATTCTAAAGAGTCTGTGGATGCTCGGACGGCGCATATCCGCGTCAATGAGCAAGGTTCGGCGCCGCTGCTCCGCATTCGAAACGGCGATGTGCGCAGCCACTGTCGACTTTCCTTCGGAAGGCGTGGCGCTGGTCATCAAAACCGACCGAAGCCTGCTGTCGAAATCCGTCAGAAGCACAGAATTAAGAATTGTTCGCACCGACTCATCGAAAGCGGAGTGCCGGGCGTCATGGTGCCTTTCGCGGTTCGGAGTCAACTGGGCCGGGTAGCCCGGTTCGGAATTTGCCTCCAGGGCAAGTCCTTTTACGAGATCTTCTTTTCCGATCGAAGGCAGTACTCCAAGCAGTCGCGCCTGAAGGCTTCGGGTAACTTGTTCTGGATTGCGGATGGTGGTGTCCACGCGGTCGCTCAAAATCACCGCAAAAATTGCCACGATAGACGAGCCCATGAAAGCCAATGCGAGATTCAACGGGACATTTGGGTAGAAGGGACGGCTGGGCGGCCGCGCCACATCGGAGATTCGGGCCATGTTGTTTTGAAATCCCGAGTTAATCTCGTCCTGGCGAATACGCTTTACCAGTTCTTCATAGAGCAACCTGTCGGTGTCGGCCTCCTGCTTGGCTCGCTGATATTCGAAATAGCGCGCATTGAGATGATCGTATTCCTGTTTCGTATCGACAAGATCCCGCTGCAGCAGAGCTTCCTGATTCTGCGCCCGGTGGAATTCCACCGCACTCTGCCTGACGTGAATCGCCACAGATGCATCGAGTTGGCTTTCCAGTTCTTTCACCGCGGCCTGCTGCCGGTCGTATTCGGGATGATTTACGCCGAACCGGGAGCGTACATCGGCAAACCTTCCGCGGGCATCGTTCAGTCTTCTGACGGCTTCCCGAAGATCGTCATTTTGGGACGCCCCCAGCGCCGCTTCGAGAGAGCCTGCCGAAAGCGAGTTGAATAGCGACTCCGCCTTGACCCGTTCCGACTGGACGCGTGTAAACTCGGTGTTCAACTGCAGGAGGCGGGAGGCCAGAATATTGGTTTTTTCTTCCGGGTTTACTACGTTCAGCTCACGCTCCAGTGCAGCAAGCTTCGCACTTGACTCCTCGGCTTTTGCGCGCAGGCCCTGTAGTTCCCTGCTCATAAAACGCGAAAGGTCCGCGGAACTGCGAATTCGGATCTCGTAAGTATGCTCGATGTACGATTGCGCGACCCCGTTCGCAATAGCTGCGGAAACGTCCGGATCGGTGGAACGATAGCCTATCTGGAGAACATCGGTATTAGGAAAACGGGTGATGCGAAGCCCATTGAGAACAATTGGTGCGGATCTGATTTTCGCGATTCTTGCGGGCGACATCGTACCGGTGTTAACCTGACCTTCGCGTTGCAGCAGATCGTATTTCTCCGCAAGCGGCCGGACAACGGCATCGCTTTGCATCAATCTAATTTGAGAGGCGAGAAATGTTTCAGCCTCTCCGATCTGACTGACGGTCGCGGACTGGGAATCCTGGCCGACGAGGTTTTTGGCAGCTCCGCCATCGATATAAAGGGTCGCGGAGGATTCATACAAAGGAGTCAGACGAGCGCTCACCAATGCCGTTGCCATCACAACGAGAATTACAAAACACGCCATTCTGAGGCTATGAGCCCGCAGCAGCCAGGAATAGTGAGCGAATGGGAGATCGGCGTGGCTGGACTCCCCGCGGGGTGGCGACGGTGTCGGAGCGAGTTGGGCGGCAGGCTTCGGCGATCGGGCTATCGGGCCTGTTGAATTATTGGGGTTGTTCGGCTGCACTTAGCGAACTCCGGCATAAACAAACGCGCTGACGGCTCCGCTGCCAACTGTAAGGATGGTCCGGGCGGTCTCCAGTGTAATTCGCATATTCGTATTATCGGGAATATACAACAGGTCGCCGGGAAACAGCGGCATATCCGGGGATTTACGCGCGAGGATGCTCTTCAGCGGGACAGGAATCTCTTTCACAAGATCCTGGCCCGGATCTTTGCGGTAGATCCAGGCGCGATTTGAGGCGTAGGGCTGGAGACCCTGCGCGATCGAGAGAATCCTCATCACCGTCGGTGGCGAAGGGTCGCGAAGAGGGATGGGACCGGGTTTGTGGACGTTCCCCATCACATATATCCTGAGCGCCTCCGGAACGCGAATCTGCTCTCCGCCTTCGAGGAGATAATTCAGGCCTGGATTGCTTCCGCTCATCAGTTCGTTGAGATTAATGGTGACATAGGGATTCTCGCCATCGCGCACTCCGACGCGTGTCAGCAACAAAACGAGCCCCGCGTCTTCCGTGAGGCCCTCCGCCCGGGCCAACGCGTCGAGCAGGCGCGTCTCACCTATCGCCTGGAACGTGACTGGTTTTCGTACGGCCCCGTTCACGCTGACATACCGACTGTTGTATTCCATGATGGTGACACTCACGACCGGCTTGAGGATAATCTGCTCAGATTTTAGTGCTTTCCCGATTGAGCTCTCCAGTTCAAACGGAAGCAGTCCGGCCGCTTCGACTGGCAGTTTCAGTAGCGGAAGATGAATGAAACCATCCGGCCCTACCCGCACCGTACGGGTGAGTTCGGGGGAATCATAGACGGAAACGGCAATCAAATCGTTTGGAGCAACTTTGTGTGCGGGCAGATTTGCCACCGCCAACTGCTGCTCGACAACGTTGGGCCGGGTCTGCCCTGACAACACGAATCCTAAGCAAGTGCTGAAAACTGCCAATTTGAGCATTTTGACGTTCCGATGGGTCTAATCCTGGGCAGCACACTCATGCCGGGCAGGGTCATTATAGCCTCATGTTTCCCGCGCGCGCAACAGATTAAGAGGAGCACCGAAAGTATCGGAAATCGGGCGATGGCGATCAGACCTGTTGCCGCCCCGGTTCCCGACCTTCGAACGCGAGAGCCGAGAGTAAGGCAAAGAAGACGATGGCGACCGCCGCGTTCTGAACAGGGTAGTCGATCAGGCAGTGAAGAAAGACTATGGGGACTCCGATTCCCCAGACTGAGCGCAGGCCGCGAGGAATGGCCCATATGGCAATCCAGATCATCATCGCCAAAAACGGGACGCCGCCTTCAGCCGCCCACTGTACCCAATCGTTGTGCGCCTGATTGGCGTACAGTCCATCATCGAAGCGGGAATACGCGGGATAGACAGTAGCCCAATTACCCAGCCCGACACCCAATAACAGATGGTCTTTGAACATCGCGAGCGACGAGTTTGCCAATTCGGGCCGAATGTTATCCCGGACCGCGAATCTGGCGAAGAGGCGGCCCGGACCGGCCGCCAGGACCAGAATCACGGCCATCGCGAGGATGGGAATTCCGCCAACGGCCGCCCGACGGGAAGAGATAAGCCCCCGGCGCAGCATGAGCAGTGGCGCGGCAAGTAACTCGATCGTCGCCAGAATGAATCCGGCGCGCGAGGCGGCGACGACGACGCACGCGTACAGGGTAGCCGCAGCCAGTGAATCCAAAAGACCCACATCGCCACCGAGGAAAGCGCCGTAAAGAGCAAGTGGGAGAGTCAGTTCGGCGAATGCTGCGAAGTGACTGTGATAGACAAACGGTCCGAAGACAAAGGCAGGATCGTAATTCGTTTCAAACAGACCAAAGATTTTTTGATTTCCCGTGAAGTACTGAGACAGGGAAATCACGCACACGGCAAGGGACAACCACATGAGTGCGCGCGTGAAGCGGATCCGCCATGCTAAGTCGGAGAAGACCTGCAGGCAGGTAAAGACCACCGCGAGTGCGCATAGCCAATACAACAGCGCAAGTTCCGTGCGCCATAAATCGACGGTTGCGCGAATAAGAATCTGAATACCCATCCATGCAACGGCAGCCGCCAGCGGGATCAGGACCACACTTCCTTTTGGAATCCGCCGCCGGACCAGCAAATGGAACACCCATGCCAAAGAAAGAATAAAGACTGGAATCTCGGCCAGACTCACAGGCCAGCGGGCATCCACCCAGGAGACGGAGGCGCAAACGGCAATTATCGCAACCAAAGCCCAGGCGCTTGCCGCCCTCATATCGCCGCTATCATGGAATTTTCCGCATATGAATTCGGCGCAGCAATACGGTGCCTTCGGCTTCCACAGTACCGCGGGAACGATGGTAATGAAGGGTCAGAACGGGAGGCTCCGGTTGCCTCGAAACTACCGTGACCTCACCCTCTTTCCAGCCGTCCCCTCGCTCAAACTCGGCAGACGACGATGTCAAATTCGATTGCGGGGCATTTTCCTCCAACTGCCATGAAAGGCCCGCAAAAGAGTCCGCGGAATTTAAGGTTTGGTCGTCTATCCGGTATTCATATTCAAGCCGATACCGCCCAGCTAAACCCCCTGGGAGAGGTTGACTCGCGATGGCGCAGTCTTCCGCTTCCTTTCCGGTAAATTGAACCCGCATCGCAGCGGCGTCGGGCATGAATTCAATCGATATCCCCTCACAACCCGAAAAACGCCAATCGAAACCTCGTTGTATGGGTACGGACTGAAAGTTGCCGTTGGTGATCGCGTCACCACGTTCGGGGTCGAGCGGCTCAAACGGGAGCAGCTTTCGAAGGCACAGAGTATTCCAGACAGTGAGAGCACTGTCATGATCGGAACTTAGTACACGGTCGCAATAATCGAGCAACCGCGGAACGTCTTCCGGGCCGCTTCCGGATGCCAGAGACTGCGCCAGCGACCGTGCCGCCGACGGATATTCCTCAGTCAGGAAGGCGAAATAGAGGCGCAGCTCGAACGGACGCATGTGGAGGTGTCCGCGAATTTCCCCGTCGTTTGCGTCCGCGATTTTCCACGCCAGGCGGAAGAGTGGCATGCCATCCTGGTAGTTCATGTCGAGGGCTTTTCGCGCCCACAGCCAGAAGCGAACGGTGTCGCCACGCCGGAAATAATAGTTCGTCAAGGCCCAACGGGGCTGAAAGCGGCGATCGACCTCGGCCGCTCTGAGCAAATAGCGCTCGGATTGTGCGTATTCGCCTCTCGCTTCCGCTCGTATACCGGTCCGCATCAGCAACTCAGAGTTGAACGGGTCGAGCTTCAATGCACGCTGCGATTCCGGCTCGGGATCGAGGGAGACGCCGGCCCGATGCTCGGCCAGAAGCGCGTGGCAGTCCGCCTTTTCCGGGGTCAGAGAAATGCACGTAGTCAGGGAATCCCGGGTATTGCGCTGATAAAGAACATCAGCCCAGGCGGCACGCAAGGACAACCAGACGCCCAGGAGCAAGATACCTGCAAAACAGGTCAGGAGAGCCGGAATCAGCGCGCCGACGAGACGCGGCATCCGCACAATTTTGGTCTGCCTTCGCAAGTAGCTCGTATTATAGAATCCGCTCCGGGCGAATGCGATTCAGCAGGCTATGCTGTGCTGTCCGCCCCTTACTTTGTAAAGCTGACCTGATTGGATCCCATCAATCCCACGGTATCGGTCGCCAGGATCTCCAGAGTATGGCTCCCCGCCGTCAGCGCGCTCACATTCAGGTTGTATGTCCAGCCCACATTCGGACAGCCCGGCCGTCCCGTCAGCGCGCTGCACACATCAGACCGGTTGCTGCCGTACGTCGCCGTCCCCACCTGTGTTCCATCCACCAGCACCGCTACCGACGCGATCGCATTCGGTCCCGCCGCATTCAGTCCTTCCAGCGCCCAGCCACTGATCGTCGTCGTTCCGCTCAGTGTCGCTCCCGCAAACGGCACGTCTATGTCCACCCACGGCGTGATCGCCGCCACAAGGAACGTTACCTGATTCGATCCGCTCACTGACGCCGTATCCGTCGCCACCACCTTCAGCGTATGGCTCCCCGCCGACAGCGATGTCACGTTGAGGTTGTAACTCCACCCCACATTCGGACACCCCGGTCGCCCCGTCAGCGCTCCGCACACATCCGAACGATTGCTGCCGTACGTCGCCGTCCCCACCTGCGTCCCGTCCACCAGCACCGCTACCGTGCTGATCGCATTCGGCCCCGCCGCGTTCAGTCCCTCCAGCGCCCACCCGCTGATCGCCGTTGTTCCGCTCAGTGTCGCTCCCGCCGCGGGCGCATCGATATCCACCCACGGCACGATCGCAGCCACCATAAACGTCACCTGACTCGATCCGCTGACCGCAGCCGTATCCGTCGCCACTACCTTCAGCGTGTGGCTCCCCGCCGCCAGCCCGTTCACGTTAAGGTTGTACGTCCAGCCTACGTTCGGACAGCCCGGTCGCCCCGTCAGCGATGCGCATACATCCGACCGGTTGCTGCCGTACGTCGCCGTCCCCACCTGCGTCCCGTCCACCAGCACCGCTACCGATGCGATTGCATTCGGACCTGCCGCATTCAGCCCTTCCAGCGTCCACCCGCTGATCGCCGTCGTGCCGCTCAGTGTCGCTCCCGCTGTCGGCGCATCGATATCCACCCACGGCAGCACTCCCAGCGTCAGGAACGTCACCTGAGCCGATCCCGTATTGCCTACCGTATCCGTCGCAGTCACCTTCAGCGTATGGCTCCCCGCCGCCAAAAGCGATGTGTTCAGGTTGTAACTCCAACCCACGTTCGGACATCCCGGACGTCCCGTCAGCGATGCGCATACATCCGATCGGTTGCTGCCGTAGGTGGCCGCCACCGGAGTGCCGCTGTCCACCTGCACCGTTACCGTGCTGATCGCATTCGGCCCGGCCGCGCTCAGCCCTTCCAGCGTCCAGCCGCTGATCGTGGTTGTGCCGCTCAATGTCGCTCCCGCTGTCGGCGCATCGATATCCACCCACGGCAGTACGCCCAGCGTCGTGAACGTCACCTGGCTCGATCCCGTGTTGTTCGCCGAATCCGTCGCTGTCACTTTCAGCGTATGGCTACCGGCTGCCAGAAGCGATGTGTTCAGGTTATAGCTCCAGCCTACATTCGGACAGCCCGGTCGCCCCGTCAGTGCGCCGCACACATCCGTACGCGAAATCCCGTACGTCGCCGCTACCGCTGTGTTGTTGTCCACCTGCACCGTTACCGAACTGATGGCATTCGGCCCGACGGCGCTCAGTCCTTCCAGCGCCCAGCCGCTGACTGTTGAGGTTCCGCTCAGCGTGCCATTGGCCGACGGTACATCAATGTTCACCCACGGCAGCACTCCCGCCGTCGTGAAGCTCACCTGAGCCGATCCCGTGTTGTTCGCCGAATCGGTCGCTGTCACCTTCAGCGTATGGCTTCCGGCTGCCAGCAGCGATGTGTTCAGGCTGTAGCTCCAGCCTACGTTCGGACAGCCCGGACGCCCCGGCAGAGATCCGCAGACATCGGACCGGTTACTTCCGTAACTCGCTGCCGCAGGAGTGTTGCTGTCCACCTGAACCGTTACCGAAGTGATGGCGTTCGGACCGGCTGCATTCAGCCCTTCCAGTGCCCAGCCGCTGACTGTTGTCGTTCCAGTTAGTGCAGCGTTCGCCGACGGGGTGTCTATGTTCACCCAAGGTAAGACACCCAGGGTGGTCACAGTTATTTGAGCCGAGCCCGTGTTGTTCGCCGAATCGGTCGCTGTCACCTTCAGCGTATGGCTGCCCGCCACCAGAAGCGACGTGTTGAGGTTATAGGTCCAGCCGACATTCGGACAGCCGGGACGGCCGGGCAGAGATCCGCAGACATCGGTACGTGAGCCGCCATAAGTTGCCGCTACCGGAGTTCCGCTGTCGACCTGGACCGTCACGGAACTGATGGCGTTTAGTCCTGCGGCGTTCAGTCCTTCGAGAGCCCAGCCACTAATGGTTGCCGTCCCGCTCAGAGTGGCGCCCGGTCCCGGTGCGTCGATGTTGACCCAGGGCGGTACACCAAGTGTGGTGATCGTTACCTGGCTCGATCCGGTGTTGGCTGCCGAATCGGTGGCTACGACTTTCAGCGTATGGGTGCCGCCCGCCAGAAGCGAGGTATTGAGGTTATACGTCCAGCCTACGTTGGGACACCCGGGACGGCCCGGCAGCGCGCCACACACATCGGTTCGCGAGCCGCCATACGTTGCTGCGACCGGCGTATTGCTGTCGACCTGGATCGTGACGGCAGTGATCGCATTCGGTCCGACGGCACTTAGGCCCTCAAGTGCCCAACCGCTGATCGTGGTCGTGCCGCTCAGCGTGGCGTTCGGCGCCGGTGCGTCGATGTTCACGTAAGGAGAAGTTATCGCAATGCCTAACATCACGGAGACCGTGCTGTCGCCGTTGT
>Ga0302140_10006956_pt1 | contig 14179 bp, 13 predicted proteins | sample I_Bog_E1_1_FD_202095 | JGI IMG/M metagenome (GOLD analysis project Ga0302140, IMG submission 202095) | Peat permafrost microbial communities from Stordalen Mire near Abisko, Sweden - I_Bog_E1_1 | ecosystem: Environmental > Terrestrial > Soil > Wetlands > Peat | place: Sweden: Abisko, Stordalen...
CTTTAATGTGATGAGATTTTTTGAAATTATACATTTTTTTTCTTTTGCTAGCTGTTTGAGAATCTCCAAATTGGCAAAATTTGACCTTCATTTTTCATGGAATCGCCTTTTTCTCCTTACTTATAATCGTGGTATTTATCTTTTTGATCATTTCGCACCACCATTCTTTCCATGATTTTGAGACATCGTTTAAAGCTTGTGGAATAAAGTGAAGTTTCTCGTTTATTTTCTAATTTTGTGGCATTCGTATTTTTCTCGACACCCTAATTATATAAAGGAGAAAATTTAAGAAATTTGAATTTTAAATGAAAAAAAAAACTTTAGTGAGATCAGCAATATAAGCGTCAAACATCTCCCATTGAGTTATCTCATACTCAAATTTGTCGCTTGGTGGTGGCTCTGTTGAAACTCCCTTTTCTCTGATGTCTTTTTAATAGCTTCGGTGTCGGGCACCAGGGTCTTCGGCTTCTTATTTTTTTTTTTTAAATTTAAAATTTTGGTTTTTTTGGTTTTCCTACTAAAGTGGCTCTTGTCTCTTGAATTTCCTCTTGGGTTTTGGCTTCGTTATGATCCTTGAGGATAATATCACTTGAAAAGAAAGCTTTAGTTTTGATTGGTAATGATAAATAGGTACCCTTCGACACTAAAATGGATGACCAATTGATCGACCAATTCATCTGTGATGAATTTCCTTTCCTTGAAACTGTAGGTGGAGATATTCTTTGGAGCTGCTGGGTTCACCGGAACCAGCATTTTTGAAGGCATATCTTCATTCAGCTCCTTTTCGCCTAATTTCAATTGATCATTCGGTTTGTTTGGGTTGATGTTCTGTTAAGGATGCTCGTTTTAGAATAAAATTAAAAATAAAAAATTGGATTACTGCTTCGTTCAAATCATCAATGTCTTCATCGTTGAGGTCAGCTTCGGCTATATTTTTTTCTTCTAAGTTGTTTTTGGCGAGGTTTTTTTTCTTAAAGGAAATAACAGATTAGAAAAAATAAAAAGAGAACAAAACAAAACCATAATTTTTGTCATTCTTTTATCGGATGCAGGAATGATGGTTGTTTTCTTTTTGTTATCCACATTCAACGAATTGACAATGCTGGGCTTGCTTTTCGGAAGAATTTTTGAGGAAGATTTCATCTTTGAAGTGATTTAATTTATTTTTAAAACAGTTTTTCAAAAAAAATTTAAGCAAATCAAGAAAATCAAATTTTTAAGTTATCTGTTTCGGCTTATTTTAATATTTTTTAAAAAATATCTCTAAAATTTAATAATTTCTAAAAAAAAAATATTTTTAATAAATAAAATTTTATAATATTTAAAAACACTAGAAAAATTTTTGGAAATTTTGAATTAATTATTCTTTTTCAAATCAAGTTTTTATATTATGTAAATTTTCTTCTGCTACACTATATTTTGGCGTTTTTTCATTTTTCTCATTTGCGAAATTTTCGAGGTCTTCGCTATCAACTTCTTGCATATTTTGGGCATGTTTATTGCCATTCCAGTCTTTTTCGGCCCTTTCTTCATTTTTTCAGTCTAAAAACGATAAAGATTTTAATTTCAAATTTTATTGCATTGAGCTGTATAATCTCATCCCTTTTGATCAATTCTTCCTTCAGTTTCTTGATTTCTTCCTGCATCTTCTCCTTTTCTTCTTTCTTTTGAACCTTCATTTTCTTGATTTCTTCCTGCATCTTCTCCTTTTCTTCTTTCTTTTGAATTATGAAGAATCTTTTTAATATATATATACCATTAGAGCGATTGCTTTATTCGTGAAAAATGGAAGCCATACGCATTTCAAAGAGACATTACTCTGCATCAAATCAAAGAAAAAGTCCTCTAAGTCATTTTTTTTGACAATTTTTTTTAAGGATTTTCGGGTTTCGTTTTCATCCCCATTGGTGATAATCAAGAGCATAATCTGCTGTTGTTTCGCTTTGAATACTTCATAATCCTTTTTCACTTGGTAGAATTTTTTTTGGAGTTGTCCTTTGTTCAGGCAAACCTCTCCAAGGACCAAGACATCTAGATCATTCTTCATTTCTTTTCGGCTACCCATTTCCATCAAGATGGTCCCTCTCCCTTCCAAGGAACACAATTTGTTGGCTTGTACAACCGAGATATTACCTGCCAAGTCGACCTCCATGTCTTCGATGGGTTTTTTTGAAACCTTATTGTATGCTTTCAGACATTGAAACCAAACATCTGTGGGATTCGGGTTTTTCTGCTTAATATTTACTTTGATGTTAGTGATCTGGTTTTTGGCGATTCCATGAATAATGGGTTTGATTGCTGTTTCAAACAGCTTTCCCATTGTTATTGTTTCCTTGGCAATGTTCTCCAAGGACTCATAAAAAAAAGGAGAAGCTGAAGCTGATTGAGAAATACTGAGTTACCCAGAAGGTTTTTAAAATATTATACCTTTCATCAGAATGAATCGAATGATTGTGAGAGAAGGAGAATTTTCAAGAAAATATTTTATGTTTATGAGGTCGTCTGGAATCATTTCAAATTTAAAGGTTTTGACCGAAATTGGCTTCATTTTTTAGCGTTTAGCACCTTAAAATTTTAAATTTTTTCACTAAAAATGAATCACTATTAAAAATCAAAGAACTTCCTATTTATTTGAATATATAAATAGCTTCTGAAATATTGAATTTTTTCATATTCATTGCCGGCATTCTGGAACATTGAACCTCTACATTTAAGCCCTTTTTTTCTTTAATCACAGCGTGTCTTTACTCTGGATTGATTATAACTGTGGGGACTGATTAAAGTCAAAATTATGTGATTTTATAAAAATGGCAATTAATGACAAAATTATTCGTATCCTAAAATATAGAGGTGTTACGGCAAGTTGAAAAGTCTTTCACTTGCTGGAGAAATTTGAGAAAATATATGATAAAAATTAACTTTAAAAAACGAAGAATATGTTTCATTTTCCTTAAAAACTAATTTGAAAAACCTTTTGTTTTTTCTTCTTCAAAAATTCATATCCAAATTAATCATGTCCAAATTTCTGTTATTTTTTGTTCTTTTCTTAATTTCTATCAATTGCTCCTCAATTCGTGGAGTAAATCTCGGTGGTTGGTTATTGCTCGAGCCTTGGATAACTCCAAGTTTATTCGACCCTTTCCTTTCTCTTCCTTTTTCTTCCCGAGCAATTGATGAATTCACATTTAACCATCGACTTGGTCCTATAGAGGCCTACCGTCAATTAGACCAGCATTGGCGAACATTTATCCAAGAATCTGATTTTAAGCAAATCCATGATTTCGGGTTTTCCCATGTGCGGATTCCTTTTGGTTGGTGGATCTTTGGAGATAGTCCTTCCTTTGTTCATAACATCACTTATTTAGATTTGGCATTAGAATGGGCCAATAAATATGGTTTGAAAGTGTTATTGGATTTACATGGAGCTCCTGGTAGTCAAAATGGCTTTGATAATTCTGGGGTTGCTTGTAATAAGACTTATTTTGGTTTTTTGGGGACAGGTTGTGGAACTGATTGTCAAGAAACTCCTGATTGGAGTGTGAATAAACTCAATCTTCTTTTAACTCAGAAGATCTTATTGAAATTGGCTGAGAGATATAAGTCAAATCCAGCGATTTGGGGCTTGGGATTAGTAAATGAGCCTCTGTGGGGTAAAGAAACTGAAACTGTGAAGCAATGGTATGATGAGACTTATAATATTCTAAAGTTGGTGGTCCCTGAATGGAAGATAGTTATGGATTTCTCTATGATAAGTTTCCCGAATGTAGAGCCGCAGCCTTGGCCAAAGGACTTTATGCCGAATTGGCGATCTTATAATAATCAAGTGATTTTAGATCATCATATTTATCTTTGGCCTGTAGTCTTGGATATGACTCCTGAAGAAATCCTTGATTTTTCTTGCGGATTTCTTCAAGCCTTTCTTTATTTAAACAATCAAAAGGAAATACCGAGTATCATAGGCGAATGGAGTCTTGCTATAGATGATTGTGCTAAATGGCTGACAGGTTTATTATCAGTTCCAATGAAAGAAAAATTAATGGAAAAAGGATGTGATAGAATTATACAAAGCATGTTTTTCAAGGAATATGCTAAGAATCAATTATGGATGTTTGAACAAACAGAGGGATGGTTTTTCTGGACTTATAAAAATGAATTCGAAAATGAATGGTCATGGGTGAAATTGGTAGAAAATGGCTGGGTGCCACGGGATGCAAGAGAAATAGCGGAATTCGTTAAGGGTTCGAGTTGCGAGAAGAAAAAGAATGATTTGTGAAGTTTCTTTGGGAAAAAGAAACTGTTTGAATTATTTTAAAAGTATTAAAAGTAAAAAATCAAATATTATTACTAAAATTAGAGTTTTTAACATGAAAGTTTCGCATTTTTTCTATGATAGCTGCCTTTTTCTGTGGTTTTGTTCGCGTTATTTTTAGTTCCAATCCAATTTTTTTTAAATATGTTTTATTATATAAAGTGGCCAAGGAACAATCGGTTCAAATAGATGATTTAAGACCGAATGAAATTCGATATTTCTCGAATTTCTATGATACTTTTTCGGACAACACGCTACGAGCAATGGGTATTTTCATTTTCACCACCTTTTAAACCTTCATATCTCATAAAATCGTAGCTTTTGGAACCAATCAATATTCGGTTTCCTTTTGGGTGAAATTCCAAAGTTTTCCTGCTAATACCTATAATGCTATTCTTTTCCATTTGACTCTTTTAAAGTAATTTAATATTTTTTTCTGTTATAAAAGCTTTAATTTACTTATGAAATGGAAGCAACTCCTTATATCCTTCAGATTTTGCCAATATCCCGACATCATATCAACATCTCAGCAAAATGATTCTTGTGGATCTTTATAATTCCGCAGGGATTTATACTTTAAGATGTTTTCTCAGTTATTTCGGTAGTTTGAATGTCCCATTGTTCTCCCAAACTGTCTGATTTCCTTAATAGTTTTCTATGAAATTACTTAATTTTCTTAGGCAATTTCGCTCAACACTTGGTATTTCATATATGTTGGATCGGATCAAATCAATAAACAATATACTTTTGGATATTTTACAGCGGGATCGAAGAATTTCCAAACTACGAACCCAGCCACTGGACTTCTTACAGATGGAAATGAACAATTAGATAACAGGTTAGTGATTTATATTGCAGGCTCGATGGGAGTTCCATATGGCTTGAATGTCCTCTTTAATGGATATATAACTTCACCTTTATTTTATGTGAATTATTATACGAGTTCGAATCCAGAGTATCTGATTTTTGGGGAAGCGAGTAATTTTTATTATAGTTTTTTGGTTTTGAAGGATAATTTTCTCTAAATTTTAGCACAAAATTACTATTTCAACTTAAATATAGCATCAGGAACTCCAATTCCTGATAGCTGGACATCATATTCGCAGATTTCCTTCGGTTTCTTTTTCTAAATAATAATAATGAGATTAATATAAAATTATAAAATTTTGAAGCTGGCACGATAAATCAAGACCCAATTTTCACAGTATTTCTTTAACTTTCATTAACTTTTTCTTATATTCAATTTTAAAGGGAACGACAGGTCTTCAATTTTCAACCACAGCCAATACCTATATGACAATAACCAACCAATACTCGTTTTCAGATTACGACTATTTTTCCTTCTGGCTTTATCTTGGCACGAGCAGTTCAGCTGATCTCTCAATATTTTCAATTCTCAACACAGTATTAAATTTTTCTCTATGTTTCATTAATTTTATATAAGAATAATGATGTCGTCTTTGAATTTCTTTATAATGGAGGCACTAATCTCTTCAAAACCAAATGTATCACAACCAGCACAGTTAATGGTGTTAGCATGGCCATCAATAGTAATTTTTTTTTTTCTAATAATTTTCTCAATATATTTTTCTAATAAATTTATAGTTTGGAATCATATCCTCATAATTTTTTCAAAACATGCAGTTTTCTCTTATATTTACTTTAGTTTCTTCCTGAATGGTATAGATCAATACTCTCAATTCTCCACCAATTTCATCCTAGTGACACCTCCAGATCTCACTCTAACCAAAAACTTCTATTTCGGAATGATTTCAATCGATTCTTCCTTTACTGGCAATATCATTGATTTATACACGGGTTGTGGGGCTAGAGTTCTAATTCAACCATCAGCACTCTCATATTGTCAATTAAGTATCGGAATTCAACAACCATTTTGTCTTTATTGTTCAACTCTTGCTTATGCTTATAATGGGACTTGTGTGTTGAGTTGTCCCTCAGGAACTTATCGAGATATCAATACCATGACATGCAGATTTTGTAGTAATCTTTGCAATGAATGTACTGGACCTCAAGATTCTGCTTGTTTATCATGTATTACGCCTTATCCTTATTTCTTTAATTCAAGATGCTTCAGTTCATGTCCTTTGGGAACGAGTGCTTCAATTAATTTTACTTGTAGTTGTGATCCCAGCTGCCAAACATGTGCTTATGATTCCACTTCCAATATGGCCTTATGTCAATCTTGCGTGAACCCCTCATATTTTATCGTGAATGGATATCAATGTGTTGAAAGCATGTATTGTCCTTATAATTTCTTCGGAAACATCGCGTCTATGACTTGTGCTTCAACTTGTTCTGGTAATACTTATCAGAATTTCGCCAATAGGATGTGTTCAAGCTATTGTACAACGGGCTCAGTGAAATTTGTGAATAATGGGGTTTCCGCTTGTTATCAAAATTGTCCTGCAACTTATTATAATTCCACAATAACAACGGCTTCAGGTGTTTTGCAAAGCGATCAGACGAATTTCCAATGTTCCATTTGTCAAAGTCCTTGTTTAACATGTTCAGAATCCAGCTGTCTCAGTTGTATGAGTGGTTTTCTTTATCATGAGAATAACGGAAGTTGCAATGTTAATTGTTTTCCTGGTTTCGTGCAAATTGCTGCAATTTGTCGTATTTGTAGAAATAATTGCACTGTGTGTCCCAATGGTTTCTATTTATATAATGGAACTTGTCTTTTGAATTGCCCAATTGGAACCACGATAGTGAATTCGAGTTGCTTGATAAATACTGCTCCTATAGTGACAATCCTTAATAAAACAGGTCTAAATTCTAATGTTTTGAATATAGTCCGCAACATAGATCTCATATTAATGATTGATTATATTTATTTATCAGGAAGCATTGATTCTATAATATGGAGTTTATCAGGCTTTTCTTCTGTTTATTTAACTGAGTTTTTCTCTAATACTTATAATTCTTTGCAGACTTTAACCATCCCCAGAACAAATCTCCGTGGGAATGTCCTTTATAACGTTTCAGTAGCAGTTTATTCCCAAGGAGTTAAAGGAGAAGATTATATCTTGATCCAGACTTATCCCGATATTGAGAATGGAGTTTTTAACATTACACCAAGTTCTGGAGTTTCAGGAGTTACGAACTTCACTTTGAGCTTATTATTATGGAATACATCACAAAACCTCACTTTTAATGTCTATAGTTATAATCAAATCGTGGTGACTTTGAGTCAAAATGAGACGATATTTGGAACATATAGTCCTGATGTGGTTTTTTCTAATTTGACAACTAATGGGAATTTCTCATTTGTGGCTGAGCCGGTCTTAGAAAACACGAATCTCACAATAGAATTAGCAGTTTCGAACTTCGATTATGAAGTAAGGACGAATCTTACTTTAAGCCTCTTGCCTTATGATGGGAATATCAGTGAAATACAAAATGACCTTTGGAGAGTGAATTATACCACTATAATAGACCTTCAAGATATATATCAGGAAATCTCGAATATATATTTAGTTTATGGAATTCCTTATAGTCAAATATATATTAGAGATACTGCAATAGCTGTATATAAAGCAGCTAGATTACTTAATCAGAATCCGAACTATTATTGCGATGATTTAATAAATTGTCATGGAAATGGAGTTTGTCAGACGAATCCTTTGAATTCCAAGAGTTTTTCATGCAATTGTTTTTCAGGATATGCGGGTGATACATGTGCTTATGATTTGAGAATCTATCAATTGATGTCGAATTATACATTAACTTTGATGTTGAATTTGAATGCACTCAATATTACTTCACCTTCAACGAATCCTTTGATTTATTTGAAATGCATTCGAACTTTACTCGATCTTCAGGATTTATTCTTGAAAAATGGGGTAATTCTTGCGATCTTAAGTCTTCAAGACTTATTGCAACTTCCAAACTTGAGTATAGAAAGTCTCACTCTTATGATCGAGAACTTGGGTCTTGTGAATTATCAATTATATGAAAGAACGACGTTTCGACTTGATGAACAATCTAAATATTCGAAACTTATCAGCACTTTATTGGATTCCTGTCTAAATCAAACTGAAAATCTTCAGGTTCTAGGCCAAGATTCCTTCATAAGTTCCAAATATCTCGATGTCTATCTGAGTAAAAAGCCGAGATTCTCTCTTCTTTCTGGACTTAATGGGTATTTAATCATCCCATTATCAAAGATCCAAGTCTATATTCCAATAGAAGCTTTTTCTATAGAGGATATTGTGATTGTTAGAATAATACAATGGAAAGCAGATTTCGAAGATATAGAAACTACTGATACTGATATTTCCTCTAAAGGCCAAATCGAATTGAAGATCGCAGGGCAACAAATGCAAATCCAGAACTTGACGAATCCAGTATTGATTTATATGGCGAAAATCGCTAATTATGTCCCATTAAATCAAGATCAGACAATCCCAGAAACGCCTTATATTTGCGGGTCATTCGATGAAACATTAATGACATTTAATAGCCAGGGATGTCAATTCATGAATGAGACTAATAGCTTTATTTTATGTAATTGCACACATTTCTCAACATTTTCCGCACAAATTATACCAACAAACATCAGTAACCCACCGAGTTTATTGAGTTTAATTGATGAAAATAACCTTAATAATGAAGATATTTCAATTTCAAGCTTGTTGTCAGTGGATTTCGCAACAAATCTCATCGCCAGTCGATATATTCCATTGATTATAGTAAGATTTAGAGCAAAAAAACGAGAATTTTTAAAGAATTTATAGCCAAATATTAATAATTATATCAATTGGAATAATCCAGGCATGTGGGCAGTGGTTCCATTATGTTTCGTGTATTTCATTTCTTGTCTATTGAATATGAAGAATTGGAGCAAAAACAAGTTCGATCAAATTATCAGTGAAAACAAACCAATTTTGATTTTGGTTTGAACCATTTTTTTCATTTCTTTTATTATGATTTTAAAATAGACTTATCATCCTTTTGTTTCTCTTTCGATCAAAGCCCATTCGCACATATCGCATACTCAACAAATGCGATTATCAAAATTGTTTTTGACTTATTTCTCGAATTTATTCGGCAGTGCTTTGATTTTCTGTGAATTAGTCAATGCAAATTCTGTATTTTTTCAATTTTTTCTTAATTTCATCAAATTTTTCATAATTTAGGAAATCCAAACCATCAATCGAGTTGTGGGTTCGATTCTATTGGGTTTTCTTGTGGGATATGTCTTCCATTATTTTATCGAATGGTTATACCGGGGGATTTTCATGCAATTCTGTTATAATAAACATCCGAGAAATAATCTCGTGTATCATTTATTCTGTTGGAGTTTTATGATATTATTTGGGATTCTCACTATTTTCGAAATGGGCAAAGTCAAGTAAACATTTTCAAAAATGATGTTTTTTTATTTTTTTTGCGTTATAAACAGATATGATGATTATATCTATTGGTTATATACAGTCATTATAATGTTCGTGAGTGAGATAGTAGTTATATATACGGTTTTCCTGATATATCCATTTTGGACGAGCAATAAGGGGTATTTCGTTCCGGCTTTGAAATATATGGGGTTCTATATAAATTTTGACAATGATTCGTTCGAACTTCCAATGGAAGATCATAGTAGTGAAGAGAGAAGATTATATAACGCGGATACAGTGTTTCCTGTGAATCATGAACCCAAAAATTAAATGAAAAAAACAATACAAATAAATAACGAATTGACTTTATATAAAGAATTGAAACTAAGATATATTAATTTAAATATTAAATCCAGAAAAAATACCCCCACCTCCATTTTCATTTCCACTATAAGTGTCTTGGGGGTTATGTTCGAAATATCGATAATCAAAGAAAAAGGTCGAAGCTAACAATAAAGCTCTTTCTTTTAAAGTTGCATTTAAAGGGAAATTCAATGAGAAATTATCCGCATCACTTATCACGGAAACAATGCCTCGTGGCCTCTTTTTTTTATTAAAAACATATTGAAATAATGTTCATTAAAAAGATTACTTTTTCAACCAGACCCACAATTTTATTGTTGTTTCTTTTATCTTTTATAAAGAAAAAGGCCTTTTGACAAATGTTGCAAGTACAGAACCTTGTAGTCCAAACGCCCATTTGAAATATTGGTCCTTCCAACGAATAAATCAAATCATTGTTTTCGGTATATATCTCCATGATTATATTAAAAACGCTGAATTTATGTCGTACTTTGCCAATCAATTTCCAACTGGCTAAAAAATGAACTAAAAACTCTTCAAATTTCTAAGTAAAAACTTTTCAAATCGTTGTCGATCTCCTGTGTATAAATCATGATTTCTGGCCTTTTTAAATTTCAGATCAGTTCAATTAAAATCTCTAATAAAATCACCTTTGAAACCATAAACAAGTGGCTTTGCAAGATCTTTCGATTTTCATGAACAATTGTCCATCATTCGAAAGAACACCATCCGAATTATGCAAAATATATAGCACAAATGGCCTGCAATCTCCTCTAATTCATGAAATCTTTTTTAGTTTAAAAATCCAAGAATTACGTACGATAAACACCATCTAGCGCAAACATTCGACTTTTCCCGAGCTTCAAACAACGAGGCCCCGACTTGATTCCCCTCATAATCGCAAGTATATAGCTTATATTTGTTTTCCATTTCGCAACCAGCCAAGACCTCGAAAATCTCCACTTTCTGTTTAATAAAAATGCCTGGAACCATTAATTTCTCATATGCTGTTTTCGGCACATTTTCTCCTGGCAAAGCACCTTCTTTCAAACAAACGACTTCTCTGCAAACTGGGTATTTTTTGTTAAGATATACAGTGTTTAACATATCACCACTGAGATTTAGAACATTGCCCACTAGTTCTGGAGAAAGACCATTAGGAGAATGGCCATCTGGAGAGTTTTTATCAGGAGAACCAGAAGGCTTATTGATGTAGTTTGGTTCGAAATTCTGCCTGGGAACTAATTGGGAGATCTGCATATTTTCTTTAAATAGGTCAGTGGCATTTTTATGGTAAGCTTTATGACCATTGTGTTTTGGACTTTGTTCTAATTTCTTTTTAGAGACATCAGTCATTTTTTATGAAATTTATGCTGATTTGGAAATTTGGCTTTTTTGTTATAATTTTTTAATATAAAGCATTTGTTATGTTTAAAAAGGGATTTGGGGGGAATTTAAAAGATGTTATTAAATTCAGATTTTTTTAATACATTGGGGCTTACGTTTAAAAATTTTTTAAATATGTTGTAAACCTTTATTTTTCTTTTTCAAAGAAAGAAAGAGTTTACTTTATAAAAATATTTTTATAAAAGAGAACGAATTTCATTTTATTCAGTTCAAATATTAAATGGATTTCAAAAGCCGTTTCAAGGCCAAAATTTCGCATATGACAAAGGAGGGCATCGTAGGAGTCATTGCACAAAACTCCCAACCTGTCACCAAATTCAAAGTCACTAATACTAATCACCATTATATGATTTTCACCAAAAAAAACCCTGATGTTGAAAGTAACTTCCCTTCCAAAACTTAATATTTTTCAACTTTAGAAATCAAGCTCGACTTTTCCCCTACACCCACTATCCAATCAACTCCCACATCATATAAAAATCTCACTAATTTGGAGAAGGCCCAACTTTTCAAGGAAAGATCGAGTGAACAGCTGAAAATGAGGGATAATTACATGAAAACAAATATAAAAAATATTAGATCTGCTAATGATTCTCCTGTGACTAGTCAATCCCCTTTATTTTATGAGAATAAGGGAGGCATGGCTTTGCCTTTTTTACCAGCTCTTAATAAAAATGAAGTAAGAAATCATAAAATCACTATGAAAAAATAAAAAAAACTATATAGATCGCAAATAATAAGCTGAATTTGCCTTATATTTCACCTCCAAAATATAAGGAAAATGATGAAAATTGTCCTCAAATGAATTTAATTACAAACTCTCCGCTTTTTCGTAACAATATCACGATTTCCGTTAAAAAAGAAAATGGGTATACATCAAAATGGGCCAAAAGCAAGAAAATGGAGAAAAATCATGCTTTTGTGAATTCTGCGGAAAAAAACATCGTGGGAGAAAATAAAAATAGCCGTAATGAATTTTTGGATAACCAGATATCATATACCAATAACTTTTTCGGGAAAAACGGACATGAAAACCAGAAGAATTTAAAAAGTTTGGAAGTGGAAATAAATAAAGTTCTGAATAAATTAAACGAAATTTCCGAAAGCATTAAATCACCCACAATCTCAATGAAATGAGGGTTGATTCTCTCATGGTAACTAATATCAGATAATAAATATTGCTGTAAAGAAGAAATATATATATCAATTATCTATTATAGATAAAAACATATTTTTTTTCTTTACACAAATCCCAAAAAAATTTTTTTTTTTAAATTAAATTTTAGAAAAAGTTCGCATTTTCTTTCCTTGAAAATTGTTTCTGTTTTTTCTATTTTTTTCTATTTTTGGCTATTTTTTATTTTTTTTTCCATTTTTTTTCGACTATTTTGTCTAATTTTCGTCCTTTTTCATTTATTTTTCATTGAAATTTATTTAAATTTCAAAAATTCCTTTTGCCAATCCTTGACTATTTCCTGCACTTTCTTTGCCTTTTCCTTCTCCTGTCCTGTCTTGCTTTCGATGTTCAAATCATCGGTAAATTCCAAAAATGGATCTTGCTTTTTCTTGAATTCCTCAAAATCTGCTGTAAGACTATCCTTCACAAATGGTCTGAATGTGGGCTCTTGCTTATCAAGTGCTTCTCCAAGTTTATTGGCGGCGAAATTCACTCCATCCACCATATTCTTGCAGAATTCCTTTGGAAACTTATATTGAGTTCCTGCATGAGCGAAAGCTTCGAAAATATTCATGATTTCTCCAGCATTATAGGTTGACATGTTTTTCATGACCACTTTGGACATTCCATTCCAGAACTCAGAAGTGCCTTTTTCATTATCTCCATAATGAAGACAAACATTAATAAATTCATCCTTTTTCAATTTGGAAGCTGAGGCTACCAATTGGGGCTCAAGTTCGGTCCAAAGTTGGATTTCTGATTGGGCAGTGAGTTTCAGGGCTTGTTGGACAATTTTATTCATTTTTCTTTGAAAAATTAGAAATTCGGAATTTAGCAAATGTTTTGTTTTAGGGGAACCTTTTTTATTTAATTTAGATAATTAATTAGGCATTGCGTTGTCTGAGTTATCACCTTAAATAAATTATTAAAAACTCAGAAATCTTTCACATGAATTCATCTTGGAGGAACCCCAATAAACTCTTTCTTCTGAACAAAAATCATCTATTTGGAATGAAGATTTATAGGCAATTCATGGTTGGGTTTCCAACCAAAATGCGTGTTCAAAATCTTAATAAAATGAGTTCTTGCAATTTTGGCAGTCTTTCAATCATTAATAGGTCCATCGTTTTTTCCTAAAATGAATATATGGTGTTTAAAAGGGGGTTTTTAATTGCCAAATTGTCAAAAATTGTAGGGAGCAGAGCTGGAATTTACAGATTGTTATTGGTTGGTAAGATTTATGAAAAAAGGAGATTTTAAATTTTGTTTAAAGCTTGTTTGATACATGTCATTGTGACTATGTCAGGTTCTTTATTTATTGATCGAAAAATCATGATGTCGATAACTGATTACTTGAATAATTTGACTATAAATGAAGAACAAATGTTTCAAATTGTAAGAAATATGGAATTTTGAGAGATTAATTTTTTTTTCTATTTTCAGTTCGGAGTTTTAAAACCAGGTTCGATTGAACTGAAAAGGGGAACTTTGCAAACTAAATTTTTGATAACTGATTTTAAAAATGAGATCGAGGTCTTTTATAAAGGCAAGTTTTTCAAAAAGAAT
>Ga0302140_10006964_pt1 | contig 14162 bp, 15 predicted proteins | sample I_Bog_E1_1_FD_202095 | JGI IMG/M metagenome (GOLD analysis project Ga0302140, IMG submission 202095) | Peat permafrost microbial communities from Stordalen Mire near Abisko, Sweden - I_Bog_E1_1 | ecosystem: Environmental > Terrestrial > Soil > Wetlands > Peat | place: Sweden: Abisko, Stordalen...
GCAAGGCGGAGCTGTTATCGAAGCTCTCATAGCTAGCAAAGCACCATTCCAGATCCTCGCCCTCACTCGCGATGCCAGCAAAGCACAATCTCTGGCCTCGAAACCAAACGTCACTGTTATCGAAGGCGACATCACGAAGCCCGCCTCGATCTTCGAAGCCAACAAGCCCATATACGGCGTACTTTCAGTGACTGTCCCAGGCAAGGAAGGCGCAGAGGAAGCACAAGCAAAGCCATTAATCGACGAATCAATCAAGAACGGGGTCGAGCATTTTGTGTTCAACTCTGTAGATCGGGGAGGAAATGACGAAAGCGAGAAGAATCCCACGGACATCGCACATTTCGCCTCGAAGCACCGAATCGAGGAATACCTGAAAGAGAAGTCTGGGAATGGAAGCAAGATGTCATACACAATTTTGAGACCGGTGGCGTTCATGGACAACCTCAACCCAGGCTTTTTTGGCAAAGCGTTTGCTAGCATGTGGGGTGGGATGGGCGACACACCTCTCCAGCTCATCTCTGTCCACGATATTGGCGTGTTCGGAGCAAGAGCTTTCACAGATCCATCATACAAGAATAGAGCAGTTGGACTGGCTGGTGATGAATTGACACTTGCACAAGCGAAGAAGGTGTTCAAGGATACAATGGGACAAGATTTGCCAGAGACTTATGGTTTCGTGGGTGCTGGAATCAAGTACATGGTCTCAGAGGTGGGGACTATGTTCAAGTGGTTCAAGGATGTTGGCTATGGAGTTGACGTTCAGGCTTTGCGCAAGGAGGAACCTAGGCTGCAGAATCTCAGCCAGTGGTTGAAAGAAAGCAGCAAGTTTCCCAAGGAGTAGGCAATTCGATTCTGTTCCAACTCGTTTGTAAATTGGTATCGTCACTTCAATTTCTGGCGTTGAAGGAGGCTTCCGGGGTGTCAGGGACATTGCTATAGAGCACACCATGTTATATCTAGCCAATTCCATTCACATCACATCATCTATATGCTCCTTTGGACATGCCTACTAGCATTGCCGCACTGCGGCTCATTTTTTATCCAATCCCCAAACACAGTTCTCACTTTGTCGCCAATAAGCCTCCAAGCGGAGATACCCTCCTTTAATTCCGCATCGCCTCCTGCGCTTCATTCATGCCCTCACTCCTACATTTACACCCAAAGTGAGCATCTGCGGCCGACACCTTTGAATCCGCTTTTTAAGCAAGCTTTCGGGGTAAGCATGCAGTTTGGGCTCAGGAACGATTGGCCTTATACAAGGTGGAAGGCAAAGATCATCCGAGCTGCATGGAGGGGTACAATTTCGGCCCCGCTCGCTGATAAGTACTCAAATCTCCAAAGCGTACATGATGCAACAAGAACTTATTTCCGAGCATCATTGTAATTGAGGAGTATAATAATTGGGTATATAAGCTTCCCTTTTCAATCCTTTGCCATTCAATTTCTCCCCTAGAAAACATTCAGGTCACGATCAAGTAGTTAACCCGGAACCTAAACATGGCAACATACCGAGCTTTAGTTCTCAAGTCGACCTCCGAGCCACTCTCCACCGAGACCCAACCCATTCCCACCGCTGTCCCAGGAAGCGTCATCGTCAAAGTCCTCGGTCTTTCCGTCATCCCATACCTGCACGCAATTCTAGATGGCACCCTTCCCTACTCTATCTCCCTGCCCATGGTGCCAGGCTCTAGCTGCATCGCACGCATCCACTCCGTCGGTCCTGATGCAACCTCTCTCTCACTTGGCCAGCTCGTGTTCTGCGACCTCACAGTACGAGCCCGAGACGACCCAGATCTAGCTATCTTGATGGGTATTCACGGCGGCGCTGCTCCAAAACTCATGGAGGGCGAATGGAGAGACGGCGCATATGCCGAATACGCCAAGTTCCCTACCGAGAATATCTTTCCTCTCAACGAAGAGATCCTTCTTGGGAAGTTTGGCTATAACATTGAGGATCTTTGCACTATACCTGGTAAGACCCCCTCCAATGTTGCAAACTAGAAACTGATTTTCTGGCAGGGCATCTCGTCCCATTTGGCGGTCTCTCGGAAATCGATATTCGTGCAGGAGATACCATAATAGTTGCACCAGCAACAGGCAAATTTGGAGGATCAGCCGTTTCCACCGCACTGGCTATGGGAGCCAGCGTGGTGGCTTGCGGCAGAAATGCTTCAACACTGGAAAGCATGTCTAAACTCTTTTCTTCCACCGGTCGTCTATCTACGGTCATCCTCACTGGCGACATAGCCACTGACACCAAAGCCATGATTTCCGCCTCAGGAAACAACAAAGGAGCAGATGCCTATATCGACTTCTCTCCCCCGCAAGCTGCAAAGTCAACTCATATCCAAGCAGCATTAGCAGCATTGAGGCCTAAAGGAAGAGCGGTGTTCATGGGCGGTATTGCGGGAGGTGTGGAAATCAATTATCAGCTGGTGATGATGAAGAGTTTGAGGTTGCAAGGGAAGTTTATGTATGAGAGGGAGATGATCGTGAGGTTACTTGGGATGGTTGAGAAGGGGAACTTGAAGTTGGGGAAGAATGGGACTGGGATTAAGACTGTGGGCAGGTTTGGATTGGAGGGTATTGGGGATGCGCTGTTGGAGGCGAAGAATACGGCGGGTTGGGGGAGGCAGGTTGTGTTGTTGCCGTGATGGGCTTAACGTAATAGTGTTCGAGATTATGGAATAGTATTTATCACACCTTCATAACCAATAGTCCCAGATATCCTGACCAAGCCTGCATGTCGAGGTTGAATCACGTGATACGACAAACTTCCGAGCTCAATGCATGTGTTGTTTCAATTACTTCTGGACTTGAAAGGAAGATAAGCAACTTCATCATTGGAGTCTGTGCGTAGGCTTCATCATAACCAACTTTCCTCTCTCCGTCCCTCTGGCTGGGCTTGGTGACCTCCTAAGCCCCTATCCAATAAGCGAGGAAGCCTAACACCGCTATAAATTTTCTCACCTCTTCAAACGTTCTCCCCATTCTCAACCATCACCACCAATTCCTCAACCACGCGCCCAGAACTCCATATGGCAACACTTTTCACACCACCTCAATTGATACGGATATGTATCGAAGAGAGGCACGCACGGCAAGCTCGGAGGCATCAATATGGCTTGAACTGCCCGAAGACACCTTTCGGCAGCATCTGGTCACTCTGCAGGAGAAGTCTGGACCAACGCCAATAGACCCACAAGTCTTCTCAATCAAGGACTGGCTCTCAACCTCTTCATCTGATCAAAGGTCGTATATCCTCCCCATCCGAGTCGAACAGCAACTTGCCGATGACTTTGCCTTCCTGGCTGCTGTTGCCGAAGGAGCCCAGAGCGTTGCAGCGGTCTGTATTGAAGAGCATTCTTCGCCTTCCGGGATGACGTTGAGATTTGCAGCCTTGGATATCTCGAACAATGAAGCTGTGAAGACGGCTTTGCGGAGTATTTGTGATGTGTTATCACAGGTGGCTGAATATGCGTCTGAAGAAAGTCCTTTGGGTGTCCAGCTGCTGTTTCAGCAAGTCGTTCAGCTACACTTTCATCGTCTGTTGGCTCGTCTACGATCCTCGAAGTGGGAGAAGCCGAAGTATCTTTCGAAGAGCCATAAGAAGCCGCTATGGAAAGACTTCCCCAATTTAATTCATCGAGCGCAGCACACTTACAGCAAGAAAGACATTACCACAAGGGAAACAGTCGAAAGAGAGTTGAAGAAGCTTGCAGCAGCATATGAGCAGTTTGAAACATCCGAGGACGAATTGTCTGCGTTGATGCACCTTGTCGAAGCCAGCTTTACTTTCTTCTCTAATGAGGAGATCAAAGACTACGCTCAGCGTCTTCAGTACAATACAAAAGAGACCTCTCAAGTTGCATCTGCAATCAAGTCATTGCGGCAGATTCAGAAGATTGCTTCTTACCGACGTATATGCTTGTCTTTGGACGCCACTGCTAGGCAATACCCCGCTCTGTTCAAGCACACAACGATCGAGTATCTTGTTCCGTTCAAAGAGATACCTACCTCCCTCGGCTATCACGCATGGGCTGCTGCTTGTCATGTCCATGCAGAGGTCCAACTGGCAGTATTCTACGATCTAAATCCAGATTGCAAACCAAGATGCATTGGGACTTCGAAGTGGCTTTGTTACCTCTGCTTCCAGTTCTTATCGGCACATAAGCGATTCTTCCCTTCGAAGACCCATGGCCGGATATTTGATCAATGGACTATTCCGGATCTGGAAGAGTTCAATATACAGCTAGTCATAGAATATCGCTGCATCTTGAACCAGATCGACAGTGTGGTATTGCAGCAGATTGAGAGCGAGCCAAAAGTTCGAAAGCTGCAGCGGATGACGAGCTGTGACTTTGGGGACTTTGAGCAGATTTGAGTCATACTAACGCTCTGGTACAATCTGCTTTTCACATCGATGCACTGCAGCAGCTTGGTAATCAAAGGAGACCCTTAACGTTAGGAGGTGGAGCACGCGTCGATCGTGCTTTGGCTGACGATCCTGGCTTCTCAAAATCTTTGGACAGGAGACTGCTCATAAATAATGGGTACAATCCTCAATCACGAGAACAATTCCCGAGCAGCACTTACTGAACTCGTGTGTGAGTGAGATTAGTCCCTCAACAAGGGAGTCATCCTTCACTTTCTATAGGGGAAGGCAGAAGGCAGAAGTCCATCCGGGCGGATCAGCAACGCGTCCCAGAGCTCCTTCCATTTTGCATCGAAGACCATAAATACGAGTCCATGTATATCAATTGCTTCGTCTCTACTACCCTCTGGGGATTTGACACGTCGGGCCGGGGAGGTTCCCTCGTTGAGGGCGAAAGCGAATTCCGTAGTTGAGAAACCTATTGCTCCATTTTGGTATCTTTACACAAGCTTGAATCATAAGGTTACCGTGATCTCGCTTTACAGTATAGGTGTCTCGTGACTTTGCAGTTGGACGTTTTACCTCGCAGCAATGTTGAAGTCAACATGCTTGAGACTTTCACAATTTCATAGGTGGCAAGCCCAGTCTCAGAGTAAAGACACCGCAGTTCTCTTTTGTCAGTGCTTACCTCCATCTCTCTTCCGAGTAGAATAAGTGCACCCTCGACTGCTTTTCGAACGGGAGATCTCCTTTCTAGTGAACAACTCGAAAGAATAGAACGCAACGCATGCTTTATTTTGGTGTGAAGATTAGAAGTACAAAGTCCATGCTTCGCAAATGTCTTGCCCAGCATCCCAACCTTCACCCCAACGCAACGCATAGTATGATCAATCCCCTTCCAAAGGCCAGAGTGGCCCATAATTCTGGTACACAACAATGCTTCCCAATTCCCTGCGAAACGCAAAGTAATGAGGTTCCAAACCAGCCATCAAAGACAACCCACTCCGCGCCAACAGCCATACAACCACTCCATACCTCCCCAAATCTGACCTCCGTAGCACCAACACTCTTCTACATTCCATCATCCATTCCTCCTCCCATTCCCTTGTTCCTTTTATGCTTTTGATAGAGCTTGAAAGCCCAAAACAGAAGGTGACAAAGAGAGACGAGGAAACAAAGTAGTAATATGTACATTTGCCAGTTGTACAACGTGAATCTGTCACCTGGATGCGAGAAATTAGAGATCTCGGCGGCGAATGTTGAATCAGGGGCTGCTTGCCGACGAGATGCATCCAGCATTGTGGTCGCGATAGGGGTAGATGCCACGAGTGTGATGAAGAGGAAGAGGGGCATGAGATTGGGTGCCATTGCGACTTAGAGTGGCTGCGAGTCTTGGTTTGATGGTTCAGAAGACTCGTTGCAGAGATCTTATCGAAGTGCTGCAAGTGTGTTTTTTGATGTAAGACTCTGCGAGATGTCTGGAAGCAGAGCCTAGGAGGCGTGCGCTGATTGCAAACAGGCTTGCAGGATACCTGGATGTGTGTTTAGATTAAATTGATTTGAAATTGAATTGCTGGTTGAAGAAAGAAGAGCTTGCTTAATGCCCGAGGACTTGGAGCTTGGGAGTGTCTTGGGGTAGGTTGAAGTGGAAGAAAGCTTGCAGGCTGAGACCTTATATACACCAAAAATCTGTCTTCGTAAGTCATACATTCCCAAATTCAATAATGATTCTCAATTGCATTGATCTCTTGGCCCGAAGATTGTTGCCAGGATCATTCACCGGGATGGTGTTCGCAATAGAACAGACCAAGAGCTCGGATGAGGTCTTTCGGGTCCTGGGCTGAAGCTGAACGGCTTTGACTGGAATAGATCGTCCTGATGAAGTATCATTTGTCAAGCAATCTTGGAGGTGTATCAGATGCCCCAGACCAGTGAGCAGATATGAGAGGTATCCATGGAAGCAGTGTCATTCTCAAAAAGAAGAGAAACCGAGGACATTTTGGAAAGGCCTGGAAAGAGCATCTGAAGTAAAAAGGAATGCTTTTGCAGTTTGGCTGTACCAGGAAGGGAGATAAAATCAGAACGGTGCTGAATTTCATGGACTGTAATTTAGCAAGTAATGCAATATTTTGCAGCGGGCCTCCGTTTGGCATCTATACGCAGAGGAACTTTGGCGTTTCAGGAAAACAGTGTTTCAAATGTGTAGAACCATCTGGCTTATGCCTTACTCTGAGATTGAAGGGTACATGGCGATGAATTTCAGTGAATCACGTAACTGGGCATGACTTGCGGCTCCCTCTGTTCCCACTATTCTCAGCACCATTTTCCATTTTACGGGGAAATGACATACATAAAGCTGTTTCAAATAGCATCGTCTATCTGCCAGAATTGTGTGTTGCATTTCTTCTATCTACACTGTATCATTAACGCAGGAAGGTAATTCGCAGATGTTGTCAAGTCGCTGGAATGGCTTCATCGAAGACGAAGGCTAGGCTAGATGCAATTCGCACGAGTGAGGATCATAAGGTCCCCTTATGGCTTCCGACTTCCACTGACTCGGTTCAGTTTGAGGGCAAATTAACCTTTCATTTTTGAAGAAGTCGTCATCGCTTTGCAAGGATAATTTGGACATGAGTTCAATTCGACTAAAAAGGGGGGTCTGCAGCTCAGTTTTCCAAAGTCGGCAATAATATTAAAGAGCCGGACTTGCAAGTTCTTTTAAGCAACTAGACTAATATCACTAGGAGTGTCATTGGACAACGTGATTGTAGTGCTACGCGATATTTTTATTCAAGCGTATGTCAGAAGCTCTGCCATGAAAGTGACGATTGTGGCTAACTTCTGTTGATTCACTCTCTCTGGGAGACAGGTCTGTCTGCTGAATGCTCTAGCCAGCCATCTCAGCTCCCAAGACCAGACCCAAAGCAAGTATTGCTAATGAGCCTCCCATCCATGACCTTGTTTCGCTTATTTCTTCTCCTTCATCTTCCAAGCGCTGTGGTTGTTCCTCACGTGACGAATATAGATGGCGAAGTGAAGGGGGATATCTCTGCTTTTGTGGAACGGCTGCCTCTTCTCGTTCTTCCGTCTGCACAATATCCATACCTTTAGAAGTGGTGTTGTGTTTGACGTATACCTTTACCATTCCGGAAAGTTCCTCTTGGGTATGCTGGTGGCGATGACCGTGCAATGAAGCGGCTGTTGCTAGACTCATGGCCGTGAAACAAAAGATAATAGACAGCAGTCCCACACCCTTCATGAGGATGTTCATTTTCTGGTCCCAGATCTTTTCAGGTTAGCTGTGATGTGTAAGCTCTCGATTTTGGGGTGTCTTTTGTTGTTTAGGAAACTGAAAGAGACCTCATAAAGAGATTTATACTCGCCCTGAGAGAAGTCGGCATGACTGTTAGCTCGATTTTGGGGGCTGAGATTCACAGCGTGAAGTTGTGCAAGATTCATTCCTGGATCGCGAATGAATACAATCATATGTTGCTGTTGCTGACTTCCGAAGCCACCCAGCGGGGGCCCATACAAACAACAGAACCTCGAAAAGACTCAAAGCAATTGATCTGAAGTAGAGATCAGTCGTTTCCAGTTTCAATAATAAAGTGCGGTACATAAAGTTTAGAGCATGCGCTGGCCGAGAAGTAAGTGAGATGTAGGAGGGCGCCCTGCAAAAGATTTTTATGGGCGCCAATACAAATTCTCAATCAACAACCGTTACCAGGAAAACTCCTACTATAACTGTAATCAATTCTCTTACAATGGATATAGATAATCATTCATAGATGCAAGGAATTTTATACGCTACGTTACTGGCAAAGTGCCGGTTTGATGGAGGGCGTCCAGCATGCTCGCCCATAAAATTTTGCGATTCACGACCATTGATAGGAAAGCTTGCGCCATAGCTGTTAATTCTCTCGTATGTAATATGCATAAATTTCCATAGATGCAAGAAACTCAGAGTGCTACAACGCTGGCAAACTATTCATCAATGGGCATCCCCAGAATGAAGCGCCTGAATCAAGCCCCTGAGCCAACCGAACTCTCGCTAGGCTTCTACTCAGGCTTTGAGTCACACTCACGAAATTCGCAAAGTCTCAAGCTGTGAGGCGACAAGAGCTTTCATGGATGTTCAATCATCTTTTTAGATTATCAACATGCCTCGACCTCATCCAATTATTTCCCCTTGGTTCCAAAAGGATCACGTGAATGGTGAGACATTTAGCAGCCTGGCGTCTCCTTGTGATGCCTGAATTTTCCTCGTCGGTGAGTCCTTCGACACTCGTGCTTCTCGTCCATCAATCATTGCGGAACTGGCGTTTGACTCTTTGCTGTGGGTAGCTTCTGCCATCGAGTTGCTGCTGGCTCTGGACCTCCTTTAACGTGTTCAACGGGCTTACCACGATGATCAAGACTACACGAGATCTTCGTCTACGTCATTGCTGATTGACTGTGCGGCTGGCACGGCTCCTTCTGACCAACCTTTATACTCCTCTACTTCTTCATTCTGCTTTCTGCTTTCGTTAACAATATGGAGACTACCAAGGAGAGAAGAGCTTTATCACCAGCCCAATCAGCCGCCCTTTTCGATCTTCTCTCACACCACAATGTCTACTCCGAGATCCGAGACTTCAGGATCCCTGGAAGCCTCAAGCATTATGGGCCTCCTTTTCAATTCGAAGAGGATAAGCCATCGACCTCACCGGCGCTCCAAGGATTGGTATCAAAATTCCTACTGAACCTGCCCGGGTTGAAGGACGTACCAGAAGAGTTCTGGAAAGTCCAACTTTATGATATCATTGAGGGACTCGAACGTGCCAACCTGAGCGAGAGTTATGACAAAGGCGTCGTTGGAACCAGAAAGACGGTAGCTACTGCAATCTCAGCATTGATTGAGTATCCTGTGAGGGGAACTTCGGGAGGATTTTCGAAAGTTCAGGATCCAGATCAGGAGTATGATCTATCTAAAGCTGAGGACCTGTCAAAAGCTTTTCGAAATCTCATGGACGCCTCAATATATGGTACCGCTTTGGACGATCTCATCGCAAAGACAGCGGAAACGGACAAACTCGCTGATCATGAGCCTCTGATACAAGCTGCTCATGAATTCGTGCTCGTGAAGTGAGCTCCTGTCAGCGTTCTTGGCTGAGGATTCTTCGAAGCTGTGCTGATTCAGACAGTGTCGCATCATTCATGCACTATGCCCTCATACTGTCGCCCAAAGGGCAGTATTTGCTCAAACTCGTTGGTAATGTGAATAGACTCGTGCCTTACGTGGTCATTCGACAAACCCTCAAGATTGGCAATGTGGCAACCATGATCAGCGCGATGATGAAAGTGATTCTCGCCAAGATGAGCGTTTCAACCATAACGAATTGGATAGGTTTGACTTCAGGTGAAGACCACGGAATGAATTTGATGCAACAGTAAATATATGGTTCTTTGGGACCAGCTCTTGTGCTGATGCAGACAGAATTATCTCCACGGTCCTTCACTGGGATAACAGAGACCTTGACAGCCGAGCATCAAAAATTGAGGGTGATAAGAGCAATTCCTTGAGCAAATATCAGCTCCGGTGTTTGAAAGAGTATGCAGACAAGTCTCGAGAAGAACAAGAGGAAATACGGCGTCAAAGTCGTAAGTGAGCTGTTTGGCATTCCGAACTTTTATTGACTTCCAGAAGAACAGAACTCCATTTCTATCGTCATTTCAGTCCTTGCGTTCTCATCACTGCCGACCGACCTCACCGAAGCAACTCATACGCAGGCACTCGAGTATCTTAATGCTCAGCTCTCCATCCGGGACCGCAAACAGCTCATTCAATCCCTCTGTCATAGTAGTCCAGATCACGTCACCACCACTATCCGTGTCGCTGTCTCGGCTTACGAGCCCGTGATCCGGAATGTTCACAAGGCTGTGGACCTTTCTGATACTTTGTCGGATTTCGAGTCCTTTCTTGGGGATATGCTAAAGATATCGAGGATCCAAGACGAGTCGGCAGTCCCGACGGTTGGCGACTTTGTGGCACTTCTGAAAAAGCACCAATATTCTTGCCATAAGTTTCTCCATCAAGCATGCAAGAACGGAAAGGAGTTGACAGGCTGGTACCTTGACTGGGCGAAGCAAGCAGCATCACATTTTCGTCGGAAGACGGATTATTCCGATGCGAAGATTCGAGATGCGGGCGACTTGACAGAACCGTTGAACGAGCTTTTTTCTAAGCTTTCCGCAGAACAGCAAGACACAATCTTTCCGATACTTGACCAACAGATTAGATATATAGAAGAAATGCATACATCGTCGCATCGACGACTAGAAGCTGTTCTCAGCTCTCCACCATCAAAGAATCCAACAATTGCCAGGATCATTGCGTCCTCTGCCAACTCACGAGCGTCAAGTCGCTCTTCATCCCCCGCTCCCAGCGACAGAGGTACACAAACGCCGAAGATTCCATCATCTGGGCCATCATCAGATCCTGGACCGGGTGCATATTTATCACGCTGGCAAGATTTATTGGATAACACACCTATAACGCCACTTTCGCCATCTAGAAAGGTTGAAAAGGCAAGCGGCAAAAACGTGGTGAAAGGTAGCACGAAAGATGTGGATGGCGAGGTCATGGTAGAAATTCCGAGTGGTAAGACTGGTGTTGAGAAGGTACAAGAGCGAGTGAGTGGAGAAGGGAGTGTAAGTGGGAAGCCGGATGTGAGGTATGTGGTGGAGGCAATGGGTAAGGACTTCAGAGCTCTGTTAGCAGCGAGAGGAGCATACTGGTAAAGCGAACGATCACCACCATATATAGGTAACCAATGTTCGACCGCACCAGTGACCATGTTCTTCCCATTGGACGGAATTCGGAGGAGTTCGAAAAGTCTGTGGTGTTAAAGTATTTTTGGGACCGATTGTTATCTTCAAGTAGTCGAAGGGAAAAGCTGCTGAGCACCAAGAAGCTCTCAAGCGAGATACCCCTTTCCTCACATATGATCTCCTTTCTTAATTCTGCCATTCGCATTCGTCTTTCCTTCAATGGATTCTATATCATCATAGATTCATTATGTGGAGATCTGGTGCTAATTGCTGCAAGTGCCGGACTAGCAGGAGTGACGCAAGGTTGAGGCGTTTCCGGAGCAGACTTTTCCTCGGAAATTTGCACGTCAGCATCGTCTCATAAAAGTGATTTCCTTTCGAAAGTATCTGCTGGCGGTTATCGCAGCTCCCCTGCTCTGATATCGACTTCGGAGCTTGTCAACATGACAGCCTCGAAAACCCCACCGCCAAGACGGCAGCTCCTGCCAATCAATACTCTCCTTACTCGACGCCAGTCCCCATATGGGGATATTCCGGAGACCCTCAAACTTCCTCGCCATGGCAAATGGCTTCCAGGAGACATCGGCCTCATCCAAAAATGGGTGCATGACATGATCTTGCATGTCGAGGCCAATCCTCAACCATTCCGACCCGTCTTCCAGGAGTTCCAGAAAGTGATCAAGACAGACCTAGCTTTGTACATGGTCTTTATCACCATGTTCAAAGAAATTCCCGCCAAGTACAAAGATCCCATTCGAGGTCACCTGTCCTCGAAATGGAGGAAGGTCCAGGATTATGTGCACATGTTGCAGCTGTTCAATTATATCCTTACTACGGCACCGGCATTCAATGATTCAGGCATGGTCGGGGTGCCCATTAACGCAGTCTTGGATGGACCTATGGGAACCAAAGCTGGAAACGCAGCGTTTTTGAACCCAAAGGTAAACGAAATGTTCAAGAAGATGCTCGATGAATGGGCACGCTTCCTCGGCTCTCCAGACTTCACGTCTGTCTTGCACGACAAGAAAGATGGGTGGTTCAGTCCTCATGCTTTGGAAGCCATGAGACATGCTGCTCGTGGATCAGAAAAGTGGAAGTTCGAGGATGAGTACATTTGCGATCCGAAAATTCCGCATTATGGCTTCAAATCTTGGGATGACTTCTTCATCAAGCGATTCAAGGAAGGTGTCAGGCCTGTAGCGTATAAGGATGATGATAACGTCATTGTTAATGCGTGTTAAAGCGCTCCTTATGCAATTTCTCATAATGTGAAAGCAATGGACAGGTTCTCGATCAAGGAGCAGCCGTACAGCCTCAAGCACATGCTCAATCACGACCCGCTGGCCGTGAAATTCGTCGGTGGTACGGTTTATCAGGCATTTCTGTCGGCTACTTCGTATCATAGGTGGCATTCACCTGTGTCTGGGAAGATTGTGAAGGCGGTCATGGCTCCCGGGACATATTTCTCGGAAAGTCAGTTTTATGACTGGCCACACTTGGATCCCGATGCTCCTGATTCTTCGCAGGGATAAATTGCTGCTGTTGCAACGCGAGCTTTGCTATTCATCGAAGCTGATAATCCCAAGATTGGGTTGATGTGCATTGTTTTCATTGGTATGGCAGATGTCAGTACTTGTGATATTCGAGTCTATGAGGGACAGCACGTCACGAAAGGGGAAGAGATTGGTATGTTTCATTTTGGAGGCTTGACGTATTGTCTAGTGTTCAGGCCGGAGGTGAAATTGGAGTTTGATCTGCATGGGCAGGAAAACAAGACTGGTATCACAGCCGAAAACATTCAGGAAAACAAGAGATTGGATACTGTATCATAAAAGCAAAAGCGCTTAGAATTAGAACGGAAAGCTTCGAAAGTCCTAAGTCTTTACAGGTACATGCTTGGTCGTTTCAATCTGAGAGCCCTCTTCCTTCCACGAAACTGCAGCGCTTGAAAACTTGAATGCTCGAGCCTCCATACTACATGCCCGGTGATGTTTCTGGAAACCCTCTTCGTTCCTTCAACAATCAGAACTTGGAAACTTTGGAAGATGCGTTGTTACAAGTCCATTTCGGGTAACAGGTGTTCGAGCACTCGTTGCCTTCACGCATCCTCGCATCTTGGGAATCTAGAAACCCTCGCAGCTTGTAACGTCCACAAACACTCGTTTCCGTACACCCTCCTTCAATTTCGTTTGCGTTTCGCTGCCTCTTTCTTGCCTCGCTTGTCCAAAACTCTTCTGGTGTAACGGTTCGTATGTGCAAATGCGGCAGAGTCGTTGAAGTATGATTCGATGATTGCCCGAAACTTGTGGACAGGGTTGCTGAAGGTGTAGAGTAAATGCAAAACAGAGATCAAGAGATGACCTGCAAGTATGCCTTTGATTGCGAATGGGGCCCACAAGACTTTCTGACTCTGATAACCTTCCACCCAACGTTGAATATATCCCAAACCAATGGAGAGAACGTCAAGGATCATGTATTCTTGTGTGTGCTGATGCTTTCTGAATCCGGAGTAGAAGAACACGACATTAGGAAGTAACACGATCCAAACATTTGTGGCAACGGTGCTTGTCTCGACTGCCATTGAATCTAGCTCGTTGAGACCAATGCTGAAGCCTCCGAGAGCATAAACCAGTGGAAGAAACGGGATCAGCAGATCGAGGAATATTCCAAACCCCCAGAGAACGAGATTGAGGATCACGAAACCATACACCATCAAGATAAAGTAGGCGGCTCTCTCAGTAGTAGGATCTAGACCCGAGTTGATCAACTTTGGCGGCTGTGGTCTTCTTCCTTGCTTCACTATCACTGGCGTGTTGAGGTTTATCTTGTCGGTGGCGGTGACGGTCGGAAGTTGGGCCATGCAAGCAACGAGCAAGATGAACAGCTTTGGTCTGACCATTTTCGGGTGGAGGAATGTGAGGAAGACGAGACCGAGGAGGAGTAAACCGAGAGCGAGGGACTCGTTATACGAGGATGG
>Ga0302140_10006965_pt1 | contig 14161 bp, 17 predicted proteins | sample I_Bog_E1_1_FD_202095 | JGI IMG/M metagenome (GOLD analysis project Ga0302140, IMG submission 202095) | Peat permafrost microbial communities from Stordalen Mire near Abisko, Sweden - I_Bog_E1_1 | ecosystem: Environmental > Terrestrial > Soil > Wetlands > Peat | place: Sweden: Abisko, Stordalen...
TTCCGCATTTCAACCAATGCGGAAAGGCCGTCCTCCGCGTAGCGCACCTGATAGCCAATTGCAGTCAGCACCTGAGACATGGACGTCCGAATCGAATGTTCGTCGTCCACAACGAGGAGTTTCGTCTTTGCTTGAGTCATCCGTCACCTCACAAGGCGAGCCACCGTAGAAACTGCATCAAGGGTTCCCGATAGAAAGGATCAGATGCGGATGACTTGTCGAACGGTTGCCCAATCCCGCTTCTTTGCGGCGAGATTTCAAGCAGCCTTATTTCAAGCAGCCTTGGATTCAGAAATCTTCGATGAAACCAGCATCTCCTTCAGCATGGGCATAGCGCACCCGAATTGCGGCGCAAGCGCGGCTACTCCGTCCGCCAAACTCCGGCTCTCTGAGAAGACCGAATCGGACACCATATCAGACATCGCCACCAGAGTTGCACCGTGCTGAATCCTGTAAGGATAGACCCGAACCCTGGCCAGAAAGAACCAGGGATATTGCGTCAGTTCGATGTGCTCCACCTCGACTGCATTCGAGTGTGCGCTTACCCGCTTTAGAGCCAGCTTCAGTGCGCTCTTAATCGCCTCTTGCGACGTTTGGCCCACGCCGCTTCGAAGCGATCCATCAGCAAATCGGATGAAATTCCATCCCTTCGTCTGAATCCGCTTTCCCAGCCGCCGCGCGTCTGCTCTGCGCACAAAGCTCCACCCGTCCTCAAACTCTTCCGTACTCAGTTTCAAACCTGTCGGCAAATCGGCACGTGAATGTAAAAGCATGTTCAATTCTTCAATGGTGCGCATTGATTCCACCTCATCCTTGTGAACTTTTGTACTGGGGCGATTCAGCAGAAATCTGCGTTTCCCCTGTTTCGTATCTGTTTAGAAACCGGAACATTAAGCTGGTCCATTTTTGGAACAATTGAATAGGGAACGCGGCTGCAGCAGTGCACGCATTTGGTTTCGCCTATCCCCTGCTCGCCCGCGCTTGCGGCTGCAAAGAAAACGCGCAGACATTCCGGGCAGCAGATTGCGAATTGCCCATCGCCGGGTCTGTCGTGCCCGCTGGGTTGGATCCACACCGGATTGGAACCGGCCGAATTCCGCGCGGGAATCTTGCCGTCCTCCGTATGCATCGAAACCAGGATTCGCAGCAGGCTACCCACGCTGCTGCCTTTCTGAAAGAACGCGTCGGCGGCTACACCGGAAGGAACTTCGGTACCCTGGAAGGCGCCGCTCATCACGATTGTCCGCACCTGGGGAAAACGGCGTCGAACCACGGATGTCAGCTCAAAACCAGACATGCCGGGCATGAAAAGATCGCTGAGAAGAAACTCGGGGACGCCCTTCCGGAGACTAGTCAAGGCTGAGAAGCCATCCTCGGCGGTACTTACGGAATATCCAATCTCACCAAGCAACACCGAAAGAGACGTTCGAAGCGAGAGCTCGTCGTCGACAATCAGTATTCTTGTTCTCGTATCGGACATACCCGCCTCACCCCGCCATCCGATTGTTGGGATGGTTAGGGATGGTGTGAGTGTGCCAAGAACCCAAACGCAATTCTGGTCAAACTTGAACAGGGATTGAAAAACAGCCGCTTGGGGGCTAGTTCTCTCGCGGTGTTGGCTGGGGTGTCTTGGCTGGCTATCCTATTTTTTTGGAACCTCGCCGATCGGCGGCGCTTTTACGTTGTCATCCGGCAGATGATCGTGCAGAACCACGTTCAGCAGCGACTTGTGAACCTTGATGCGGCCGTTGTATTCAATAAACCCGAGTTTGCGGAAACGGTTCATGAAGAAGCTGACCCGCGAACGCGTGGTTCCGATCATCTCCGCCAAGGTCTCTTGCGAGATCCTTGGAATAAATTGCTCCGGTTCACTCGGATTTCCGAATTCCGCCATCAGCAGCAGAATTCGCGCCAGCCGCTTTTCGCTTGAGTTGAAGAGCTGATCCACCAGATCGGCTTGAATGCGCATGCTGCGCTCAAGAAGAAACTTCAGAAACAGGTCGGAGAAGCTGTGCTCCTCATGCATGACCCGGATCATTTCGTCCCGGCCTATTTTCAGCGCGGTGCACGCGGTCAATGCTGTTGCGGTGGACAAACGCCGTCCGGCCACGGAAGCGAGCGCTCCCTCTCCCACAAACTCGCCCGACGCAACAATCGTGATGGTGGCTTCCTTGCCGGCCGCGGAAACAACAGTCACCTTGGCCCGGCCCTTTTGCAGATAGAAAACTGAATCCGCCGGATCTCCCTGAGAAAAAAAAGCCATCCTGGGAGCCAGCTGAACGATTCTCCGTCCCAGCCCTGCGCTCGTCAGGAACGCGATTGCATCGAAGTCCGGCTTGCCCAACTCGATCATCGGAATGGCCTTTCCCCGAACCTGCAATCATGGTTTTCAGGGCGTGCGAAGACTGTTGAACTAAATTGCAGGATTCAGGCAACCTGCCAAACCTGCGCATTGTTCCACATCCGGCCGGCGCAACTTCGGCTGGAAGCCAAGCGCCACTCAAACCCGCATGCTGACACAGCATCGCATCGGGGAATCCCGCAAGCTGATCAATTCTGACCACTTCGCCCAGGAATTTGGTGGCAGCGTCTTTCACTAATCAGCCGCTTATGTCAGCCGTTGACATTACTATACTTCATTTTATTAAAGATAAAAGTGTCTTTCTCATCAGCGATTCGAATGCCTCCGGATCCGCGAGCATCGTCTTGCGGGTTTTAACGCATCCTCGCGGTTCGTTCGCCGGTTCAACACACTCAATGGAACGCCGAACTGCATCCCGCAATGTTGGTCCGAATTGCTCAGACTCTGCCCCTCAAGACCGCTAAGTTGGAGTTACCTCGTGCGCCTCCTATGCGCGTAAAGCAAGCGACGCCGCGCCGGGTAGAAAAAAAGGTGAGATGCATGAAGAAACTTATTACATTGGTTGCAATCGTTGGGTTGACTGGTTCAGCCTGGGCTGGCACGCGCGAACACGTCCAGGAACGCCTGGATAACGCCGCCGCGGTCCTCCACGAAGTAATGGCAACGCCGGATAGAGGCATTCCGGAAGAGGTATTGGAGCACGCAAAGTGCATCGCCGTGGTTCCCCACATGCTCAAGGCCGGCTTTGTGTTTGGCGCCGACAACGGCAAGGGCGTAGCCACCTGCCGCACAGCCGAAGGTTGGAGCGCACCCGCATTCTTTGACATCACCGGAGCCAGCTGGGGCTTGCAGATCGGCATCGAAGGCGTCGATCTGGTCATGATCATCCAGAACGACAAGGGCATGGAGCGGTTGCTTGCCAGCCACTTCCAGCTCGGCGCCGATGCTTCCGTGGCAGCCGGCCCAGTCGGCCGTCACGCCTCAGCAGATACGGCCTGGGACATGAGCACTGAAGTCCTCACCTACTCACGAGCCAAGGGCCTGTTTGCCGGTATCTCACTGGCAGGGTCTTCGATCCGCGGCGATGCGGATGCCACCGAAGCCATCTACGGTCATGATGCCTCAACCCGCCGCATCCTCCGGGGCGAAGTTGCCATTCCCGAGTCGGCTCACAGGTTCATCGACGCCGTCAGAGACGCCAAGAGCCAGGCCGTAGCTTCAAACTAATCATCCATAGACCGGATTCGATGGTGCGCGCAAACTTAGGTCTCCGCGCACCATACAAACTGAGGAGATTCCTATGCTTTGGACAATTTTCGTCATTCTTGTGGTTCTGTGGCTCCTTGGCTTTTCCCTCCACATCGGCGGAGGCCTCATCCACATTCTGATCGTTGTTGCCGTCATCGTCCTGATCTTCAACCTGATCAGCGGGCGACGCGGCCTGTAAACCCGTCGGGAAGCTATGCCCCCATAGCCTTCCCGCCGCTCACTTCGCAATCTCCGCCATTCAACTCGCTTTGCTGCTGTCGCTCCGCTTCCATCTCCTTGATCAACTGCTCCACCTGCTCCCGCTTGCGGGCGCTCATATCCAGGAAGCGAATACCCACAATTTGCCGCTGCTGATCGTACACGGCCTGAATCACTCCGATCAGCCGGAACGGCAATCCCTGCAACTGAAACTCAGTCTCCACCCGCGTGTAGATTCCCACGGGAAAGCGCTCGTCGGTATGAATCCGGCAGCCACCCACACTCAGATCTTGAATCCGCCCCGCCACATGACAGCCAATATTGATGAGAAGAATGTCGGCTGAAGTGTCGATGGCCACGCGCGACTGCGCCCGGCGATCGCGCCCGGTATGCTTTGCCACCTGCTGCGACACTTGCCCCGCTTCCGGAAGCGTGGCAGCTGGTTCAGGCTGCTCTTCAGGCAACGCTTGCCCCGTGGAGCTCGCCTGAGCGCCAGTCGCGGCCTGCTGCGAGCTTTCCGGCCGCGCTGAACCTGCAGACTGCTGGAGCTTTTTTTCCTGCTCCGTTTGAACCTGGCCCTGTTGCCCTTTTTTCGGGGAACGCGATTCGCTTACCGGTTGCGCTGTATAGACTTTCGCCGCTTCTTTCGCCGCCTTGGCCGCCAGGTCGGCCCCGGTCTCCAAAAGCACATCGCTCAACTCAATCTGGCTGCGCGATGGAACATCCACAAACCGCACTCCCAATTGCCTTTGCCGTGTCCATTCCACGACCGCGCCGAACCGAAAAGCGATTCCATGGATGCGAAAGGCAATCTCCACACGGGTCTTGATCCCTGCCGTAAACGGAAACGTGGTCCGCAGGCGGCATCCCGACACGCTTAGTTCCATCATCTGGCCGGCAATACTCCGTCCGTGGCTCTCCAGAAGAAGCGTGGCGCCCGCTTCCATTGGATACCGAGGGTGCACGCGGCGCTCCGAGCCCGCGTCTGCCTGACCGGTGGCCTGGCTGTCCACCTGGCCATCCGCCCTACCGGCCGCCTTCTCCGCTTCCATGGCTGCTCCCCAACAGCCAGCGCCACCGGCATTTTCGGAATTGCCGCAGACCGAAGGCACACATTCAAGTGGCTTTTCTCAAGAAAATCCACCTTTAGTTGCACTCAACAGGACCACACTTATTCCGAAAGTGCCCTAATGCCCTGCAGCCGAATCCCAGGGCCGTTGTAGCGCAGGCCGCACCGCTTCACGGCCCTTCAGTCGATCGTATTGATACAAATCGCTGGTGGTTCCCAACGATTCGTTGTAGAGACTGATTTCCCCCGTCAACTGGCTCAGCTCCTCGCTGAACAGATGGATGGCTTGCAATTGCGGGGCCGACGCGGGCAATTCAAATTGGGAAGTCTTAATGAATTTCTGGTAGCCACGATCCAGCAACCGCGCCACTTCTCCACGAACCAGCGCTCCCGGCCGCTCCGCAAACGCCACAAACCCATTTCCTTCTACGTCCTTCGAAGGCTGCGCCGGAACCAACACCGCGCCTGCACCGTGCTTGCTCACCAGCATTCCACCCGCCACTCCTGAGAAGGGCTGAACGTCAAAACCGTGCGTGCGAAGGATTTCAAGTGCCTGATCAAAATTCGGATTGCGGGATTTTCGAGCCATGTTCGCTTTCCAGTCTGCGAGGATGTTGAAATAGAGGTTGGCGGCAATTCCGTCAAACAACGTCGCATACTCAATCTCGCATATCCGGACACAGGCCGCAATTTCTCATGGATAAAGCCAAGTCACTTCCGCCGTCAGGCCCATCGCTCGGCCCATCGCTCGGTTCCAGCATCCCCGACCGCATTGGCTCGACGCCGCTTATCCGTCTTGAAGGCCCGGTTCGCAGTTTTGCGGGAATCACCCTGCTGGCCAAGGCGGAGTGGGCCAACCCCGGCGGCAGCGTCAAAGACCGCGCGGCCGCTTCCATGGTCAAGGACGCCCGTGACCGCGGTTTGCTCAAGCCCGGCAAAACCCTGCTCGATGCGTCCAGTGGAAATACCGGGATCGCCTTTGCCATGCTGGGCGCTGCGCTCGGATTCCCGGTCCATCTCGCCATGCCCACCAACGTGTCCCCGGAAAGAAAGCGGATTCTCCGCGCGTACGGCGCCGACATGGACTGGACCGACCCCGATCTGGGCTCCGATGGAGCCATTCGCCGCGCCCGCGAGCTTGCCGGCAACGATCCCGACCGCTTCTTCTACGCCGACCAGTACTCGAACGACGCCAACTGGCTCGCCCATTACCAGACCACGGGCCCGGAAATCTGGGAGCAGACCGCTGGGCAGATCACCCATTTTGTCGCCGGCCTCGGCACTTCAGGCACGTTCATGGGCACCACCCGCCGTCTCAAGGAGTTCAATCCCAGAATCCAGGCCATCAGTTTCCAGCCCGATTCCCCCTTCCACGGCCTCGAAGGGCTCAAATTCATGGGTACATCCATTGTTCCGGCCATCTACAACCCGCACCTGGCCGACCGCGAACTCGAAGTGGAAACCGAAGCAGCCTATGAGATGGCCAAACGCCTTGCTCGCGAGGAAGGTCTCCTTGTTGGCATCTCCGCTGCCGCCGCGGTTGTCGCCTGCCTGAAAATTGCAGCGGAAGAAAGCGCGGCCGGACGCGAAGCTGTCATCGTGACGGTGCTTCCCGACTCGGCCGACAAATACCTGTCTGAGCGTTTTTGGGAGGAGGATGGATGGGCATACTCCATTTAACCCGCGCCGTTTATGACAAGATCCGCGCTCATGGCGAGGAGATCTATCCCTCTGAATGTTGCGGCGCTCTGCTCGGAACTTCAATTCCGGACGGCTGGAATGTTGTCGCCTCCGTCCGCGCCGGTAACACCCGCACCGACTCCGCCCACAATCGCTACAACATCTCTGGCCTCGAGCTGGTGAAGATTGAGCGTGATGCGCGGCGTCAGGGTCTCGGCATCGCCGGCTTTTACCACTCCCACCCTGACCACCCGGCTGAATGGTCGCTTACGGACCTGTCTGAAGCCCATTGGCTCGGCTGCTGCTATGTCATTACCGCCGTCGCAAAAGGCAAAGCCGTACTCACCAACTCCTTCCGTCTCGCCGGCGCCACGGAGGAAGACAAAGCCTTTGAACAGGATACGATTGAGATTGACGAATGAACTATGGAGCAATCATGAGCGGTCCGGCGTCGATTTTGATTCGAATGCGGCCGCAGTTGAATCCAATTGGAAGTGCACGCGAGGAATTAAGAACGCATGACCATTTTCATCCCCACGCCTTTGCGGCCTTTCGCAGCCGGTAAAGATGCGGTCGAAGTAGAAGCCGCAACCATCTCGGACGCGCTCGATTCGCTTACGCAGGTCCATCCCGACCTGCGCAAGCATCTGTTCACCGGCGAGGGCAAACTGCGCGCTTTTGTTAACCTGTATTTGAACGACGAGGATGTCCGCTACCTCCCCGCCAAAGAGGCCACAACCATCACCGCCGCCGACACGCTTTCGATCATCCCCTCCATCGCCGGGGGGTGCTTGCCGCACGGGCGGCCGCGCCTTCGGCGCAGTTGATTGCAGGCACCGGCCGTCAAAATCTAAGAACTGCGAACTAGGAACTGTGAACTGAGAAAAGTATGCCGACTATTACTGAACCGACCGCCCTTCCCGAGCTCACCACCGACGATCTCTCCCGCTATTCCCGCCACCTGATCCTGCCCGAAGTAGGCATGGAAGGCCAGCGGAAACTGAAAGCCGCGCGCGTCCTTTGCGTGGGCACTGGCGGACTCGGTTCGCCGCTCGCGCTGTATCTCACCGCAGCCGGCATCGGCACATTGGGCCTGGTCGATTTCGACGTCGTCGATTCAAGCAACCTGCAGCGCCAGATCATCCATTCCACGAAGGACATTGGCCGCAAGAAGCTCGATTCCGCTGAAGAGAAGCTCAAGGCGCTGAACCCCTCCATCAACATCGTCAAGCACGACACCATGCTATCGAGCGCTAACGCTCTCGACATCATCAAGGACTACGACATCGTCGCCGACGGCACGGACAACTTCCCCACGCGCTACCTGGTTAACGATGCCTGCGTGCTGCTGGGCAAGCCCAACGCCTACGGATCGATCTTCAGATTTGAAGGCCAGGCCAGCGTATTCGCCACGGAGACGGGCCCCTGCTACCGCTGCCTCTATCCAGAACCGCCACCCCCAGGCCTCGTCCCCAGTTGCGCTGAAGGTGGAGTGCTTGGCATCCTTCCGGGCCTGGTCGGCGTCATTCAAGCCACGGAAGTCATCAAGCTGATTCTCGGCAAAGGCGAACCCCTCATCGGCCGCTTGCTCCTCGTCGACGCACTCAACATGCGCTTCCGCGAGCTCAAGCTGCGCAAGAATCCCGAGTGCCCCGTCTGCGGCGAAAATCCCACGGTGACTCAACTCATCGACTATCAGCATTTCTGCGGCATCGTGCCGGAGACTCCACAGGAGAAGAACGTGAAGAACGGAATTCCACAAATCACCGTCAAGGAACTAAAGGTCCGCCGCGACTCTGGCGATGACTTCTTCCTCCTCGACGTTCGCGAACCATACGAGTACCAGATCGCCCAAATCGGCGGAACGTTGATCCCGCAGAACGATGTGCCCAACCGCCTCGCCGAGATTCCCCGTGACCGCGAGATCATCGTCCAGTGCCGTTCTGGCGCCCGCTCACAGCGGATAGCCGAGCTGTTGCAGCAGGCCGGTTACACCAGCGTCGCCAACCTTGCCGGCGGCATCCTCGCCTGGAGCGACGAAATCGATCCCTCCGTGCAAAAGTACTAATACTAAGTCGAGAGAGTCGCGCTTTGCCTTATAACTTGCAAGCGTGACTCTCAATTACATATTTAGTTAAGGCGTAATATCTGCCTTGAACCGCGTGGCTTGCGCGTCCCGCGTCCGCGCACTCCAAACCTCGATACATCCTTTCATTGCCCCGGCGTCATCGAACTGTCGCAGGTGGTGGTATTGCTATGCGGTATAAATTGAATCCTTCCAATTTTGTCTTAGCTTCTCTAACTTTTCTCGTTGCACTTATATCCGGATGCGCGAGCGGCGCTCATGTAACTAGCACTCCGTCCGGCACATTCTCCGTGGCATCCTCTTCGCCGGCGTCCGGGGCAACTTCTGTGTCAACTACTGCAGCCATCTCGATAACATTCTCCGCCCCCGCGAACGCATCAACAGTAACCAGCACCAATATCAAACTCACCAGCGGAAGTGCGACCGCGGTCGCAGGCGCAGTAACATACAACGCGACCACTTATGTTGCAACCTTTACGCCGACAGCCGCGTTAACCGCAAACACCGCATATACCTTGACCGTAAGCGGTGTTACAAGCTCCAGTGGGGTTGCCCTCGTGCCAGGCAGCATGACATCCACCTTCACCACCGCGGCGGCAGCACCCCCGCCACCAACAATGCAATACCAGGGCACGCTGTTTCCATACGCGCAAAACTCTGGCAGCGGCCAGGTTTCAGTCAATACTGGCGGTCTGGTCGCCATCCAGCTCACAGGCGCTACTGCCAGCACCACTTACGCCGCGCAGTTCTGCCCGTCCTTCAGCATCTACACTCAAAATCCCTATGCTTGCATTGCGTTGGGCAACGTAACCACCAGCACCAGCGGAAGCGCAACCGCTACGACGCAGTTTCCTCAGGCTGGCAGTTGGGCCGGTGAATTCAACCTGATTTCCGGCACCACCATAGAGTTCGAAACCGGCCTGGTCCCCGCCGCCGATGCAAATGGAGTTACCCAGGCCTACACCGCCGCTCTTCAGCTTGCGACAACCGTCAACGGAAAGGGCGATGGGGCCACTGGGACTCAAGGCCCACTTACCAGCGGCAGCGTCACTTACTCAAACGGATCGCTTCAATTTACGCTGACCGGCGCTTCGCCCGACACCGTTTATACCAGCGGCGAGGACGGCGTTCTGGGCGGTTCATCCTCATATCTGCTTTACAACAGCGCTGGACAAAGCGCCTTCACCACCAGTGCCAGCGGCGATGTTACATTCGCCGTGCTTCAAGATGGCACCGCTGGCGATATCTTCACCGTTGATACGAATAACGCCAATAGCGGCGCCGGCTACATCGGCGGGTTCACGGTTCCGGCATCATAAGAAGCAGTACACCCGTGCGAGCCCCCGCGAGCGACTGGCCCACCGCAGGTGGCTAGTGCGTCATCTCCACCGACCGCACCACTTCGCCGGCCTTGGGACCTTCCTCCAACTTGCCGAAGATCATCTTCCCGCTGGCGGTTTGCAGCACGCTGGTCACCGATATCTCCACCGGCTTGCCGATCATCCGGCGCGCGTGATCCACAACCACCATGGTGCCATCGTCCAGGTAGCCGACGCCCTGGTTGTACTCTTTTCCTTCTTTCAGGATGAGCACATTCATCTTTTCTCCAGGCAGCACCACGGGCTTCAAAGCGTTCGCCAGGTCGTTGATGTTCAACACTTCAACGCGGTGCAGATGGGCCACTTTGTTCAGGTTGAAGTCGTTGGTTACCACCTTGGCTTCCCACTTCTTGGCCAGCTCAAGCAGCTTCAAATCGACTTCGCGGATCGAAGGAAAATCATCCGGAACAATCTGCACCTGAATGTTGTTGTTCGACTGCATGCGTTGCAGCATGTCCAGCCCGCGGCGCCCGCGCTGCCGCTTCGATCCGTCGGTCGAATCGGCAACAATTTGCAGCTCCCGCAGAACAAACTCGGGCACCACCATCATGCCGTCAATGAAGCCGGCCTCGGCAATGTCTGCGATCCGCCCGTCGATAATCACGCTGGTATCAAGCACCTTGGCGCTCTTGCGTGTAGGTTTCTCTCCGCTGAAAATCGTGCCCAGCGCAGCAGGGTTCAGCAGGTCGCCCTTGTTCGCCCCCACCAGCAGGCCGATATAGGTCATAAGGAGCAACACGAAGAGTTGCAGCATGGCCGAAGCGGTCCCAGGGATAAGGGCTGAGCGCAGCACAAGACAGAAAAGCGCAGCGCCGAGGATGCCCAATATACTGCCCGTGACCGCGCCGATAAGACGTCGCAGGCTCAGAGCCCGCACACGCAATTCGAAGGCGATGACTGCGCCGGCCGCGATCACCCCCAAGCAGGAACTCACCCACGGGGATATGCCGAACGGATGAAGGAAGTAACAGACCCCGGCAAAAAGGGCCACAAGAAGAAGACGAAGCACAATGATGTCCATAAAGATCGACTCCCGCTGGTATGGGGAAAAATGTTCCAGCTGTGGTACAAGTGGCGAGTATGCCCATTTCCCAGTGGAATCGTCAAGCGCGGAGAATTCGCCGGTGAGCGTGGTCCTCTAGAATGCGGATGGCTGGAAACATTTACAAACTCTATAACTTAGGAAAACCCGCGCACCGATCATGCGCTTGCGCCCATCGATCATGGCTATCTTTCCGCCGGGCTGGCTTGTGTTCCCGCCAGAGCAGGCGCCTCTTACAATGAAGATCAGATGACCTTTTCCGCCAACCTTCTTCATTCCATCGACTGGCATTGGCTTTGGCTCTCTGTTGCTGCGTTTATCGCAGGCGTGCTCAATGCCGTTGCCGGAGGCGGCTCGTTCCTGCTGTTTCCCGCCATGCTCAGCATGAAGATGCTCCCCGTCCAGGCCAATGCCACCAATACTGTCGCACTGTGGCCCGGGCAACTTACCTCCATCGCCGCCTACCGCGACGACATCCGCAAGAATCTTCATCTCGCCCTGATTATGGGCGTTGCGGGGTTGATTGGCGGAACCGCCGGAGCCGTCGTCCTGCTCAATACTCCGCAAACGACGTTCCTGCACCTGGTTCCCTGGCTGCTGCTGGTCGCCGCAACCATCTTTGCCGTCAGCGGCCCCGTTGCTCGCTGGCTAACTAAGTTCAATCAGGCCCGCCACAAAGGCGAGTCCGGCAGCGCTCCCAGTCCAGTCCGCCGCCTTCCCGTTTTCTTCTGCACCATCTTTGTCTGCTTCTATATCGGCTACTTCGGCGCGGGCGCAGGATTCCTCATCATCACCCTGCTCTCGCTCTTCGGCTTTCAGGACCTGAACGAGATCAACGCCCTCAAAGTGGTTTCAACCACCCTCGCCAACGGCATGGCCTTTATCATCTTTGTCTGCAACGGCCAGGTCGTCTGGCGTTACTGCCTGCTGGCCATGGTCACATGCGCCATTGGCGGATACACCTCAGCCCGCTTCGCCCGCATCATTCCCCAGGCAGTCTTGCGCGGCCTGGTCATTTTCATCGGATTTTCCATGGCCGCATGGTTCTTCTGGAGCACCAAGTGATTGCAGGTTACAGATGACAGATTGCAGATGACAGTCAAAACAGTCCGGCAAAACCTGAACGCCCGCGTCCGATTCTGTTCCCGATCCCGGAAAACTCAGAACTCAGAACTTTGAACTCCAAGCTCAGAACTCAAAACTGTCATCTGTAATCTGTAACCTGTAATCTGTATTCATGAGCCACGAAGGCATCCGCTTTGTCGATAAGGAACATGCGGCACGCGAGTCGCAGGAGAATCTTCCCCTGCCCCGAATCGCCGTCACTCCAGAAAAAGTTCGCGTGCTCCTGACCGAAGGCAAGGGTCTGGAGATCGACTGGCAGGACGGCCATCGCAGCGCCTGGACCTTCGCCTGGCTCCGCGACGCGTGTCCCTGCGCCACCTGCAATGAGGAGCGAACCAGCCAGGGTCGCAAACCCGGCCAGCACAAACCCAAGCCTGCCAACCCACTTCAGATGTACACCCCGCCACCCAAGCCTGCCAGCGCGCACGCGGTAGGCCGGTACGCACTCCAGTTCAACTGGCAAGACGGCCACACCGCCGGCATCTACTCCTGGGAATACCTTCGCCGCGTCTGCCAATGCCGCGAGTGCTCCTTTGCAGGCGAAGAGGCCATCGGTACGCCGAACTGAATCCGCGGCGCTCGTTCGATAAAACTGGGAGCTTCAAATACTTTGCAAAATGCAAAATTTATCTTGACTTCTTTTCATCCTGCAAAGTACCCTGCAGATGCAGGGTTTTTACGCAGCGACGAATCCTGCGCCAGAACGTCGCTGTAGAAGGCCGCCATGCACGTTGTTACGCGCAAACACCTGACTCAGGCTGAAGAGGAATATCCTGACGCCGCCCGAGAGATCGGAGCCTGGTACAAAATAGCCGGAGATGTTCGGTGGCAAAACTTCCTTGAAGTGCGCCAGGTTTTCAAAGATGCCGATGATGTGGATGGATACGTAATCTTCAATATCCGCCGGAATCGTTACCGGTTGGTCACGATCATTCATTACTCTCGTGAAAAGGAAGGCCGGATCACTGAAGGGCACATCTACATTCGCTCTTTTCTGACGCATCAGCAATACGAAAACCGCGCGAACTGGGACAAGGGGGAAAGACGATGAGCACAACGCTAGCAAATCCGGCCGAGATGATTCGTCGCGGTGCGCCCCGGCTCATCCACTCCGATGCTGAACTGGCGGAATACACCGAAGCGCTCTTCAAATTGACGGCAAAGGCCAACCCCTCGCCGGAAGAAGAAGAGGCCATCGAATTGATAACTCTGCTAGTCGAGCGCTATGAGTCGGAGCGTTTTCCGATCCCACAGACAGAGCCAGTCGATGTACTAAAGTTTCTGCTCGATCGGAACTCGCTTTCACAGCGTGACATTGCGCGGGAGCTTGGCAGCGAAAGCACTGTCTCGCTAGTTCTCTCCGGCAAACGGCAACTGAACCGCGATCACATCGCAAAGCTGAGCCAACGGTTCAAGGTCTCGCCCGCGGTTTTCTTCGGGGCATCTTCGCCCCGCTGATTCTCGTGCCTGGGATCAAAAGTCACCGGCCCCGCACCATCCCCACCGCCTCCGCCGCACTCCCCGCCACCCGCATCAGCGCCCGATTCTTCGCCTTCAAAAACCCCGCATCCACCGCCGTATCCAGAAACGCCAGCAGCCCATCCCAATACCCCACCGTATTGATCAACACGCAAGGCTTCGCATGCAGCCGCAACTGCGCCCACGTCACCACCTCCAACAGCTCTTCCAGCGTCCCATACCCGCCCGGCAGCACCAGAAACGAATCCGCCAACTCCGCCATCCGCGCCTTCCGCTCGTGCATCGTGGAAACAAGCTCCAGCCGCGTCAACCCAGCATGCGCAATCTCTTTCCCCGCCAGCACATCCGGCAGCACGCCAATCACCTCAGCCCCACCAGCCAGCGCTGCGTCCGCCACCGCGCCCATTAACCCCACGCTCGCCCCGCCGTAAACCAGCCCCAGCCCGGCCACGGCAATCGCCGTCCCTAGCGC